>Ga0137403_10001412_pt1 | contig 30203 bp, 27 predicted proteins | sample CZOMad2_1_16fung_FD_122057 | JGI IMG/M metagenome (GOLD analysis project Ga0137403, IMG submission 122057) | Vadose zone soil fungal communities from Angelo Coast Range Reserve, California, USA - CZOMad2_1_16fungal (Hybrid Assembly) | ecosystem: Environmental > Terrestrial > Soil > Vadose zone... | reverse complement strand
TCCAATAATCCCTGTCTGCACTTGCGTCCCTTCATCCAACTATTTTCTACCCACACAAACTCCTCATCCTAACACACCGTCCGGACGTACAACTCAGGTCACGCTCTGCATCCCTGCTGTTGCTCTTCACGCCATTCCTTGCGCCGCATTCGTTGCCGATCTGACCTGATCATCATTAAATGATCCAAGAGCTTCGGATATGCCGATCACACATATATCCGCAAACCGCGCCGGACGTAAGTTGCCGCTATCCCGCCTCGCCTTGCTCTACGCAGCTATCGCCCTCGTCTCGTTCCTTGCCTTTTCCGCCCAACCCGTCTCTTGCCAAACCGCTGGCGAACAGGAGACCGAGCGATCTTGCCGAAAGTTCGTTCAAGCCTTCTATGACTGGTATCTCTCCAAGGACGCCGAGTCAGGCAAGTTGTCAACACCCTCGATGGATGCGGTTCTGAAACGCAAGGCGGATGTCTTGAGTCCCGAATTATATCGGCGACTGAAAGAAGACCGCGACGCCGAAGAAAAGTGCAAAGGTGAAATCTGTGGACTCGATTTCGATCCCTTCCTAAACACCCAAGACCCCAGCGCTCACTTTAAAGCTGTCGCCCTCACCCGCAAAGGCTCGAGCTATTGGGTTGACGTCTACGGAATCGAGTCCGGCAAACGGCGGGAGCACGTCATTCCGGAACTTACCCAACAAAACGGCCGCTGGATCTTTGTGAATTTCCACTACGGAAAGAACAAATGGACCAGCGATGCTAATCTTCTGAGCATTCTGAAATCGCTTAGCGACGAGCGCCAAAAGAATCCGCAATAAGCAGGGGCCCTAAATTCTTGTCTTCACTTTTTCCGTCCACTCCGCGAAACGTTAATGCCTTCTCCACCGTCTCAGGGCCTATGCTTCCTCCCCGCCGCCCATGAGCATCACCATCCTCGACCTCTCTGCTTACGTAGGCCTCGCCGCTGTCGGCGCCATCACCTTGAACATGCTGCTGGGCCTGTTGATGGCCTTCCGCTACAGCCCGCATCGCTCCTGGCCGCATCACCGCTTCAATTATTTCCGCCTCCACAATTGGACCGGCTACATCGCGCTAGGCGTCACAATCCTTCATCCCGCCATTCTCCTCTTCAACAAGACTCCGCGCTTCCGCATCCTCGACCTCATCTACCCCATCCACTCGCCCTCCCAGCCGCTCGATAACACCATCGGCGCCATCGCCCTCTACCTGCTCGCGTTTGTCGTGGTCACTTCCTACGTGCGCCTTCGTCTTGGCCGCCATCTTTGGAAGTCTTTCCATTTCTCCATTTACTTCGCAGCCGCCGCCCTTTTTTGGCACAGCCTCTTCACCGATCCCAACTTGAAAAATTCTCCCGTAGCTTGGTCCGACGGCGGCAAACTCTTCGTCGAATCCTGCCTCCTCCTCATCGCCGCCATCAGCCTCCTCCGCCTTCGCCACGCTCGCAAAAAGGCCTTGCGCGCCCGCCTATCCGGTCATCAAACCGCCAGATCGCCAGAGCCCTCGTGACGCCGTTGTAGGGTCCGCCTTCCTAGGCGGACCGTCTTTCTTATCTGCGAACTCTGCGTCTCTGCGTTTAGCTTTCTTTTTCCTTCCCTCTTGTCCTACCCTATTCCGGCCATGCCAACTCCGTGCTTTGACCTAGCCGCCGCCGCCAAACACCTCGCCGACCGCGACGATTGTCTGAAGCGACTTATCGCCGAAACAGTCCCCTTCCAAATGGACCAGGATCCCCTGCAATCCCCCTACGAAGCTCTCCTCGAAGCCATCGCCTACCAATCCATTTCCGGCAAAGCCGCCGCCACCATTTATGGCCGCGTCAAAGCACTAAGCGCCACTGGCCGCGCTCCCACTCCTAAAGAAATGCTGAAGCTCCGCAAGCCCGTCCTCCGCAAAGCCGGTCTCTCCGGGGCAAAAGTCCTCGCCATGAAGGACCTCGCCAAGAAAACGCTCGAAGGCGTCGTCCCCACCCTCGAGCAAGCCGAAAAACTCTCCGACGAAGAACTCGTCGAACGCCTCGTCTCCGTCCGCGGCATCGGCGCCTGGACCGTCGAAATGTTCTTGATCTTCCGCCTCGGCCGCCCCGACGTCCTCCCCATCCACGACTTGGGCGTAAAAAAAGGCTGGTCCGTCGCCTACGGCAAAAAACACATGCCCAAGCCCAAGGAACTCCTGGCCTTCGGCGAACGCTGGCGCCCCTACCGCACCGTCGCCAGTTGGTACCTGTGGCGCGCCTTCGAGCGCGCCGGCTATAAAGCCACCAACAAAATCCGCCCCCCCAAAGTACGCCCCAAGCACAAGCCTGCCGCTCGCACCATCAAACGCCCCCGCCGCAAGCATTCGTAGCGGCGGGCTTTAGCCCGGCATCTTTACGCGAGCCGGCTGCGCCGAGCGCGTTTCAATTTTCCCAATTTCCCCTTGACCTCCCCTATCTACCCGTGTAATATACTTCCCAGGTATTCATCCGTCTTAGAGTGCGGGGGCTCTGCTCCCGCTTTTCTTTTGGACCTGCTCCTGTTCCATTTTAGGCGTGCCCCAGCCTTCGCCAGCTATGAAAGGAGGGATTCCCCGCCTGGGTCGCAATTTGAGCACGGCGCAACTCCTTTAGAATCAGTCTCGGAAAAGTCCTTCCGGAACCAACGCTAAGTACCTTTAGAATGAACACTTCCAAAAGTGTATCAAAACAAAGGGCTTTAACTCCTTTTAGAATCAACACTTTTGAAAAACAGGGGAGGGGGTGTCCGGTTATTGTCAACCAGAAATCGAAATCTTACTTCCCAGCCGCGAACTCTCTCACCATCAAGTACAAAGCCGCAAATCCCGCCAGCAGGACAGCACCTTCCAGCGACGCCGAGACCCGGTGCAACCTCCCAAACTCCGCCAGCAACGGACTATCCTCCGCCGTCGCCTGGATCGACCCCATCTGCACCCGGAGCGCCGCCATCTTCGGACTAACCGCCTGCTGTGACACCACAGTAAGCAGAATCATCAACGCCAAGCACAGCGCCGCCGGCGCAGCCAGACTCGCAAACGCCCGCGTCCTCACCAATCGCGCCAGCAGAATCGCAATCCCGCAAACCACTCCGATCAAGTGCATCCGCCCGAGCCCAAATCCGACGATCGCCCCGGCCGAGTCCCGGCTAGGCAAGATCCGAAACGCCCCCGGCGCCACCACAAAACTCAAAAACACATCGCTCCCCAGCCACAAGCTCAAGCCCAGGAATTCAAGGGTGCGCAGCAAGTTCGCCATGCGAAGACTATACAAGACAGCTCACATTCCGGCCACCGGATGACCGGCCCAAGCAGATTCCCTTCGATCGCCGAAAAATGTCTTACCGCGTGCTATTAAATATCAACTTCGGCACAAATCATCAACGCGGGGTGTGTGGACAAGACCGATGTGTGAGAATAGGAAGGAATGGTGGGCGACAAAGGACTTGAACCTTTGACCTCTCCCGTGTGAGGGGAGCGCTCTAACCAACTGAGCTAGTCGCCCAATGCAGTAACCGCGACGGACGGCACCGCCATCTATTTGTAACAGGAAGGACGCTGGTTTTCAATTGAAAGGGTAACCGCTAAGCGGTTAACACATGCCGACTGCCACCTCTCAAGTCGTCTCGCAGCTGCAGCGCTCCATCGCGCGCGCCATCTATGGCAAGGAAGACGCGATCCAGCTTGCGCTGATCACGCTGCTCGCGCGCGGCCACTTGCTTATCGAAGACGTGCCCGGCGTCGGTAAGACCACCCTCGCGCAGGCGATCGCTAAATCCTTTCATTGCAGCTTCCAGCGCATCCAGTTCACCTCCGACCTGCTGCCCAGCGACGTGCTCGGCGTGAGCGTCTACAATCCGGAGTCGCGCGAATTTGAATTCCGTTCCGGGCCGATTTTTGCAAACGTCGTTCTCGCCGACGAAATCAACCGCACCACCCCGCGCACGCAATCCGCGCTTCTCGAAGCCATGAACGAAGCACAGGTCACCGTCGACGGCAAGACGCTTCCGTTGCCGCAGCCATTTCTCGTCATCGCCACGCAGAATCCCGTCGAGCATCACGGCACCTATCCTCTTCCCGAATCGCAACTCGACCGCTTTTTGATGCGCATCAAAATGGGCTATCCCTCGCACGAAACAGAACGGGAAATTTTGCGCAGGCGTGTTGGTGACAATCCGATCGATTCGCTCGAATCCATTGCAGATATCAGCGATGTGATGGCCATGCAGGACGCGGTCGCGCACGTCAAGGTGGACTCCAGCCTGCACGATTACGCTCTCGAAATCGTCAACCGTACGCGCAAGAGCGAACAGCTCAATCTTGGCGTCAGTCCGCGCGGCACACTCATGCTCCAGCGCGCCGCGCAAGCCCGCGCCTTCCTGGATGGCCGCGATTATTGCCTTCCCGACGATTTCAAGCAGCTAGCCGTTTCCGTCTTTTCTCACCGCGTCGTCGCCAGTTCGCGCCACGCCTCGCTTCAGAAAAAATCGGAAACCACGGATTCCGTTCTTCGCGATATCGTCGAGTCCGTTCCCGTTCCGCTGTGATTGCTAAGCTGTGAGCGTGCTGCCAACCATCTCGCGACTGTGGGCCAAGGCCGACCACTCCGCCGTCCGCGCCTTTCTCCTATCTATGACCGCGCTCGCGGCCGCACTTCTGCTGGCGCTGTATTCCGGCGCTGCCGCTGAACTGGGCCAACTCGCGATTGCCACCACTTCTGCGGTCGCTGCCCTCGTCATCGCCGGATGGGTGGGCATAACGCTCGTTCCCATCCTCGCGAAGCGCACGCCGCTCCGCTGGATCGGTTATAAAATGGAGTACCGCGTCACGCTTGAAGGGTGGATCTATCTTGCCGGCATCGTGCTCGTCGCTCTAGCCGCGCTGAACACGGGAAACAATCTTCTCTTTCTGATTCTCTCCAGCCTCATTGCACTTGTTTTGATGTCCGGGATTCTTTCTTCCATCACGCTTTCGGGCGTTGGAATGCGCCTCGTGCTGCCCCAACACATTTTTGCGGGACAGCCGGTTCGCGCGATGGTCGAACTCGAAAATGAAAAGCTGACACTGCCGTCGTTTTCGCTGCGCGTCGAAGCCACTAAGTCCAAACACGGCCCGGCCGCGGCGCTGCTCGATACTCCGGTCTATTTTCCGTACCTCCCCAAACATGATTCAGTGCAGCAAACCATTCCTGTGACGTTTCCGCGCCGCGGCGTCTATCGCCAGGAAGCTTTCCGCATCCTCACTCGTTTCCCCTTCGGCTTTCTGCGCAAAGCGCGCCAATTGAATTTGAAAACGGAAGCGCTCGTCTATCCTTCGGTGGAACCTAGCCCGGAATACCTGGAAATCTTGCAAGGCCTTCAAGGGGCTCTTGAAAGCATCACCAAAGGCCGCGGGCAGGATCTCTACGCGCTGCGCGGTTACGTCCCCACGGACAGCGCGCGCCACGTTCACTGGAAAGCTTCCGCGCGTTCCGGTTCCTTGATGGTTCGTGAATTCACCCGCGAAGACGATTGCCGTGTCCTCCTCGTTCTCGATCCGCATCTGCCTGAGGAGGAATTCTCCAGGATGAAGCACGCGATCCCTGCGATCCACGAACATTTCGAGCGCACCGTCACCATTTGCGCCAGCCTGGCCTGGCACTTTTACGAAAAGAACTCGCTGTTGCAGTTCCGTACCGCCGGGGTGGAAACTCTTCTCGCCCCCGCCGACGAACTTATTTTCGCCATTCTCCAGCACCTGGCCCTCGCGCAACCCCTGCCGCCCGATCCGGATCAAAAACTCATGGCCGATCTCGCGGGGCTGCCCGATCTTTTCAAAATCATCGTGACCTGCAAGCCCCACGGCTCCATTCCCGCCTCTGTGTGGAGCTCCTCCTACGTCATCTTCCTCGGCGACCAGCAGGACTGATCGCCGAAAAGCTTTTTTTGGAGAGCGGCGGCTCGCCGCAGCTTTTCTTGCGAGCGCGCTCACTGGTCGCGAGTGCGCCGGTTTTTTGGAGAGCGCGCGAATCGCGGCCCAGGAGCAGACATCGGTCGTAAGAAAAGCGGGAGCAAGCTCCCGCACTCCGAGTCCAACCACTGACGTACAACTGTGCGAGAATATCCTGGCAGAATGCTCAAAGGCCGCGAACTCGCCGCTTTTCGTAAACAACTCCTCGGCTGGTTCCGCCAATTTCAGCGCGACCTGCCGTGGCGACGCACCAGCGATCCCTATCGCATCTGGCTTTCCGAAATCATGCTGCAGCAAACGCGCGTTGCGGCCGCGATCCCTTATTACGAGCGGTTCTTACAGCGATTCCCGGACGTTCACTCGCTCGCCACTGCGCCGCAAGAAGAAGTGCTGGGCTTGTGGTCCGGCCTCGGGTATTACAGCCGCGCGCGCAACCTGCAAAAAGCCGCGCAGCAAATCGTCGCGAAATACGGTGGACGATTCCCGGAACGCTTGGAGGACGCTCTTGCCCTGCCGGGAATTGGAAGCTACACGGCGGCGGCAATTCTGAGCATTGCGTTTGCGCAAAAATACGCCGTCCTCGATGGAAACGTCGCGAGAGTCCTTGCGCGTATTGGTGCGGTACGTGGCGACCTTCGGGAGTCGAAGCGCTGGCAAGAATTACAAGAAACCGCGGACGGCCTGCTCGAACCGAAATCACCGGGCGATTGGAACCAAGCCATGATGGAGCTGGGTGCGACGCTGTGCACTCCAAAATCACCCCAATGCCTGCTCTGCCCCGTCATGAAATTTTGCGAAGGGCGCAAACTGGGCATCGCCGAATGCTTGCCTGAGAAACGAAAGAAGCGCGCCACCGTGGACGTGACTCTAGCCGCGGCCGTCTTCTCCGACAAAAAAGGCCAGACGCTTCTTCTTCCGCCGCCGCAGAACTCAAACGAGAAGGCTTCCGCCGATCACATTCCGACGCTGGTTTCAAGAATGTGGCATTTCCCCACGGTGTCGGTGAACGGAGATCCCGCCAGATACCTCCTCGCGTTTCTCCGAAGACTATTCTCGAACATGCAAATCAACAAAACGCAGCTCGCCCCAGCCGGGAAGATTCGCCACGCGGTGACGTACCGCGCCATCACCGTCCTGCCCTTCCTCATCGATTTAAAAAATCTCCCGCGCCTCTCAGGCGCAAAACAGGTTCCGCTAAGTAACCTCTCGGGCTTGCCTGTTTCCAATCTCACCCGGAAAGTAGCTCGCGCCGCACTGGAAGCCTCCGTTCTTGCTGCGGCCAAGCGCGGAGAGTAATCCTTTCGCCCCGCTTCGTTCCCCGCAAACCCCGCAGATGCTACGATAAAAAGTCTGCCATGGCCGCCATCTTCTCAGTTGCGAATGAACGCGCTCTGCCCGCCGAGCGTTTCTTCCGCACTTCGCTAACTCTGCTGATGCTCACGTCGACGCTGACGCTCGTCAGCACCGGCAAGCTGGACATCATAACGAGTTTCGTGGCTCCGCTGATCGTGGTGTACAAAGGTCTTCGCTGGTGGCACGGACGGCCAGCGGAACTGACCCACCGCACTGCAACCTGGTGCGTGCTGGGATACCTGGCGTTCTTTCCCGTAGATGCCCTGGTGCTTTCGCGTTTCTCCGTCGGAAATTCAGCCAATCCGCCGCTATTCGCGATGCTTCTGGCGGCGGTTCATTTTCTGATTTTCGTTAGCATCGTGCGTTTTTATAGCGCGGTTACGGACCGCGATGCGCTGTTCCTTGCGATGCTATCTTTCGCGGGGATTCTGGCCGCTGCCGTGCTCACGGTCGACACGACTTTCCTGGTTCTTTTTTTCGTCTTTCTCCTGTTTGGCGTTTCCACTTTCATCGGGATGGAACTGCGCCGCGGAGCCGCTGGGGCCGTCTCGCCCGCCGTCCACCTGCACACTGCACGCGACCGGAAATTAAATCGCGCCCTTTGCTTTTCCGCTCTCAGCGTGGCCGTGGGATCGATCGCGCTTGGCGGCGTGCTGTTTTTCTTCTTTCCGCGTTTCAGCGCGGGCTATCTCGGCCGGGCTAGCTTCAATTCCTCGCTGATGTCGGGTTTCACGGAAAACGTCGAGCTAGGCCAGATCGGCGAGATCAAGAAGAATTCCGCGGTGGTCATGCGCGTGCAAACCGGCAAGCCCATCGGTTACGACCGGCTGCGCTGGCGCGGCATCGCGCTTACAAATTTCGACGGCAAACGGTGGACCACCTCAGAGCGCAGCACGCAAAAATTGCAGCCGGGCGAGGATGGCTGGATTCACACCGCCGATTCGCCTCAAAAAAATGATACGCCCAAGCCGGGAATGATCTACACCGTGTATCTGGAGCCGTTGGCTACTGACGCCATTTTCATTCCCGGCAAAGTCATTTCTCTCAAAGGAAATTTCACGGGTGAAGGCGGCAATTCGTTCAGCACGATCCGCCGCACCTATATTCTTCGTGATTCCACGGATACGCTGCTGAATCCCTTTCACAACTACACGGCTATCAGGTATGCGGGTTTTTCGCTGTTGCCCCCGATGGACGCCACGAAACTCCGCACGGCTCCCACGGAATATTCGAAAGATATCACTTCGACCTACCTTCAGCTTCCCGATGCGCTGGACCGGCGTATCCCCGAACTGGCCAGGCAGGCCACGAAATACGCCAAGACGCCGTTTGACAAAGCGCTGGCGATCGAAAATTTCCTGCGCAATCGTTACACCTACACTTTGAATTTGACTGGAAAACCCGGAGACGATCCGCTGGCCCATTTCCTGTTCGAAACCCGCGGGGGCCACTGCGAATATTTTGCATCGTCAATGGTTATCATGCTGCGAACGCTCGGCATTCCTTCGCGCGAGGTCAATGGTTTCCTGCCCGGCGAATATAACGACCTCGGCGGAGACTACATTGTTCGCGCCAGCGACGCGCACAGCTGGGTGGAAGTCTACTTTCCAGGCATGGACTGGCAAGTCTTCGATCCCACGCCGGCGATTGCGGAGAATGATGCCGGTTTTCTGACGCGCCTCGGGCAGTACGCCGACTGGGCGCAGCTCACCTGGAGCGAATGGGTGATCGGGTATGACTTCGGGCACCAGGTCGCGCTGGCGCAAAACTTGCAGCGCAGTTCGCGCGATATGTCGGAATCGATGCGCGCGTGGTACGGACGGCAGCAGATGCGCGGCCGGCGGTGGATGAGGTCCTGGCATAACCGGATTAGCATTCTGATTCCACTCGTGGTTCTGGTGTTCCTGACGGTGCTCCGCTTCGATGCGCTGTCAGCGATGCTGAGGCGCTGGTGGTTGACGTGGCAAGTGCGGTCCGCGAAGGCGGCGCGTTCGAATCCGCATCTGGCGTCGAAGCTGTACGCGGAACTTCTGCGTATGTTGGCGCGGCGCGGGCTGATCCGGGAAGTGTCGCAGACGCCGTTGGAATTCGCGGCCGCCGTGGAGGCGCCGAATCTGGCGCCGGCGGTCCGGGAGTTTACGCAGCTCTACGCACACACTCGCTTCGGCGGCGCGCCTTGCGATACCACACGATTACGCCAATTGCTTGATCATATCCGCACGGCGTTGCGGGCACGCTGAAGACTCAATACGCCTTGCCAAGACGGGGCGCAGTCCGCCGGGGCGGAAGCCCCTACAAACACCCAATTGAAGGCTCGTGTTACAATTGAAAATTGCGCAAAGGCGCAAATTCACAGCCTATGACCAAGGTCGGATTCGTCAGCCTGGGATGCCCGAAGAACCTCGTGGATAGTGAGGTTATGATGGGTATTCTCGCGCGCGAAGGGTATGAATTGACACCGCGTGCGGATGAAGCCGAAATTCTGGTAGTGAATACTTGCAGTTTTATCGAGGCGGCGCAAAAAGAGTCAGTGGACGCCATTCTGGAGATGGCGGAGCACAAGAAATTCGGCGCGGCAAGAAAACTGATTGTGGCGGGCTGCCTGGTGGAGCGGTTTCGCGCGCAAATTCTGGAGCAGGTGCCGGAAGTGGACGCGGTGGTGGGCACCGGCGAAGTGGAACGGATCATGGAAGCGGTGGAGGGTGATTTGCGGGTGCTTCCCGCGCAACCGCCCGCGTTTTTGTATCACGATTTGACGCCGCGGATCGTGACCACTCCAAAGCACGCGGCGTATATCAAGATCGCGGAAGGCTGCGATCATCCTTGCACGTTCTGCATCATCCCGCAGCTCCGCGGTGCATTTCGGAGCCGGCGATTCGAATCGGTGGTGCGCGAAGCGGAGAATCTGGCAAGGGCCGGCGCGCGGGAAATCACGCTGATCGGACAGGACACGACTTCCTATGGCGAAGATCTCGGCTTGCGGGACGGCCTCGCGCAGTTATTGGAAAAGTTGGCGCAGACGGATGATTTGCTGTGGGTGCGGTTTTTATACGCATATCCGAATCGCGTGACGCAGAAATTGCTGGATACGATTGCGGCGCATCCGCGGCTCGCGAAATACATGGACATGCCGCTGCAGCACGCCAGCCGCAAGGTGCTGGCGAGGATGAAGCGTGGTTCAAATGGCGATGCGTTTCTGAAATTATTGGAACGCATTCGAATAACCATTCCTGGAGTTTCGCTGCGCACTTCTTTCATCGTGGGCTTCCCTGGCGAAACCGAAGCGGATTTCGAGGAGTTGTGTGGCTTTGTGAAGGCGGCGAAGCTTGATTGGATGGGCGTATTTGAGTACTCCGACGTGGACAATGCGGGGAGCTACGCGTTGAACGAAAAAGTGGATGCGGAAACGATTGGCGATCGCCGCAACCGTTTGATGGCCATTCAGAAGAAAATCTCGCGGGAAAATTTGCGGGCGAGATATTTACGTGCCAGGCCGCGTGCTTCCAAAGATCGATTGTTTACGGCGCTGATTGAAGGGCCTTCGAAGGACAATCCGCTGGTGTGGGAAGCTCGGCTGGAGGCAATGGCTCCGGAGATCGATGGCAAGCTGTACCTCACGGACATCGAATTGGCGGGTGGAGGAGTCGCGGAAGCTGGGGATGTCGCGCGAGTTGAGATTACCAAGACGGATGACTATGACTTGATCGGGCGGGTGGCGGAAATACTGCCGCGTCCTAGTGCAAGGGCGGAGTTCGGTACAGTGCCAATGCCACCGGTTCCGGCCGCTGAAAAACTTCATCGCATTGCTACTGGGGCACCCCTCCGCGTCCTTGGCTGAGATATACTCTCCTTTTGAAGATTACGATTCCCTAGCCCGTGCTATAGCTGTGGCTATTCTGCGTGGTTTCTCAACACAGAGGGCAAAGAGAACACAGAGAAGAAGCACTGGCGATGAAACACAAATGCCCAATTTGCAAGGCGGAGACGGACTCGGCGGTCCACGCGGACTTCCCTTTTTGCAGCGAGCGTTGCCGGGATCGCGACCTAGGGAACTGGGCCACGGAAAAATACGTTGTGTCCGAACCCGTCTTCACTGAAGAAGACCCCGGTGAAGGCGAAGCAAATACGATCGTCCTTCCCTTGGACGAAGACTTGGAAAGCCGGAATGACTCCGACCACTGAAGGCCAGGCGACGCCCGGAGCACTGGGTAAGAAGCCGCGGCTCGCGATTGCGATCGCCACGGCTTGTGGCGTAGGCTACCTTCCCAAGGCGCCGGGGACGTTTGGCTCGCTGGTTGGAGTGGCCACCGCTTTTCTTTCTTCAGTTTTTTTCTTGCAACCGGCGTCCGTAAGAGCTTTATTTTCGTTGCACCCCGATTACGAGACCGTTTTAAGAAATGAACTCTTCCCGCTTCCAGGAACCAACGTCCACAACGCGGTGCTGGCCTTGCCCATATTCTTCGCGCTGGGCTTATTTGTCGTCCTGGGGGCGATCGGGGTATGGAGCGCATCGCGAGCGGCGACTTACTCAGGAATTGAAGATCCGCAATTTGTGGTCATCGATGAAGTCGCTGGGCAGCACCTAGCCTTGTTGCTGCCGCTTATTCCCATTGCGCTGCCGCACTTGACCGCGCACATGGATCTCTCCGGCTTCACGATCTTCTTCGCGCTGAGCTTGGTGAATTGGAAATATCTTCTACTCGGTTTTATACTTTTTCGCGTGTTCGACATCTGGAAGCCCTGGCCTGTCCGCCGGCTGGAAAAACTGCCGGGGGGGTGGGGAATCATGGCCGACGACTGGATGGCGGGCATCTACGCTGCAATTTTGCTGCGTGTGGCGCTACACTTTGGGCTGCTGACGTTTTACATTGGCTGGGTATGAAATTTGGGTTCGGCTCTTCGGCAGAAAAAAACGGGATTCCGCACATAGAGCGAGTTGCGCCCGCCGCGGCCATTCCCGGCGGCGAGATGACGATTCATGGGCGGGGCTTCGTTTCACGGACACAGTCGCGTCCGCTGGTGCGCTTTGGGGATGCCGAAGCCGGCGTCGCGTTGGCCTGCGAGAATCGTGTGGTGGCGCGGGTTCCGGAAGGCGCGAGCGGTGGTGTGGTGCGGGTGGCCGCGGGCGAGCACGAAAGCCAGCCGCACCCCGTGCACATCGGGCTGCAAATCGCGGACAACCTGCATCCGGTGGCGAATCCTGCGGTGGATCTGGACGGCAACATTTATGTAACGTTTTCCGGGCAGCGCGGGCAACGAGTTCCCGTTTCGCTCTACAAAATCACGGCAAATTACAGCGTCAAGCCGTTCATCACTTCGCTGGTCAATCCCAGCGGCCTGGCATTAGACCGCATGGGCAACCTCTTTGTTTCCTGCCGCAATGACGGGACGATTCATCGCATCACGCCCGAAGGCCGCGGCGAGCAGTGGATCGAAGGCATGGGCATAGCGACGGGGCTGGCGTTCGATCCCAACGGCAATTTATACGTTGGCGACCGCAGCGGGACGGTTTTTAAAATCAGCCCGAGCCGAGAGATTTTTGTTTTCGCCACGATGGAGCCATCAGTCGCGGCGTATCACCTGGCGTTCCATCCCAGTGGCGATTTGTACGTCTCAGGCCCGACGACTTCCAGCTTCGACCGGATCCACCGCATCACGCAGGGCGGCGAAGTGAGCGTTTTCTTCCGCGGGCTGGGACGGCCGCAGGGAATCACTTTGGATCGCGACGGAAATCTTTATGTGGCGGCTTCCTACGGAGGGCGCCGCGGCATTGTTCGAATTACGGAGCAAGGTCAAGCTGAGGTGGTTCTCAGCGGCTCGGGTATTGTGGGCATGGCGTTGCAGCCTTCCGGCCGCGCGATTGTTGCTACGACGGATTCTCTCTTCACGCTCGATTGGGACGTTCGTGGCCTGCCTTTGATCGGATAATTGAACAAGATGAAAGCGGAAATCATCGCGGTTGGCTCGGAAATGCTGACTCCGGACCGCATGGACACCAACTCGCTCTTCTTGACGGAAGAGCTGAACAAGCTCGGCATCGAGGTGGTGCGTAAATCGATCGTTGGGGACAATCGCGATTATCTGAGCGCGGCGTTTAAGGAAGCGCTCGATCGCGTCGAGCTGGTGATCGCTTCGGGCGGGCTGGGTCCCACGGAAGACGACCTGACGCGCGAAACCCTTGCCGACCTTCTTGGCCGCAAGTTGAATCTCAACAATGAAATTCTGCGGTACATCGAAGGGCGCTTCCGTCAGCTGGGCCGAGAGATGCCGGCGGTGAATGTGCGGCAAGCGATGGTGCCCGAAGGCGCTGCGGTGCTGGAAAATCCGCGCGGGTCGGCGCCGGGGTTGTGGATCGAGGATGCGGGGCGGATTATTGCGCTGCTGCCCGGGCCGCCACGGGAATTAAAGCCCATGTATCTGGAACAGGTTTTGCCGCGGCTGCAGAGGCGCAGTTCGGGCATTCGAATGTTTCACCGGGAATTGCGCGTTGCAGGCATGGGTGAATCGGGCGTGGAGCAGCGCATCAAGCCGATTTATACGCGCTATGCCGACGTGAACACGACGATCCTCGCGGCGCCGGGAGAAATACAAATTCATTTGCGGATGTGGACCGGCGACGCAGCGCACGCGCAAAAAACGCTGGACGAAATCGTACAGGGATTCGAAATCGCGCTGGCCGACCGGATTTACTCGCAAGACGGTTCTTCAATGGAAGAAGTGGTGGCGGGCCTGCTGACGAGAAACAACTCCACGATCGCGGCGGCGGAAAGCTGCACGGGCGGATTGCTGGCGCAGCGGTTGACGAGCATCGCGGGCAGCTCGTCGTATTTTCTGGGTGGCGTGGTGAGTTACAGCAACGAACGGAAGACGGCGTGGGCGGATGTACCGCCGGAAATAATTCAGTCTAAGGGGGCAGTCAGCAGCGAAGTGGCGATTGCGCTGGCGGAGGGCATTCGCCGAAACGTCGGGAGCACGCTGGGCGTGGGCATCACCGGGATTGCGGGACCGGGCGGAGGGAGCGAGGAAAAACCAGTGGGCACGGTGCACATTGCGCTTTCGCATGCTGGGGGCATCAAGGAGCGCGGGGTGGTTTTTCCGGGCGACCGCGAAGCGATTCGGTGGCACGCTTCGCAACTGGCGCTCGATCTGGTGCGAATTCATTTTCTGTATAATGGCGGGGAGCCGCCGGCGCGCATGGCCAAAAGGTCCTGACCACCGATGCGTTTGTTCGTCGCGCTGGAGATTCCCTCGACGGTGCGAGAACATCTAGCGGAATTAGTGAACTCGCTTCGCGCCGTTTCGCCGAGAACTCGCTGGGTGCGTCCGGAAAATCTTCATGTGACGCTGAAATTCATCGGTGAAGTTCCTGAGACACAACTTGCTTCCATTCGAACTGCTTTGGCTCAGTTGCGCTCCGATCGACCTGTCACGCTCGGTTTTGGTGGGCTGGGATTTTTCCCAAATGAACGGCATCCGCGCGTTTTCTGGGCGGGCATCGAGGCTTCGCCGAATCTGAAAACTCTCGCGGCGGATATTGAAAAGGCAACGGAAACACTCAGCATCGCGCGGGAGCAAAGGCCATTTTCACCGCATCTGACGCTGGCTCGGTTCGAGCCGCCACGACTGCCAGACAATCTTCGAGTCGCGATCCAGCAAAATGTTGGCCGCGAGTTTGGTTCGCTGCGCACGCATCAATTTCATCTAATCGAAAGCAAGCTAAAACCGTCCGGCGCAGAGTACACTACGGTCGAAAGTTTTTCGTTCGCGGCGGAGGTCTGATCAGCGCATGTTCTCGGCGTGGATGCCTGCCACTTTTCTTGCGATTCCTTTCGCAGCGTACCTTCTTGGCTCGATTCCCTTCGGACTACTACTCGCAAAAGTATTTGGCGGCGGGGACGTGCGAAAAGCCGGCAGCGGAAACATCGGGGCGACCAACGTCACGCGCGTCGCCGGCCCTCTGGCGGGAATTCTCACGCTGATTTTTGACACCGCGAAGGGCGCGGCAGCGGTCTGGCTCGCGGCGCGCGCCACCAACGACAGCGCGACATGGATGATGACCTCTGCTTTCTCCGTTTTGCTCGGGCACTGCTACCCAGTATGGCTGAAGTTCAAGGGTGGCAAAGGCGTGGCCACGGCTCTCGGCGTTTTTCTTGCGCTGTCACCGCTCGCCGCGGTCAGCGCGTTGCCGCTCTTTATTCTTTGCGTCGTCTACTGGCGCTTTGTCTCGCTGGGGTCCGTTGCGGCGGCCGCGGCGATGCCGCTGCTGATTTATTTTTTGTGGGCGCCGGGTCACGGGCCGCCGATCGTGATTGACCTGGGGACGCTGGCCATCGCGGGGCTGGTGATCTTCAAGCATGGCGGCAATCTTCAGCGCCTCGTCGATGGTACCGAACCGCGCTTTTCCTTCGGCAAAAAGAAAGAAACGGAATGACGAAAATTGCCATTCTCGGCGCGGGCGGCTGGGGCACGGCGCTAGCAATCGTGTTTTCACGGGGCCGCAAGCCGCATGAAGTCTCGCTGTGGGTCCACAACGCCGAGCGCGCCGGATCGATGCAGCGCGAGCGCGAAAACAAGACTTATCTTCCCGGTGCTAAATTGCCGGAAAGCATTCGAATTCATGGCGAATTGGAAGTTGCGCTTTCTGGAGCTCAGGTCATTGTCGGCGCAGTGCCATCTGCGCATGCGCGCGCGGTTTACGCTTCCGCGCTGCCATTCGTCGCCCCAAGCGCGAGTTTCGTGAGTGCCGGCAAAGGCCTGGAGCCAGCAACTCATCTGCGTATGAGCGAAGTCATCGCGCAAGTCGTCACGCCGAAATTTGCGCCGCGCATTGCGGTGATTTCCGGGCCATCGTTCGCGCTGGAGGCGGCTCGGGGCGAACCCACGGCGGTCGTTCTGGCTTCGCGCGATGCCGCGCTAGTTACCGAGCTGCAGGAAGAGTTTGCCGGCCCAAACTTCCGCCTGTACACCAACGACGATGTACTTGGCGTAGAGCTCGCCGGGGCGATGAAAAACGTCATGGCCATTGCCGCCGGGGCCTGCCAGGGGCTCGGTCTTGGTTCGAATGCGCTCGCAGCGCTGATCACGCGCGGCCTCACGGAAATGACGCGTTTGGCAGTGGCGCTGGGGGCGCGGCCGGAGACGTTGAGCGGTCTCGCAGGGTTGGGGGATTTGGTGCTCACTTGCACTGGCGCGCTCAGCCGCAATCGCTTTGTGGGAATCGAGTTAGGCAAAGGACGTTCGCTCGGCGAAATCATGGCGAACATGCGAATGGTGGCGGAGGGTGTCGGCACCGCGGCGCCATTGCTGGCACTGGCGCGCGAGCATCGGATCGAAATGCCAATCACAGAGCAGGTGGACGCTATCCTGCACGAGGGAAAGTCACCTAAGGATGCGATTCGGGACATCATGGAACGGCCATTGAAACGGGAGTAGCAAGATCCAGGAAGTGGCGTCTGTGTCGCCCGTAGTACTAAAGTCCCAGTTGCATATGCGCGTCGCGTGGCGCGGCCCAGCCACCTAAGTTCCCCCCGTTCTCCTAAAATGAATAGTCGGAATGCCGCAGACGTTCAAATCTCGGTGGGAACAAGTGCGCGCGGGGCGCGTGCGTATCCTTTGGCTCGTTCTTGGTGCGCTTCTGTTAGTGAGCGCGCTTCCGATCGGGCTGTACCACATGCAGGTGCTGAAACTTAGCCAGGACAAGCTGGTGGACACGGAAAAGATACAGCAAACCGACCTAACCAGGTCGCTGGCGCAGGAAATTCAGCTATTCGAATCCAACCTGACGCAACAGCTCTTGAGCGAACGCCAGATTCTGGCGCTTACCGGCCTGATCGATAACGTCGAAGATTCGGCGTCAGAGCCCAAGGTCACTCGCCTGTTGGAGAATTTCGTCGACAGCAATCGCACTACTTTCATTTATCTGACGGCCGTCGGGAAGTCCGGCAAAGGGACAAGCGCGTCGCAGGGAAATTTCCGGGCTGAGCAGGATCCCTTCGTGGCGCGAGCGCTGCAGCGCGCTTTCGTTACATGCTTGCAGTCGCAGCAGACCCAGGTGGTCAAATTTCGCAGTGATCCGCTAGCACTGGCGCCGGATAACCGGCCCGCGTTTGTCGTGGCGGTACCTCTGGAAGACGTAAATCGCAACTTCACTGGAATGCTGGCGGCGGTGGTTTCTCTGGATACCATCCTGCACCGGTTGCAAGAGGCCAGCGTGAGGCACCGCACGGTTTTTCTTGTTGATCACAATGGCCGCCTGGTAGCACATCCGGACACAAAAAACTTTGTCCCTGGCGCGGACGTCAGCAGCAATTCCCTGGTGGCGCAAGTGAAGGCGCTGCCGCAGGATCTTCGCAACACGGAAACGGTTCGCTTTGCGGATACCGCGAAGAAACGTCCGATCGAGATGATTGGAACGTATAGCACTTTCCCGGAAGTGAACTGGGCGGTCATTGCAGAGCGCAGCTTGGACCAAGCGCAAACGGACACGGGCGTTACCGAACTCAACCAGCAAGCGCTGGCCTTCGTGATCGTCGTTATTTTGTCCGCGATTCTCGTGGGATATTTCTTTGCCGTTGGCATCAGCGGCCCGATTCGCGGGTTGGCGGCTTCCACGCGCGCGATCAGCCGCGGTGAATTTCATCAGCGCTCTCCGGTGCGTGGGGCTTCGGAAATCAGCGAGCTGGCTGAGAACTTCAACAAGATGGCCGGCGACATCGAAGAGTACATCGAGCGGCTGAAGGAAGCCGCTGAAGAAAACCGCGAGCTATTTATCGGGTCCATTCGAATGCTTGCCGCGGCCATCGACGAAAAGGATCCATATACGCGCGGTCACTCCGGCCGCGTGGCAAAATATTCGACGCTGATCGGGCAGGAATTGGGGCTTTCCACGGAAGAATTGGACAAGCTGCGGATTGCAGCGCTGTTGCACGACGTCGGAAAAATCGGCGTCGAGGACCGCGTGCTGAAAAAGCCTGGCTCGCTGACTCCGGAAGAATTCGGGTTGATGAAGCAGCACACGGTGAAAGGGGCGAACATCATGCGCCCGGTTTCGCAACTGAAAGAGATGCTCCCGGGCATCGAATTGCATCACGAACATATGGACGGCCGCGGCTACCCGTACGGTTTGCAGGGCCACCAGATTCCCATGATGGCGCGCATCATCGGCGTGGCCGATACGCTGGACGCCATGACCACGAATCGCCCATATCAGACGGCGATGGAATTGGATTACGCGATGAACCGCATTCGCGCGCTGGCCGGTTCAAAGTTCGATGATGTGGTGGTGACTGCTCTTGAGGCCACCGTAACTGCCGGGAAGCTCCGCCTGAGCGCCGTCGAAGTGCACGTATAGCTGCAATTCTCCAGGTTAGTCTCTCCTCTTCGCATCTTAGTGCTTTTGACAGACTCTGGTGAGCTCCCAAGGGTGCCTAATAAGTGTTCAAGAGGCGGCATCTGCTACAATTTTGAGCTGCCGCTAGTGCAACGCGTGCGACCTTATGATTTCACTTTTTGGGAAGAATGAGCCGGAGCCGACCCTTCTTGAGCGGCTGAAGAAGTCCGTCAGCAAAACGAAGGCGGTGCTTTCGGAAGCGGTTGATACCGTTTTTCTGGGCGAGCGCAAGATCGATCCTTCCCTCCTGAAGGGTCTGGAGACGGCGCTGCTCTCCGCGGACCTTGGCGTGAAGCCGACGCGCGAGATTCTGGATGCGGTGCGCGAAAAAATGGACCGCAATGCCCTTGCCGACGCCGGGCAGCTGAAGCGCGAAATCAAGTCGCATATCATTCGCATTCTGAACGCGCCCGTGCGGCCGGATGTGGCGGCTGCCAGCGGTATTGCCACTTCGCAGAATGGCAGCGGCACGCGCGTGATTTTCATTGTTGGAGTCAATGGCGCGGGCAAGACCACCAGTATCGGGAAGCTGGCCAATCGGCTGCGCCAGGAAGGACGCAGCGTGGTGCTTTGCGCTGCCGACACGTTTCGCGCCGCCGCGGTCGAGCAACTGGAAATCTGGGCTCAGCGCAACGGCATCGAGGTCATCAAGCAGAAATCCGGCGCCGACCCCGCCGCTGTTGTCTACGATGCTGTCGCCGCTGCTAAGGCGCGCTCGTCGGACGTCGTCATCGTGGACACGGCGGGACGCTTGCACACCAAGTCGAACCTCATGGCCGAACTCGAAAAAATGAAGCGCACCGCGGCGAAAGTTATTCCCGGCGCGCCGCACGATGTTCTGCTCGTTCTCGACGCTACCACCGGCCAGAACGGCCTTGCGCAAGCGCGCGAATTCACGTCCACCGTTGGCGTCACCGGAATCATCCTCACCAAGCTGGATGGCACCGCCAAGGGCGGTATCGTAGTTGCGATCTCGCGCGAACTGGGCCTGCCGATTCGCTTCGTGGGCACCGGCGAGCAGATCAACGATATGGTTCCCTTCGACGCGGAAACGTACGCGAATTCCCTCTTCGACTGAACCGTGGACGCACACGCCATTCGCTTCATGCAACACGCGCTGGCGCTGGCCCGCAAAGGGACCGGCCTGGCGAGCCCAAATCCCATAGTGGGTTGCGTCATCGTGCGCGAAGGCCAGATCGTGGGCGAAGGTTTTCATCAGTACGAGTGGCGCGACCACGCCGAAATCGTCGCGCTGAAATCCGCGGGCGAAAAGGCGCGCGGCGCAACGCTTTATGTGACGCTGGAACCCTGCAATCACACCGGGCGCACCGGACCGTGCACCGAAGCAATCATCGCCGCAGGCGTACAGCGCGTCGTCGCCGCCATGGATGATCCCAATCCCGTCAATTCCGGCCGCGGATTCGAGCGCCTGCGTGCAGCAGGTATCGAAGTCTTCACAGGCGTTTGCGAAGAAGAGGCCCGCCGCTTGAACGAGGCATTTGCCTGCTGGATTCGAACGAAGAAGCCGTTCGTCACGCTCAAGTCGGCGATGACGCTGGACGGTCAACTTGCCCTTCCCGGCTCGCAAAAGAAATACCTCCGAAAAACTCTTAGGGCAGGCGAATCCAGGTGGATCACGTCCGAAGAATCGCGCGCGGAAGTGCACCGCATGCGGCACGCTTCGGATGCGCTGTTGACGGGAATTGGCACGATTCACGTCGATGACCCGCTTCTTTCCGATCGCAGCGGCCTTCCTCGGCGGCGGCGTTTGCTGCGGGTTATTCTCGACTGCAAGCTCTCGCTCTCGCGGTTCTCGCGGATCGTGGAAACCGCCGAAGACGATCTGCTGGTTTTCACTAACGAGGAACTTGGCCGTCAGCGGGTGCGGCTCATGCTCAAAGAGGGTGTCGAGGTTGTCCGGGCGAAAGCGCGTGCTCACCACATCAATTGGGATGAGGTGCTCACGGAACTGGGCCGCCGCGATATCCTCAGCGTCCTCCTGGAAGCAGGCCCGACGATGAATGGCTCGGCGCTCGCCGCAGGCATCGTCCACAAACTTTTTCTATTCTATGCGCCAAAAATTTCCGGCGAAAGCCGCGTTCCCTTCGCGATCGCTCCGAAACTGAATCTTCCTCTGTTGCAAGACGTTCGCACGCAGCAGTTCGGCCCCGACCTCTCGATCGAAGCCTATCTGCGAGACACTTACAAGGAATAGAAAGGCTACTGGCTGACGCGGAGGACTGCAGCGCCGGGAATGGCGTCATTTTTCAGCGCATTCAGCGCGCGGTTGGCCTCTGCGAGAGGATACATTTGCACATGCGTTCGGATGGGAATCTCGGCCGCAACGCGCAAGAAATCCTCGCCATCTTGCCGCGTATTGTTCGCCACACTGCGAATCACACGCTCCTGATATAGCAAATCGTAGCTGAACGAAGGAATAGGGCTCATATGGATGCCGCCAAGAACGAGCACGCCACCTTTCTTCAGCGCTTTGAGCGCGGCGGGAACAATCTCCCCGGCTGGCGCAAAGACAATCGCTGCATCGAGCTTCTTTGGCGGTTCATCAAAAGTCCCACCAGCCCACGTCGCACCCAATTCGAGCGCGAGTTTCTGATGTCGCGCGTCGCGCGTGGATGCGTAAACTTCCGCGCCCCAATGCAGCGCCACCTGAATCGCCACATGCGCAGCGGCGCCAAATCCATAAAAACCCAGGCGTCCGCCCGCTTTGATTCCAGAGAGCCGCAGCGAACGAAAACCAATGATTCCCGCGCAGAGCAGCGGCGCGGCCTGTTCATCCGGAAAACCGTCGGGGATCGCATACATAAAAGCTTCCGGCGCAACGACGTATTCCGCATAGCCGCCATCCACGCTGTAGCCGGTGAACGTAGGATGATCGCAGAGATTCTCCGCTCCGGAGCGGCAGTAGTCGCAAGTCCCATCTGTTTGATGAAGCCAGGCAATCCCGACTCGCCCTCCGACCGCAAACCGTTTTGTACCCTCGCCACGTTTCTCAATGACGCCGACCACCTGGTGTCCCGGAATGACCGGCGACTTGCGCGGAGGCAATTCTCCCTCGATCACGTGCAAGTCCGTTCTGCAAACGCCACAGGAGCGCACACGCACGAGTACTTCTCCACTCTTCGGTTGCGGCACTGCTACGTCCGCGTATTTCAGCGGCTTCGTTTCGATCGCAGCTGGCGCGCTCAACAAGCATGCTTTCATCGTCAGACCTCGACTGCTCCGTGTGTCCTCCCGACCAGCCATAGTCTAGTGCTTTCTGTCTTCGGCGCGAAATACGGTACACTCGGGTGCGAGAGCCACCGCATTCACCATGTTTACCGGAATTATCGAGCACCAAGGCATCATTGACTCGCTGGGATTGTCGAGCGAAGGGGGGCGCATTACGATTCACGCTCCGACGGTCGCGCCGTCGCTCGCCGTTTCGAACAGCATCGCAGTGAACGGCTGTTGCCTGACAATCGTTGATCTTCACAATGGCCGGCTTTCGGCGGATCTTTCTGGTGAAACGATTGTCAAAACATCGTTCGGCGCGAAGGGCGGCGAATTGAAAAAGGGAGCGCGCGTCAATCTCGAGCAGCCGCTCACGGCGGGCAAGGAATTCGGCGGACACTTCGTCCTCGGCCATGTGGACACCGTGGGCCGCGTGACTCATCTCACTCCTGAAGGAGAAAACTGGTGGTTCGGCGTGGAAGTCCCTGAGGAAGTCGCACGCTACATCGTGCCAAAAGGTTCGATCACTATCGACGGCATCAGCCTGACCGTGGCCCGCTGGCAGAACAACATCGCCGAAGTCGCAGTGATTCCCTACACCTACGAACACACCAACATCCGCGACCGCAAACCCGGTGACGCGGTCAATCTCGAAGCCGACATTCTGGGCAAATACGTGGAACGCTATCTGGAAGCGCGCAAAGGCTCGTCAGTGAGCCAACTTACGATCGGACAATTGGTCAATCAGGGCTTCTAGGCGTTAGAAGACTCCGCGCTCTTCTGCCGCACCCCGCGATAGTAAAGAACCAGCCCAAATCCTATGGCCACGACAGTGCCGCCAATCAATTTCGCGCTGAAGACATATTTATTGGTTGTTTCGCCTGGCGGAACGAACGACAGAACAATGCCCGCCGAGGTCACCAGAAACCCCAATCCGCCTGCGATCCATACGCCAATTTTGCCTCCAGGAATGAGCACCGCATGCACATTCTGTCGACGGTCCTCTCTCCCCGCCAGTTTGATAACCGCCGCATACATATAAAGGAACGGAACGAAGTACAAGATGGTCGCGGCATCCACCAGAATTTGATACGCACCGCTGGTGGTCTCGTTGATATTGCTCAAGAGCAACACCGCCAGCGAAATCCCCGCCTGCACGAGAATCGAAACATAGGGTGTGCGCCACTTCGGATGGATCTTTCCAAACGCTGGCGGTAAGTAGCGATCGACGCCCACGATGAACGGCACTCGCGCGATACCCGCTACTGTTGTGCCGATGCCGCCGGCATTTCCAAACGTTACAAGAAACGCCGCGATCATACCGACCAATCCCAGCTTCAGCGCCTCGGATCCGATAGCGAGCGCCTGATACACGCCTGACTTTGCATCCACTTGCGCGTCCTGCATGATGGCCAGCACCGCAAAAGTTCCCAGGATGTAAATGATGGCGATCAGAATTCCCGAACTCCAGATCGCACGCGCCAAGGTCCGCTGCGCGTCGTGGATTTCGTCGCTCATCGCCGAGACGAGTTCCAAACCCGCGAACGCGAATAGAATTTGCGGCCAGAAATTCACCGTTTCCCAGTTCCATCGCGGCAGCATGTTCGACCACGTGAAATGCGTCACCGAGCCATAGCGCATCCAAACGAGTGCGCCGGTTCCGGCCAGCAATAGAAGCGGGATGTAGGTCATCACACCGCCGGCGTTCTGCAGCCACTTGCCTATGTTCAGCCCGACGATATTCATGCCCACCGCTACAAACAACAAAAGTACTGATCCCCCCAGCAAGAACGACCGGTTCTGCGCCAGGTGCCCCCACGAACTGCCGCCGATGTACGCGCCCATCGCCGCGCTCGCCAGCAGCAAGCCCGGAAAATAAAAAAACGAATAGATCCAGTAGGTCCAGCCGGCGACGAATCCATGAAAGTCGCCAAAGGCTTCCTTCGACCACACGTACAGCCCGCCCTCGCGCGGAAAACGCGTGGAGAGTTCGGTGATGACGAACGCGGTGGGCACAAAGAAAACAATCGCTGAAAGAACCCACAGGCTGATCGAGGCAGTTCCGTTGTGCGCCGCCGCCGCAATCCAGCGCGGCCCCAGAACCGCCGCAATGTTAAACAGCAGTACGTCCCAAAAACCCATCTCCTTGCGCAACTGCTTGAGGGGATCGGAAGAGCCGTTCACCGGCTGGCTCACAGAGTCACGTCCAGCGCGGGAATCAATTCATCCTGCATGCGGAAATTCCTTAAGAAGGGATCGGTGGAATTTTCAAAACCAGCCCATGGGCCGAAATAAGTAACGCGGCCTTCCTGGAGAAAAACGACCACATCAGCAAGTTTTTTTGCCAGGTGAGTGTCATGCGTCACGACGATGGATGTCTTCTGAAAGGCTTTCTTCAACCGCAGGATCAAGTCGCCCATGTGTCCCGCCATGATGGGGTCAACCATGGTCGTGGGCTCGTCGAATAGAATCGCTTCCGGATTCTGCGCCAGGGCGCGGCCGATGGCCACCGCGCGCTTCATACCGGTGGAAAGTTCGCTGGGAATTTTGTCGAAGACGTCCTCGAGTTCCAGCATCTTCGCGATTTTTTCCACGTACTCATCGATGTCGTCACCGGTCAGGCCGGACTGCCCTTCGAGCGGAAAAGCCATGTTCTCGCCGACGGTGAGGGAGTCGAAGAGCGCGCCAGACTGGAACACCATCGTCACCTTGCGCCGCACTTCTTCAAAGTCCGCTTCCTTGAAATCGGTGACATCTTCCCCATCAATAATGATCTGGCCCGAATCCGGTTTCAGAAATCCCAGGATGTGCTTCAGCGAAACCGACTTGCCCACGCCGCTGCGCCCCATGATCACGCAAGTCTCGCCACGCTTCACAGCGAAGCTCACGCGATCGAGCACCAGCCGGTCGTCGAAACTTTTGCATACGTCGCGAAACTCGAAATAGTTGATTGATTTCTCTTCGCTCACGTGCGCTCCGCTTCCAGGATCCGCCGCGCTTCCTCGTAATCCGCCGCCGTGTTCATGTTCCAGAACAATCGCCCTGCGCTATCAAATCGTTTCCAGTCCGCCTCGTCAAGAACTTCCGTTGTCACGTGTTGCAATCCCTGCGTCACTTTCCGGACGCCGGATTCGAACGCCGCGCGCAGAGCCCCCGCTGCATCCGTCCGGTAGCAAGCGCACAAAGGCTCCGGCCCATGCATGGAGTGCGGAACCACGACTTGCGCCCCGCTCTTTGCTGCACGCTGGCAAAGAAACGCCAGCCATTCTGCCGTTAGGAATGGCATGTCGCAGCTTACGATCAGATTCCATTCTGACCGCTCAGCTTCCAAAGCGGAATCCTGAAGCGCGGTGATGATTCCCCCGAGCGGCCCTTCCCCGGGCCATCCGTCGCTGACCATTTTCTTTTCGAACTGCGCGTATTTTTCCCGCGCTCCAACAACTTTCACGTTCTTCGCCACACTCTGTAGCAATCCGATCATGCGTCGCAGCATGGGGAACCCGCCGACTTCCACGAGCGCCTTGTCTCGCCCAAATCGCCTGCTGCCTCCTCCCGCCAAAATGTATCCAGCGGCTTCCGCATCCCGCTTTCCATCAGTCATTCCGCAACTCTCCGCGTCATTTCTCTTCTCTGCCTTCTCCGTGTGCTCTGCGCGAAATCTATTCGTCCTCGAGCGGTTCACGACCCGGCCGGCGAATGCCTAATTCGCGAAGCTTTTCCTGCAAACTCTGCCGGTGCAGCCCGATCGTCGCCGCCGTACGAGAAACGTTCCAACGATGCTCTCCAAGTTGCCTCGTTAAATAAGCCACTTCAAACTTCCGCTTGGCCTCGCGAAAATCGCGTTCGCCAATTCCGTGGTCGTTCTCGTCGCCACGATGTTTCACCGAGATCGCCTCGCCATGCACCACCTCGTGGGGCAAATCCTCGACTCCGATTTCTTCGCCGCGTGACATCACCACGCTCCGCTCCAGCGCATTCTTTAACTCGCGCACGTTGCCTGGCCAATCGTATTTTTCGATTGCCGCGAGCGCTTCACGCTTCAGCCGCGCCGTCCGTCCCAGCCGCGCCGCGTGCATTTGCAGAAAAGTATCCGCCAGCAACGCAATATCCTCCTTGTGGGCCCGCAGCGGAGGCAAGTCAATGGTTACCACGCGTAGCCGGTAAAACAGGTCCTCTCGAAACTTCGCATCGCGAATCTCCGCCAGCAAATTGCGGTGCGTCGCACTGATAACCCGCACATCCACTGGAATCGACTGCGTTCCACCGAGCCTCTCGATGGTGCGATTCTCCAGCACGCGCAACACCTTGGCCTGCGTCACCGGATTCATGTCGCCAATTTCATCCAGGAAGATCGTTCCGCCAGAGGCCAACTCGAACTTCCCTTTTTTCTGCTGCGCCGCACCGGTAAACGCACCGCGCTCGTAACCAAATAATTCAGATTCAATCAACGTTTCCGGCAGCGCCGCGCAATTCACTGCAACATAAGCTTTGCCGTTTCGCGGCGAGCGCGCGTGAATTTCCTGCGCCAACAAATCCTTTCCCGTGCCGCTCTCCCCCAGGATCAGCACCGTCGAATCCGTCGCCGCCACGCGGTCCGCCATTTCAAAAGCGCGCCGCATCACCGCCGACCGCCCGATCATCTGTCCGAATTGCCCTTCGGCCGTCAAGCGCCGCTTGAGCGCATCATTTTCTTTTTCGAGTGAAGCCAGCTTGAGCATATTGCCCACGCGCTGCCGCAATTCTTCCAATTCAAATCCTTTCACCAGATAATCAGCCGCGCCAAGTTGCAGGGCTTCCACCGCCGTTTTCGCAGTGTCCAGCGCCGAAACCATCAGCACCGGCACTTCGCTCCCTTGTTCGCGCATCCACTTCAAGAGCGACAAGCCGTCCTGCCCCGGCAACACCACGTCCAGCAGCACCAGGTCCGGTTGCTCGCGCGGAAGCGCTTCCCGCGCCGCTTCCGCAGAATCCGCCTCCACGACGCGGTACTTAGCCTCCAGCGCCCGCCGCAGCCCGTATCTCGCCGCCGGCTCGTCGTCCACGATCAAAATGGTTTTCATGAGTCTATTTCCTTGCCTCAGTGTTTCGCTTTTGCGTTACGTCGTTACTTCATCTTTCCTTCCACTGGCAGCGTCACGTGAAATCTCGTGCCCCGCCCATTTTTCACGGGGCTCTCGAATTCAAGCTTGCCGCCTGCATCGGAGGCGCGCCGTGCCACGATCGCCAATCCCAGCCCCGTCCCCTGCGTTTTTGTCGTGAAAAATGGCTGAAGTATTTTCTCCCGCAGCTCCGCGGCAATTCCTGGCCCGTCATCTTCCACTGCTAGCAAGCCATTCCCGTCCTTCTGAGAAATTTCCACCTGCACATGCCCACCTCGCGCTGCGGCGTCCAACGCATTCACGACCAGATTGGTAAGAATATCGTTCAGCGCCTCTGTGGCGATGGCCACGTGTGACCATGTAGCCGTGGAATGGAGTTCCAGCCCAACGCCTCTCCGCTGCGCCTCCGGACTTAAAACACCTACGACTTCCCGGGCCACCTCAGAAGCATCGCACTTCGCCGGCCTTCCATCTCCGATCACAGCGGGCCGGCTGAATTGCAGCAACTGATTCAACTTCGCCGAAAGCCGCCCGATCTCCTCCAGAATCATTTTCGTTTCGGCGCGCATGGACTCCGGCATTTCCGGATTTTCCAGTTGCACCTGCAGAATCGTCTTCATCGACCCCAGCGGATTCTTCAAGTTATGCGAAATGCTCGCGGCCATCTGTCCTAGCGCCGCCAGCCGTTCCCGCTCCGCCAGTTCCCTCTCGAGCTGCAACTTCTCCTCAATCAACCGGCACAGATCCAGCGTCCCCGGCAACTGCTCGCACAAAAACTCCAGCGCCGCCGCCGTCTCCCCCGATAGCATCGCTCCATGCGGCTTAACGCTGAGTGCTCCGATGGAACGCCCTGACTGCCGAATGACGAACACTTCTTCGGCCGCCTTACCAGTCAATTCAGGATCTGATGCTCTGCCGAGGAAAAGCTCCACTTCCGCGAGTTGCAACTCTTCAGAGATCCATTTTTCGATGAAAGCTGTCAGCTTTCCCAAATTCCCTAGCCGCGCCACTTCCTGGATGGGGCCCATCAGGCGCTGCGCGTGATCCATTTCCGCTTGCGCGGTCCGCCTTAAAATTCTTCCCATCAAACGCTGCAGCGGCTCAAAAAGTACGACGGGAAGGAATAAGAGTATTGCCGCGCTGGCCTCCGGCGGCACATACGGTTCCAACCACAGACTGACTCGCCGGATCAGGCTGAAATACAACAGCGCTACGAAGGCGGAAAAAACCGCGTAAATCAGGTTTCGCTGCCGGCCGATTTGCAGGAAATTAAACCGCTGCACTTTGCGAATCAGGGCAACCAGGGGTGCCACCGCGAACAAGCCGACAATCGTTATATAAACCTCGGCATTTTGCTCCGTAATTTTTCCGAGGCGCGGAAATACGAAATGGAGCATGGCCATCCAGACAGCGATCAGGCCCAGGTTCGATCGCAGCGCGCGGTGAAACGATTTTTGCTCTTCGTCAGGCGCCGCTTGGCCGAACCGCCACTGCCATGCGGCCGACATTGTGAGCGCGACAACCAGCCAAATCTGGAAGGACGTGCCTAGAACATTGCTTGGCAGAAGAAAGTTGTACTCCGAACGCACGCGCAACGCTCCAAACAACATGGGCGAGAGTAAAATGGCCGGCCCGTATGCCGCAGCGAGCCACAGCCATCTCTCGCTCCCCGGACGCAGCATCTCTCGAATCTGCGCATATTCCACGTGCAAGTGCAGCAGCAAGGCTGGCAGAAACCACAATCCCAGACACATAACCGTCCAGGCAAAGCTCGCAAGTCTTGGCGGAATCGTTGAATAGTACAGTTGCGCGTTCAGCGCCAATAGCGAAGCCCCGAAGAAGCTAACCATCGAAAGGCACAGGAAGAAGAAAATCCGCTCGAAGTTTCTTTGGCGCCGATGCCCCAGGATTACAACAATCCAGAAGAATGGCAGGAGCGTGCCCGCCGTCAGCACGATCAGCCGCAGATAGACGTAGAAGTGCAAGGACGAGCCCCCGCCGATTCTAAGCCTTTAGCCTTTGCACGACAATATCCAAGTGCAAGATTTATCTTGCACCATTTAAGTCATTATAAATAAATGCTTTACAAGCGACTAGGACTTAACGGGAACTCCTCGCGGATGTCGCCTAAACGCTTGACATGACATCTTTTTCTGATATATTAGCAGTCGGATGCGAGGAGTGCTAATTCCCCTTTTTTGCTCGCACCCGCAGTTCAAACCGCTAGTTCACCTATGGAGGTTGTTCAAGATGGCTGTGAATCTTACCCCGCTCCACGACCGTGTCATCGTGCGGCGCATTGAAGAGAAAGAAAGCGTCAGGGGCGGTATCATCATCCCTGACTCCGCAAAAGAAAAGCCGATGGAAGGCGAAATCATCGCCGTCGGCGCTGGCAAGCGCGAGAAGGGCGAATTGATCCCCCTCGACGTCAAGCCCGGCGACCGTGTCCTCTTCGGCAAGTACAGCGGTACGGAAATCAAGATCGAAGACGAAGAGCTTCTCATCCTTCGCGAAGAAGAAATTCTGGCGAAGCTGAGCGGCGCAGCGAAAGCGGCCAAGAAGTAACTTGTTTTGGGGTTTTGTTTTCTAGTTTCTAGCTTCAATTTTCGAATTTCGAGTTTCTATATCAGGAGGAAAGACCAGTATGGCGAAGCAGATTGTAACAGGTGAAGCGTCCCGCCAGGCGATTTTGCGCGGTGTGAACGCTCTAGCCGACGCAGTGAAGATCACCCTCGGCCCCAAGGGCCGCAACGCGGTGATCGAAAAGAAGTTCGGCGCGCCCATCATCACCAAGGACGGCGTGACCGTAGCCAAGGAAATCGAACTCCGCGATCCCCTCGAGAACATGGGCGCGCAGATGGTCCGTGAAGTCGCTTCCAAGACTTCCGACGTTGCCGGTGACGGCACGACCACCGCGACCGTGCTCGCTCAGGCTATCTTCCGCGAGGGCGTCAAGACTGTCGCCGCCGGCGCCAGCCCCACCGCTCTCAAGCGCGGCATCGAGAAGGCCGTGGAAGTCGCCGTTGCGGAAATCCAGCGCCTCCACAAGGACGTCAAGGGCGACATGATCGCCCAAGTTGGCACCATTTCCGCCAACAATGACAAGCAAATCGGCGGCATCATCGCCGAAGCCATGAAGAAGGTCGGCAAGGATGGCGTCATCACCGTCGAGGAATC
>Ga0137403_10001411_pt1 | contig 30206 bp, 25 predicted proteins | sample CZOMad2_1_16fung_FD_122057 | JGI IMG/M metagenome (GOLD analysis project Ga0137403, IMG submission 122057) | Vadose zone soil fungal communities from Angelo Coast Range Reserve, California, USA - CZOMad2_1_16fungal (Hybrid Assembly) | ecosystem: Environmental > Terrestrial > Soil > Vadose zone... | reverse complement strand
GAGATCCGCGACATCCTGCGCGCCGAGGGCGTCGCCGGGATGCCGCTCGGCATCGATCTGGTGGAGCCGCCGTTTCTCTTCGCGCTCCAAGAGCTGGGCGTCGAGGTGCGCGACGGCCAGCAGGTGATGCTCGAGGCGCGGATGCTCAAGAGTCAGGACGAGCTGACGCTCCTCAACATGGCCGCGGCGATGGTGGACGGCGTCTACCAGGACATCTTCGAGGCCCTCAAGCCGGGCGTCCGCGAGAACGAGATCGTCGGGCTCGCCACCAAGCGCCTCTACGAGATGGGCTCGGACTGCGTGGAGGCGATCAACGCGATCTCCGGTGAGCGCTGCAGCCCCCACCCCCACAACTTCACGGACCGGATCATTCGCCCGGGGGACCAGGCGTTCTTCGACATCATCATGTCGTTCGTCGGCTACCGCACGTGCTACTACCGAACCTTCAGCGTGGGCCGGGCGACGAAGCCTCAAGTCGCCGCCTACAAGAAGGCCCGCGAGTGGATGGACGAGGCGATCGCGCTCATCAAGCCGGGCGTCGCCACCGACAAGATCGCGCGCGCCTTCCCGAAGGCGCAGGAGATCGGCTTCGACAGCGAGATGGCCGCCTTCGGGCTCAACTTCTGCCACGGCATCGGTCTGGGGCTCCACGAGCGGCCGATCATCAGCCGGCTCAACTCCTTCGACGACCCGATGGAGCTGCAGGCGGGCATGATGTTCGCCGTCGAGACCTATTGCCCGGCCACCGACGGCATGTCCGCGGCGCGCATCGAGGAAGAGGTCATCGTGACGCCGAGCGGCGCCCAGATCATCACGCTCTTCCCCGCCGAGGAGCTTCCGATCGCGAACCGCTACTAGCCAGCCTCGTGAGGGAAGGACGCATGGCCAAGGCAAAGCTCAACGGAATTGAGATCGACTACGCGGTGAGCGGGGAAGGCCGTCCGGTGATCTTGAGCCACGGCTACGGCGCCACGCGTCGCATGTGGGACGGGCAGCACGCGGCGGTGGGCGACCGCTACCGGCTCATCACCTGGGACATGCGGGGCCACGGACAGACCGAGGTCCCCGACGATCCGGCGCAGTACTCGGTGGAGCTGACGGTGGCCGACCTCCGGGCTCTGCTGCAGTCGCTCGGCGTGGACCGCGCGGTGGTCGGGGGCCTCTCGCTCGGCGGCTACATGTCGCTCGCGTTCTACGTCGCGCACCCCGAGATGGTCGAGGCGCTGATCATCTGCGATTCCGGCCCGGGCTATCGGAACGCCGCCGCCCGGACGGCCTGGAACCAGCGCGCCCACACGCGCGCCGCGGATCTCGAGGCTCGCGGGCTCGAGGCGTTCGGCGGCCGCAGCCGCGAGGTGCGCGAGGCGCTGCGGCACCACCGCAGCGCTCAGGGGCTCGCACACGCCGCACGCGGGATGCTGGCTCAGCAGGACGCGCGCGTCATCGATGGCCTGGACGCGATCCGCGTTCCGACGCTCGTCGTCGTGGGCGACCAGGACCAGCCGTTCCTGGCGCCCTGCCAGTACATGGCGAAGAAGATCCCGGGCGCGCGGCTCGAGCTCATCGCCGGCGCGGGCCACTCGTCCAACCTCGATCAGCCCGCGGCTTTCGATCGGATTCTGCTGGATTTCCTGGACTCGCTCCCGGCCTGAGCCGGGCGGCTCGGCGCACTCGATCCCTCGAGTTGTGCCGGCGGCCTGGCGCCGCGGGTTGAGCGGCCGGCTCAATCCCGCGGGTGAGCCGACGGCTCACCCCCGCGGGAGCCCGAGGACGCGCTCGCCGATGATGTTGCGCTGAATCTCGCTCGTTCCCGCCGAGATCGTGTATTGCCGCGCGGCGAGCACGCGGTTGAACCACCGCGGCGCGTCCGGCACGACGGCGGTGGCCTGATTCACCAGGACGTGCATGCCCAGGAGCTCGCCGGCCGCGTCGGCGATCCGTACGCCGAGCTCGGAGCCGCTGAGCTTCAGGACGGATCCCTCGGGGCCGGGCGGCTCGCCGCGCAGCTGGCGCGTGAGGCTCCTGAGGCGCGTGTACTTGAGCGCTTCGGAGTCGATGGCGAGCTGGGCCAGCCGCTGCCGGATCCCCGGATGGTCCCACGCCGGCCGCCCGTCGACCGGCACCTGCCGCGCCAGCGCGATCAGGCGCGCGATCTGCGCCGTGTGACTCCGGCCGCCGGCCGAGTGCCGCTCGTACATGAGCGTGGTCGTCGAGACCTTCCAGCCCTGGTTGACCGGCCCGAGCAGGTTCGCCTTCGGCACGACGACGTCGGTGAAGAAGACTTCGTTGAAGTGATGGTGGCCCGTCATCAGGACCAGCGGTCGCACGGTGATTCCCGGCGTCGTCATCGGAACGAGGAGGCAGCTGATCCCCTGGTGCTTCGGCACGTCGGGGTTCGTGCGGACCAGCAGGATGATCCAGTGCGCGAAGTGCGCACCCGACGTCCACACCTTCTGGCCGTTGACGACGAAGTGATCGCCCTGGTCGACGGCGCGCGTCCGGAGACTCGCCAGATCGGAGCCGGCGCCCGGCTCGGAGAAGCCCTGGCACCAGATCTCGTCGGCTTTGAGGATCGCGGGGAGATGGCGGCGCTTCTGAGCCTCGGTGCCCCAGTGGATGATGGTCGGGCCCACCAGGCTCAGGCCCATGTTGCCCGGTAACACGGGCGCGCGCGCCGCGGTGTATTCCTCGTCCCAGATGACGCGCTCGATCAGTCCGGCGTCGCGCCCCCCGTACTCCTTGGGCCACGTGACGCCGACCCAGCCGGCGGCGTGCATCACCTTTTGCCAGACGCGGCGACGTTCGAAGGTCTCACGGTCGGACGCCACGCGGTCGTCGGAGGCGTCGTCCAGGCACAGCTCCGGCGAGAGATTCGCGGCGAGCCAGTCGCGGAATTCCTTGCGAAAGCTCTCGTGGTCGGTCGCGAATTCGAAATCCATCGCGGATGCCAGCCGAGGCTAGTCGGCGCGCCCTGCCGCTGTCAAGCGCTTCGGTCGGCCGCTGAGCCCGACGCGTTCCTGCGGGGCGCTCGGCGCGCCGGTCTCGCGCTGCTGCGCGCGCGCCGCCTACTGCCGCCCCGATATTTTTCTCGTGCTCGGACGCGTCGAGCCTCGCGCGTGTCGCGATAATCGAATTCTCGCTTGAATGTTCGTGAGCGGGAGTGTAGAGTCCGCTCGATACTGAAGCCGAAGTCGAGGCTGGGAGAACGTAGCGACACCGTAATGCATCTCTTGCTCCTCCGTTCGCTGCTCCGGGAGATGATCTCAGACCTCACCGGACCTGCGTCCACGGCGGACGAACCAAACCGAGGCGGCATGACCCGCTATCTGATCGTCGTCGCGCGGACGGAGCCCGCGGTCTACGAGCACCTCCGCAATCGCCATCTCGGCGACCCGAAGGTCCGGGTGATGCTGGACCGGCGCGGCGCCATCGAGTACGAAACGTCCGATAGCCCGCCGCCGGCCGACCGCCGCCGTCGCCGGTCGTCGCTCATGACCGGAGCGTCGCACGAGCTGGTCGCGCTCGCGCACGAGGTACCCGTCGAAGCCCCGAGTCCTAACCCGCAACCCCGCGCCCCGTGGGAGGAGGCACCACGCCAGATGAGCCAGATCGAGACCGTCGACGACACGCAGCGGACTACCCGCTGGCTCGCTGAGAGCCAGTACCAACTCAGCCATGTGATCCCGTCGCTGGTCGAGGAGCGCGACCGCCTGCGGCGTGCGCTCGAATCAAGGGAACAAGAGTGCGAGCGGCTCGGCGGCGAGCTGGGCGAGCTACGCCGGATTCACGGCGCGCTCCAGGGCGAGCTCGATGCGTTGCGCGGCGAGCGTACGGCGGTGGCCGAGGCCTTCGGCGGCGTCGTGGACATGCTGGGGCAGATGCACCGCCCCCTGGCCGACATCGCGCGCCGGCTGCAGACGACGGCGCCGGTTTCCGCTGGCACCGCGCAGCAGGACTAGTCGCTCGCGTCGCCTCGCGCCCGACGTCGCAAGGCCGGAGGCCGGCAGGTCTGAGGATTCGCCGGCGTCGCCGAGCCGCGGGCTACGAGTATCTCCTCCGGTGAGAGGCCTGGCCCGGCCGGCGTCGGCCGGCCTCCCGCCGGGGGACACAGCCACGACGCGCCTGGCCGGTCGGCGCCGCGTCCCGTATGATGCGGGCATGGAACGAACGACGACCGGTCGCTTCCGCCGACGCGGCGCCGCGAAAACGAGTCCCCCCGCCGAGGTCGCCCCCGCTCACACCCAGCTGATCGTCGCGTCCGAGCCCGAGCTCACCGTGCCCGTCGACACGCCGGAGCCCGTATTCGCCGCGCGCGTCCCACCGCCCGCGCCGGAGCGACGCCGCCCGACGTCCCGGCACGCGATCTTCTTCGACGTCGAGAACACGAGTAACCCCGGGCACATCGAACGGGTGATCGAGCGTCTGGCCATCGATCATCTCGGCCGGAGCACCGAATTCTTCGCGGTCGGCAACTGGCGCGTGATCGGCCACGAGACGGCGCGCGTGCTGGCCCGACACGGCGCCCAGCTGCTCCACAGCGCGCCGTCCACCGGCGTCCGCGACTGGAGCGACCTTCGCATCGCGGTGAGCGCGGGCGTGTGGCTCGCCGGCGCGCGTCCGGGGGACGTACTCGAGATCGTGTCGGACGATCGCGCGTTCGACGCCGTGGGCGACGTGGCCGCGGCGCTCGGCATCACCTTCCACCGGCTCACCGCTCGGACGCTCGCCGGGGCGCCGGCGGCGGAGCCGAGCCGCGTCGCGTCGACAAGCGACCGAGGACGGCGCCGCGGCCGCCGGGGTGGGCGCGGCGGGCGGGCGGCCGCCGCTGACACCGAGCCGCGGCGGGCGGAGGCCGGCCGGCACGAGCCCGCGCTCGCCGAGCCGGGAGAGGCGCATACCGCGCCTCACGATGAGCTCGTGCTCGTCGTCCGCGAACTGGCGGAGCGCTCGCCGAACGGCGCCGTCCTCATCGACAACGTGGCGCGAACGCTCAAGGCGCGCGGCTTCAGCCGACCGCCCGGCTCGCCGCGGCTCGTGACCCGGCTGCGGCGGATCAAGGAGCTCTCGGTCAGCCCGACGGGCATGATCATGCTGGTGGCGGGCGCGGCTCCCGTCGAGATGGTGCCGCCGCCGGAGCCCGCCGTCGAGGAAGCGGAGACCGAGACGGCGCCGGCCCCCACGCGGAGTCGCCGGCGCTCGCGGCGCGGCGGGCGACGCCGCCGGCGCGCGAGCCCGGCCGCCGGCACGTAGCGCTGCGGGATCGCCGAGGGTCGGGCGCGGTGGCCGGGCCTCACCGGCGCGCCGGGTCTCAGGACACGAGGACGGCCTTCGCTCTTTCGCGGATCGCGTCGGGCAGCGACGTGGGCCGCCGCGCGTCCATGTCGAGGTGAACGCCGAGCTGCTCGAGGGTCGCCACGCGCTCGGCGGTGCGCTCGTTCGTCATGACGTGGAAGAGACGCATCGAGGAGTTGCCGACGTGGACGAGCGCCGAGCGCACGCAGACCGGGTCCCCGGGCCGGAGCACCCCGCCGAGCTCGAGCTGGAACTCGAACGTCGAGAAGCCGCGGCGCTCGGTTCGCATGTAGCCCGGCGTGATCCCGAAGACCGCGGTCGCGTGACCGTTGGCCGCCGAGAAGCGGTGGACGTAGTGCAGGAGCGCGACCTGGCCCAGGACGTCCAGTTCACCCGATTTCACCGTGTCGCGTGAGCTTTCGCGGAAGCCGTCGAGCCCCCGAGGCCGCGGGCGGCGCTCGCGCGGCGGGCCGTCCCACTCGATGCGCCGGCGCTCGGCGGCCCGCCGCTGCGCCGCTGAGAACGGCCGGGCGGCGCGGCGCCGGGTGTCCACCTGGCGGACCCGCTGCTCGACCGTCGTGCAGACGTCGCCCGTCTCGGAGTTGAAGACCTTGTGCCCGAGCACGAGGGCGTCGCGCTCGACGGCGACGATCCCGCTCGCGATGTGCATGATGTCGCCGACGCGTAGCTCGCGGAGATAGCGCACGTAGCAGTCGGCGGTCACGCACACGCGCCCGCGCCGCCGGGCGTAGCCGGCGCCGAGCCCGAGCGCGTCGAGCAGGGCGAGTGCGGCGTCGCCGAGGCGGGCGAAGTAGTACGCGACCGTCAGGTGGTCGTTGTGGTCCACCTCCCAGCGGTAGACGATGCCGCGGTACGTCTGGAGCCAGCCGCTCACGACGTCCTCCTTTCGAACCGGGGGTCGCGCGGGACGCACGACCGGAGTAAGCCTACACGAGTCGGCCCGGCTCGGACCCGCGGTGTTAAGCTGGGTGGCATCGGGATCTGGTGACGACCCGGGGCCGTGGGGGCCCGACAACGGCGTTGGATGGGGTCGGACGACGGTGACCGAGTCTCGAAAGCCGGTAGCGCTCTGGTGGCTGCCCCTCGTGACGACCGCCTACTTCGTCGCGGGCAAGTTCGGCCTCAGCCTGGCCATCGTCAACGCCAGCGTCTCGCCCGTATGGCCGCCCACGGGGATCGCGTTCGCCGCGTTCCTGCTGCTGGGATCGCGGGTGTGGCCCGCCATCTTCGTCGGCGCATTCCTCGTGAACGTCACGACCGCGGGCTCGGTCGCCACGTCGATCGGGATCGCCATCGGCAATACCTTCGAGGGGCGCCTCGGCGCCGAGCTGGTGCGGCGCTTCGCGAACGGCCGCAACGTCTTCGACCGGGCGCGGGACGTCTTCAAGTTCGTGGTGCTGGCCGGTCTGTTCAGCACGACCGTGAGCGCGACCATCGGAATGACCACCCTGACGCTCGGCGGATATGCCGACTGGCGCGAGTACCCCACGATCTGGTTCACGTGGTGGCTCGGCGACGCGGTGGGCGCGCTGGTCGTCGGACCCGTTCTGGTCCTCTGGAGCGCGGGCGTCGGTGCCTCGCCGGGCCGGGCGCGCTTCGTCGAGGAGGTGGCCCTGTTCGCGGTGGTGGTGTCCGTCGGCACCCTCGTGTTCTGCGGATTCATCGGCCAGCCGCTCACCTTCCTCTGTCTTCCGCCCCTGGTCTGGGCGGCCTTCCGCTTCGGCCAGAAGGAGGCGGCGGCCGCGATCGCCCTGCTGTCGGGGCTGGCGATCTGGGGCACGGTGCACGGCCTCGGTCCCTTCGCCGCTGGGCCGCCGAACGAGTCACTGCTGCTGCTGCAGGCGTTCCTGGGCACGATGGCCATGATGGGCATCTTGATCGCCGCCGTCGTGGCGGAGCGGAAGCGTGACGAGGCGGCGCTGGCCCACCTCGCGTCGATCGTGGAGTCATCGGACGACGCGATCGTGAGCAAGACGCTCGACGGCATCATCACGACCTGGAACGCGGGCGCCGAGCGTCTCTACGGCTATGCGGCCACCGACGCCTTGGGCCGGCCGATCGCGATCATCATCCCGCCCGATCGCCCGAACGAGCTGCTCCGGATCCTGGCCCGGCTCAAGCGGGGCGAGCACATCGAGTCCTACGAGACCGTGCGGATGCGAAAAGACGGTACGCGTGTCCAGGTGTCGCTCACCGTGTCCCCGGTCCGGAGCGCGTCCGGCACGATGATCGGCGCCTCGGCGATCGGGCGCGACATCACCGAGGAGAAGCGGGCGGAGGGGGCGCTTCGAGAGGCGGCGATGCTCCGGTCCGTGGCGAGCCTCGCGGTGGCCGCCGCCCACGAGATCAACAACCCACTCACCGTGGTCTTGGGAGAGGTCCAGCTCCTCGCCCGGGAGGCCGCCGGGCGCTGGGGCGACCGGATCGCGGCGATGCTCGAAGCGCTCGAGAGGATCCGGGAGGTCGTCGCTCGCATGAGCCAGATCAACCGGCTCGAGCAGGCGGAACGGCAGATGAACCTTCCGGAAATGCTCGACCTCGGCAAGTCGAGCGGTCGCGCCGCATCGTCAGGGGAAGAGGGCTCGGGTCCCCCCTCGACCCCACCGTCGGCTTGTTAGACGAGTGTTCCGTCCGCGAAGTCCCGTCAACGATCACGTAGCCTCGGAGGTGACGGGCGGGTGTGGTAGGGGTCGACCGGACCCGTTCCAGTTCAGCGGCAGCGGGCGCAACGCGCCTGGATGGAGCCCAGCCGCAGCGGAGCAGCGAACGCGTGCGGCGTGGTCCAGTCAATCCCTACGAACATGACCTCTGGGACGGGACACTAGATGTGCACGCCCTTCATCTGCGCCTCGGGGTAGCGCGTGCCGGCGGCGGCGCCGGTCGGGATCACCCCCGCGATCCGCTCCGCGTCGCCGGCGTCGAGCCGCACGGCGAGCGCCCGCACGTTTTCCTCGAGCCGCTCCTTCCGTTTCGTGCCCGGGATCGGAACGATGTCCGGCCCCTGCGCCAGGAGCCAGGCGAGCGCCAGCTGCGCCGGCGTGCAGTTCTTCTCCTTCGCGATCGGCTCGATCCGGCGCACCAGGTCGAGGTTCTTGGCGAAGTTGGACTCGTGGAAGCGCGGGTGATCGCGCCGCCGATCGTCCGCCGGGATGTCGCCGAGGCTCTGGACGCGCCCGGAGAGCCAGCTGCGCCCGAGCGGCGAGTAGGCCACGAACGAGATGCCGAGCTCGCGCAGCGTGGGGAGCATCACCTCGGCCTCGACGCGGTAGAGCAGCGAGAACTCGCTCTGGAGCGCGCTGATCGGATGGATCCGGTGCGCGCGCCGGACGGTCGCGGGCGCCGCCTCACAGAGGCCGAGATAGCGGACCTTGCCCTGCTCGACCAGGCGTTTCATGGCGCCGACCGTGTCCTCGATCGGCACCGTCGGGTCGACGCGATGCTGGTAGTAGAGGTCGATCACGTCGATGCCGAGGCGCTTGAGGCTCGCGTCGCAGGCCTGGACGACGTAGTCGGGCCGGCCGTTGACCGTCGCGCGGCCTTCCGGCGTCCGCACCTGACCGAACTTGGTCGTCATCACCACCTGGTCCCGCCGCCCGCGAACGGCGCGGCCCAGGAGCTCCTCGTTGTGGCCGAAGCCGTACATGTCCGAGGAGTCGAGGAAATTGACGCCCAGGTCGAGGGCGCGGTGGACGACCTCGATGGATTGCGCGTCGTCGTGCTTGCCGTACGTCCCCGACATGGACATGCAGCCCAGGCCGAGCGCCGGCACCGAGAGCGAGCTGTGACCGAGCTGGCGGTGTTCCATCGACGCCTCCTGTTCGGGTCTCGCGCGATTCTACACCACTCGATCTGATGCGCGGCTGGCGGGGCTTGCTACAATGACGGCATGCTCGGTCTGACCCACAGCCTGGTGCCGCGATCGGCCGACCTCCAGGCGGCTCTCAATGCCGACCCGAATGGCTTCCCCTTCAAGAGCGAGCTGAGCCTCGTGCCCCTGCTCGCGTTCTGGGCAAAGAAGTTCGGCGACGACACCTCGGCCAAGGGGACGTTCGTGCGGGTGGTTCGCGAGCAGGTCAAGCAGGTGCCCGAGTTGATGACCCCGATCACGGACCTCGGCGTGATCGAGCGCCATCGCAAGCTCGTGGATCTGCTCATGGCCGGTATCTTTGCGCCGGCCTTCTTCGAGCAGGAGTTCTCCGCCGTGCTGGTCCCGTTCCAGCTGAAGAGCTTCTACGCCACGCCCCCCTTCGAGCGGCTCCTGCGTGCCGAGGACGGCGTGCTGCGCGGTCGCGTGAACCTCGACGCGCCGATGGTCAGCGCGATGCGGCTCTTCTTCGCCTATGCGCTCGTGCTGGAGCGTGTCTACGGGATCTCGCTCGACGTGGAGTACCCGCTGATCCTCACGGTGCCCGACCCCGACACCGGGCTCGACCGCCATTTCAAGATGGAGTTCGACTGGCGGTTCGTCGAGGTCGAGACGGTCGGTGCCGTGCCGACGCTGAGCGACGACGTCCGGCGGCGCCTGCGGCGCGATCTCCTGGATCCCAGCCACCTCCGCGAGGTCTTGCCGCCCGAGCGGTTCGTCTTCCGTGGATTCACGATCTTCAAGGCCATCGAGGTCACCGACCAGGAGGTGCTGTCCTCCCTCGAGCGCGACCTGATCGACAAGGAGTCGATCGTCTCCCACACGCGCTTCCGGGCGCTGCAGGACAAGCTGCGGACCCTCTTCAGGCGGCCGGAGCTGCGCTTCGGCCTCGCCGCCCTCGACGGCGACCAGGTGCTCGTCCTCAACTACGGCGCCGAGTGCGAGCACGCGTGCATCTTCGCCGACTCCCGGCACCACACCGTCGAGGAGTTTCGCGGGTCCGTCTACGAGCGCGCGGTGGTCCAGGGGAGCCCGCTGATCGTCGAGAACCTGGCCGAAATGCCCAACCGGACGCCGGCGGACGACGAGCTCTTGGAGTTCGGACTCCGCAACATCATCGTGGCGCCCCTGTTCTACCAGGACCGCGTGATCGGTACGCTCGAGCTCGGCTCGCCGCGGCCGGGCGACCTGGACGCGACGCACCTGCCGAAGCTTCACCAGATCCTGCCGCTCTTCTCCATGGCCGTCCAGCGCAGCATGGAGGAGCTGAACTCCCGCATCCAGGCCTTCATCAAGGAGAAGTGCACGGCGATCCATCCCGTCGTGGAGTGGCGCTTCCGCAAGGCCGTGCTCAAGGGCATCGAGCACCAGGCCGAGGATGCCGACGACGCGGTCCTCGAGATGGAGCCGATCGTGTTCGAGCGGATCTATCCGCTCTACGCGCTGTCCGACATCCGCGGCTCCTCGACGCAACGGAGCCTGGCGATCCAGTCGGATCTGCTGACGCAGCTCCGGCTCGCCCGGGACGTGGTCCGCTGGGCGCACGACGCGCGGCCGTTGCCCGGGCTCCACGAGTTGCTCTACCGCGTGGACAAGCACGCCGCCAAGATCCAGACGAACCTCAACTCGGGCGACGAGGTGTCGATCATCGCGTTTCTCCGAACCGACGTCGAGGCGCTGTTCGACCACCTCCAGACGTTCGGCCCCGGGGTGCGCGAGCGGATCGAGGCGTACCGCGCCGCGCTCGACCCCCGGATCGGGACGGTGTACGACCGGCGTCGCCTGTTCGAGGAGAGCGTGACGCGGATCGCCGACGGGATCTCGTCCTACCTCGACCTCGAGGACCAGACCGCCCAGACGATGTTCCCGCACTACTTCGAGAAGCAGAAGACGGACGGGGTGGACCACCAGATCTACATCGGCGCCTCGCTGCTCGAGGACGGGCGCTTCGACCCGCTCTACCTCAAGAGTCTGCGGATCTGGCAGCTCATGGTGACGTGCGGCGTCGCGCTGCGCGCGCATCGGCTCAAGCAGAAGCTCCCGGTCCCGCTCGAGGTGACGCACCTGGTGCTCGTCCAGCACGCGCCCTTGTCGATCCGCTTCCGCTTCGACGAGAAGCGGTTCGACGTCGACGGCGCGTACGACATCCGGTACGAGATCGTCAAGAAGCGGATCGACAAGGCCGTCATCAAGGGCACCGACGAGCGCATCACCCAACCCGGGAAGATCGCGATCATCTATGCGCACCCGGCCGAGGCGCACGAGTACCGCGGCTACATCGACTACTTGCAGTCCCTCGGGTACCTCACCGGGGAGGTCGAGGACGCCGAGCTCGACGAGCTGCAGGGCGTGCACGGTCTCCGGGCGCTCCGGGTCACCATCGACCTGGGCAACCCCCGGATCGAGCGGCGCATCGCGCTCACCGATCTCCAGCCCGCGGCGGGCGATCCCTCGCGGAACTGACGGCCGGCCCCGCGCGCCGCGCGCTCAGCCGCGCGGCGCGAGCCGGTCGCGCGTCACCCCGTCGGCCAGCAGCGTCTCCACCTCCGCGTCGTCGAAGCCGAGCCCGCCGAGTATCGCGCGCGTCTCCGACCCGAACGGCGCGGTCGCCGGCGCCGGGACGAACCCGCCGCCGTCCATCGAGACGGGGGGCGCCAGGACCCGCACGCGGCCCAGGGCAGGGTGGGTCAGGTCGTGGAGCATCCCGTTGGCGAGCGGCTGCTCGTCGTCCAGCAGCTCGATCGGCAGCTTGACTCCGGCGGCCGGGATGCCCGCCGCCTCGAGGCCTGCCTGCCATTCGGCCGTGGTGCGCGAGGTCAGGGCCGCCTCGACGCGCCGGCGAAGCGCTGCGTAGTGCTCGAGCTCTTTCCCCCGGTCGGCGATCGGCCGGTCAAGGGCCTCGTCGGCGAGCCCCACCGCTCGGATGAAGGCGCGTCGGAGCGCCGGGCTCCCGCACGCGACGGCGATGGCGGCGTCGCGGGTCGCGTAGGTGCGGTAGTAGACGTTGACCGTGCCGGGCGGCCGGATCTGGGGCGTGAGCGCCGCCTGCTCCGCGTACGGCCGTCCGGTGGCTCGCAGCTCCGTGAGCCGGGCGCGGATGGCGGCGTGGGCCGCGTCGTCCGCGGACTCGATGCGTACCATGTGGTTGTTCTGGATCAGGAGCGCCGACATCAGGAGCGACGCGTCCACCTCGCCGCCGCTTCCCGTGTTGGCCCGGCGCAGCAGCGCCGCGGCGATGCCGAACGCGAGCGTCATCGCGCACATGTAGTCCACGACCGGGTTCTCGCCGCCGGTCGGCACGCCGTCGTGAACGCCACCCCCCGCCGCCAGCAGGCCGCTGCGCGCCTGCACGACCAGGTCCATGCCCGCCAGCCGCGCGGCGGGTCCGCGGCGGCCGAAGGCGCTGACGTTGCCGACCACGAGGCGGGGATAGCGCGGCGCGAGGCTCGCCCAATCGAGGCCCAGCTCGGCGGCCAGACCGGGACGGAAGTTGGTGAGCACGACGTCGGCGCGGGCCAGCAGCCGCTCGACCACGCGCGCCGCGGATGGATGACGGAGGTCGAGCGGCAGCGAGTGCTTGCCCCGATTCCGGGAGATGAAGTGACGCGTCTCGCCGGGGGCCAGCGGCGCCAGCTGGCGCACGGGGTCGCCCTCGACCGACTCCACCTTGATGACGTGGGCGCCGCCCTCGGCGAGGACCTGCGCGCAGAACGGAACCGCGATGAACTGGCCGAACTCGACGACCTCGATGCCGGCGAACGGTCGTGCGTTGTCCATGGCGCGGTAGCGTAGCGGTGAATCGGCGATCTTCCAAGCTGAGTGGGGCGACCCCCCTCAGACTCCCCCGGCCTATCCGCGCTGAGTGGGCGACCCCCCGCAGACTCCCCCGGCTATCCGCGCCGGACTCCCCGGGGCGATGAGCGTCGGACGTCCCCTGGCATGAACGCGATCGCGGCGGTGGTCTTCGACATCGGCGGCGTCGTGCAGGAGTCGCCGCTCCACGCAATCGCGCGGTACGAGCGCGAGCACGGCATCGAGGCCAACGCGGTCAACCGCGCGGTCGTCGCGGCGGGCGAGCAGGGCGCATGGGCGCGGCTCGAGCGGGGCGAGCTCACGATTGAGGCGTTCTACGCGCCCTTCGAGGCCGACTGCCGCGCGCGCGGTGTCCCGGTGGACGGCCGGCAGCTCATGGCCCGGATCGCCGAGGCGGGGGTTGCGCGGCCACAAATGCTCGAGGCGATCCGACGCCTCCGCGCGGAGGGCCTCGGCGTCGGCGCCCTCACGAACAACTGGGTGGGCGACAGGCCGAGCGTGAAGACTCCCCTGGGACTTTCGCTGCGTGCGCACTTCGACGTCTTCATCGAGTCCGCGGTCGTCGGCCTTCGCAAGCCCGATCCGCGGATCTACGCGCTGGTCTGCGAGAAGCTCGGCGTGGCGCCGGCGCGCGTCGCGTTCCTCGACGACATCGGGCGCAACCTCAAGCCGGCGCGCGCGCTCGGGATGGCGACGATCAAGGTGGACGATCCCGACCAGGCGCTGCGCGAGCTCGGGGCGCTGCTCGGGCTCGACCTGCGCTCCTGAGCAGGCCCCCTCCGTCAGAAGCGCAGGCGCACCCCGGCGCGCGCGAGCAGGGGCGCGCCGATCGAGATGACGCCGTCGGTGGTCCGGCCGGTGGTGTAGGTCCGGTCGAAGATGTTCTCGACGGCGGCGTAGACCTCGGCCGACCTGGTGATCGCGCGCGACACGGCGACATCCACGACGACGTAGCCCCCGAGCGGCAGCGTGTTGAGGTCGTCCTCGTACTGGTCGCCCACGTACCGCACGGTCAGCGAGGCGTTGAACCAGTCGGGGTGCGAGAAGCGCACGATCGCGGTGGCATTGTGCTCGGGGACCTGCGCGAGCCGCTTGCCCTCCAGGCCCGGCTGTTGCGGCGCGTTCACCACGCGGGCATCGGCGAAGAGATAGCTCGCCAGGAAGCGCCAGTTCGGAGCGGGGCGTAGCTCGAGCTCGGTCTCGAACCCGCGGATGCGCGCGAGGTCGAGGTTCTGGCGCTGCCGGCAGGTCGTGCCCGCCGGGCAGTCGGGGAGGCGCGAGGCGAGCGTCACGTTGGCGACGAGGTCGTGCACGTCGTTCCAGTAGCCGGTGACGCGCCCCTCGAACGGTCCCCACCGCTGCTGCAGGCCCAGCTCGCCCCCCGTGAGCTGCTCGGGCCGGAGCGACTCGTTGGCGACCGTCACGTCGTTGCGGACGCGGAAGACCCGGTACTGCTCGTTGAGGGTCGGCACGCGAAAGCTTTGATAGGCGGAGGCGCGCAGGTCGGTGGTGGGCGTCGCGTGGACGAGCGCGGCCACGCGCCCGCTCGGGATGATGCGGTCGATGTCGTTGAACGTCTGCTCGGCGGGGACGCCGGCCGCGGGCGGGGTGTCGTGGCGCGTTCCGTCGTAGCTGTACCAGGAGTCGCCGCGGACCCCGCCGACCAGCTCCAACGCCGGAAGCGGCGTGTACACGTCCTGGGCGAAGACGCCGCCGATGAACTGCTGGCCCCCGGCGTCGCGATTGCGGACGAAGTTGCCCGCGTTGTAGACCCGCTCGTTGGTCTCGCCCGTCACCCAGCGCGAGTCGCCGCCGGCGGCGACGAGGTGGGCGCCGAAGCGGCGGCTCCACTGCAGCCAGCCTCCCGCCGAGGTCGTCGGCACCCGCTGATCGAGCGCCAGCGTCTCCGAATTCCGGTTGGCCGCCTGGTTGGAGAACGTGCTCCGGAACGCCTGATTGTCGGCGAAGAGCAGGAGCCGCCACTCGCCGTCGTCCGGCGTGCCGAGCCGGCCCCCGATCGCCCCGGAGCCCGAGCCGGTGCGGTTGAACTGGAGCGGCGTGCCGTTGTTGCGCTCCTCGTCGAAGTACGTGCCGGAAACGAACAGTGACGCCTCGGGCGAGGCCACCAGCTCGACCCGGCCGTTGAAGGTCGAATGGCTCGAGTCGGCCTCGATGTCGATCGACCCGCGGCGCGAATGCTTGACGACGTAGTAGCCGCCGGTGCTGAAGTAGTTGCCCTCGAGCGAGATCCGGAACGGCCCCTGCGCCTCTTGCAGCAGGAGATCGAAGTTCATGGTGTCGTTGGTGCCATAGCTGGCGTCGAAGAACGCCGCGCGCTCGGTCGGCCGGCGCGTGAGAACCTGGACGACGCCGCCGAGCGCGTAGTTGCCCCAGGCGCTCGAGCCGCCGCCCCGGACGACCTCGATCTGCTCGATGCCTTGCATCGGGATGCGGCTCCAGTAGACCCAGCCCCCGAAGGCGTCGTTCGCGGGCACCCCGTCCACCAGCACGAGCGCCCGACTGGTGCCGCTCGGTCCGATGCCGCGGAGCGAGACGCCCTGCGTCGTCGGATGCGTGACGAGGCTCGACGAGCGCCGGAACAGGCTGAAGCCCGGCACCTGCCGGAGGAGGTCGTCCACGGTCTGGCTCGCCGACTGGCGGATGTCGTCGCGCGTGAGAACCGTCACGCTGGCGGGCGCCTCACCGACTTTCTGCTCCATGCGGGTCACCGTGACCACGACGGGCTCGAGGCGTGTGGGATCGTCGGATTGCTGCGCCGCCGCCGGCGAGACGGCGAGGAGGCCGATGAGCAGCGCCGGCAGGCGCCGAGTCATCGGTGCGCGGTCGCCGCGAGGCTCAGCACGAGGGGACAGGGGGACGCGGCGGCTCGGCGGCATCGTGAGGCGAGCATGCTACACACGCGACGCAGTCTTGACAAGCCGCGGCCCGGGACGTATCGTCCGGGCCGCGAAGTCGATAAAGGGGAGGCCGTCAATGTTGCGCATCACCTTGACCTCGGTCGTGGCCGCGGTGGCCCTCGTGCTCGCCCTCGGCCCGCTCGCAGAGGCCCAGCAGCCTCCGCAGCCGCCGCCGGCCTGGCAGCAGGGACGTCCGCCGGACATGGCCAACTCGCCGCTCGCGCCGGTCGCGGCGCCGCCGACGCCGACGCCGGCCGCGCAGATCCAGGTGAACAAGATCAAGCTTCCGCCCGGGTTCAAGATCAGCGTGTGGGCCGACGGCATCCTCAACGCTCGGCAGATGGCCTGGGGCGACAAGGGCACTCTGTTCGTCGGCAGCCGTGTGGCCGGCAATGTCTATGCCGTGGTCGACCGGGGCGGCCGTCGCGAGGTGAAGGTGATCGCCAAGGGCCTCGTCATGCCCAACGGCGTGGTGTTCAAGGACGGGGCGCTGTACGTCGCGGACATTCCCCGCCTGCTGAAGTACGAGAACATCGAGGCCAATCTCGACAACCCGCCGGCCCCGAAAGAGCTGTATACGTTCCCCAAGGAGGCGCACCACAACTGGCGTTTCCTGGCCCTCGGCCCGGACGGCAAGCTCTACTTCAACATGGGCGCTCCCTGTAACATCTGCATGCCGCCCGACACCCACGCCAACATCTCGCGCGTGAACCTCGACGGCACCGGCTTCGAGTACGTCGCCCACGGGGTCCGCAACAGCGTCGGCGCGGACTTCCATCCGGTGACGAAGGAGCTCTACTTCACCAACCACGGTCGCGACTGGGCGGGCGACGACTTTCCCAACGACACGCTCCATCACGCGCCGCGGAAAGGGCTCCACTTCGGCTGGCCGTACTGCCATCAGGGCGACACCGTGGACCCCGATTTCGGCCAGGGGCGCTCCTGCAGCGAGTTCGCGCCGCCGCTGCTGAAGCTCGGGCCTCACATCGCGCCCGTCGGCACGCGGTTCTACACGGGCAACCTGTTCCCGCCGGAGTACAAGAATCGGCTCTTCATCGCCCAGAAGGGCTCCTGGAATCGCACCCAGAAGCTCGGCTACCGGGTGATGATGGTCGAGCTCAAGGTCGGCCAGCCGCCGAAGTACGAGGTCTTCGCCGAAGGATTCCACGAGGGGAACAACGTCGTGGGCCGGCCGACCTACATCGAGTGGATGCGCGACGGCTCGATGCTGCTCTCCGATGACTACCACGGGGCCATCTACCACATCACCTACCAGCGCTGAGGGTCGGGCGCCGGCGACGGTCATAGCAAGGGGGGGCGCCTCGCCCCCCCTTTTGTTGGTCATCATCGTGGTCGTCCTCGGCGCATCGGCTGGATTGTCGGCGCAGACGGCCGATCTCGAGGCCGGTCGACGCAAGGCGGAACCGTGCGGGCGCTGCCATGGCGCGGACGGCAACGCCACCCTCGTGGCCATGCCGTCGCTGGCGGGGCAGCCGGCGTGGTTCACGCACTGGGCGCTCATCAAATTTCGAGACGGGCGGCGCAAGGATCCGGTGATGTCGCCGTTCGCGGCGAGCCTGAGCGACGCAGACATGGCCGACCTCGCCGCCTACTACGCCGCGCAGCCCCCGCGGCGCCGGCAGCAGATCGTCGACGCGGCGAAGGCCGAGGCCGGCAAGGAGCTGGCGACCCTTCATCACTGCACCTCCTGTCATCGTCCGGACCTCAGCGGCCAGAACCAGGTGCCGCGCGTGGCCGGTCAGGACCTCGAATATCTGCTCAAGCTTCTCCGCGCCTACAAGGCGCAGACGGCTGGTGATCTCGAGGGGCTGATGACCCAGGCGGCGCAGCCGCTGACCGATGCGGATATCGAGAACCTCGCGCATTTCATGGCGATCTTGCCCGCTGCGCCGCCGTCGCCGTAGCGGAAGATTGGCTTTGTCAGCGCGGGGCCAATGGCTCTTCCCCCGGTCGCCGACAACGTGTAAACAGAGGAGCGGGAGAGAGCCATGAGAGCCGAACACGCCAGCGTCTGTCCGCTCGATTGTCCCGACACCTGCAGCCTCACCGTCACGGTCGAGGACGAGCGAATCGTCGCGATCCGCGGCTCGCGCGCCAACCCCTACACGGCCGGCGTCCTCTGCGCCAAGGTCCCGGAGGCGTATCCCGGCTTCGTTCACGGCGAGGGACGCCTCAAGACGCCGCTGCGCCGCACAGGCGCCAAGGGCGAAGGGCGCTTCGAGAGGATCTCGTGGACCCAGGCGCTCGACATCGTCCACGAGCGATTCGCCGCCGTCATCGCCGCCCACGGCCCTCAGGCGATCCTGCCGCTCAACTATGCCGGGCCGCACGGGATGCTCGCCGGCGGCTCGATGGACCTCCGGTTCTTCCACCGGCTCGGCGCCAGCCTGCTCGACCGCCGGCCGCTCTGCGGCGGCATCCGCACGGAGGCGTGGGTCGGCACGTTCGGTCCGGTCCCCGGCATCCGGCCCGAGCAGGCCGAGCACTCGAAGCTGATCGTCGCCTGGGGCAGCAACGTGACGTGGTCGAACCTCCACCTGGTGCCGATCATCAACCGCGCGCGCCGGGCGGGTGGCAAGCTCGCCGTCGTCGACACCCGGCGGACGAAGATCGCCGAGCAGGCCGATCTCCACGTGGCGCTCCGTCCGGGGACGGACGTCGTGCTCGCGTGGGCGATGGCGGCCGAGCTCGAGCGCCAGGGCGGACTCGACCGCGAGTTCATCGCGCGCCATGTGACGGGCTTCGAGGATTACATGGCGCTGGCGCGCCGCTACACGCTGGCGGACGCGGCGCGGATCTGCGGCGTGGACGAGGGCGCGGTACGCCGGCTCGCCGAGTGGTACCGGACGCTGTCGCCCGCGGTCATCACCGTCGGCAACGGGCTCGAGCGCAACCGGAACGGCGGCAGCGGCATTCGCGCGATCTTCGCGCTCCCCGCCCTCGCGGGGAAGTTCGGCGTGCCGGGCGGCGGACTGATCAACGGCGCGTCGTTCGCGTTCCCGAAGACACCCGCCCGCCTGGCGCGCCCCGACCTCGTCCCGGCCGGCACCCGGACGCTCAACATCATCGACGTCGGCCGCCACCTCAACGACCCGGCGCTGGCGCCGCCGGTCAAGGCGCTCTTCATCTACAACCACAACCCCGTCGTCGTGCACCCCGACCAGAACCGCCTGCGGCGCGGCCTCGAGCGCGAGGACCTCTTCGTGGTCGGCTCGGACGTGGTGATGACCGACAGTCTCGCCTACGCCGACGTCGTGCTGCCGGCCTGCAGCCACTTCGAGCACGCCGACCTCTTCGCGGCGTACGGAACGCACTGGCTGCAGCGGGCGGAGCCGGTCATCCCGCCGCAGGGCGAGGCGCTGCCCAACACCGAGATCTTCCGTCGCCTCGCGGCGCGCTTCGGGTTCAGCGATCCTCCGTTCCGGGCCAGCGACGCCGAGCTGATGGACGACGCGCTCGACGCGGGCGACGCGCGCCTGGGCGGCAAGCGGCCGAGCACGGTCCCGCTCGATCGGGCGCTCGCCATGACGGTGGGCGGCGAGGACGCGAGCCTCTTCACGAACGTCTTTCCGAAGACGGCCTCGGGCAAGGTCGAGCTCGTGTCGCCGTACCTCGAGGGGAAATACGGCGCGCGCCTGCCGAGCTGGCGGCCGGTCGCCTCGTCGTTTCCGCTGACGTTGATCTCACCGGCTTCGGACCAGCGCATCACGTCGACGTTCGGCGGGCTCCACGTCGCGGAGGGGCCGCCGCCGCTCGAGATGCACCCCGACGACGCGCGAGCGCGGAGCCTGCGCGACGGCATGCGGGTGCGCGTGTGGAACGACCTCGGTGAAGTCCGGCTGCCGCTCCGCGTCACCGACGTGATCCCGCGCGGCGTCGTCTGCACGCTCAAGGGCGCCTGGATGGCGACCAGCGACAACGGCCAGACCATCTCCGCGCTCTGCCCGGCCGACCACGCCGACATTTCCGAGGGGGCCTGCTACAACGACGCGCGCGTCGAGGTGGCCGCCCTCTGAGGATTTCCTGAGGAGACGACATGACGCCACCCGTCGATCCCAACGCCGTCCTGATGACCGGCGAGAACTCCTTCATCCGCCTGAGCCACGATGGCGGCAAGACCCAGTCGGATCGCTTCAGCCACTGGCGCGTCCTGTGGTGCCCGGCCGGCGCGGGGCACGTCCTGTTCGCCCAGAGCGAGCTCACCACGGGTCAGACGCGCGTCTACAGCGACAACCCCGCGGTGGCGCGGTGGCTCCAGCGCACGATCGAGACGCTGCTCTTCCCGGCGTTCGCCGACACGAGCGTGCCCGTGATCGCCGCGGAGTTCGATCGCGCCGGTGACCCGCGCTCCACCGCCGTCGAGACGGTGGTCGCGAGCGCCGACCGGATCCGCCTGACGTGGTACGACTGCATCGAGGCCTTCGTGCTCAACGCGCCGCCCGGCTTCAACAACCGCCCGATCGGCGTGTTCAGCACGTTCTTCCCCGCGCGCTCGGCGCAGGTGGAATGGAACGGCCGCTTCGCGACCGGCCAGCCGTGGGCCGAGACGCGCGGCGACCGGCAGGCGTCGAGCGCCTGCCTGGCGTGGTCGGAGACCTGGGTCAAGCCGCGCTCGTAGTCTCCTCGTGATCTGGATCGGCGGCGCCTAGAAGATCAGGTTCCGTCGCGGAACGCAAGGTACACTGCAGCGCATGACCCTCGATCATCCGTGGACGACTCCGCCCGCGCCGGCCGACGTCGTGACCGTCGCTCCCGGTATCGGCTGGCTGCGCATGCCGCTGCCCTTCCAGCTCAACCACATCAATCTCTGGCTCCTCGAGGACGGCCCGGGCTGGACCATCATCGACACGGGCGTCGGTCTCGACGACACGCGCGCCTTGTGGGAGCGCGTGTTCGCCGCGCATCTCGGCGGCCGTCCGGTGAGGCGCGTCCTCGTCACGCACTTCCACCCTGACCACATGGGGAACGCGGGCTGGCTCACGGCGCGCTGGCAGGCCGAGCTCTGGTGCACGCAGGCGGAGTGGCTCTACGCGCAGTTCGCCTGGCGGAGCCGGGGCGCGGCCGACCTCGAGCCGCGTCTGGCCCACTTCCGGCGCCACGGGTGCGGTCCCGAAGCCCTGGTGCAGCTCGGGCGCCGGGGCGATCACTATCCGAGCCTCGTGCCCGAGGTGGCGACCGAGTTCCGGCGCATCCGCGAAGGCGATTCGATCACGATCGGAAGTCGCACCTTCCGCGTGCTGATCGCGCTCGGTCACGCGCCCGAGCACGCCTGCCTGTGGGACGAGGCCGGTCGCGTGCTGATCGCCGGCGATCAGGTGCTTCCGAAGATCACGACCAACGTCAGCGTCTGGTCCGAGCAGCCCTGGCTCAATCCGCTCCGCCTGTATCTCGACTCGCTCGACCGCTTTCAGCCGATGGCGTCGGACACGCTGGTGCTGCCCTCGCACGGCTTACCGTTCCGCGGTCTCCACGCGCGTCTCGGCTATCTGCGCGACCATCACGCCGCGCGGCTCAACGAGGCTCTCGACGCGCTCGTCGAGCCCCGCACCGCGGCGGAGCTGGTGCCGGTGCTCTTCCGGCGCGAGCTCGATAGCCACCAACTGAGCTTCGCCGTAGGCGAGGCGCTCGCGCATCTGCGCTTCCTCGAGGACGAGGGACGCGCCGTACGCGTCGTCGACGCCGAAGGAGTTCACCGCTTCCGGAAGGCCTGACCACCGGCACCGACGCCGGCTTGAGCGCCGGCTGTGCCGGCGCCACGAATCAAGCTCCTGGTCACCGGGGGTAGATCCTCGGGTCCGCTGGGCGGAGTGGGCTCGATTTGTGTGTCAGGCATCGATCGCCGCGCGTTTCGAGCGCGCTGGAAGCGCCGCACCATCGCTACAAGCAGCCCGAGAAGTCGTGACATCGGGACTCGCGAGTGTTCGCGGGTCAACTACGCATAGCCGAGAGCGCGATCACGCTGGACGAGAACGGAATCGCGCAGCGCCGCCGGGCCATAGCCGCCACCGCCGGGCGTCCGCACGAGCACGACATCGCCGCGCTTGAGCACGTGCTGGCGGCGGTTGTCGATCGAGCGCCCGTTGATCTGCACGTCGCCCGGCCCGCCGTCATCGCCGCCTGCGAAGCCCGGCGCCGGGAACTTCGTGCGCTCGGCCATGAACGAGCAGACGAGCGAGTAGCTGGGCATCCTGTCGTGCGACGCTATGCGGCGGACGCCGCTTCGTCAAGGGGCCGCGTCGCGAGTCCTTGACCGCGTGTCGGCTTGGGCCTTAGGGTGAGTTGCCCATGAAGCTCAAAGATCGCTTCGCGCTGGTGACCGGTGGAGGCTCGGGGCTCGGTCGCGCGATCGCCCTCCGCTTCGCCGAGGAGGGCGCGCACGTCGTCGTCAACGAGCTGCGTCTCGAGACGGCCGAGCAGACCGTGTCGGAGCTGAAGGGCCCGGCGGGCGGGCGCGCGATCCAGGCGGACGTCGCCGACAGCGCCCAGGTGAAGGCGATGTTCGCGACGATCGAGCGCGAGCTCGGCGGGCTCGACATCCTGGTGAACAACGCCGGCATCGCCTTCGCCCCCGGCGACGACCGCGCGGCGATCGGCCGGAAGGCCGAGGCGGTGATCATGGAGGCCGTGAGCGGCCAGGGCATCCAGACGCATCTCGACATCACCCAGAATCTCTCCGACGAGTCGTGGCGACGGATGCTGGCCGTGCACCTCGACGGGACGTTCTTCTGCACGCGCGAGGCGCTCCGGCTGATGAGCCGGCAGAACCGGGGCGCGATCATCAACCTCTCGAGCGTCGCCGCGCTCGGCGGGCTCGAGGCGGCCCCGCACTACAGCGCGGCCAAGGGCGGCATCCTCGCCTTCACCCGCGCGGTGGCGCGGGACGTCGCCTCCCGCGGGATCCGGGTGAATGCGATCTGCCCGGGCTACATCGACACGCCGATGACCGAGCCGATGTCGCCGCTCATCCGGGCGGCGGTGATCGCCCGCACGCCGCTCGGGCGCACCGGCGACCCGCGGGAGGTCGCCGCCACGGCGCTCTTCCTCGCGGCCGACGACAGCTCGTTCTTCACCGGGCAGTGGCTCTCGCCCAACGGCGGGCTCTTCATCGGCTGAGATGCCGACGCCGCGCGCGCTGTCGGTCCGCGGGACCCCGGTCCAGATGCTCGAGGCGGGGACCGGACCGCCGCTCCTGTTCCTGCACGGCGCCGGCGGCGCCGGCCGCTGGCTTCCGTTCCAGGAGCGCCTCGCCAAGGACTTCAGCGTGGTCTTCCCGAGCCATCCCGGCCACGGCGGCTCGCCGGCCGCGGAGTGGATCGAGCACATCTCGGACCTGGCCTTCCACTATCTCGATCTGCTCGATCGGCTCGGCCTCGAGCATGCGCACCTGGTCGGCGCCTCCTTCGGGGGCTGGATCGCCGCCGAGATCGCGACGATGGCGTCGCATCGACTGGCCTCGCTGGTGCTGATCGACCCGGTCGGCATCCGGGTCGACGGCTGGATCTATCCGTTCCTGTTCGGGATGGACATTCCCGAGATCGTGGCGACCGTCTTCCACAACCCGATAGCGGCGCTCGCCCTGGCGCCGCCCGACCAGTCGATCGAGACGCTGGCGCTCCAGTACCGTCAGGGGACCGCCCTCGCGCGAGTGAGCTGGAATCCGTATCTCTACGATCCGCTCCTCCGTCGCCGGCTCGGGCGTATCACCGCGCCCACCCTTCTCTGCTGGGGCGCCCACGACCGGCTGGCGCCGCTGGTACCGTGCGGCGAGACGTGGGCCCGGGAGATCCTGGGGGCGCGCCTGCACGTGTTCAACGCCTCCGGCCACGTGCCGCACCTCGAGGAGCCCGACGCGGTGGCGGAGGCGGTCAGCGAGTTCTGTCGCCTCCGGGAGGGGGTGCGGTGAAGTTCTACTACTTCCACTTGATGCCCTACATCATGGACCACGACGCGCCGTCGTCGTGGGTGACGCTCTCGAACCGCCACTACGATCCCGCCGTCGGCCACACGCTCTACAATCAGTACCTCGACCAGCTCGAGCAGGCGGAGCGGCTCGGCTGGGACGGTCTCTGCGTCAACGAGCATCACCAGAACTGCTACGGCACGATGCCGAGCCCCAACGTGATGGCGGCGATGCTGGTGCGCCGGACTTCCAGGGCGAAGATCGCGATCCTCGGCAACGGGCTGCCGCTCCGCGAGAACCCCCTGCGCATCGCCGAGGAGATCGCGATGCTCGACGTCGTCTCGGGCGGCCGCATCATCTCGGGGTTCGTCCGCGGCATCAGCGCGGAGTACTTCTCGACCGCCGTCAACCCGACCCATTCGCGGGAGCGCTTCTACGAGGCGGCGGAGCTCATCTTGCGATCGTGGACCGAGGAAGGCCCGTTCCCCTTCGACGGCCGGCACTATCGCTATCCCTACGTGAATCCGTGGCCCCGGCCGATCCAGAAGCCGCACCCGCCGGTCTGGTGTCCCTCCCAGGGCTCGAGCGAGACGGTCGAGTGGGCGGCCCAGCGCCGCTTCCCGTATCTCATGGTCTTCACGCCGATCAAGCGGATCGCCCAGATCTACGGGGAATACCGCGAGGCCTGCGAGCGCAACGGCTACACGGCCAGCCGCTACCAGCTCACCGTCAATGTTCCGGTCGTCGTCGCCGAGACCGACGCGAAGGCGCGCGAGATCGCGCGGAAGCACGTCATGTGGGTGTTCAACGTGGGCCTTCGCATGCACCCGCCCTTCTGGCGGCCGCCCGGCTACATGACGGAGACGTCGCTCCGACGCCTGCTGGCGAACCCGCCCAAGCTGCCGAGCGAGCTCGAATTCGAGGAGGCGGACCGGGAGGGCTATCTCGTCTACGGCAGCCCGGCCACCGTGCGCGACAAGCTCCGGGTCTTCTCCGACGAGCTGAAGGCGGGGATTCTCTGCTCGGGGATGACCGGCCCCAGCCACGAGCAGACGCTCGAGATGATGCAGCTCTTCGCCGAGGAGGTCATGCCGCACTTCCGCGAGGACGCCAACGTCGACGAGACGGCCGGCGTCGGCCGGTAGGCGACGCGTCGCCCTCAGTCCGCCAGCCGCGGCCGCACCGTGTCGGCGATCAGGTCGATGGTCTCGAGGATCGCCGGAAACGTCGAGTACGAGACCTCCAGCGCGACGTGACCGCAGCCGAGATCCCGGAAGCCGCGCAGCTCGTCGGCGACCTGCTTCACCGAGCCGTTGAGGGTGTGGCGGCCGCGGATGAGGCCCATGTCCACCGCCGGGCGATGGACGCCGTCGATCAGGATCGGAATCCGGAGCGACAGGAACGGAGCGCCCTCGCGGCCGGCCTCTTTCCAGAAGCGCCCGACCGTCTCGGCGCCCTGCCGGAACGCGTCGTGATTCGTCGCGCTCGCGTGCCAGCCGTCGCCCAGCCGGGCGACCCGGCGGAACGCGGCTTCGCTGCTGCCGCCCACGTAGAGCGGCGGACGCGGCTTCTGCAGCGGCATCGGCGAGAAGACGACGTCCTGCACGCGGTGCCGCTTCGTCTGGATCTTGGGATGCTCCTGCGTCCAGAGGGCGCGCAGGAGCTCGAGGGCCTCGTCGCTCCGGCTCGCGCGCTCTTTGAACGGCACGCCGAGGGCCTCGAACTCGCCCTCGAGCCAGCCGATCGCCGCGCCCACGATCAGACGGCCGCCCGACAGGACATCGACGCTGGCCAAGAGCTTCGCGACTGGGATCGGGGAGCGATAGGGAAGGATCACGACGCTCGTGCCCAGCGCGATCCGATTCGTCACCCCGGCGAGCCACGGCAGGACCGCCAGCGGGTCCAGCATGTCCTCGCGGTAGATGACGTTGGCCTGCTGGGGCACGATGACGTGATCCGTCACCCACACCGAGTCCAGTCCGCGATCTTCAGCGCGACGCGCGACCTCGAGCATCCGTCCGACCTCGATCGGACGGCCATAGTGCGGCAAGCAGATCCCGAGCTTCATGTCCGCCCTCCCGTGTGCCGGCGTTTCCGTGGACGGCCGGCAGGGTATACTCGTTCGCGCCTCACGGCAACTCTCGACTCTCGGAGGAAACGCGATGGCCACGATGTCGCGCCGGGACTTTCTCCTGCTGTGCGCGGTCGCCTCCGGCGTCCCGATGGCGTCCTTCGATCCGAGATCGGCGGCCGGCGCGGACGCGCCCAAGAAGGGCGGCACGCTCCGGGTCGGCTTCTACATCGAGGCGGCCACCATGGACCCGCACTTCTCGGGCAGCAAGATCGACCGGCAGGTCTACCACAACATCTACGAGCCGCTGGTGACGCTCGACGTCAAGCTCGGGATCAAGCCCGGCCTGGCCGAGTCCTGGCAGCAGCCGGATCCCCGGACGGTCATCTTCAAGCTTCGGCGGGGCGTGAAGTTTCACGACGGAACCGACTTCAACGCCGAGGCCGCCCGCTTCAACTTCAATCGCATGAAGGCGGAGCCGAAGTCCGTCCGCAAGGGCGAGGTCGCCAGCATCGACTCGGTCGACGTGGTCGACGCCTACACGATCAAGCTCAATCTGAAGCGGCCGGACGCGGCGCTCCTGGCCACCCTGACCGATCGCGCGGGCATGATGGTCTCGCCCAAAGTCGCGCAAGAGCGCGGCTCCGAGCTCGAGCGCAACGCCAAGGGGGCGGGCACCGGGCCCTTCGAGTTCGTCGAGTGGGTGAGGGACGCCCATCTCCTGATCAAGCGCAACGAGAGCTACTGGAACAAGCAGGGCGGCCCGTATCTCGATCGGATCCGCTACCGCCCGATCCCGGACGACACGGTCAAGCTGCAGAGCCTCCAGACCGGCGAGATCGACGTGATGGACTACGTCCAGCCGCGCGACGTCGCGGCCGTCAGGGCCGACCGCAACGTGGTCGTGGTCGACGTGCCGTCGCTGGCCGACTTCGCGTACCAGCTCAACCACGCGCGGCCGCCCTTCGCGACCAAGGCTCTCAGGCAGGCGGTGGCCCACTCGCTGGACCTCGACCAGATCGTCAAGGGCGTGTGGCTGAACGTGGGCGTGCCGGCCAACGGCCCGATTCCACCCACGAGCTGGGCGTACGACAGGACCATCCCGGCGATCAAGCGTGATCTGGCCCGCGCGAAGGCCAAGCTGGCCGAGGGCGGCCAGCCCGGCGGCTTCGCCTTCACCATGACGACCAACAACATCCCGATCAACGTCCAGGAGGCCGAGGTGATCCAGGCCCAGCTGCGCGAGGCCGGCATCACCATGAAGATCAAGCTGGTCGACTCCGCCACGCTGATCTCCGACGGCAACAACAAGAACTTCGAGATGATCAGCTATCAGTGGAGCGGCCGTCCGGACCCGGACGGTAACACCTACCAGTTCTACAAGACCACCCAGGGCACCTCGCTCAACTGGTCGGGCATCTCGAATCCCCAGATCGACGCCCTGCTCGACCGGAGCCGCGAGGTGTCCAGCCAGGCCGAGCGCAAGAAGCTCTTCAGCGACCTGACGAAGATCCTCCAGGACGAGCTGCCGATGGTCTTCATCATCCATCCCATCGAGCCCAAGGCCTTCAGCCCGAAGGTCCAGGGCTACGAGCCGATTCCCGACGGGATGATGCGGTTCAAGGACGTGTGGCTGCAGTAAGGTCTCGCGGACCGGCGCCCGCCGCGTGATGGGTCGTCTCGTCCTGCGCCGGCTGGGCGCGACCGTTCCGGTGCTGCTCCTCGTCACCGCCGGCGTGTTCCTGCTGCTCCACCTGACGCCGGGCGATCCGATCGACGTCATGATGGCGGAGTCGGTCGACGCCACGGTGAAGGAGCACCTCCGGCGCGAGCTCGGGCTCGACCGACCCCTCCACGAGCAGTACGCGGCCTGGATGGGCCGCCTGCTGAGAGGCGATCTCGGGCGCTCGATCCGCAACGGCGAGCCCGTCATCGAGAACGTGAGCCGCCGCCTCCGGCCGAGCCTCGAGCTGGCGCTCTGCGCGATGGCCATCTCGCTGGTCGTCGCCTTCCCGGTCGGGATCGTGTCCGCGGTCCGCCGCAACACGACGATCGATCGCGCCGGCGCGACGTTCGCGCTGTTCGGCATCTGCATGCCGAACTTCCTGCTCGCCCTGCTCCTCATCTTCTTTTTCGGCGTGACGCTGCGCTGGCTGCCGATCTCCGGGTACACGGACCCGCTGGAGGAGCCGTGGAACGGCCTGCGGTCGCTGGCGCTGCCGGCCGTCACGCTGGGGCTGGCCCTGGCGGCGGTGGTCACGCGCACGCTGCGCTCGAGCCTGCTCGAAGCCCTGGCCGAGGACTACGTGCGCACGGCCCGCGCCAAGGGGCTGTCGGAGTGGCGGGTCATCTGGAGCCACGTCCTCAAGAACGCGCTGATTCCCGTCGTCACCGTGCTCGGCCTCCAGCTCGGAACGCTGATCGGCGGCGCCGTGATCACGGAGTACGTCTTCGCGCTGCCCGGCGTCGGCCGCCTCGTGGTCGACGCGGTCTTCGCGCGGGACTACCCGCTCGTGCAGGGCGTCGTGCTGTTGATCGCCCTCGGGTTCATCGTGAGCAACCTGATCGTCGACGTCCTCTATGGCTGGATCGATCCCCGGATCCGATCTCGCTGAAGGCGCCGCCGGCCTTCCGCGTCCGGCGGCGGAGCCGGTCCGCGCGCGCCGCGGGAAGGTCCTGCGGCGTGCGGCGCGCGCCCGGCTGGCGCCGTTCGGCGCAGCGGTCACGCTGCTGGCGGTGCTGGTCGCGCTCGCGGCCCCGCTCCTGGCGCCCTACGATCCGCTCGCCCAGGACCTCGGCGACACCCTGGCCCGGCCGGGCCGGCCCCACCTCCTGGGTACGGACAACGTGGGCCGCGATGTCCTCTCGCGAGTGATCTGGGGCACCCGCGTCTCCCTGGTGGCCGGGCTCGTCTCGGTCGCGCTCGCGGTGCTCGCGGGCAGCCTGCTCGGGATCCTGGCCGGCTACTGCGGCGGGCGCGTCGACGGGCTCGTGATGCGGCTGATGGACGCGGTGCTCTCGTTTCCCCCGCTGGTGCTGGCCCTGGCGCTCGGCGCCGTGCTGGGCGCCGGCCTCACCGGCGTGCTCCTGGCGCTCGGCGTCGTCTACACGCCGACGTTCGCCCGGCTCATGCGGGGCCAGGTGCTCACCATCACCGCGCGCGACTACGTGGACGCGGCGCGGGCGCTGGGCGCGCCCGGTTGGCGGATCGCGTGGCGGCACGTGGTGCCCAACGCCATCAACCCGATCATCGTCCAGGCGTCGTTGAGCGTGGCGTTCGCCATCCTCGCCGAGGCGTCGCTCTCGTTCCTGGGGCTCGGCATCCAGCCGCCGCAGGCCTCCTGGGGCAGCATGATCAACGCCGGCCGCGGCTACCTCCAGCAGGCGCCCTGGATCGTCTTCGGGCCTGGTGCCGCGTTGTTCGTGACCGTGGTGGGATTGAGCTTCGTCGGCGATGCGGTGCGCGACGCTCTCGATCCGAGAACGTGAGAGTGAGCGCCGCCCAGGCGGGGCGAGAGCCGGGCGCTACCGCCCGAGGCCGGTCATGCCGCTGTCGACGCGTGCCTTCAAGGCCGAGAGCGTGGTCGCGCTCGGCGCCGCCGCGTTGCCGTCGTGGCAGCGCCAGGCAGCCCGGACCTTCGCGTACCCGACGCGCGGCAGGACCTCGTGCGCCGTGAGGGCGAGGCCCCAGATGATCGTGCACAGCGCGATGAAGTGGGCGAAGCCGAGCCGACTTCTCCAGGAGATTCGGGCGCCCCAGATGCCGGCCACGACGACGATCCCGACCGCGGTCATGTAGAGGAGCAACCACCAGCCGCAGGCGCGCGCGTACGGCCACTGGGGCAACGCGGCCCCGAGGAGGCCGCCCAGGCCCACGCTGGACCAGACGGCCACCGGGGACATCGGCGCCCGGATCGGTCGCATTCGCGCCAGTGGTCGTGCGCCCACGGTCGATGCCCGCGCCGACACGAACGAGCTATCGAAGGGCCGCAGTTTTCGGATGAGCGAATCGACGATCGCCGCTTCCTGGTTGTTGGCTGGATCCTTGCCAAAGCTGGCCAACTTTGCACCTCCGAGCATGTTTGCGTGGACGCTCTTCGGCCGTTATGGCGCCGAGATTCCAGTACGCAAGGGCGCTGCCAACCAAGATGTTTGAAATCTCACGGCTTTCACCGCGGCTGGGACCCCGCTGGCCCTGCCACGGTGGCACGCGCGCGCCTCGAAATTTGACGCCTGGTCCGGAGGGCGGTGGTGCGCGCCGCAGGCCGTCGCGGGGCTGGGGCCCCGCCGGCCGAGGCGCGGCTA
>Ga0137403_10001410_pt1 | contig 30223 bp, 32 predicted proteins | sample CZOMad2_1_16fung_FD_122057 | JGI IMG/M metagenome (GOLD analysis project Ga0137403, IMG submission 122057) | Vadose zone soil fungal communities from Angelo Coast Range Reserve, California, USA - CZOMad2_1_16fungal (Hybrid Assembly) | ecosystem: Environmental > Terrestrial > Soil > Vadose zone... | reverse complement strand
ATCCTCGCCCGATCTCAGGCGGGGGTGCAGGCCCGCGAGCAGATCGAGAAGGACAAGGCCTCTATGCAGAAGCAGGTGGACGGCCAGAAGACGGACTATGACAAGCTGCGCGACGAGCTGGAGAAGAAGGGGCAGCTTCTTTCCGCGGATGCCCGTCGGGAGAAGCAGGAAGCCCTCGAGCGTAAGACCCGCGACATCCGCCGTCTCCTCGACGATCTGGAGAAAGAGCTGCAAAAGAAGGAGCAGATCATGGGGCAAAAGATCCTCCGCGACCTCGAAGGGATCTTTGCCCGAGTGGGGAAGGAAAAGGGTTACGCAATGATCGTTGAGCGCCGTCAGGCCGGCGTCGTCTACGGAGCGCCGGAGATCGACGTCACGGACGAAGTGATCAAGGCTTTCGACGACGAGATGCGGAAGGCCAAGAAGTAGGCCGCCGTGGGCGCCTCCTACACGCTCGGCCGGGTCGCCGAGGCGCTCGGCGCCACGCTCGTAGGAGACCCGGAGCGACTCGTCACCGGGGTGGCCCCCCTCGACAAGGCGGGGCCGGAGCACGTGTCGTTCCTCGTCAATCCGCGCTATCTCCGGGCCGCCGTGCAGAGCGCGGCGGGAGCGGTCGTGGTGGGCCACGGTATCGAGGGGTTGCCCCAGGCCCTGCTCCGCGTCGACTCGGCCCAGGCGGCCCTGATCCCGCTCCTGCGATTTTTTTATCCGGAGGCTCCGGTTCAGCCCGGCGTGCATCCGGCCGCCATCGTCGCGGCGGACGCCCGGCTCGACCCCACCGCCTCGGTGGGCGCATGCGCGGTCGTCGAAGCGGGAGCGGTGATCGGAGCACGCAGCAGGATCGGAGCGCTCTGCTTCGTGGGGGCGGGCGCCGTGCTGGAAGACGACGTGGTGCTGCATCCGCGCGCCGTGGTCAGTGACGGGGTGAGCATCGGCAATCGCGTGGTCATACACTCCGGCGCCGTGCTGGGCGCGGACGGCTTCGGCTACGCCTTCGACGGCCGCGCGCACCGCAAGATTCCCCAAGTGGGTGGGCTGCGGATCGAGGACGACGTCGAGATCGGGGCGAACACCACCATCGACCGGGCGACCCTCGGCCACACGCTCATCGGACGCGGCAGCAAGATCGACAATCTCGTGCAGGTGGGCCACAACTGCGAGGTGGGGGAGGATGTCATCCTCGTATCTCAGGTCGGCATCTCCGGCTCGTGCAAGATCGGTCATCGTGCCGTCCTCGCCGGCCAGGTCGGTATCGCCGATCACGTGACCGTGGCCGCGGGGGCGGTGGTGACCGCGCAGTCGGGCGTGCCGAGCGATATCGAGACGGGCGGGGTGTGGAGCGGCACGCCGAGCCGGCCTTCGCTGGAGACCCGCCGGATCTGGGCGGCCGAGGCCCTGCTCCCTGAGCTGGTGCGTAAGGTGCGGGCCCTCGAGAAGCGGGTGCGGGAGCTCGAAGGACACGCCAATGACTGACGCGCCGGGAATCCACCCGACGGCGGTGGTGGACGCCCGCGCGGAGCTCGACACCGGGGTGCGGATCGGGCCGTACAGCGTGATCGGATCCGGGGCTCGCCTCGGCCGCGACGTCGAGATCGGCGCGCACGCCGTGCTCGAGGGCCGGGTCACCCTGGGCGCGCGCTGTCGCGTGGGCCATGGAGCCATCATCGGCGGCGAGCCGCAGGACTTGAAGTTTCGCGACGGGCTCCCCGTGGGGGTGGCCATCGGCGACGAGACCTCGATCCGCGAGTACGTGACCGTGCACCGCGCAACCCACGAAGGGCACGACACGCGGATCGGCCAGCGCTGCCTCGTGATGGCCTCGAGTCACGTCGCCCACGACTGCGTCATCGGTGACGAGGTCATCATCATCAACTACGCCGGACTGACCGGACACGTGATCGTCGAAGACCGCGCCACGGTGGGCGGGCACACCGGCCTGCATCCCTTCGCGCGGATCGGCACCTACGCCTACATCGGCGGCTTCTCCAAGGTCATCCAGGACGTGCCTCCTTTCATGATCGCCGATGGCATACCGGCGCGGGCCATGGCCGTGAACGTCATCGGGATGCGCCGCGGGGGCGTCGATGCGGGGGGCCGACGTCAGGTGCGCTCGGCCTTCAACATTCTGTACCGCTCCGGACTGGCGCCGGGAGCCGCCATCGCGCGCGTCAAGGCCGAGCTCGGCGGCGATCCTTTGGTGGCAAAACTCGTGGAGTTCGTCGAGAGCTCCAAGCGCGGGATCATTTCCGGACGGGGGGACGACCCCGCCACCCGTGAGGAAACGGAGAGCGAGGAGCGGGTGTGGTGAGCGCGTCCGAGAGCGGCCGCCTTCGGGCCGGAGTGATCGGAGCGGGGCACATGGGGCAGTATCATATCCTCGCCCTCGCCGAGCTCTGGGACGTGGATCTCGTGGCGATCTGCGACACCGACACCGCGCGGGGGGGCCAGATCGCCGCGCAGTACGGAACACGCGCGGTAGCGAGCCACCGGGAGCTCGCCGGGCTCGTGGACATCGCCACCGTCGCCGTCCCCACCGAGCTACACTTCGAGATCACCCGCGACCTCCTGGAGGCGGGGGTGCACGTGCTCGTGGAAAAGCCCATGGCCCCCACCCTTGAAGAGGCCAAGGAGCTCTTCCGCGTGGCCCGCCAGCAGCGACGCGTGCTCCACGTCGGCCACGTCGAGCGCTTCAACGGGGCGGTGCAGGAGCTGCGAAAGATCGTCGAGCAGCCCATTCTCATCGAATCCCGACGGCTGGGGCCGTTCGTTTCGCGCGTCCAGAACGACTCCGTGGTCATGGACCTCATGATCCACGACATCGACATCGTGCTCGGGCTCGTCGACAGCGAGCCACGGCGCATGAACTGTCTCGGCCGCTCCATCCACTCCCGCCAGGCCGACGTGGCCAATGTACAGATCTTCTTCGACTCCGGGGCCATGGCCACCATCACGGCCAGCCGGGCCACGGAAGAGAAGATCCGCACCCTGTCCATCACCCAGCCTGACGCCTACATCGTCCTCAACTATGCCGAGCAGGACATTCAGATCCACCGGCGGGCCGCGCAGGAATACACCCTCAACCGCGAGTCCATCCGCTACCGGCAGGCTTCCTTCGTCGAGCGCCTCTTCGTCCACAAGGACAATCCGCTCAAGCTGGAGATCCGCCACTTGATCTCCGCCGCGCGAGCATCCCAGGCGACCGGCCAGGTGGACCTCTTCGAGACCGAGGATCTGCGGTCTCTCGCCGTGGCGCTCGAGATCGAGCGGATGATCCGCGAAGGTCGTGGTGAGGTCGCCTGGCCGAAGGATCTTCCGTGGAGCGCCGCCTCGCCCTGATGGCCGGGGCCGGGGGCCTCCCCGGCCAGGCCGCAGCCGAAGCCACCCGGCAGGGGTGGCACGTGGTGGCGCTGACCTTCGACGACGCCACGGGCCTCGACCCGCACGTCGAGTTAGTGGTGCCTTCGTCCCTCACGGATATGCAGGCGGTGTTGAAGACGCTCACCGACCAGGCCGTGCAGGCCGCCCTCTTCGTGGGCAAGTTCTCGAAGAAGCAGGTCTTCGACCATCTCGACGGAACGGACGAGGTTGGGCTTCGAATGGCCCGCGGTGGGCTCTCTGACGAGGCGCTGTCCAATGTGGTGCTGACGACCCTGGGGGCCATGGGTATCGAGGTCCTCGATCAGCGGCCATTCCTGTCGTCGTGGATGATGGGGGCGGGCACGCTCACCTCCAGGGCGCCGTCCGAGGCGGAGTGGGCGGAGATTCACGCGGGGTTCTCGCTCGCCCGGCAGATGGCCGCACACCGGATCGGCCAGACCGTAGTGCGCTCGCACGGGGTCACGCTGGCCGTGGAAGCGGCCGAAGGCACCGACGAGACCATCCGACGCGGGGCGAGGCTGGCGGGGCGGGGGGCGGTCGTGGTCAAGGCGGTAGCTACGGAGCACGACTTTCGCTTCGACATTCCCACTGTGGGCCGCACCACTCTCGAGGCCATGGCGGAGTGCGGTGCCACCGCGCTCGCCGTGGACGGCGGCAAGATACTTCTCGTCGACCGGGAAGCGGCCCTGCGGCTCGCCGAGCATGCAGGCATCGCCCTGGTAGGCGTGTGAGCCCGGCCAGGGGCCGACTCATCATGATGTCGGCAGGCGAGGCGTCGGGGGATCTTCACGGCGCGACCGTATGCCGGGCCCTCAAGCGCCTCGACCCGCACATTCGCATCGTGGGCATGGGTGGATCGCGCATGGCGGCGGAAGGTATGGAGATCCTCGTAGATCCGACGGCCCACGCCGGGGTGGGCACGAATGAAGTCCTCGGACGCATCCCCTCGCTCTTCAGAGCGTACCAGCTCCTCGTGCGCAGGCTACGGCAGGAGCGCCCGCAGGCCCTCGTGGTGATCGACTTCCCGGAATTCAACCTCCGGTTGGCGAGACAGTCGCAGCGTGCGCGCGTACCCGTGGTCTACTTCATGCCGCCTCAGCTCTGGGCCTGGCGCTCCGGCCGCATACGCCAGATGGCGAGCAGGGTGACCCAGGTTCTCGCCGCGTTCCCCTTCGAGCGCGACCTCTATGCGAACGCCCGCATTCCCGTCGAGTACGTGGGCCATCCCCTCCTCGACACCGTCCCGCTCCACCTCGACAAGGCTGAAGCCCGCGGGCGGCTCGGCATCGCAGGAACGCGGACCGTCATCGGCCTCCTGCCGGGAAGCCGCCGGGAGGAAGTGGACACTCTGCTCCCGCCCATACTGGAGGCCGCGACCCGTCTCGCGGGCTCGGACGGCAAGCGCACCTTCGTGCTCGGGCTCGCTCCCACGGTGACCCGGTCCACCATCGATGGATTCCTCACGCGAGCTCCCGCAGCTCCCTCCGTGAACGTGGTCGAAGGTCTCACTCATGAGGTGATGGCCGCCGCGGACGTCCTCCTCATCGCGTCGGGAACGGCCACGCTCGAAGCCGCCCTCCTCGGCACTCCCATGGTGGTCTGCTACCGCGTCTCCCGACTCACCGAAATGGTCGCCCGTCTCCTCAAGCAGATTCCCTGGATCAGCCTCCCCAATATCGTGGCCCGGCGCACCGTCGTGCCCGAAATCCTCCAGGCCGAGGTGACGGGCACCCGCCTCGCCGCGGAGGCCGAGCGCCTCCTCGAAGACGGCCCGCTCGCCACGGCGCAGCGCGCGTCGTTCAAGGAGCTACGGGAGCGGCTCGGTGAGCCGGGTGTGGGCGAGCGGGCGGCGCGCGTCATCCTGAAAGTCGCGGGCGCCGCGTGATGACCGGCGCCGTCGTGACCGCGCTGGCGCCGTGGCTCGCCTCGTGGGCGCTCCCACTCCTCGGGCGCACGCTCCGTGTTCGACGGGAGGAAGCGCCGGTGGCTGGGCTGTGGGCCGCCGGCACTCCCGTGATCTACGTCGTCTGGCATGCGCGCTTGCTCGTGCTGCCCTATCTCTATCGCGACCGGGGCCTCAGAGTGCTCATCAGCCGGTCCCGCGACGGCGAGATGATCGCCCGTCTCGTCCGTCGCTTCGGCTTCGTGGTTGTCCGCGGCTCGTCGTCGAAGGGAGGCGCAGAGGGGCTGCGGGCGCTGGCGCGCGCGCTCCGTGAAGGCCACAGTGTGATCATGGTGCCCGACGGCCCCCGAGGACCATCGGAGACCGTCAAGCCCGGCGTGGTCGCCCTCGCGCGCCTGACCGCGGCTCCTGTCGTCCCCATGGCTCTGGGGGCCTCGTCGGAATGGCGGGCCCGATCGTGGGACGGCTTCAGAGTGCCCAAGCCCTTCGCGCGCTGCGTCGTCCGCTTCGGGGATCCGGTACGAGTGGCCCGGTCGCCGGGTCGACGGGCGGACCCGAGCCCGCGGAAGGAGATCGAGGCGGCGCTTCGGGAGGTGACGTGGCGGGCAGATGAGGAGGCGCGGCGCTGATCCTCGCCATCTACTCGTTCATCCTGGGGCTGGTGATGCTCGGCTATCTGCCGATATTCCTGGTCCAGCGGCTCAGGGGAAGCGGCTATGAGCGATCGCTGGCCCAGCGATTCGGCCGCTACGGCAGCCAGCTGCCCGCGGAGCCTCGCTGCTGGATACACGCCGTGTCGGTGGGGGAGGCCGCCACCGCGGTGCCGCTGGTCGAGGCGATTGGGCGCCGCTGGCCAGAGCTTGCCGTGGTCATGACCACGGTCACGCCCACGGGTGCGCGCGTGGTGGCCGACCGTCTGAACGGCAAAGTCACCCACCGCTACTTCCCGTTCGATTTTCCGGGATCTGTTCGGCGCGCCCTTGGCGCCGTGAAGCCGCGATTCTTCATCGGCATGGAGACCGAGCTCTGGCCCAATTTCCTCCGGGCGCTCGAACGGCGCGGCGTGCCCGCGATGATCGCCAACGGGCGCATCTCGGATCGATCCTTCCGGCGCTATCATCGCGTGCGCTTTCTCACCTCTCGCATGCTCCGCGATGTCTCGATCTTCGCCATGCAGTCGGAGGAGGATGCCCGCCGCATCATCGCCCTCGGCGCCCTGCCGGAGCGGGTCGTGGTCACCGGCAATCTCAAGACCGACCTCGCGCCCGCGGAGGCGGGCGGGGAAGCCGTCTGGCAGCGGCTCCTCGGGCTCGGCGACGGAGATCTGGTCTGGATCGCCGGCAGTACGCATCGGGGGGAGGAGGCGGTGGTACTCGATACTTTCAAGCGCCTCCGCGCTCGCTTTCCCTCTCTCGCCCTCCTCTTGGCGCCCCGGCATCCTGAACGCGCGGCGGAGGTGGAACGACTCGCCGCCGACGCGAGCCTCGGCACGGTCCGGCGCAGCGAGCTGCCGAGAGACCGCGAGCGGCATGCCGTGGTCATCCTCGACACCGTGGGCGAGCTCGCGCAGATCTACCGCGTGGCCACCGTGGTGTTCGTAGGGGGGAGCCTGGTGCCCACGGGCGGGCACAACATGCTGGAGCCGGCCCTGCTGCGCAAGCCCGTCCTCTTCGGTCCCCACACCACCAATTTTCGCGAGAGCGCCGAGCTGCTGCTCCAAGCGGGGGGCGCCGTGCTCGTGGCAGATGCGAGCCAGCTCGAAGCCCGCGTGGCGGAGCTGCTCGCGGATGCCGATCTCCGGCGGCGCATGGGAGAGGCGGCGCTACACGCCATCGTCAGCCGCCAGGGGGCGGTGAAGCAGACCATCGAGTTGGTCGAACGCTACCTTGTGGGCGCGACTCATGTCTGAGTCCGGCACGTCGCCCGAGCTCAGGCTGCGCCGCGTCTGGCACGGGGAGGGCGGGGCGATGCTTCGGGGCGCGCTGTCCGTCGCGGCCAGCGCCTATCGGGGAGCTCTGGCGGCGAGAGACACGTGCTACGCGGCCGGGATCTGTTCCACGCGGCGGCTTCCCGTTCCCGTGATCTCCATAGGAAACCTGACGGTGGGTGGCAGCGGCAAGACGCCCCTGACCGCCCTCGTGGCCGGCGCCCTCGACGAGTTGGGGACGAGTCCGGCCATCCTCAGTCGCGGTTATGGCCGGCGCACGCGCGGTGTGCGCGTGGTGGCGGACCGGGACGGTGCGCGGCTCTCCGCGAGCGAGGCCGGCGATGAGCCCCGTCTGCTCGCCGAGCAGCTTCCCGGCATCCCCGTGGTGGTCGGGGAAAGCCGTTACGACGCCGGCCGGGCCGCCCTCGAGCGCTGTGGCGCCCATGCTCTCGTCCTCGACGACGGCTTCCAGCACCGGACTCTGGCCAAGGACCTCGAGATTCTCGCCGTGCAGGGAGCCGCGCCGTGGGGCAATGGCCGCCTCTTCCCGAGAGGCGTGCTCCGTGAGCCTATGTCGGCGCTGAGACGCGTGAACGTGGCCGTCGTGACCAATCCCCCGCATGGGGCGGCGGTCGAACACATAGCGGAAAGGCTGCGCCAGCACGGCTCGCCGGCCATCGTCCTCACGGCAACGTACCAGGCTCACGCCTTGCGTTGCGCTGACGGCACGGCGCACTCTCCGGAGACTTTGTCCGGGCGCCGGGTGGTGGCCTTCGCGGGACTCGCGTCACCCGAGGGATTCGTGACCACACTCTCGAGCCTCGGGGCGACGGTGGCGGAGCTCGTGGAGTTCCCCGATCATCACCCCTATTCCGAGGCCGATCTCGATAGAATCAGGGCATCCGCCCGACGAGCCGGAGCAGATTGGGTCGTGACCACCGAAAAAGACTGGATGCGACTCCCCGAGGCGCCGAAGGCCAGGATCGATCTGTGGGCCCTGTCCGTCCGCCTCGACATGGGCCGGTACCGTAGCGCTCTCGTCGGGGCCCTCGCCGACACGCTTCGCCGCAAGGCGACGGAACAGGCCACGCCATGATCCTCGACGGCGCGGTTCTGGTCGTGCGGCTGCCGAACTGGCTCGGTGACACCGTGATGGCTTTGCCCGCTCTCGCCGCCCTGCGCGCCGCCCGGCCCGACGCGCTCGTAACCGCCGTCGGCCCGTGGGCGCCGCTCCTCACCGGCCAGGCGGTGGCGGACGTGCTCCTGGGGTATCCGAGGGATGGCCGAAAGCGCCGGAAGCTCGGCGCGGCCGTGCGGGCGATGCGTCCGGACGCCGCCGTGCTCCTGCCCAATTCGTTCGAGTCCGCGCTGGCCGCCCGACGATGGGGGGCGCGGATCAGACTCGGCTATGACACCGATCTGCGGCGGGTGCTCCTCACCCATCTGGTCGACCTGCCGTCGCCGCGACGGCATCAGGTGGACGAGTACGCGGGGTTGCTCGAGGCCGCCGACATTCCCGTCAAGTCGGAGCGCCCGAAGTGGCGTCTCGGCGAGGACGCCGTGGCCGAAGCCGGCGTGACGGCACTGCTCACCGAGGCGGGATACGCCGGAGCGGGATCGCTGATTGGTCTTCACCTCGGCGCCGCCTTCGGCTCCTCCAAGCTCTGGGCGCCCGCCTCTTACGCGGAGCTCGTCGGGCGGCTCTCCGAGCGGGGATTCGAGCCCCTGCTCATCGGCGGTCCCGAAGACATCACAGTGGCGGAGGCTGTGCAGGCGCTCGCGGGCACACGCGTCGCATCCACGGTGGGCCGCGACCGTCTGGAGATCCTGCCGAGACTGCTTGCGCGACTCAGCTGTCTGGTCAGCAGCGATACGGGCGTCGCGCATCTCACGGCCGCGCTCGGCGTTCCCACGGTCACGCTCTTCGGGCCGACGGATCCCCGTCTCAGCGCACCTCGAGGCCGGTCAGGGCGGAGCATCGAGGGTCCCGCACCCTGCGCGCCGTGTTTCCTTCCCCGCTGCCCCATCGATCACGTCTGTATGCGGGCCATCTCCGTCGCCTCCGTGGCCGCGGCCGTCGAGGAGGCGAGGGCGGCATGAAGACGGTCCTTCATACCGAGTCTTCGCCAGGTCTTGGCGGCCAGGAAGTGCGCACCCTCACCGAGGCGCGCTGGACCGGGGAGCGTGGATGGCGCGTGCTCGTGGCGGGGCAGCCAGACGGCCGCTTCGTGGAACGGGCGCGAGAGGCGGGGATCGAAGCGGCGGCCGTGCGCATGCGCGCGGCATGGGATGTGCCCGCCGTGTGGACGCTCGCGCGCATCATCCGGCGCGAGCGTGTCGATATCGTGCACACCCACAGCTCGGTGGACGCTTGGATCGGTGGGCTGGCCGCGCGGGCGTGTGCCATCCCGGTGGTCCGAACCCGCCACGTTTCCATCCGTATACGACGGCGCTTGAACCCCGTGTACCGCTGGCTGGCCGATCGTGTAATCACGAGCGGAGAGGCCATACGCAGGCTCGTCATCGAGGCCGGCGTGAGACCCGAGCGCGCCGTGGCCATACCGGCCGGCGTCGACCTCGCGGAATTCTCCGGGGCAGGGGACGGCGACGCCATGCGGAAGCAGCTCGGGCTCTCCAGACCGGTCATCGGCTCCGTGGCCATGTTCAGAGGCTCGAAGGGCCATGCCCCGCTCCTCGACGCCTTCGCCACGGTGCATGCGCGGCATCCCTCGGCGCGGCTCCTTCTCGTGGGCGATGGCATCCGGCGCGCCTGGGTCGAAGGACTCGCCAAGGAGCGTGGCTTGGCCGACGTCGTGCTCTTCACCGGTTTCCGCAGCGACGTGCCAGACCTCCTGCGCGCCATGGACTGCTTCGTGCTCGCCTCCACGCGCACGGAGGGCGTGCCGCAATCGCTCCTGCAGGCGTTCGCGGCGGGAATACCCGCAGTGGGAAGCGCCATCGGGGGCATTCCCGAGGTGATCTCGGACGGAGAGACCGGCACCCTCGTCAGGCCCGATGATCCCGCGGGCTTGGCCGCGGCCATCGAGGCCGTCATCGGCCATCCCGCCGCGGCCGCTTCGCGGGCGCGCGCCGCCCGGAAGCTGGTCGAAGAGCGCTTCTCCCATGTCGCGGCCGTTTCGCGGCTCCTCGCCCTCTACGATGAGGTTCTCGCCAGTCATACGGGGAAGCGGCCGTGAAGGGGCTACCGCTCACCGTCCTCCATCTGGTCGCCAATCGATGGTGGACGGGCAGCGCCGAGCCGGTGGTTCGCCTCGTCCTCGCCCTGCGCGCGCGGGGACATCGGGCGCTCCTCGCCTTAGCCGGTGGCGATCGCTTCGAGGTCAAGGCGCGCGAGGCGGGCGTCGAGCCCCTCGAGGGGCTGAGGCTCGACGTCAAGTCGGGTCCGCTGGCCATCGTGGGGGATGCGCGACGCCTCCGCACTCTCGTGGCGCGGGAGAAGGTAGACATCGTGCACACGCATCACAGCCACGACCACTGGCTCGGCTGGTGGGGCAAGGGCGGCGCGGCGCTGGTGAGAAGCTTTCACAACGAGCGTGCGGTGCGGAACGGTTGGCCCGACACGACGCTCTATCGCCGCAGTGATGCGCTCATCGCGGTGAGCCGCCACATCGAGCAGCGGCTCCTCGAAGCGCGCGTCCCGCGCGAGCGCCTGCACCGGGTCGATGGTGTCGTGGATGTGGCGCGCTTCGCCTCGGACGTGGTCGGCGCGGCCAAGATCCGCGAGGAGTTCTCGGTCGGCGACGCGCCCCTCATCGGCTGCGTCTCCAGGCTCGCGGCGAATCGCGGCCACGAGACGCTCATCGAGGCCTTCCGGCGCGTGCTGGCCGGGCGCCCCGAGGCGCGGCTGCTCCTCGTGGGCAAAGGCGAGCGGCGCGATGCCCTCGTCGATCTGGTGGCGCGTCTCGGTCTCGAGCGCCAGGCCCTTTTCGCCGGTTATCGCGATGCGGACCTGCCCGCGGTTGTCGCCGCCCTCGATGTCTTCGTGCTCCTGGGCGCAGGCTCGGACGAGTCGTGCCGGGCCGCGCTCGAGGCCATGGCGGCCGGCCGGCCCGTGGTGGCGGCCCGCGTAGGCGCCCTGCCCGATGCCGTAGTCGACGGAGTGACGGGACTGCTGGTGGATCGGTCCAGCCCCGATCACGTGGCGGCCGCCATCGAGCGTCTTCTCGCCAACGCGGGCGAGCGGCGCGCCATGGGGGAAGCGGGACGAAGCCGGGCCGTCGATCTGTTCGCGCCGGAGCGTCACGCGGCCGCGATGGAGGCCCTCTACTTCGAGGCTCTCGCCCGGCGCGCGCGCTCCTCGTGAAGGTCGTCCATCTCGTCTCGTGTCGAGGTTGGTCCTCCGACGTCTACTGGGCGGCGCAGATGTGTCGGGAGATGGAGCGGGCCGGACACGAAGCGACGCTGGTCTGCCCCACGGGGAGCGAGAAGCGCGTCATGGCCCGGGCGCGTGCGGAAGGCGTCCCACGCATCGAGACCATGACCCTCCGCACCGGGCTCCGTCCGGGCTCGGACGTCCGTGACCTGCGGGCTCTCGGCGGCCGCCTCAGGGGCGTCGACATCGTCCACGTCCACCGGAGCAAGGAGCACTGGCTGGCCGCGTTGGCCAATCGCCGGTCCTCGTTCCCACGGCCGCTGGTCCGTACTCGTCACATCGTGCAGGCTGTTCGGCCGCACGCCCTGAATCGCTGGCTGTATTCGCGCGCCACCGATCTCGTGGTCACGGTCAGTGAGGCGATACGGCGACAATGTGTCGGGTCCGGGCTCGCCCCGACGGATCGCGTGGTGACGTTGCCCGGGGGAGCCGACGGCGAGCGCTTCCGGGCCGTGGGCGGCGGCGCGCTTCACGCCGAGCTGGGCGTGCCGGAGGGCGTGCCCATCGTCGGGCTCGTGTCCGGGTTCCGCGTCATGAAAGGGCATGCCACCGTCCTCGACGCCGTCGAGAAGATCGCGGGATCGGGGCGCCCGTTTCACCTCGTCTTCGTGGGACAGGGACCCTTCGAGTCGCTCATTCGCGAGCGGGTCAGTCGCTCGGGGCTCACGGATCGCGTGTCGTTCCCGGGCTTCGTGGATGAGCCTGCCCGATGGGTGGGAGCCCTTGACATCGCCCTCTATCCGCCCCTCGAGTCCGACGGCATGTCGCGGGCGCTCTTCGAGTACCTGGCGAGCGGGCGGGCGGTCATCGCGAGCCGGGTGGGGGCAGCCGCCGAGGTGGTGAGTGATGGCGAGACGGCGCTCCTCGTACCGGGCGGTGACGCGCCGGAGCTCGCCCGCGCCCTCGAGCGATTGATCGACGATCCGGCGCTTCGTCAGCGGTTGGGACAGCGAGCCGCCGCCCTTGCCCATGAGCGCTTCACGGGCGCCCGCGTGGCCGAGCGCCTCATCGAGCACTACCGGCGTCTCACCGCGCGCCCATGAAGATATCGGTGCTCTGCTTCGATCTCAGCGACAATGCCGCCGGACGCGCCGACTTGCTGGCCCGGCTCCTCGAGCCCCTCGGCTCCATCGAGGTCATCGGGCCCCGCACGGGGCCGGGAGTATGGGAGCCGGTGGCCTCCGGTCCCGTGCGCTACACCGCGGTGGAGAGCCGCCGCATGCCGGGCTTCCTTCATGTCATGGCGGATCTCGCGCGCCGGGCCGACGGCGATCTCATCGTGGCGTCGAAGACCAAGCTGGGGAGCGCGGGAGTGGGCTACCTCAAGCGCGTCTTCGGGCGCCGGCCGCTTCTCCTCGACATCGACGACTGGGAGGTGGGCTTCCACCTTCGATCGGGTTTCTGGGGCACTGTGGGAAGGGCGGTGAATCTCGGCAATGCGGCCGGTCTTCCGTGGACCTGGCTCTGCGAGCGCTTCACCGGGCTCGCCGACGGACAGACCGTCGCCTCCCGCTTCCTCCAGCAGCGATTCGGTGGCGCCCTGGTCACCCACGTCAGGGACACGAATACCTGGAAGCCCGGCGGGGTCGATCCTGCCGAGGGGCGCCGGCGCCTGGGCGTGGGCAGCGAGCGCCTCGTGATGTTTCTCGGCACGCCGCGCGGATACAAGGGTCTCGAGGACCTTGCCGCCGCGGTGAGCTCGCTCGACCGCCCGGACGTGCTGCTCGCGGTGATCGGGGCGAGCGCCAGCAGCCCGGCGGGGCAGCAGATTCTCCGTCTCTGTCCCCGAGCGAGGCTCTGGCCCTGGGTGCCGTTCGAGCAGATTCCGACCTTTCTCGCGGCGGCGGACGTGGTCGCCGTGCCGCAGCGAGACACGCCCGACACGCTGGGCCAGGTGCCGGCCAAGCTCTTCGATGCCATGGCGCTGGGGCGACCCGTGGTGTCGACGCGCGTGTCCATGATTCCGGAGATACTCGACGGCTGCGGTCTGGTCGTGGAGCCGGGCAACGTCATTGCCCTGGCCGCGGCCATCCGGCGGCTGGTCGACGATCCAGCGGAGGCGCAGGCCCTCGGTACCCGGGCGCGCGAGCGCTGTGTCGAGCGCTACAGCTTCGAGGCGGCGAGACGGATCCTCTTCCCTCTGGTTGAGAAATTGACAGGCAGGCGATGAAGCTCGCCCTGATCTGCCGCCCCTTCTCCTTCCACGGGGGCATCGAGACGGCGACGGCCGGTTTCGTGAACGCCCTCGTGGAGCACGGCGGTCATGACCTTCACCTCCTGACCACCGCGGCGCAGTTCCCGGCACCGGGTATAACCGTCCACCGTCTGGCGGTGCTGAGCCAGCCCTCCGTCCTGAGACAGCTCTCCTTCGCTCTGGCGGCCCGGCGGGCTGCGCGGACGGGTGGCTTCGACATCGTCCAGAGCCACGAGCGGTCCTTGCAGCAGGACATCTATCGGGCCGGAGAAGGAAGCCATCGCGCCTACTTGCGCGCCATGGGCCGGGACGGAGTTCAAGTAAACCCTCAACATCGGCTCCTCTTGTATCTGGAGCGACGGATCTTCACTCTCCGCTCCGCGCGGCACATCGTCGCCATCTCAGCCCGCGGAAAGTCCGAGATCGGGGCGCTCTACGGTACCCCTCCGAACCGCATCACCGTCGTCTACAACGGCGTCGATCTCGCCCGCTTTCATCCCGACAACCGCAAGCGATGGCGGGACGAGATGCGGACCATGCTCGGCGTACCCGCCGAGGCGTGGCTCATCGCCTTCGTAGGCTCCGGCTTCGAGCGCAAGGGGCTCGGAGCCCTTCTCGACTCCGTGGCCCGTCTCGGCGATCGTCGCGTCCGCGTGCTCGTAGTGGGGAAAGGGCGCACCGAGGCCTATCGGGAGATGGCGGCGCGGCTCGGTGTGGCCGAAGCCGTGACGTGGATGGCGCCCCGGCCGGATGTCGAGCGGGTCTATGCCGCGGCCGACGTGGTGGCGCTGCCTGCCCGGTATGAGCCTTTCGGCAACGTCCACCTCGAGGCGTTCGCATCCGGCGTGCCCATGCTCACCAGCGCGACGACGGGCGGCGCCGAAGTCGTCAGAGACAGGGTGAATGGCGCGGTGGTGACCACGCCGACTCCGGAAGAAATCGCGCACGGACTGCGCGAGATACGAGACGGCGACGCGGCCAGGCTCAGCGTGGCGGCGCGCGAAGCGGCGGAACCCTTCACCTATTCGGCGCAGGTCGAGAGGTTCGAGAAAATCTATCGCCAGCTCGCCTGAGAGCGCCCACACTAGTCGAGTAAATCGGGATTTTCATTGATCAATCCCGTCCGGCGCATTACACTGCGCTCATGTCAGAGACGCACTCAGGCCGCCCGGCCGTCTTCATGGATCGGGATGGCTGCCTCATCGAAGAAGTGGGGTATCTCAACCATCCCAGCCGGGTGCGTATCCTTCCGAGAAGTGCCGCCGCGGTGTCCCGACTCAACGCGGCTGGTATCCCTGCGCTCATGGCGACCAATCAGGCGGGCATCGCGCGAGGCTATTTCTCCGCGGAGACGCTCGCCGAGATCAACGCGGAGGTCGTGCGTCAGCTAGAGCGGGAGGGTGCGCGGCTCGACGGGCTGTATGTCTGCACCCACCATCCGACGGCAGGCAGCCCGCCGTACCGTCAGCTCTGTGAGTGTCGAAAGCCGAAGCCCGGTCTGCTCCATCGCGCCGCCGGAGAGCTCGGGTTGGACCTGTCACGCTCGGTGATGGTGGGCGACAAGCCGTCGGATGTGGAGGCCGGCCAGGCAGCGGGAGGGGCGGGCGTGCTGGTCCTCACCGGCTATGGCCGAGGCGAATGGGAGTATCTGCGTCACGCGTGGACGGTCAAGCCCGATCACGTGGCGGAGGATCTCCTCGACGCCGTGGTGTGGTCCCTTGCGCGCTTGGAGAGCGAACAGGGAGTACGGTGTTCCCGCTGAAGCGCCTCCGGGAGACCGTGGCCGGCTTCGCATCGAAGAACGTGGTGGTCGTGGGCGACCTCATCGCCGATGAATACCTCTACGGCAAGCCCTCCCGCATCTCGCGCGAGGCCCCCGTGCTCATCCTGCGCTTCACCAACCGCGAAGTGCGGTTGGGGGGCGCCGCCAATGCCGCCCACAATGTCCGGGCCCTCGGCGCGACGGCGCGGCCGGTGGGTCTGCTGGGCAGCGACAACGCAGGCGGCGAGGTGCTGCGACTCTTCGCCGAGAAGGGAATCCCCACCGACGGCGTGATCAGAGCCGAGGGGCGCCTCACTCCGGTCAAGACCCGCGTCATGGCCGGCGGCTACGAGTCCACCCGCCAGCAAGTGGTCAGGCTCGACCGTGAGCCCGACCCGGCCATCGCGGACCCGGTGGAAGCCGCGCTCGTGGCCGCCGTCAAGACGGCAGCGAGCAGCGCCGACGCTTTCCTGGTCTCCGACTACGGTTACGGCGCCGTCACGCCGCGCGTCTTCGAGACGGTGCTGGAAGCCGCCCGCTCCCGGCGCGCCGTGGTCACCGTGGACAGCCGCTACGACCTGCCGCGCTTCAAGGGCGCGACGGCCGCCGCCCCGAACGAGCCCGAGGTCGAAGCGCTCGCGGGTGGCGAGCTCGGCGACGAGCGCGCCCTCGAGAAGGCGGGACGGGCCGTGCTCGAACGGCTCGAGTCGCGCTACCTGCTCGTGACGCGAGGCAGCCGCGGCATGGCGCTCTTCGAGCGCGAAGGCCCGGTGACCTTCATGCCGATACACGGGAGCGACCAGATCGCGGATGTCACCGGAGCGGGCGACACGGTGATCAGCACCTTCACGGTGGCGCTGGCCACGGGAGCGGGAGCGGTGGAGGCGGCGTGGCTCGCCAACGTGGCGGGCGGGGTGGTGGTCATGAAGCGCGGCACCGCCACCGTCTCCGCGGCCGAGCTCTCCGCGTCGCTGGGCGACGATGGCGCCGCTGCTCGATCTTGACGCGGCGGTCCGGCTGGCCGAGAGGTGGCGCGGCGAGGGCAAGCGGCTCGTCCTCGCCAACGGCTGCTTCGACCTGCTCCATGTGGGCCACGTGCGCTACCTCCAGGGAGCCCGCTCTCTCGGGGACGTCCTCCTCGTCGGCATCAACTCGGACCGCTCGGTGACCCGGCTCAAGGGACCCGGGCGACCCATCATGACCGCGGCCGAGCGCGCGGAGCTTCTGGGGTCGCTGGCCGCCGTGGACGGCGTCGTCATATTCGAGGAGGACACGGCCGATGCACTGGTGCGCGCGCTGAGGCCAAGTGTGCACGCCAAGGGCACCGACTACACCGCGGAGTCGGTGCCGGAGGGGGCCGCGGTCAGGGAAGCGGGCGGGCGCGTGGCCATAGCGGGTGATCCGAAGAGCCACGCCACGCGCGACCTGATCCGGCTCATCGCCGATCGGTTCGGGAGCACCCGATGACATCGCGTGGGCCGCGCATCGCCATCATCAAGCTCTCCTCGCTCGGCGACGTGATCCACGCCCTGCCCGTGGCCCGCGCGCTCAGACGCGCGATGCCCGAGGCGCATCTGACCTGGGTGGTCGAGGCGCGCGAGTACGCGATCCTCCGCGATCATCCGGACCTCGATGCCGTGGTGCCGGTGGACACGCGGCTCTGGCGCCGGCTCATCTGGCGCCCAGCGGGCGCGCGCGAGGTGCTGGGCAAAGTGGGACGGCTCCGCACGCGCATCCGCCGCGCCGCCTTCGACGTGGCCATCGATCTCCAGGGCCTGATCAAGAGCGGGCTGCTCACCGCCTACACGGGAGCGCCGGTGAGGATCGGCTTCAGCGCGGCCCGCTGTCGCGAGCGCCTGAACGCGCTCTTCACCAATCGCCGCGTGCTCCCGCCCGCGTCGGCGCGCCACGTCGTCGAGCAATACCTCGCCCTCCTCGCTCCCCTCGGCATCGAGCCCGGCTCTCCCGAGTTCTTCGTTCCCGTCCCCGGGGCGGCCGAACGCAGAATGGACGAGCTGCTCCTCAAGGAAGGCGTCAAGCCCGGCGATCGGCTCGTCGCCATCAACCCGGGCGCGGGTCGGCTGGAGAAGCGGTGGCCCGTGGGACATTTCCACGCCCTCGCCGACCGACTCGCCACGGAAGCGGGAGCGCGGCTCCTCGTGCTCTGGGGCCCCGACGAATCGCACATGGCTCGGGAGATCGCCCTCGGGCTGCCCGGAGCCGGCGCGCTGCTCGCTCCGCCTACCGATCTCGGCGAGCTGACCGCGCTTCTCCGTCGGTGCCGTCTCATGATTGCCAATGACACGGGACCGCTGCACCTCGCCGCCGCCCTCGGCACGCCGTGTCTTGGACTCTTCGGACCGACCAGCGCCGAGCGCAATGGCCCCTACGGCCCGCGCTGCCGTGGGCTCCAGAGTCCCGACGGGAGCATGGGGGGCCTCGACGTGAGCCTCGTGTTCGACGCGGCCCACGCCGTGCTCGAGGGGGCGGCGTGAACCGCGTCAGCGTCACCATCATCGCGTGGAACGAGGAAGAGAGGCTCAAGGCCTGCCTGGAGAGCGTGGCGTGGGCGGATGAGATCATCGTGGTCGACGCCGAGTCCACCGACAAGACCGTTCAGGTCGCGCGGGAGTTCACGGACAAGATCTGGGTGCGGCCGTGGCCCGGCTTCGCCGCGCAGAAGAATTTCGCCCTGGACCAGGCGGAGGGTGAGTGGATCCTGTCCCTCGACGCCGACGAGCGGGTGACCCCAGAGCTCCGAGCGCGCATCGCGGGCATCGTGGGGACGAACGGGCCCGCCGACGGATACTCCCTCCCCCGCCGCAACCTCTTCTGGGGCGCCTGGGTCCGGCACGGGGGACTCTACCCGGACTATCAGCTGCGGCTTTTCCGGCGCGGCGCCGGCCGCTTCGTGGACTCGGCGGTACACGAATCGGTCGCGGTGGCGGGAAGGGTGGAGAAAGTGGCCGAGCCGCTACTCCATCATTCGTATCGCGGACTCGACGATTTCGTCACGCGATCGAATCACTACTCGACGCTGGCCGCCGCCGAGCTCATCAAGCGGGGCGGCCGGGCCAGCCTGGCCGGGCTCGCCCTTCGCCCGCTCGGTCGCTTCCTGACCATGTATGTGCTGCGCGGCGGCTTCCTCGACGGCTGGCGCGGCTTCGTGCTCGCCGTGCTCTACGCCAACTACGTTTTCCTCCGCATGGCCAAGGCCTGGGAAGCGCGGCGAGGCCATCCGGACAAGGATTCGTCCACGCCATGACCGCCAAGCCACGCGTACTCTCCGGAATGCGTCCGACGGGCAAGCTTCACCTCGGCAACTATCTGGGCGCCCTCGAGCACTGGGTACGGATGCAGGACGACTACGAATGCTTCTTCTTCGTGGCGAGCTGGCACGCCCTGACCACCGACGCCCACAATAGCGGACAGGCTCCGGAGAGCACGATCGAGATGGCCGCGGACTGGCTGGGCGCCGGCCTCGACCCCCAGCGGAGCACCCTCTTCATCCAGTCCCTCGTGCCCGAGCATGCCGAGCTCCACTTGCTCTTTTCCATGGTGACGCCGCTCGGCTGGCTCGAACGCGTCCCCACCTACAAGGAGATGGTGGAGCAGCTCGGCCTCGAGTCGCCCTCCTACGGTCTCCTCGGCTATCCGCTGCTCCAGGCGGCGGACATCCTCATGTACAAGCCGCAATGGGTGCCCGTGGGCATCGATCAGGTGCCCCACGTCGAGCTCACGCGCGAGGTGGCGCGCCGCTTCAACAACACGTGGAAGCCGGTATTCCCCGAGCCGGGAGCCAAGCTGACGGAAATCCCGAAGGTGCCGGGCACGGACGGACGGAAGATGTCGAAGTCGCTGAACAACGCCATCCTCCTCTCCGACACTCCCGAGGAGATCACGGCCAAGGTCAGGCCGATGATGACCGACCCCGCGCGCAAGCGGCGGAGCGATCCGGGCAATCCCGACATCTGCCCGGTCTTCGATCTCCACAAGATCTTCACCCCCGCCGCCGAGCGGGAGGCCTGCGCCACGGGCTGCCGCACCGCCGGCATCGGCTGTCTCGATTGCAAGGGCGTGCTGTTGACTCACTTGCTGCCCCCCCTGGCCGGCATACGTGAGCGGCGCGAGCGCTTCGCGGCCAAACCGCGCGAGATCGTGGACATCCTCCACCAAGGCTCGGCCAAGGCGCGCGCCTTCGCCCAGCAGACCATGGCCGAGGTCCGCTCCGTCATCAGTCTCGAGCCATGACCGGCCCCGCCCTCTCGCCCGAGACCGAGTCCCAGGGCATCACGGTCCACGTCGAGTCCTTCGTCGGGCCGCTCGACCTCCTTCTGCACCTCTGCCGGACCAACGAAGTCGATCTTGCCAACCTGCCCATCCGGACCATCACCGAGCAGTACCTCGCCCATCTCGAGTCCGTGCAGTTCCAGGATCTGGAATCGGCGGGGGCCTTCATGGTCATGGCCGCCACGCTGATCTATCTCAAGTCCAAGCTGCTGCTCCCCGTCGATCCCGACGCCCCGCCCGAGGTCCTCGACGAGGAAGGAGAGCTCCTCCGCCAGGAGCTGGCCGATCGCCTGCGCGAATACGCGCGCATCAAGGCGCTCGGCACCTGGCTGGGCGAGCGCGAGGCGGAGCAGGCTCTCCTCTATGGGCGCACGGTGGCCGAGCTCCCGTTACCCGAAGATGTGCCTCTCGAGGATCTCTCCGTCCACCTCCTGCAGCGCGCGATGCTCCGCCTCATCGAAGAGCAGAAACGGCAGGCTCCGCGTCAGGTCGAGCCCAATCCGCTCTCCGTCCTCGAGCGCATGGGCGAGATCATCGAGCTCTTGCGTCACACCTGGTCTCTCCTCTTCTCCTCCGTGGCGGGGGCGGAGCGCGTGCGCACCGAATGGGTGGTCACCCTCCTCGCCTTGCTCGAGCTGGTGAGACTCGGCCAGGCGCGCGTGCATCAGGCGGAGCTCTTCGGCGATATCGTCATCGAGTCCGGCCCCACTACCGACACCGCGCCTTCCCTGCCATCCGAGGACATCGTGGCCCAGGAAAACGAACCGACCTCTGGAGACAGCGCCCATGCCTGAGCCCATCGACGTCGTCGAAGCGTTGCTGTTCGCGTCCGAGACACCGGTCGAGGCCGACCGCATCCAGGAGGTGCTGGACCTGGGCTCGGCGGGCGAGGCGCGCGAGCTGGTGCGGGTGCTGTCGGGCAGGCTCGACGGGCAGGGGAGGGCGCTCCAGATCATCGAGGTCGGTGGCGGATACCGGCTTGTCACTCGCCCCGAGGTGGCGCCCTGGCTGGTGAAGCTGGCGCGGAGCCGCACCCGCTCCCGCCTGTCGCGCTCGTCCCTCGAGACGCTCGCCATCGTCGCCTACCGCCAGCCCGTGTCGCGACCGGACATCGATGCGGTGCGTGGCGTCAACTCGGAAGCCGTCCTCGACAATCTCCTCGACCGCCGCATGATTCGCATCGCCGGGCGTAAGGACTCGCCGGGTCGGCCGTTCCTCTACGAGACGACGCGCGATTTCCTCGTCGCCTTCGGCCTGCGCGATCTCACCGACCTGCCGAAGGTGGAAGGCGAGCTGGTGATTCCGGAAACGCCGGCCGACGCCACGAGCTCCGACGCCCCGGCCGACACCACGGAGAGCACTCCTGCCACCGATCCGCATCAGCAAGATCCTGGCGCAGGCGGGCCTGAGCTCGCGCCGCGGGGCTGAGGCTCTTCTCGCCGCCGGCCGGGTGACCGTGAACGGCGTGGTGCGCCTCGAACCGGGAGCGCAGGCCGACCCCGCCATCGATGTCATCACCTTCGACGGCCGTCCTCTCGGCGCCCGCGACACCCAGGCATATCTCCTCCTCCACAAGCCGCGCGGCTATCTCACGAGCCTCAAGGATCCGGAGGGACGCCCGGTGGTGGTGGATCTCCTGCCCGCGGACGCGCCGAGGCTCTTCCCGGTGGGGCGCCTCGACTACGACGCCGAAGGGCTGTTGCTCCTCACGAACGACGGCGACCTCACCAATCGGCTCCTCCATCCGCGCTACGAGATCCCGCGCGTCTACGAAGTGGAGGTGGAGCGGCGTGTCGCTTCCGCGGACCTCGGCCGCTGGCGGCACGGGGTGAACCTTCCCGACGGGCCCGCGGTGCCCTCCGCCGTGCGTCTCCTCAAGAACGGCGCGCGCACCACGTGGCTCCAGGTCACGTTCAGCGAGGGACGGTACCGTGAGGTCAAGCGATACTGCGCGGCCCTCGGGCATCCCGTGGTGCGGCTCCGGCGCGTGCAGTTCGGGCCGCTCCGATTGGGTTCGCTCCCCGTGGGGCGCACGCGGCCGTTGACCACTCGCGAGCTCGCCGACCTGGAGAACTTGCGCCGCTCTGAGGGTTCGCCTATACTTGGCCGGATTCGCCGATAGATCCGCATCAGGAGCTTCTATGGACCTGGACGACTGGCGTTCCAGGATCAACGACCTCGACGACCAAATCCTCAGCCTCCTCAATCAACGCGGACACGCCGCCCTTCAAATCGGCGAGCTCAAGCGGCAGCAGGACTCGCCGTACTTCGTCCCGGAGCGTGAGGCCCAGCTGCTCGATCGTCTCTTGTCGCTGAACCGCGGGCCGCTCGGACCGGAGGCCGTGCGCGCGGTGTGGCGCGAAATTCTGTCCGCCTCGCTCGCCCTCGAGAACCCGCTGCCCGTGGGCTACCTCGGTCCCGCGGGCACCTTCACTCATGCCGCGGCCATGCGCCGCTTCGGAACCTCCGCCAGGCTCATCCCCCTCAAGACCATCGCGGACATCTTCGAAGAGGTCGAGCGTTCCCGCGCGGACTACGGCGTGGTGCCCGTCGAGAACTCGACCGAGGGCCCGGTCAACGTCACCCTCGATCGCCTCATCGAGTCGGAGACGGTGATCACGGGTGAGCTCACCCTCGAGATCAGCCAGCACCTCCTGTCGCGGGCGGGCGAGCTCGGCGAAGTGAAGGTCGTCTGCTCCCACCCCCAGGGTCTCGCCCAGTGCAGGCAGTGGCTGCTCGCGCATCTTCCGGACGCCCGGATGGAGGAGATGTCCTCGACCACCGCCGCGGCGGAACGCGCCAAGGACGACCCTACGGTGGCGGCGGTCGCCTCCGAGCTGGCGGCCCGGACCTACGACGTCCCCATGCTGCGCAAGCGCATCGAGGACAATCCGTACAATACGACGCGCTTCCTGGTGATCGGGCGCAGGCCCGTCGGCCCCACGGGGCGGGACAAGACCTCCATCCTCTTCTCCATGAAGAATGAGCCGGGCGTGCTGTACAGCATTCTCCAGCCGTTCGCAGCACGCCGCCTCAACATGACCAAGATCGAATCGCGCCCAACCAAGCGGCGCCCCTGGGAGTACGTGAACTTCGTCGACTTCGAGGGTCACCGCGATACCGATGACGTCCGGGCCGTTCTCGAGGAGGTCAAGGAGCGCTGCCAGTTCCTCAAGATCCTCGGGTCCTACCCGGCGGCCTAAGGAGCCCTTTCATGACCGTGTCCTGGGAATCCATCGCCAACGAGCATATCCTCGGGATCGCCCCCTACGAGCCCGGGAAGCCCATCGAGGAGCTCCAGCGCGAGTTCGGTCTCACCGACGTCATCAAGCTCGCCTCCAACGAGAATCCACTTCCGCCCTCGGAGCGGGTGCTCAAGGCCATTTTGGATGCCCTGAGCCATCTCAACCGCTACCCCGACGGGAGCGCCCACTACCTTCGCGTGGCGCTCGGCCGGCGCCACGGCCTCACCCCCGAACACATCATCATGGGCAACGGCTCCAACGAGCTGATCGAGCTCCTCGTCCGCGGCTTCCTCCGGCCCGGCGAAGAGGCGGTCATCCCGCACCCGTCCTTCGTGGTGTATCCCATGATCGCGCAGGCGGCGGGCGGTATCCGGGTGGTGGTGACCCTCAAGGATCACCGGCTCGACCTGGAGGCAATGGCCCGCGCCATCACCCCCATGACGAAGATGGTCTTCATCGCCAATCCGAACAATCCCACCGCCACGGTGGTGACGGCGGAAGAGGTGGCCGCCTTCATGGCGCGCGTGCCCGACAAGGCGATCGTGGTATTCGACGAGGCCTACTTCGAATTCGCGCAGGGGCCGGACTTCCCCGACTCGTTCCAGTACATGAAGCAGGGGAGAAAGGTCGCCATCCTCCGCACCTTCTCCAAGGCGGCCAGCCTCGCCGGGCTGCGCGTGGGGTACGCGGTGGCGGATCCCGCCTGCATCGCCCTCCTCAACCGCATCCGGGCGCCCTTCAACGTCAACTCGCTAGCCCAGGTCGCGGCGCTGGCGGCGCTCGAGGACGACTCACATATCCTCGAATGCCTGCGCATGAACGAGGCGGGACGGCACTTCCTGTGTGACGAGTTCACGACGATGGGGATCAAGTACGTGCCCTCCCGCGCCAACTTCATCCTCGTCGACGTGGGCCGGAGCGGCAGCGACATCTTCCAGCGGCTCCTCAAGGAAGGCGTGATCGTGCGCCCCATGTCGAGCTTCGGCATGGAAACGGCACTCCGGGTGACCATCGGCACGCCGGAAGAGAACCGCCGCCTCATCAAGGCGCTCAAGAAGGTGCTCGCGGAGGGTAAGGCCGGGTGATCGGTCGCCTGAGTATCGTCGGGCTCGGACTGCTGGGCGGCTCCGTGGCCAAGGCGGCGCGCGCCGCGTCGCTCGCGCAAGAGATCGTGGGAGTGGGGCGCAATCGGAACAGCCTGGAACCGGCCCTCCAGGCGCGCGCGGTCGACCGCATCACCACCGATTTGGCGGAGGGTGTGGACGGCGCCGACATGATCGTCCTCGCCACACCCGTGGCGACCCTCGAGCGTCAGCTCCCCGGCGTCTGGCGGGCGGCGAGTCCCCACGCCCTCCTCACCGACGTGGGGAGCACCAAGGCCGGAATCGTGAAGGCGGCCGAAGCACTGGGAGCGTCGCGTCCCCTGGACTTCGTGGGCAGCCATCCCATGGCCGGCTCGAATCTCTCGGGGTTCGCGGTGGCCCGTGCCGATCTTTTCAGCGGCGCCACGGTCATCCTTACTCCCACCGATCACACCCCGCCCGAGGCGGTCAAGCGGGTGACTGAGTTCTGGGAGGCGATCGGAGGGCGTGTGACCACCATGGACCCGGCCACGCACGACCGGGCCGTGGCGGCGATCAGCCATCTGCCCCACCTCGTGGTCGACGCGCTGGTGGCCGCCGTCGTCGACATGGATCCGCGATTCCTGGAGCTGGCCGCCCGCGGCTTCAAGGACACTACGAGGATCGCCGCCTCCGATCCCGTGGTCTGGCGCGAGATCTTTCAGCAGAATCGCGAGGCCCTGGGAGAGGCGGTCGCCGCCTTCCGCGGCGCGCTGGGACGCCTCGAGCGGATCCTCGAGGACGGAGACGACACCGCCATCGAATCCGCACTGGACGCGATCCGCAAGACGCGGGCCGAGCTCGGGTGAGTCAACGCGCGAAGGCGGGCAAGGGGCAGCATCCGTGAGCGGGCGACGCGAGCCGGTCATCACCATCGACGGTCCCGCGGGGGCGGGCAAATCCACCGCGGCGCGGGAAGTCGCGCGGCGCTTGGGCTTCAAGCTCGTCGACACGGGCTCGCTCTATCGTGCGCTGGCCTGGGCAGTCGCGCGGGCAGGCGTGAACGTCTCGGACGAAGCCGCCGTGGAGGCGCTCCTCGCGAGGACCCGCGTGGAGCTCGCCGGCGATCGCGTGCTTATCGACGGCCACGACGTCACGGGCGAGATCCGCACGCCGGAGATCGGCATGCTCACCTCGAAGCTCACCGCGCTTCCCTCGGTGCGTGCGAAGATGACGCCGATTCAGCGGAGGCTGGCCGCCGCGGGCGGCGTGGTCCTCGAGGGACGGGATACGGGCAGCGTGGTATGCCCCGATGCCGAGGTGAAGATCTACCTCGACGCGGACCTGAGCGAGCGGGCCCGGCGGCGCCGCGACGAGCTGGCCGCGCGGGGGATAGCGGAAGATTACGGGAATGTGAAGGCGGACATGGCCCAGCGGGACCGCCAGGACACGGAGCGTGAAATCGCCCCGCTTCGCAAGCCGCCGGGCGCGATCATCGTGGACTCTACCGGGGTGCCGCCCTCGACAGTCGTGCAGATCATCCTCGACGCGGTGGAGCAGGCGCGGTGCTGTACGCGATCCTGAAGGTGCCGGCGGTGGCCTTGATGCGGTGGTGGTTCCGTCTCCGCGTCACGGGGGCGGAGCACGTGCCCCCCACGGGAGCCGCCCTCATCGTCTCGAATCACCAGAGCATACTCGACCCGCCCGTCGTCGGGGGGTCGGCGCCGCGGCAGATCTTCTTCCTCGCCAAGGCCGAGCTCTTCCGCATCCCGCTCTTCGGGCGCCTGATCCACGCGCTCCACGCGCGACCGGTGCGGCGCGAGGGCTCCGATCCGCGCGCGCTCAAGACGGCCGCGCGCCTGCTCGAAGAAGGCAAGGCTCTCCTCGTCTTTCCCGAGGGAACCCGGAGCCTTGACGGCCGCCTGGCCGAAGCCAAGCCGGGCGTCGGGATGCTCGCGGTCATCAGCGGCGCCCCCGTGGTGCCCGCCTATGTGTCGGGTACCCTCGAGGCCCTCCCCAAGGGGGCGGTCCGGCCCCGCCGCAGCCAAGTGAGCGTAAGATTCGGACCCGCGTTACACTTCAAGGCTCAGACTGGCGAGGGGCGCAAGGAGCGCTACCGGGAGGCCGCGAATGAAATGATGCGCGCCATCACGCAATTGAAGGAGCAGGAGGACCGGCTGCACCGCTAGGGGCGACTCGCAGCTTACGCCCCGGCGACATCTATCAAGGGAGGAAGCACCGCATTATGGAGACGGATAACCGGAAGGCGAAGATCCTCGCAGGGGCCCAGAAGGAGGTGGCTGACGCCCCCGAGGAAAGCATGGAGGATTGGTTCAATCGCGGCGTGGGCGACATCGAAGAAGGGGAGGTCGTCCGCGGCACGGTGGTCGAGGTCCGCGACAGCGAGGTGCTGGTGGACATCGGCTACAAGAGCGAAGGAACCATCGCCATCGAAGAGTTCCGCCACGCCGGCGCGCTGCCGAAGCTCGGCGACGAGATCGAAGTCTATCTCGAGTCCAAGGAGGACAGCGAAGGGCTGATCGTCCTCAGCAAGGACAAAGCCGACAAGATCAAGGTATGGGACGCCATCTCCAAGTCCCATGACAGCGGCACCCCGGTCGAGGGCAAGGTGGTCGAGGTGGTGAAGGGCGGGCTCTCCGTGGACGTGGGAGTGCGCGCCTTCCTCCCCGGTTCGCAGGTGGACCTGCGGCCGGTGAAGAACCTCGCCTCCATGCTGGGCCAGGTCATCCGCGCCAAGGTCATCAAGCTGAACCGGCGTCGGGGCAACGTGGTCCTCTCCCGGCGCGCCGTCCTCGAAGAGGAGCGCGAGGAGAAGAGGAAGCACACGCTCTCCGTGCTGTCCGAGGGCATGGTGCTCACGGGTGCGGTGAAGAACATCACCGACTACGGCGCCTTCATCGACCTGGGCGGCATCGACGGCCTCCTCCACGTGACCGACATGTCCTGGGGCAGGGTGGGTCATCCGTCGGAGATCTTCCAGATCGGCGATCAGGTCGAAGTCGTCGTGCTGCACTTCGACCGCGAGACCGGCCGCGTGTCCCTCGGCTACAAGCAGAAGTCCTCGGACCCTTGGGCGGTGGTGGACGATCGCTATCCCGTCGGCGCCAAGGTGCAGGGGCGCGTGGTGAGCCTGACGAACTACGGCGCCTTCGTGGAGCTGGAGCCCGGAGTGGAAGGACTGGTCCACGTCTCCGAGATGTCGTGGACGCGGCGGGTCCGGCATCCCTCGAAGCTCGTCAATGTCGGCGACATGGTCGACGTGATGGTGCTCGACGTGAACAAGGCCACCAAGAGGATCTCCCTCGGCATGAAGCAGGTCGAGGCGGACCCGTGGGCGACCATCGACGAGCGCTACAAGCCGGGTGAGCGCATCGAAGGCAAGGTGCGGAACCTCACCGACTTCGGCGCTTTCGTGGAGCTCGAGCCGGGCGTGGACGGACTCCTCCACATCTCCGACATGTCGTGGACGCGCAATATCGGCCACCCCTCCGAGATCCTCAAAAAGGGTCAGTCGGTGGAGACGCAAGTCCTCAACGTCGACCGCGACAATAAGCGGATCTCCCTGGGACTGAAGCAGATACAGCCCGACCCGTGGGAGTCCGTCTCGCAGCGTTACCCGATGGGCTCTCGTGTCACGGGCAAGGTCGTGCGCCTCACGGACTTCGGGGCCTTCGTGGAGCTCGAGGCCGGCGTGGACGGCCTCCTCCACGTCTCGCAGATGTCGAGCCGTCCCATCGCCTCGCCCGCCGACCTCGTCAATGTGGGCGACGAGCTGACCCTGATGGTGATCCGCGTCGATCCCAATGAGCGGCGCATCGGGCTCAGCCTCAAGGATCTGGCCGCGGCTATTCTGGAGGAGCCGCAGGCGGAGACCCGTGGGCGTGGGAAGGGGAGGAAGCGCCGCGGCGGCGACGACTTCGAGGACGACGAGGAGTAGGCCAGGCGTGCGGAGCAAGCCGTGACGCCGCGCGGCCGTGTCGCCCTCATCGCCATCGGGGTGACCGTCGGTATTCTCGTGCTCTTCATCGGCACGCTGTTGATCCTGATGAACGCAGTGAGCGACGACGGCCTGTCCGCGGGTGGGCCGCGGGTGGCGGTGGTGGAGATCGAAGGCATCATCGTGGACGGGGCCACCGCCGTTCGCGAGCTGCGAGAGCACGCGGACAATCCCGCCGTCAAGGCCGTGATCCTTCGGGTCAACAGCCCCGGCGGGGTGGTCGCGCCAACGCAAGAGATCTTCGCGGCCATCCAGCGCGTCCGCAAGGGCGGCAAGCCCGTCATCGCCTCCTTCGGGGCGGTGGCCGCCTCCGGCGGCTACTACGTGGCCACGGCGGCGGACAGGATCTACGCCAATCCGGGAACGCTCACCGGCTCCATCGGTGTGGTGATGCAGATGGCCAACATCGAGGGGCTCCTCAAGAAGGTGGGCGTCGATTACGTGGTGGTCAAGGCCGGCTCCTACAAGGACATCGGCAACTTCGCACGCACCATGACGCCGGAGGAGCGCAAGATTCTTCAGGCTCTCCTCGACGACGTCTACTCGCAGTTCGTGGACGCCGTGGCCGAGGGCCGCGGTCTCGATCGCAAGGAGGTGCTCGCTTTCGCCGACGGCCGTATCTACTCCGGTCAGCAGGCGCAGGCACTCAAGATGGTGGACGACCTCGGCGGTTTCGAGGACGCGGTCGAAGCGGCCGGCAAGCTCGCCAATATCAGCGGCCGCCCCAAGCTCCTCTACCCGAGAAAGCGTTTCTCCGTCAGGGAACTGCTCGAAAGCCGCCTCGGGCTGCCCCCTACCTCGGCGCTTCTCCCCACCTTGCCGGGGATCCGCACCCCCCTCTATCTGATGCAGTAGCCGTAAACCCTTGCTCTGCTTGACAATCTTTCGACCAGCATGTTAGGTTCCTAGGGTGGAACCGGCCCAGCCGAGGCATCAGGGACGCCAACACGGCAAGGTTCCCGTGGAGGGAGCGGGCTCATGACCAAAGCGGATCTCATCGAAGAAGTCTCCAAGCTGTCGAGCCTGACGAAGAAGGAGACGGAGTTGATCGTCAATACCGTCTTCGACAACATCACCGATGCGCTCGCCAAAGGAGACAAGGTTGAGTTGCGGGGGTTCGGGAGCTTTCGCATCCGGCACCGCAATTCCCGAAAAGGCCGCAACCCCAAGACGGGTGACAGCGTCAGCGTCCCCGAGAAGCGCGTGCCCTTCTTCAAGGTCGGGAAGAGGCTGCGCGAGCTGGTCAACACCTAGAGGTCGCCCCGTAGCCGCGTGGATCGACTCTGGGCGCCGTGGCGGATGGCGTACGTAGCGTCCGCCGGGGCGGCAACACCTTCTCCGGCAGGCGGCTGCATCTTCTGTGAAGCACTGGCCAGCGACGACGATCGCCGCGCTCTCATTCTGCTCCGGTCCGCCAAGGCTTTCCTCATCCTCAACAAGTACCCCTACGCCTCGGGCCATGTCATGGCCGCCTTCACCCGCCACGTGGGTGCCCTCGAGGAAGTGACCGAGAAAGAGCTGGGCGAGGTCATGAGCCTGGTCCGGACGGTCGTTGGAGCGCTCGGCCGCGCCTATCATCCCGCCGGCTACAATATCGGCCTCAATCAGGGGCGCGTCTCAGGTGCCGGCGTGCCCGATCATCTCCACATGCATGTGGTGCCCCGCTGGGGCGGCGACAGCAATTTCATGTCGGTCATCGCCGAGACCAGAGTGCTGCCCGAGTCCCTCGACACGACGTACGATCGTCTTCTCGCGGCGCTCGACCCGTGACAAACGACTCTCCCGAGCTTCCGCTCGTCTCCTCACCCGCGGCGTCGACCCACGTGTCCTCTCCGTTGTCGCCCCCGTTGCCTCCCCCGTCGTCGCCCCCGTTGTCCCCCCCGTTGTCGCCAATGATGTTGCAGTACCGGGAGCTCAAGAAGCGCTATCCCGACTACCTCCTGCTCTTCCGTCTCGGCGACTTCTACGAGCTTTTCTTCGAGGACGCGCAAGAAGGCGCGGCCCTGCTCCAGATCACCCTCACCTCGCGTCAGAAGGGCGACGGCGCCATCC
>Ga0137403_10001409_pt1 | contig 30235 bp, 22 predicted proteins | sample CZOMad2_1_16fung_FD_122057 | JGI IMG/M metagenome (GOLD analysis project Ga0137403, IMG submission 122057) | Vadose zone soil fungal communities from Angelo Coast Range Reserve, California, USA - CZOMad2_1_16fungal (Hybrid Assembly) | ecosystem: Environmental > Terrestrial > Soil > Vadose zone... | reverse complement strand
TCCGGGGTAACGGTTCCGACCACAATGGCTTCAACGTCATTCGGCGTCAAGCCACGCTCGGCGAGCGCCTTTTGCGCAGCAGCGACCGCGAGATCGCTCGTAGCTGTTCCCTTGTCTACGATATGGCGCTCGCGGACACCGGTGCGACTGGTGATCCATTCGTCAGAAGTCTCGACCATTTTCTCAAGATCAGAGTTGCTCAAAATGCGGGGCGGGACGTAAGTAGCGAGAGCGCTAATTTTCGCGCGCACAAGTTGGGTCAATGAATTGAATTCTCCGTTTGGAAATTGAAACGAGTTATTCTCACTCAGCTAAAAGCCAAAGTCCAACACTTACTTCGTATGCGGCAGCTTTTTCACCGCTTGTAGGACAGCAAGATCACTTGTGAGCAAACCGGAGTTACCGCAGTTATCAACGCTGTACCTTCCGCCCTGTTGATAGATAAACAGGAGATACTTGCGATTAACTTCCATTGGGAATCTGCCAGAGGAGTTTTCGCTGAAAATAGTAGGCCCGCTCAGGAATCGGCCCCGGAAAACTCGGTCGACTTTCAATCGATAATTTGTGCCTTCGTAGACCGAGCCGTCGCGGGTCTCCGGTACGGGATTTTGATGTGTCACCGTCGCGATGATGACTGCTTGCGAACTCCCGTATTCCTTCTTCACGGAAGGGCGCCCCTCAGAACACACAGCGTGGGCGGTTGAACATAAGAGCGCAGTTAGAATCAGAATTCTCATGCTGCAAGATTCTCAATTAAGCCAGGCACCGGCGGCCCACTGCACACGCAAGAGCCCGTTACCGTTGCTTCCTTCCGGACCTGGCGGGGTTGGCGGGAACGCGTTGCGCGGGACCGATGCCTGACACATCGATTTTAGCATCTGCTTTTTCGGATCTCTGCTTGTCAGCGGGTGTGAGGGCGAGACGCCCTCACCACAGCCGGCGAGACGCCGGCGCTACGCGTACCTTCCGTACCCTTCCTTTTGTGCGGCGAATCGCGAACAATAATCAGATTGCATGCTTCTGGCTCATTCTCAATCCGGAGCAATCACACTGCGCGCGGCGATTCAGCGCTACTTCGAAGTCGCACTGTATTTGCTCGTGCTCACCGGGTTCGGCACTTTGGCTTCAACTGGGGGAGTCGATCTTCCCACCATGTTGCTGGCGGGCGCTGCCGTGCTCTTCCGTGGATATCTGCTCGCTACGCGGCGCACCTTCCTGATTCCCGAGCGGTGGACCACCGTTCTTACCGTCGCGTACGCTGGATTTTATTTACTGGATTATTTTTTCATTTCCGGCGGTTTCCTGAACGCGACCATACATCTTGTAATTTTTGCGCTGGTCGTGCGTTTGTTCTCGGCGCGGCGTGAGCGCGACTATTACTTCCTTGCGGTGATCGCCTTCTTGATGGTGCTTGCGGCCTCAGTTCTCACTGTAGGCAGCATGTTTTTGCTGACTTTTTCCGGCTTCATGATCGTTGCGGTAGTCGCCGTCATCCTTATGGAGATGCGGCACGCTGCGGCGAAATCCACAGTTCATGCCAGTGAACTGCAAGACGAATTGGCGCATCGCTATATGGCTTTTTCGCTGGCCGGTGCTTCACCCGTGTTGGTTCTACTTATATTGCTGGGGGCGGCGGGAATTTTCTTTCTCTTGCCGCGCATCTCCGCCGGATACTTCAGCGCTTACGCTCCCGGCGGTGAGCTCACCACCGGTTTTAGCGACCGCGTGCAATTAGGCCAGATCGGACAAATTCAGCAGTCGCGTTCCGTCGTCATGCACATTCAGATCGATGGCGATGAGCCGGGCGGCTTCGATCTCAAGTGGCGCGGCGGCACTTTCAGCTATTTCGACGGCACAAGCTGGCTAAATCCCGAAAAGAATCCGCCGGTCATTCGCTCGGAGAATGGCCGTTTCGAACTGCGGGTCCAAGGCGGAGATCTGCGGCAGACCGCGAAGTCCATCCACTATCGGGTCCTGATGGAGCCTGTAGGGACCAACGTTTTTTTTCTCGCTCCTCTCGCAAAGGTTCTGGAAGGGACGTATAAGGCGATATCACTTGGCCGTACTGGCGGCGTGAGTAATCTGGATGCGGAACATCCGGTGGCGCGGTACGAGGCAACTTCCAACGTCTGGCAGCCTGATCCCGAGCACCTGCGAGCCACGACCGAGGAATATCCTTTCGATGTCGTGCAGAATTATCTCCAACTGCCGGCGCTTGATCCGCGTATCCCGAAATTGGCCGGACAGATTACTGCGGCATCTGCGAACAAGTACGACAAAACCGCCGCGGTCGAAACCTACCTTCGCACTAGGCTCGGATATACGCTTCGACTTCCCACTACTCCGCAGTCGGACCCTCTGGCCAATTTCCTTTTCGAACGCAAGCAAGGACATTGCGAATACTTCGCCTCGGCTATGGCGGTGATGTTGCGAACTCTGCGAATTCCCGCGCGCGTGGCAACAGGATTTCGCGGTGGAGAATTCAACGATGTCAGCTCTCGGTACGTGGTCCGCGCCAGTGACGCCCATGCTTGGGTTGAAGTCTATTTTCCCGGTTACGGATGGGTTGATTTCGATCCGACCCCGGCGGGATCGGCTCCTGCACCGGCTGGTTGGGATCGCGCCATGCTGTACGTGGATGCCATGGCATCGTTCTGGCGGGAGTGGATCGTAAATTATGACCTTGGCCATCAGCAGACACTGGCACTCGTGGCGCGGCACAACAGCCGGGAATGGTTGGAGAATTTTCGCAAATGGCGGGAGCGAAAATACAATTCTCTACTGAACGCGGCACGGCGTGCCCATAACACCATTACCGCGTCGCCGGGCCGCTGGAGTCTGTGGGGAATTCTGCTATTCTCGCTGCTGCTTCTGGGTGCAAACGCAAGCCGCTTGTGGCGGATCCTCAGCCGGCGGCAACTTGCGGCGCATCCCCAGAGATTCCCGCGTAAGGCTGCCACCATTTGGTATGAACGGATGACTCGCAGACTGCGACGACAAGGTTGGCACAAGGTGCCCGAGCAAACTCCTGCGGAGTTTGCCGCCGTGATAGATGAACCTGGGTTGCGCGAGAGAGTGGCAGAATTCACGCGTGCCTACGAGAATGCGCGCTTTGGCGATTCTTCTGAAGATGCCCAGCGCCTGCCAGAACTATACGAGGAGCTTTTGTCGGCGACGCGCTAATGGGCGCGTCATCGCAGAGCTTAGAAATGCCAGACTATCCCGCCGCCGACTAAATAATTGTGCTGTCGGCTCCTGCCGGTATCAACGTTAAGGTGTGGCACACCGGAATAAAAATCGCGTACCTGGGCTCGCACGCCCAGCCAACGCCAGACTCGCACGTCCAGGCCCCCGCCAAATTGGAAAACACCAGTAGAAGTTCCTGTTTTCCCAGGATTGTCTCCAAAAAACTCCAACTTGGAATCTTCGCTGAAATGGCCGTATCCTCCACCCAGGCTAAGCCAGGGCGAAAATGGCGCCTCAGGAAGCAGATTCGCGCGCAGCGATGGCGTCACAAAGATCGCACTATATTGCCTGGGCACTACATTGACGCTGTAGTGGATGTCCTCGTCGGGGTTATAGACGATCGGGATTTCGACGGTCAAAGCAGCAATGCCTTCCCCGCCTCGCAGTCTGCGCGCGAGATTCACCTCGAAACTCGTGCCCTTGCCGAAGCGAAGATTGGTGTCGAACGAGGGTACGCCCTTCACTCCCTGATCGCTGATAAAGGTGCGGCCAACGATTGCACTGAGCTCATTTCTTTGGGCGCCGGCATTTGCTGCAAAACCTATCAGCAGGGCCACGATTGCTATGGAGAACCGATTTGGAGACATCTCACCTCCCCCCGCCGCTGTAACCGAAACGAAAGAAAACTGTACCTAGGCTAGCACGCAAGATCAGCGGCAGTTACTGGAAGAGGGTGCCTCATTTGGTGCATCCGACATGGTTCCGATTGTGATTTAACTTCGTTCAGCGGCAACGAGGATGGTGGTTTTAAGATGATAAAATCAAGAGATTACATGACATTGAAAACCATTTCTGTAATCTTAGACGAACCAACTAAAGCCTCTGAGCCTGTCGCTCAGCCCACCAAAGTCGGCTTTGTTAGCCTCGGCTGCCCCAAGAACCTTGTAGACAGCGAAGTCATGATGGGCATGCTGGCCGAAGCAGGAGCCGAGCTGATTTCACGCGCAGAAGATGCCGACGTCATCGTGGTAAACACCTGCTCGTTTATCGACATTGCGCAGCAGGAGTCTGTAAATACGATTCTTGAAATGGCGCGGCATAAGACCGTCGGACGCGCGCGTAAGCTCGTCGTTGCGGGCTGCCTGGTTGAGCGATTTCGAGACGAGATTCGCAAGAACATCCCGGAAGTAGATGCGGTGGTTGGAACCGGCGAGTTGGAGAACATTCTTGCTGCAGCGGGAGTTGAGAACGTTGCTCGGGATAACTCACCGTTCAAGATTTTGCAGTCGCGGCCGGAAGGCGATCTTCGAGCCGCTCAGGGACGCTTCTCACGCGAGAACTGGGACGGCGCGATTGCCGACCTCCCCAATTATCTTTACGACGAAGCCACGCCGCGCGTGCTGGCTACAGCCGGATACACCGCGTACATCAAAATCGCTGAGGGCTGCGATCATCCGTGCACCTTTTGCATTATTCCGCAGTTGCGTGGAAAGTTTCGCTCGCGGCGTTTTGAATCGGTGATTGCCGAAGCCGAGCGCATGGCCCGCTCGGGCGTACGCGAGATCACGCTGATTGGCCAGGACACCACCTGCTATGGCGAAGATTTTGGCCTGAAAGATGGCTTAGCGTTGCTCCTCGAAAAACTTGCCGGTATTGAAGATCTGCGCTGGATTCGTTTTCTATATGCCTACCCAAACAAGATTACTCGACGTTTACTTGAGACGATCGCTGCCCATGACAAGATCTGCTCTTACATCGATGTGCCTCTCCAGCATGCGTCCCCGGCGGTATTGAAGCGCATGAAGCGGGGTGGAGGCGCGGACATCTTCCTGCGCTCAGTCGAAAAAATGCGTCGCACGATTCCAGAAGTCACGCTGCGATCGTCCTTCATCGTTGGGTTTCCTGGCGAGACGGAGAACGAATTCGAGGAGTTATGTGAATTCGTGGGCGCGGCCGGATTTGACTGGATGGGAGCCTTCGGCTACTCGGACCAAGACGGAGCTGGCGCCTACGCCATCGAAGACAAAATTTCTGCTCGCGAAATCGAGCGCCGCCGCAAACATCTGATGCAGATTCAGCGCACGATCAGCAAAAAGAAAAAGAAAGCCCTAGTTGGCAAAGAATTCGATCTCCTGCTCGAAGGAACCTCCGAGGAAAGCGATCTGCTGCTTGAAGGCCGCACCGCAATGCACGCTCCGGAAATTGATGGCAAGGTCCTCGTGAATGATGCCCCAGATAAGCTCCAGCCGGTCGCTGGCGAATTCTATCGATGCAAGATTACCGAAGCTCACGATTACGATTTGATCGCCAAAATTGTGTAAGCGCCATGCCTCGCAAGCGATCTCTCAAGCTACGCTGCCCCACATGCAAGAAATTGGTAAAGAACACAGATTCTGAGTTTCCCTTCTGCAGCGAACGTTGCCGCTTAATTGATTTAGGAAAGTGGGCGAGCGGCGGTTATGTGATTTCGTCTCCGGTGCGGGATACCAGCGACGCATTGGAGGAGGATGAGTCTCGCAAGCCGAAGTAGCGGGCGGGACGCCCCCGCCACAGCCGGCGAGGACGCCGGCGCTACCATCGGCGATACCATCGACGAAACATAAAGCTGAGGTATCCGACACGGATCTTGATCCTGATATTTCCGACCGTACCGCCGGCGTCCCGCCGGCTGTGGCGGGGGCGTCCCGCCTCCGCACGACGCGCTGGGCTGAGCTTGTTGCCACGTTTTTTGGCATCGGGCGGCTGCGGCCTGGGCCGGGGACTTGGGCTTCGGCAGCGACTGTGGTCTTGTGGTGGCTGATCACGCGCTGGATCGGCGCGTACTGGCAGCCTTGGGCCGCAATTCTGCTCGCCCTGCTCGCTATCGCCGTCGGAATCCCCGCTGCAACCCGCGTCTCTAGGGCCAGCGGTTCGAAAGACCCACAGTGGGTTGTCATCGACGAAGTAGCCGGCCAACTGATCGCGTTGATCGCCGTGCCTATATCGTGGAAATCTCTCTTGCTCGGCTTTATACTTTTTCGAGGGTTCGACATTGTAAAGCCGCCGCCGCTACGCCGCCTGGAGCAACTTCCTGAAGGCGTGGGAATTGTAGTTGACGACGTAGGAGCGGGCCTTTACGCTCTGGTCGTCATGCAGCTGGTTCTGCATTTCGGTTGGTTGCCTCGTTAGTTCGCCGCGCGCAAGGAAGCCGAAGGCCATGGGAATTTCCGATCGCCTGCTGGGCAAGAAGAACGTAAATGGCAATCCGCGGATTGAAGCCGTGCATCCCAGCGCAGCCCTGCCGGGTGGCGAGGTGCGGATTACCGGTACGGGCCTGCGTCCGCCCGAGCTGCGGCGTCCACGCGTGCGCTTCGGCGAACTTGAGGGCGCGGTGCTCATTAGCTCAGACGAATTCTTAGTCGCTCGCGTGCCCGCCAGCGCTTCTTCCGGCCCGGTCGTCGTCTCGACTAACGGCCACTCCAGCAACCCGCATCAAATCAAGGTGGCGGTTCCTATAGCAGAGAATCTTCACCCCGTCACCAATCCCGCCCTTGATGCCGAAGGCAACATCTACGCGACCTTCTCCGGTTCGCGGGGACAAAAAGTGCCGGTCTCGATTTACAAGATCGACACCAACTACAGTGCAAAACCCTTCCTCGGAGATCTGATGAATGCCACAGCAATCGCCTTCGACAAAGCCGGACAGATGTACGTTTCGTCGCGACATGACGGCGCCGTTTACCGGGTCGCGCCAAACGGGACGATGTCCACCTATGCGGAGGGGATGGGCATTGCAACTGGGATCGCTTTTGATCGCGCTGAGAATTTGTACGTCGGCGACCGCAGCGGCACAATTTTTAAGATCGCCCGCGACCGGCAGATCTTTGTCTTCGCCACGCTTGAGCCCAGCATCTCTGCGTACCACCTGGCGTTTGGGCCACACGGAGATCTGTTCGTTACCGGGCCTACCACTTCCAGTTTCGATTGCGTGTACAAGGTCAATCCGCAGGGAGAGGTTTCCATTTTTTACCGAGGCCTCGGTCGCCCACAGGGACTGGCGTTCGATGTAGAAGGAAACATGTACGTCGCGGCTTCGCTTTCCGGAAAACGAGGAATCGTCAAGATCACGTCCCAGGGCAAAGCGTCTTTAGAAGTCTCAGGCCAGGGACTGGTTGGGCTTGCATTCGCGCCGGGGCGGGCTGCGGTTTTAGCTACTACGAATGCAGTTCACCATCTTTCGTGGAACCTGCAAGGCCTGCCCCTGGTGGCAGAGCAGCCAGTGTGAAGTGCCCGGCCTCCTCTGTCGTGAATCATTTACACTTTAACGCGTGGACGCCGAGATCATCGCGATCGGCTCGGAGCTGCTGACCCCGTTCCGCCAGGACACGAATTCGCTTTATCTCACCGAAAAACTCAACCAGCTCGGAGTTGAGGTGATTTTCAAGACTATCGTCGGCGACAGCCGCGAGCATCTCACCGGAGCTGCATGCCTCGCACTTTCGCGGGCCGATATTGTTATTTTTATGGGTGGACTCGGGCCTACCGAGGACGATCTCACCCGCGAAGCGGTCGCTGATGCGCTGCAACTTGAACTGCGGCGCGATCCCGAGATCGTGGCCAGCCTGGAGCGTCGCTTCGCCGCGCGTGGCTACAAAATGACAGCAAACAATTCGAAGCAGGCAGACGTGATTGCCGGGGCAACTGTGTTGCAGAATGCGAATGGGTCCGCGCCCGGGCAGTGGCTTACGGGAAAATATGAAGGCAAGGAAAAGATCATCATCCTGCTGCCCGGTCCACCGCACGAGTTGACCGCGCTGTTTGAGGAGCAGTGCATGGATCGACTGCGCGCGAAAGTGCCTCCGCAATTTATCGTTACGCGTGTGCTCAAAATCGCAATGATCGCTGAATCGCAATGCGATGCCCGGATTGCACCAATATACAAACGCTATACGGACGTGCAAACCACGATCCTGGCCGGGGCAGGTGAAATCCAATTACACCTGAAGACGCGCGGGACTTCGCTTGAGGTCGCCCAGCAGCGTGTCGATCAGCTAGCTGAGGAACTTGAGGAAGAGCTTGACGAATTTGTATATTCCGACAACGGCGATTCGCTGGAGCAGATCGTCAGCTACTATTTGCAGATGCGCAATGCAACCGTCGCGGCTGCAGAATCGTGTACTGGAGGCCTGCTGGCCGAGCGCCTGACTTCGATGAGCGGCAGCTCACGGTACTTTCTTGGCGGGGCGGTTGTCTACTCAAATGAACTGAAGACCAAATTTGCGGGCGTTCCAACGGAGTTGATCGAGAAGCATGGAGCGGTAAGCCGGGAAGTCGCAATTGCACTCGCCGAGGGAATCCGTGAACGCTGCGGAGCGACGTTCGGCATTGGCATTACCGGAGTTGCCGGACCGACAGGCGGCAGCGCGGAAAAGCCTGTCGGTCTGGTGTTCCACGCTTTGGCCGGCGCTCGCGGAACCGAAGTCGTGCAACGAAACTTTCCCGGCGACAGGCAGCGTGTTCGATGGTTCGCGACCACCCAGGCACTCGACATGGTGAGAAGAAAGCTTATGTAGTACCAAGTACCGAGCACCTGGTACCGAGTTTCTCATGGCGCAGCATTACAAAGACCTCATCGCGTGGCAGAAGGCTATGGATTTGGTCGTGGAGATATATGCCACGACGGAACAATTCCCCTCTCGAGAAAAATTCAGTCTCACCGACCAGATCCGCCGAGCAGCGGTTTCTGTACCAAGCAACATCGCAGAAGGCCAAGCTCACTACAGTCATCGTGAATTCCTGCATTTCCTAAGGCACTCCCGCGGTTCTTTGGCAGAGCTGGAAACGCAAATTCTCATCGCTGAAAGAGTAAAGTATATTCAGGCCGCAGAAGCGGAGGCCCTGCTGAAGCGAATTGATGAACTTGGCCGTATCCTAAGCGGCTTAATACGGTCTCTTTAGGCGGTGAAGCGGCGAGCGGCCACACTACTCATCCCCAACTCGGTACTCGGTACCGGCTACCTGGTACTATGCGTGTTTTCATCGCCCTCGACATCGAAGATGCCATCCGCGACCGCATTAGCCGCTTCATGGATGGCGTGCGTGAGTTTGCGCCCGATGCGCGCTGGGTCCGGCCTGAGTCCTTGCACGTGACGCTGAAATTTATCGGAGAGAAATCTGCGGAGGCTGTGGAGCAAATCAAGGAAGCCTTGGCGGCGGTGAAGGGTCAACCTGTTGAAATGGGCTTTCGTGGACATGGATTCTTTCCAACCGCCAAATCGGCGCGAGTGTTTTGGGTGGGAATTGAATCCGGACCAGCACTCGCCTCTCTGGCCAATGCGGTGGACGATGTCACAGCTGGCTTGGGGATTCCTAAGGAAGAACGCGCGTTCAACGCGCATCTCACACTGGCACGCGGCGGTGGAGGCTCCGGCTCGCCTCGCCGGCAAAATGGAGACCGCTCAAACAAGAGCTTTCAGCACCTGCAGGAAAAATTGTCAGCTTTGTCCGCTCCCGATTTTGGTACCATGACGGCCCACGAGTTCTTTCTATACCAGAGCCAATTATCACGTGGCGGCTCACGCTATACAAAGATTGCACGCTTTGCGCTGAACTGACATCCAGTAGCACCGGCATTGTTGGCTGTCTGGTGGGCATCAACGCTGGCATCGGACAAAATGGCATTATTCAACTACGAACTTCTGGTCACCGCCGCTCTCAGCTATCTTCTGGGATCGATTCCCTTCGGCTACATACTCGTGCGCATTTTCCGCGGTGAAGATGTGCGGCTGAGTGGCAGCGGCAACATTGGAGCGACCAATGTCTCGCGCAAGTCGCCACTACTCGGGGTGTTGACGCTGCTCCTGGACGCGCTTAAGGGATCCGCTGCCGTGGCGCTCGGAATCATGTTGAGCCCCCTGGTTTTCCTGCGCATATCGCTACCCCACATTCCATGGCGCCCGATCCTACAGGCTTCGTTGTCACCAGACTTTGCTATGTGGACGGTTACCCCTGTGCTGTTCGTCTTGCTTGGCCACATGTTTCCCGTCTGGCTGAAGTTCCGTGGAGGTAAGGGAGTCGCGGCCGCCATGGGTTCATTCGTGCTGATCGCGCCTAAGTCGGTGCTGGCCGCATTAGGTATATTCATGGCGGTCGTGTTCATCCTTCGCTACGTTTCTGTGGGATCGATTGTGGCGGTCGCTTGCTTCCCTCTTGTGGTCTGGCTCACGCGCGAATCCGGAGCCACGCCGCTGTCAATTGGGTTTGTGGCACTGGCTTCCCTGCCCATCATCGCCAGGCACCACGAAAACATCCGTCGCTTGCTCGCCGGAACTGAGCCAAGGTTTCAATTGAGGTGCGGATGAGTCAAATTGCGATAATTGGCGCCGGTGCGTGGGGAACCGGTCTCTCCATCGTGCTGGGACGCAAAGGAACTCATCGCCTTCGCCTGTGGGCTTTTGAGAAGGAAGTCCGCGACTCCATCTCTTCACGCCGCGTTAATGAGCTTTTTCTACCTGGCCATTCCATTCCCGACTGCGTATTGGTGACGGGCAGTCTCGATGAAGCGCTGCACGGAGCCGAAATCGTGGTCAGTGTAATGCCCTCCCAGCACTGCAGGCGCTTGTTCGAGCAGATGCGCACGCATTTACAACCTAAGATCATGTTTGTCAGCGCAACCAAAGGCTTGGAGGAGAAAACTCTGTTGCGCATGACGGAAGTGATTTCGCAAGTAATCGCCAGCGGCGGTGAATTCCAGCCCCGTATCGGCGCGCTGAGCGGGCCATCGTTTGCCAAGGAAGTCGCTCGGGGAGATCCCACTGCGATCACAATCGCTTCGAAAGACGCGGCGCTGGTGGAAACCGTGCAGCGCGAATTCAGCGACCCGCGATTTCGTGTGTACACAAATGACGATGTAGTTGGGGTGGAGCTGGGTGGCGCACTGAAGAATATTATCGCGATTGCAGCAGGAGTATGCGATGGGCTCGGGCTGGGACATAACTCAATTGCCGCGCTCATCACCCGGGGCCTGGCCGAGATCACGCGTCTGGCGATGGCTTGCGGTGGGCGTCGGGAAACTATGGCCGGGCTGGCAGGCTTAGGAGATCTTGTGCTTACCTGCACCGGCGGACTGTCTCGCAACCGCAGCGTCGGAGTGGAACTGGGACGCGGACGCAAGCTATCTGACATCATCGCTGGCATGCATGGCATGGTTGCCGAAGGTGTCTTCACCACCCATGCTGCCCTAGGACTGGCCCGCGCTCGGGGAGTCGAGATGCCCATCACCCAGCAGATGAACGCGATTCTGCACGAAGGTAAGTCGCCAGGTGATGCCATTCAGGATTTAATGACGCGCAGCGCAAAGAGCGAAGTGGCGCTTGGTGGGTAGGTTCTTGCATCTGGCTGCCTGCTTCTAGCTGTTGGCTTCTAGCTCTTCCTTCCCGAGTCTTTCGAACATCCCTAGCTTGAGTTCAGCCTGCGTCATCTCCTCGTATTGGCGGTCGAGCTGGTTGTATTCCTCCAGGTTTGTTTGGCGGAATTTTTCATATGCTTCGCGTGAAGCCCACACATCTATCGTTAAGTAGCGTCCCGTCTCGTTCGTATCCTGAACCAACTCAGTCCCGCAATACCCTTCGCCTCGGCGGAAGAACCGTGCCCAAATGCCATTTGGGCCGTAAGCCTGCTCGAATCGGCTCTCGAGACCGGCTTTGGGGTGGAACTCCCAAACGATCAGATATCCCCATTCGCTGGCTGTGTTCATCTGGTTCAGCCTTTCCTCCACGCAGAAGTGTACAGTTCTCGGGATGCTGCGCGTACACCCGTGCTTTTTGGGAAAATAGCAGAATGAACCCGCCTAAATTTTGTTCAGTGTTACTGCCGTTTCTAGTTGCGTCCACACTTGGATGGTCCCAGGCTTGCCCGAAGGTGACTCTCACCAGTTCAACGCAGCAAACGATTCAGGGTCTGGTCTTCGCGGTGAACTGCCTAATTGATGTCAGCGAACAGGCACGCTCGAATTTGCCTCAAAATCCGAAGCCCGGACTTTTGGCGGAGGGTGTTTCAATCCGCGACGCACAGCATACGCGTCCTTACCCGAACATTGTGTTCGCGGTAATTGCGGTGCCGGCGGAAGGCACCATGAAAATGTCGCTTGCTACTCCAGACAATCCGGAGGCGACGGTTTCGTCGGCTGAATCAGACTGCAAGATTAAGCTTAACCAGGACAATACGATCGACGGGCAATGTGGCCGCGCTTCAGGCACGCTGTTTGTCGTCTACCATCGTTGAAATGCAATACGCGCAATATTGATGATAAGACAGCACCGGACGTACCGATGACGAGGTACTTTCGTAATCGCCTTCCGATGTGATCTTCGTCGCCCGACAGTCAAATACAAAGTAAAATTTTTATGCAAAGCTGTGAACTCGCGTGCCGCTCCCCACGGCGGTTTGGGGCCACTTTGTCCTTCAAATTGCGCATTCCATCACGCATCCCCATTTTGTATGTAATTCTCGGTGTGCTTGTAGCCATCAGCGTGGTGCCGATGTATTTCTACTCCGGGCAAGTAGAATCAATCAACCGCGACCGTCTCATTACGAATGAGCGGCTGCTCCAGAACACCGTTACGCGCTCGCTCGCCGATGATATTTCGCAGCACCGACAAACCTTGCAAATGATGCTGGCCAACCTGTCCTCAGCCGTTCAGGTCACCAGCGGTGGAGACATTAGCGCGGAACACGTGGAAGCGCCCGAATTGCGGGCGTTATTGGAGAATTTTGTTTCATCATCTGACGATCTTGCCTACGCGACGCTGCTCAATTCCGAAGCCAAGGGAATCTCTGCTGGACGCATTGCGCCCGATGCCTTTCTTCAGCGCGAATTGGAACGCGCATACGCCGCTGCCCGGGAAGGCCGTGCCTATAACGGCCAGGCGCTCATGGTAGGCAGTGGAAAAACGGCTCGCACCGTGGTTTTGGTCAGTGCGCCGGTAATGTACGCGGGACGCTTTCTGGGCATGATCGGGTCAGTGGTTGACCTGCAATTTCTGATTCGCCGCCTGCAAGAAATCAATCTTGGTGGACTTACGCCGTATGTCGTCGACAGCCAGGGGCGCTTAATCGCTGGCGCGACTCCCGATTATGCAACCGGGCAGGACATGACGAATCTCGAAATCGTCAAGAATTTCGTGGAGCAGGGTGGAAAAGCCCAGTTCGTGGCAGCGACCCGGGAATTTAGCATCATTGACGGCAAAAACAGCATAAAGATGCTCGGGACCTATAGCCCAGTCGGCAATCTGGATTGGGCAGTAGTGGTGCAGAAGCCGCGAGCTGAAGCCTACCGCGGCGTCTATGAAATGCAACGCACTGCGCGTTTGCTTGCGTTGTTAGCGGTCCTGTTAAGCATCGGCATCAGTATTTTCGCAGCGCGGCGCATCACCAACCCTTTGGAGATTCTGACCGAGTCGAGCCATGCCATTGCGCGTGGCGATTTCTCACAGCGCGTGCACTTAACAAGCCGAACAGAAATCGGCGAACTCGCGGCGACCTTCAACGTTATGTCTGAGGAGCTAGAGCAATTCGTCGAAGATCTTAAGCGCGCCGCCAACGAAAACCGCGAGCTTTTCATGGGCTCCATCCAGATGCTCGCCGGAGCGGTCGACGAGAAAGATCCTTACACGCGCGGCCACTCGGATCGTGTGACCCGCTATTCCGTAATGATTGCCCGCGAGCTGGGCCAGCCGGAGGAGTTCCTTGAAATCGTACGCGTCTCAGCGCAACTGCACGATGTGGGCAAGATCGGAATTGAAGACCGGATTCTGAAAAAGCCTGGCGCATTGACTTCAGAAGAATTCGACATCATGAAGACACACACCAGCAAAGGCGCACACATCTTGCGTCCTGTGGCGCAGTTAAAGGACATGATTCCAGGAATTGAGCTGCATCACGAATCTCTGGATGGCCGGGGCTATCCTCACGGCCTGAAAGGCGACGACATTCCGCTGCTGCCGCGCATCATCGCAGTCGCGGATACATTCGACGCGCTTACCACGAATCGGCCTTATCAAGAAGCGCGTGATCCGGAAGCGGCGCTGCGCATCATTCATAATATCTCCGGCAAACGGCTCGACCCTGCGGCAGTTGCGGCGATCACGGCGATTTACCAGCGAGGCGAAATTCGTGTCCCCCGGCCCGTGCTTCCGCTGCCGCCCGTACCGCAGCCCACACCTGAGATCGCAGCCAGCGCCGCCGCTGCCGGAGTCGAGACCAGCCGGTTCTGATCCTCCCGGAGCAGTCCGCTCACTGAACCCCTACCCTCCTGAACGCTATAATCAGAATTGAAACCTTTCGCTCTTAATTCTCATGATTCAAACTCTGTTTGGCAGTCTCGACGAAAAACAGCAACCAAGCTTTCTCGATCGCATGAAGGAAGCGGTTACTCGCACCCGTGAGAACCTCACTGATCGCATCGAGGAAGTGGTCGCTTTTGGCAAAGAGATCGACCGCGCCACGCTCGATGATCTGGAAGCTACACTGATCGGCGCCGACCTCGGCACGGCCACAACCCACGAGGTTCTCGGTAGGCTGCGTGAGAAGGCCGATCAAAAGCAAATCAAGAATGTCGATGAGCTTAAGCGGCTCTTGAAAGAAGAGCTGCTGGGAATTTTAACCTCGGCGAACAGCCAGCCGGTGCAGAAAGTCGACGGCACCCCCGAGGTAATTCTGGTTGTAGGTGTAAACGGAACCGGCAAGACGACAACGATTGGCAAGTTGGCTCAGGTTTTTCGATCTCAGGGAAAAACTGCCCTGCTGTGTGCCGCAGATACGTTTCGCGCGGCTGCCATCGAGCAACTGGAAATCTGGGGAGAGCGCACGGGGACTGAGGTGATCCGCACGAAACCGGGAGGAGATCCGTCAGCCGTGCTGTTCGACGCGCTGCAAGCAGCTTCCGCGCGACACACCGATTTCGTGATCGTGGACACCGCGGGCCGCCTCCACACCAAAACTAACTTGATGGCTGAGCTGGAGAAGATGCGCAGAACCGCGCAGCGCATTATTCCTGGGGCGCCGCATGAAACTCTACTCGTGATGGATGCCACCACCGGTCAGAACGGATTGCAACAGGCGCGGTTGTTTACTGAATCCGCCGGGGTTACAGGCATCGTTCTAGCTAAACTCGATGGCACCGCCAAGGGCGGCGTTGTCGTCGCCATCTCGCGTGAGTTGGGGTTACCCGTCCGCTATGTGGGAGTGGGAGAGAAACCGGGAGACTTACTGCCTTTTGATGCTAAGGATTTTGTCGATTCGTTGTTTGCGTAGAGCTACTTTCGTGGAATAATTGATTTCGTGGGTGCACCTGGCACACGACGTCCCTCGCCGCAACGTCTAAGAGACTTAGTGAGGGAATACCTCAAGCGGCGGTTTCGTGGTAAACCCCCAGCTCCGGACGATCCTTACGCGAACAAGCTTGCCCCTGTTCGCCCTGGCCCGTCAGGCCGCGGTGGCGCGGCTGTGGCCGAACCTGAAGAGGATTCTTACCGCTTCTTCCCGCCACGCTCTCGATAAGTCGACTGCGATCTGTCCCTGTCAATCCCTGTGGTGAAATAATGCAGAGCTCGTGACTACCCAGGCTCAGACCGATGAAACATTTCTTCGTCGCGCATTGGATCTTGCGCGCAAGGGCATTGGGCTGACTTCGCCCAATCCCTGTGTAGGCGCAGTCATTGTGGATAGTAGCGGCGCAGTTGCAGGCGAGGGCTCTCACACTTATGAAGGAGTAAAGCACGCCGAGATTTTGGCTTTCGAGCAGGCAGGCGAACGGGCGCGTGGCGCAACTCTCTACATTAACCTCGAACCCTGCTCTCACGTAGGCCGCACCGGCCCATGCGCCGACGCGCTGATTGCTGCGGGAATTAAGCGTGTTGTCGCTTGCATGGACGATCCCAATCCGGCGGTGAGCGGCAAAGGTTTCGAACGGCTGCGAGCTGCTGGAATCGCAGTCACTTCGGGGATTCTCGAAGAAGAGGCTCGCACACTGAACGAGTGGTTCGCGAAGTACATCCGGCGGCACACGCCTCTGATTACCCTCAAGGCTGCGATGACGCTTGATGGCAAGATCGCCCCACCTGCGGGCGAGTCGCGCAATCCAACAGCACTCGGGGCGGGTGGCGCAACCGGAGGATGGATCACGAGCGATGCAGCTCGCACCCACGTGCACGAACTGCGGCATCAGCACGACGCAATCATGGCCGGCGTTGGCACCGTCATTGCCGACGACCCTCTACTTACGGATCGCAGCGGGCGCGCTCGCCGGCGTCCGCTCCTGCGCGTGATCCTGGACTCCCGTTTGCGATTGCCGCTCCACTCCCGCATCGTACAAACGGCCAACAACGATGTGCTTGTGCTTTGCTCGTTCGCAGAGGAAAAAAGAAAGCTGCAGCTTCAGCAGCTCGGCATTCGCGTGCAACAGATTCCGGTCGGCGGCCCTGAGGGGCGGCCCGATCTGGCTGCGGTTGCACGTTGCCTTGGCGAAATGGCGATTACCAGTGTGCTAATCGAAGGCGGCGCGATGGTGAACTGGGCTGCGCTGGCATCGGGCATTGTGGACAAAGTATTTCTGTATTACGCGCCCAAGATTCTCGCAGGGACCGGATCGGTGCCGTTCGCTCACGGCGAAGGATTCGCTCGCATCAGCGACGCGGCTTACGTGCGCTCGATTAAGCTGTATCGGTTCGGAGAGGATTTCGCTGTAGAGGGATATTTAAGAGATCCGTACGCGAGCATTTAGCGTTTGAATTGGCATTGGAACGGCGACCGACAGACAGTGCTGCGTTCAGGGTGCGCACTAGCCATCTGTGCTACGGGCCCGGCTTGATTTGCGCTTCCTTGGGAACCAATGCCGAAGTCGATCCATACTGGAAGGAGTATCAGCGTTAGCGCCACAATCAACGCCATGACGGTCTCGATAACGCCTCGCGACATGGCTCATTCTCCCACACCGGACTCCAAAATTCAGCGTTCGTTCGTCGAAGCGCTCAATGCTATTCTCACTGCTGAAGGCTCCACTGCATTCCCTATGTTCACAGGCATCATCGAAGAAGTTGGGCGTGTCGTGCGCATCGAGCAGCGGGACGAGAACCGCCACATCACTGTTGAAGCGAAGCATGCCCCGACAGAGATGCACACCGGGGACAGCATCGCCGTCAGTGGCGTGTGTCTCACGGCTCTGGATATAAAAGCCAAATCATTCTCTGCCGATCTTGCTCCTGAAACATGGGCCAGGACGTCGCTCTCCCGAATAAAAAAAGGCGCATTGGTGAATCTTGAGCTCCCCATGAAAGCCGATGGCCGATTTGGCGGTCACATCGTGCAGGGGCACGTCGATGGCGTGGGCAAATTGATTGCTTTGGAGCGCATTGCGGATTCTGAAAACTGGTGGCTGCGGATCGAGATTCCTCCGGAAATTGAACGCTACACTGTTTCCAAAGGCTCCATCTGCATCGAGGGGATCAGCCTGACCGTCGCCAAGCTGGAAGGCAATTGCTGCACGGTCGCAATCATTCCGCATACTGTAAAGACGACCAATCTGCAATCGTTGCGGGCTGGCGATCCGGTGAATCTCGAAGCCGACCTAGTTGCGAAATATGTGGAGAAGATGCTGCGCGAGCGCTCCAGTAGTTCAATCACGCTGGAAAGGCTCGTCAGCGAAGGCTTCTAGGCTTCCAGGCTCAACTCATCCAGCTTCAGGAATTCCTGCACAATGGGTTCATCGCATTTCTCCATGTCCGAGTACGTGCCAAAGAACAACACTTTGGCTTCATGAAGAAACACGATGCGATCAGCCAATTTCTTTGCTAAACGCATGTCGTGAGTGACAACAACGCTGGTAAGCCCGAGTTGCATCTTCAGCCGCTTGATAAGATCTCCCAGCAACTGCGCCATAAGGGGATCAACCATGGTGGTCGGCTCGTCGTACAGAACACACTCCGGCTGCGCTGCCAAAGCGCGTGCAATCGCTACTGAACGCTTCATGCCGGTGGAAAGCTCGGAAGGAAAAAGATCGCGCATTTCTTTGACGCCCACCATTTCCAGCAAGCCATCCACAATCTGGAACACTTGATCCTCGGAGAGCTCACCACGCTCGCGCAGCGGGAAAGCCACGTTCTCGCGAACAGTGAGTGAATCGAACAACGCACCATTCTGAAAAACCATGGTGACTTTCTGCCGGATACGCTCCAGTTCTTCTTCCGGATAATCGGTGATATCTTCAAACGCCACAATCACGCGCCCTGAATCTGGCTTCAAAAAGCCCATGATGTGATGCAGCGCCACGGATTTTCCCACTCCGCTTCGCCCCAAAATGCAAACCGTCTCTTTCGGCATTACATTGAAGTTCACGATGTCGAGCACATGATTGTCTCCAAATGATTTGGAAACATTCTTGAACTCGATGTACGCGGCCTGCGGATTTCCATTCGTGCCCATAATCGGAGTGCGGCTAATCGAAATTTATCAGAGCTCGGCTTGAGCCTTTTCCCAATCGTCCGGCGTATTCACGTTGCAGAACATTTCTTCGCCGAAGCCAGCGTTGCGCAATTCATTCGCATCAATAACTCGCGTGTCAACTTCCGCAAACAGCGCATCAATCTTATTCTTTTCCGCTCGTAACGACCGTTCTGCAGGCTCCAGGAATCTTTTTCGATACACTGCGCACAACGGCTGCAACCCTCCGAGCGCACGCGGAACGGTCACTATCGCAGAAGATTCTCGGGCACGGGAAATCAAGTATCGCAGAAACTCAGGCCGGAGAAATGGCAGGTCCACAGCAAGCATCAAGTTCAGTTCGGTGGCGGTGGTTGCCAGCGCAGCCTGGATTCCCCCCAGCGGCCCGTGCTCCTGATAGATATCCTGCACAACCGAGCCGAAGTGGGCGAATTTGGTCGGCTCACCCACAATCATTACCGGTGAGTCAATCGATGCAGCCAGATCGAGAGTTCGCGCCAGCAGCGTTCGGCCTCCAAGTTCGAGGAAAGCTTTGTCGCTTCCCATGCGGGTACTTTTACCACCTGCCAACACAAAGGTCGTAATTTCGAAATCCGTGATCCACTCCACAGGCGTAGGATAATTATATTTAAGTAGGGATCTGCCGGAATTACGAAAGCGGCTTCAGGATGCGCTATATCAGCTGGTGTCGTCCGCTACATACAAGGAGCAGCCAGACGCTTATCGGCGCGGAACATCGCCAAATCAACAAACTCGGACACTAGTGGCAAATGACTCCATTCACTGAGAAGCTCGCAGGCGGTGCATTCGTTCCGCTGAAGTTTGCGGTAAAGCCCACCCCGTTGTACTTTCCTCCCGGCTGAATGGCCCCGTTGTAGTTCAAGTTGTTCACGATCGCGTTGGCGCTGCTTTGCGAATAACTCCCGTTCCACAGATTGGTGATTTGCTGATTGCCAGGGAACGTCCATTTCAGCGTCCAGCTTGTGATGCCAACGGTCCCTGTGTTCTCGATGATTGCCGCCGCCTGGAAACCGGTGCTCCATTGGTTGACGACGGTGTATGCCACGTGGCACGCGAATCCACCGGAACTCGATTGTTGCGTGGTCGCGCTCGCCTGGGTGGACGCCGGCGACGGGCCCGTGGCGTCGACCGCCTCTACTTTGTAGTAGTAGGTTGTTGCCGCCGCGAGACCAGTGTTAGCGAAAGACGTCGTAGTCAGTCCACTTGCTATCTGATTGCTCGATGATGGAGTGAATCCGCTCGTCGTGCTGCGGAATACGCTATAGGAGATGCTGCAACCGCTCGGCGGGGCCACCGCATTCCAACTCAAGTTAACCTGGCTGGAAGAAGCAGCCAAGGCTGCCAAACCCGATGGCGCAGAAGGAGCCACTGAACATGTGCTGCCACCGCCACCACCGCTGCTGAGTGCGGACTGAACCGATGCCAGTTCGCTTTGCTTCAAAGGACTGGCCGGCGTTGAATCGTAGTTGTTATCCAACAGCCCATAGCTGTCTTCGCCATTTAATGCCCAATAAGTCCAGCTCACGCTTGGATTATTTTGCAGGAAATTCACGAGACTTTCGAACCATTGCCCTTGCGAGCCCGGAGTAGCACTCTGAATGTCGGACGCAGTGTTGCCGGTACCGAATTCTCCCACCATGATCGGAGCAGTATGGTTCGCGTTGATGTAGCCCCAGAATTTATTCCAGACCGATGACAGACTCGAATAGCTCGTACCACTGTTGAACCAGCTCTGCTGATAGAGCTTTGGGCCGTAATCATGCGCTGAATAGACGAGCCGATTGGAGATGTTCAACTCTATAGGATGTCCCGACACACCTTCCAAATTTCCGCCCCACCAATCGCAATCGCCGTTGTAGCAGTCCGCACCTTCGACAATGATCAGCAAGTTGGGGTTAGCGGAAAGTATGGCGTTGCCCGCGCGCTGCGCCGCTGCCGGCCAGTTTTGCCCTGCGTTCGTAGCCGGGCAGCCACCTGTTGCGGTGTCTCCTGTCCAGCATGAGCCGGAATGCGAGCTGTTTGCGATAAGGTGCGGCTCATTGCGAAGGTCGGCGGCGATCACTGTTGGATTACCACTGGCGTCTTTAAAGCTGGCGTATCGGTTGACCAGAGTTTTCCAGTCGTTAATCCACGCCGATTCGGGATACGCACTCGTATACCAAAGACCGTTGGCTTCGGCGCTGTTACCAGCTTCCGAACGGTGATTATCCAGAATCACTCGCAGACCTAGGCCGCCGGCCGCGTGGATCACCTTGTCCATTAGTTGCAGCGCGTTCAGCCCTTTCAGATCCGTATTAATTGCGCCGCTGCTATTCGAGTACGAAATGTTGGAAGGAATGATCGGGCTTTCCACCATCTGGTTGGAATACGGAAGGCGAATGGCATTGTAGCCATTGTTTTTTATGGTATTCAAAATCGTATGGTAATCCCGCGCCCAGAGACCATGGACGACCTGGTCCTTAGTTTCGAAACCATACCAATTGATTCCTGCAATGCGAACCACCCGGCCGCTCGAATCGATGATCTGATTGCCGCTGGTGTGCCAATATCCAGTGCCCTGAGCAAAAGCCCCGCCAGATACGGCAAGAACGACGACTGGAAGAAGAAAAAGGATGCTGGCCCAACGCTGGCTGAACGACGAACGGACACACATCTCGACACTCCCGTTTCACAGGAACGTGATTTTCTAAGTTTAAGGATCAACTGCGCGAAATCGGCTCTGTTGCGGCCGAGCGTTTCTTCTAGATTATCGCGAGGCAGATCTTATGAACAGTACAGTTAGTACATGGACTGTAGCGACAGCCCCCTTGACTTCGCTGAGGGCAGACTCTTAGCGTCGTCAGAGGCAGAGGCCAAGTTCTTCGGGTGCTTCTGATTGGCTAGGTTACAAGCAACGACAGAAACGCTATCTTATTGATTCGCTGGCATACCCCTGCGTCTCAAACCACGGTTCTACCCGTTGGCGGGCCGAGCCGATTTGCCTACCGTCTTTGCGAAATTGCATCCCATGTTTCAAACGCCCGCGGCTGCCATCCTGTTCTATGCATTTACGGGTGGCTGGTGGCGCGCAGTTCTGGCACGATCTGACGGAAATTGTCGAGTATGCGAAAGCCGGTCCTTTCGAACTGTGGGTCATCCAGCGTGCCATCGAAGGCGTCACATTCATTGGCTGAATGGCACAAGATGACAACTCGGTCTGAGTGTCCCAGCTGGAGTCAAGCCAACGGACCGGCAGTGGTAAAGTGACTTTGGCAAAAAATTCGCGTTCATGAGCAACTGCTTGCAAGACACTCGTGACATCGGTGCTAATCTCTGAGGTGCAGATGAAACTCGGCCGACTCTGGGTTTTGACCACAGCAATCCTATTAGTCACGTGCCTTCCGTCCGCGGCCCAGAAGCGCAAAATCATCATCGATCAGGATGCCGCCGGCCCCGCCGGAACCGACCAGCAGTCGATTCTGCTGCTGATCCAGTCTCCGCAAACGGAGGTGTTGGGGATTACAGTCGTGACTGGCGATCAGTGGCTTAAAGCCGAGGTCGCCCACACGCTGCGCATGCTCGAAATCATTCGGCGTACCGATATTCCCGTTGTGCCGGGAGCGGAGTATCCGCTGGTGCGGCGAAAAGAGGAAACCGAAGTCGCTGAAGAAAGATACGGCACGTTCGCGTGGCTAGGCGCCTGGACGCCGCGCTTTTATCATCCTCCGGATGAGTTGGGAGAGATGCCGGAAGACAAACCGAGCACCAAGCCTTCCGATGAAGACGCCGCACACTTTCTCATCCGCATGGTTCACAAGTTTCCTAACGAAATTACGATTTACGCCGGCGGACCGATGACCAATCTCGCGCTTGCGATTTCCATCGATCCCGAATTTCCCAGGCTGGCTAAAGACCTGGTGTTCATGGGCGCAAGTTTGAATCCGGTTACCGACGATCCCGAGTTCATCAACACTCCTCGCCGCGAATTCAATCTCTGGTTCGATCCCGAAGCAGCGCACCTTGTGCTGCGTGCACCGTGGAAAAAAATCGTCTGTACCCCGGTTGACGTGTCAGTGAAGACCAGATTGACTTCTGAATTGCTTAACCGGATCAAGGCTGGCAGTTCGCCCGCTGCACGCTACGTCGGGCAATACGCCCGCCAGCATGGCGAATACAACTACCTGTGGGATGAGTTGGCAGCAGCAGCATGGCTCGATCCGACCATCATTACGAAAAAGGAAACGCGCTTCATGGATATGGATTTGGATCGCGGCGCCGGCTACGGGAACACGCTGACCTGGACTGACCGCGACAAGCCTAAACTCGCGCTCCAGCCGGTCGAGATACAAATGGGCCTGGATGTCGAGAAGTTCTACAAGATGTTCGTAGATCTGCTGACCGCGGCTACGCCCAAAAAGAATTAGCAAGTGCAGCAGCTTTCCATCTAGAATTCGCGGCGAGCAAACGGTCAATTTCTACACAACCGTGTGTTGCAGGAATTTGGGGCAACCCGTTTCATCAGTCAGCTCGAGAAGAAGCTGTTCAAGGAGAATCCATGTTCACACCGCATAGCTTGAGTATTGCGCTGTTGATGATGATTACGAGCGCCATCTGCTGGGGCTCCTGGGCCAATACCTATAAGGGCGTGAAGAACTACCGCTTCGAGCTGTTTTACTGGGACTATGCCGTTGGGATCTTCCTGATCTCGCTGATCCTCGGCCACACCATGGGCAGCACCGGCCACGACGCCGCCAGCCTTGTCAACAACATCCACGGCGCCAACACGAACGACGTCATCTTCGCCATGGTTGGCGGCGCGATCTTCAATCTCGCGAACCTATTGCTGGTCGCGGCCATCGATATGGCCGGCCTCGCGATTGCATTTCCAATCTCGATTGGAATCGCGCTGGTGGTCGGCGTCATTACCAGCTATGCGCAGCACCCGAAAGGGAATGCCACACTCCTGGCAGCGGGAGTGCTCTGCGCGGTTATCGCGGTGGTTTTGGATGGCAAGGCCTACGGCAGCCTCCCGAGCGCCAGTCGCTCGGCATCGAGGAAGAGCATCATCACCTGCATCGTCTCCGGAGTCTTGATGGGGCTCTGGGCGCCCTTCATGACCCGTGCCATGCCCCACGAAGTTAACGGCACGATGCTCGGGACTCTCGGCCCCTACGCCGCTGCCATCTTCCTCACACTCGGTGCGCTGCTCTCCTGCTTCATTTGGAACATCTACTTCATGAAGAAGCCGCTCGTCGGCGACCCGGTCAGTTTCGCCGGTTTCTTCCGCGCCCCGGCCTTCGCTCACGCCCTGGGCCTCCTCGGCGGATTCATTTGGGGCACGGGAATGGTATTCAATCTTGTCGCCGCCAATTTCACAGGCGTAGCGATTTCCTACGCCATCGGACAGTCTGCGCCCATGGTCGCAGCGCTCTGGGGCGTGCTTGCCTGGAAGGAATTTAAAGGCGCAGGCAGCAAGGCGAAGATTTACCTGTCTCTCATGTTCGTCTCTTACTGCCTGGCAATCCTTCTGGTGGCGCGGGCCAACGAGTAACAAGCTTCCAGACGGACACCTTGGGCTTCTTAATGTGGAATCGCTTCTGTTTACACTCCCGAATCGCCGGAACCTGAATGCTTGTCTCAGGCGCAGTCCTGTTCTATTTTGCGCTATCCTAAGGAGTCGCACCTGCGCGGATACTCGTATACCGAATACGCGCCATCCAGCCTTATTTCGGAAGTTGCTTCAGCATCTCTTGGGCCCGCTCGTGACCAGGATGGTGTTTGAGAAGATCAAGAAGAGTGCTGCGAGCCTTGTCCGGCGCGCCTTCTAGCGCATAGACTCTGGCGAGATTCAAATACGACTGGTCGAAGCCCGGCGCAACCCGAATGCACTCTTGAAAACTTGCCACCGCCTCGTCCCGACGCTGCGTGCGCAGATAGAGCACGCCCATATTGTTTAGGGCCTCAGGATAATCGGGGCGGAGCTTCAACGCTCGCTGCAGATATTCGTAGGCTTGCTGAGTGTCATTAAGTTGGGCAAACACCATGCCCAGGCTGTAGCTCGCGTCAGGATCTTCAGGCCCTATTGCAACCGCATGCTCCAGCACTTTGCGCGCTTCATCCCACTGCTTCTGCGCGCGATAAGCATTGCCCAAATTTTCCAACGCAACCAAATGATCGGGGCTGAGCTTGAGCGCTTGCTGAAAGTACGGAATCGCTTCCGTCGTCCGCCCTTCCCGCGTTAACAAGAGTCCGAGATTATTCCACGCATTCGGCAAAGTATCGGGATAACTCGCCTGAAGTTTGATCGCCTGCTCAAAGGCCTGGCGGGCGTCAGCAGTCTTCTCTTGCTTCAGGTAGACGCTCCCTAAACCATAGAGTGCCTCGGCGCTCGCCGGATCGTCGCGCAGCGCAGACCGGAACGACGCTTCGGCCTGATCAAAATATTCCCGCTGAAAAAAGACGGAACCATAAGAAAGATGATTGCGGCGAAACTCTGAACTCTCGATGACACCCGGAAACGGCAGAGCTTTTGCTATTCGCTCGGCCGCGGTTTGGGGAATGTTGCGGAAATCCGTTTCGACGTGCTCCGGGTTAACCGGCCCCTGATAAACCTTGACGATTTCCCCCTGGTTGTTAATCAAGAATGATGTTGGAAGGCCCAGGTCGCGATGCCGGTCAAACAAATATCGATAAAGAATGTTGTAGATGCCGGCCACGTCGTCCGATCCGAGAAGAATAGGGAATGAAAGATTCGGGTCGCGCGCCAGGGATTGCAAGTTTCCAGGGTCGGTAGAATCGTCAACGCTTACGGTGAGGAGTTGAAGCCCTTGAGCGGCCCATCGCCTATAAACCTGGTTGAAAACTTGCAATTCTTCCTGGTAATTCGCCGATTGCGTGCTCCAGAAATTTAGAAGCACTGGTTTGCCGCGAAGTGAGCTCAGGGGGCGAGTTCGTCCAGACAAGTCTGGAAGAGAACAATCCGGCGCTGGAAGAGGCGCCAGCAGCCAGGTTTCAACTGCGGTGGGAAGCGGCTGGGTTTCTTGCGGCTTCGAAGCTGAAAATTCAGCGCGCCCCATTTTGAAGGGCTCAACTCGAGATGGCTCGGTTCCCTCTTCCACCCAAATCCGATGATTGAGCGGGAGATCATGGAGCTTCTGAACCAGCCCGCTCGGCCAGCGGATTGAGGCTCGCATAGGCCCTTTAGCGTCTCCCAATCCAAAGAACACTTCTTTGCTGTGCTGGGAAAGAAATCCTGAACCAGCCTGAAGCGTGCGAGTCTGGCGGCCAGATTCGGTTTGCAAGGTAACCACGGCGCCGATCGCGTCACGATTGCTCTTCACGCCACGCAAACGAAAAGAAATTGAGGGCGGCAGATCTTTCATTATGTTGCTCAACAGCCGCAACTGCGGGCCGTTGCGATTTTTTAGCAATACCTCCAGCCGGCCATCGTGATCGAAATCGGCGAGCGCAAATGCCCTACCATCCTCCATAAAGTCCAGGCCCACGGCGCCGGATACGTCAGAAAATGTGCCGTCACGGTTATTTGCGTAAAACACATTGCGCTCAAACCCACTCCAAGTGCCGTCGGCGCGGATCAGTTCGTTAATAGCGTTCCATCCCTGTTCGTAGTCGTGCGAAGGCTTGGCTTCGTTGGGCGAATTGGCAACCACCTGGCGCCAGAAAAAACTATTGAGGTCTTCGCGCGCAGCACCAGAGACCATCCCATTGGTGATGTAAAGATCGGAAAAACCATCGTGATCAAAATCCCAGGCATCGCACGACCACGACCAGCGGCCCATCCCAACACCAGCGGGGCCACTTGCATCGTGGAAAGAACCGTCGCCGTTATTCCGGAAAAGAGAGTTCCCAATCGCGTGCTTGCGATACATTTCTTGCACTTTTTCCGGTGCGGCCTTCTGGAAAATTTGCTGGGTTGAAATGCGTTCGCCGGCAGCCGTCCACATATCGGCTACGTAGATATCGTCAGCGCCATCATTGTCGTAATCGAACCAGCAAACGCCCATTCCCGCGCCAACGTCTTCCACGCCCGCCTGCCCAGCGATATCCGTAAAGGTTCCGTCGCCATTGTTGCGGTATAAATTCTTGCGGCCGAAGTCGTTCACGACATAAAGGTCGGGCCAGCCGTCACGGTTGTAATCGTTCCAGCCGCAGCAAAAACTGTAGCGGTTGTTGTTTTTGTAGAGACCCGTTCGCGCCGTGACGTCGCTGAAAGTTCCATCGCGATTGTTTCGCATCATGAAGTTGGGCGGACCATTCTCGGCATCGTAATAAGGAGAGGGATATTTGTACTGGTCCGTGCCCTGGTAATACACATACAGGCAAAAGTAGACATCCAGCCAGCCGTCGCGGTCGTAATCGGCAACAGCCGCACCCGTGAATGTCCCCTGAGGAGCGCTGGCAAACTGGAACGCGTTTCGCTTCTGACGAAATTTGCCGCCGCCTTCATTCAGAAATAAGAGAGGCCCGTTCGTACGAACGACGATCAAGTCCTGCCGACCGTCATTGTCGATGTCGGCAAATATAGCGCACGCCGTATTTTCCAGAACGCCGACGCCAGATGATTCGGTGATGTCTTCGAACGTTCCGTCTCCTCGATTGCGATAAAGACGGTTGGGCAGGCCGGCCGGCTGGCACACATAAACATCATCGAAACCGTCATTGTCGATGTCGCCTACCGAAACACCATTGTGACCGTAGATATCAATGCCGCAAGCGCCATCCAGAACCGTTCGCCAATAATCAGTTCCGCGAAGCAATTGGGAAGAGTAGGAGGAATTGCTACCGAATGCGTGCGCAGTGACGTCAACGAAAATCGGTCTGGCTGATCGGCTCTGGGTCTCATCTAAGGCTTCCCAGTTTCTGAGCCGAAATTCACCAGATGATGAACGCTGCCACGCAAGTTCCCATTGCCCGACACGTTGCTCGCGGTAGAAGTCCTTACCAGAGCTTACTAACTCATAGCGAACGCGAGCGCGCAGGCCGCCGGAGAACGCATCGATACTCGTCACCTGGAATTCCGCGGTCACAATCTCAGAAAACCCACTTAACGCAGACCGCAAGCCCTGTAGGAATGCATCCCGTCCGAGAGCAGGCTGGCGCGCAAATTTATTTTGATGGATTTCCAACACCGGACCAGAACGCACCAGTCGCGATTCAGCAGGCTGAAGCGACGATCCGACGAAATCCGGCGTGAGCACTCGCTCGACCGCCTGGATGTCCTGAGGAGACCGCAGCAAGCCTGCGCTCCACTGCGCGAGAATCGCTGCAATCTGCTCGGCATGTTTTTCCGTGATGAAAACATCAAGGCCCGCTTCCGTCTTGAGCAAAGTGGCTTCGAGCGGCAGCTTGGCTCGATAGTGAGGATGCAGATGGAACTCAGGGACGGATGGTGCTTGGAAATCGAAAGCATTCATGGAAGTGAAGCCGAGACCGCGCAGGCCCGCGGGAAACAGCCCCGCGGAGGCTCCCTGGCAGCAGCGAATGAGAAAGTTGCGCCGGGTCAGGCTTGGCCAGACAGATTTCTCCCGTAGATTCAGAGAGTTCGCCCCCCAGGTATTCACGTAGGGGATCAAAATTATCAGCCGAGTTCGGAGCCGGTCAAGGCCGACAGAGCGTGTGCATGGTCGACCAAGGCAGAAATGAAGACGACCGAGGATCATGTTGTCGAGCGGAGCTCCAAGCCGTATCGTGCCGTTTCCTTCGCCGGTGAGCCGACCTTATGACTTGCTGTGCTTTGTGCTTTACGGCGCTCAAAATCAAACGCTTCCGGAGACGCCGCCCTTGGCCGCTCCTCGCATCACAGTCGTCGGCAGTTACGCGACCGGGCTGACCATGAAGATCCAGCGTCTGCCTAGCACCGAAGCTGACTTTCGTGATGTTCTTTAGTGGCTGGTTGTTCTGGGCCTTTGCCCAACACCGTTCCGCTTCCGCCAGCGCGGTCTTCGCCGCCCGTATCGCATCATCTACTCCATCTTCCAGAGATTCAATCTGGAATGGAAAACCCGCACCCTCTCCGTATTTAACGCAAGTCGCTTGACATCACCCTCTTCCAGTGGTCATTGTCTTTTGACGCCGAGCGGCGTATATTTGTATCTGGAAGCTGTTGTGTAGTACCAGGATTGGCGAAACACACCAGTGGGCGCAAGCCCACTTTTTAGTTTCAGCCGGTTTCATAACCCAAGGCATATTGTAAGTTACTGGTTACATGGCATTTGAGGCCGAGCGGGTGCGCGAGATTGCGGAGCGCGTCGCTGCCTCCAGCGGGTTGGAGGTGGTGGAAGTGGAGCTGCGCGGTGGAGGCAAGGCGCGCATGCTGCGAATTGTAATTGATAAGCCGGCAGGAGTTACACACGAGGACTGCGCGAACCTAAGCCGGGAAGTGGGGACGATTTTGGATGTTGAGGACGCGGTCCCTGGCGGTTCTTACACGCTGGAGGTTTCCTCTCCGGGGCTGGATCGAAAGCTGGTTCGCCCGGCGGATTACGAGCGCTTTACCGGGAGCCGGGTAAAGTTGACGACGCGCAATCCGGTAAATGGAAATCGTTTTTTTGAAGGGAAGCTGGAGAGCTTTCAGCAAGGCCGTTTAACCCTCGACATGAGCACGGCACGCAAGAAGTTTCGCAGTGATGGTGAGCAGCGGCTGGAGATTGACCTGGCGAATGTAGAGAAGGCCAATCTGGTACCGGAAATTTAAAAACAGACCTCAGGCGTCGGACCTCAGACCTAAGCAAGACAGTATCGAGATCTGAAGCCTGACATCTGAAGTCTGAGGTCGGAATTATCTATGGCAAGCGAGCTTTACAACACTATTGACGCCCTGAGTAAAGAGAAGGGCATTGATCCGCAGATCGTAGTGAGCGCGGTGGAAGACGCTATTGTTGTCGCTACACGCAAATACTATAAGACGCAAGAAAACCTGCGCGCTGAGCTGGACAAGGAGACAGGCAAGATCAACGCATTTGCGGTGAAGTCGATTGTCGAGTCGCCCGAGCAGGTGGAGGACCCGCAACTGCAAGTCACAGTGGATGATGCCCGCAAGGTTGACCCGGGCGCGGAGATCGGCGGCGAGCTGAAAATTCCCAAAGTTACTGAAGGAATTTTGGGGCGCATCGCTGCACAGCTCGCGAAGCAGGTGATCTTCCAGAAAGTGCGCGAGGCCGAGCGCGATACGGTTTACAACGAGTACATCGGGCGTGTCGGCGAGATTGTGAACGCCACGGTGAAGCGCATTGAAGGTCCAGATGTAATTCTTGACATCGGCAAGGCCGAAGCGCGCATGCCGCGCAAAGAGCAGTCGCGGCTGGAGTCGTTTGCGATGGGTGAACGCGTGCGCGTGGTTATCGCACGGGTGGAGAAGGCTTCGAAAGGGCCGGCGGTCGTGGTTTCGCGCGCGGCACCGGAGCTGGTTCAGCATCTGTTCCAGACCGAGGTTCCTGAGATTTATGACGGAACTGTAGTGATTCGGGCGATTGCGCGCGAGGCAGGCGAACGAACGAAGATCGCGGTCATGTCCAAGGACAAAGACGTGGACGCGGTCGGCGCTTGCGTCGGGATG
>Ga0137403_10001406_pt1 | contig 30246 bp, 33 predicted proteins | sample CZOMad2_1_16fung_FD_122057 | JGI IMG/M metagenome (GOLD analysis project Ga0137403, IMG submission 122057) | Vadose zone soil fungal communities from Angelo Coast Range Reserve, California, USA - CZOMad2_1_16fungal (Hybrid Assembly) | ecosystem: Environmental > Terrestrial > Soil > Vadose zone... | reverse complement strand
CGACGTCTTCGAGCGCCACCCAAGACATCCACTGTTGCCCCGAGCCCAGTTTTCCTCCAGCGCCAAATTTGAACGGCAGCATCATCTTCGGCAGCGCTCCGCCCTCCCGCGCCAAAATAATTCCGAACCGCGCCAAGACCACGCGAATCCCCAGCGCTTCGGCCTTCAAAGCTTCCGCTTCCCACTCCTGCGTCAGCCCGGCCAGAAAATCCGTACCCGGCTTGCTCTCCTCGGTCAGCGCTTCGTCGCCTCGATCGCCGTAAATCCCAATCGCGGAGGCCGACACCAGCACGCTCGGCCGCGCATTCATCTTTGCCAGTGCGTTCACCAGCGCGCGTGTCGTATCGATCCGGCTCGTGCTCAGCAACTCTTTCCGTTGCGTTGTCCAGCGCCCCTCCGCAATCGACGCGCCAGCGAGATTCACAACCGCATCGGCGCCAACTCCCGCCCCTCCCAATTCTCCCGTCGCCGGATTCCATGCCACGGCGAATCCTTCGTTCGCTCCCTCGCCGGACGCACTCTGCGGCCGCACCAGCCGGCACACGGTGTGCCCAGCCCGCGCCAAAGTTTGTCCGAGCGCGCTTCCCACCAATCCCGACGAACCCGTCACCAAAATCTTCATTTTTCCTCTTTGCGTCCCAGTGTTACGCGCCAACAAAATTCCAGCTACCCTCACGCTACGCAACCGGTATCCTATGGTCAAGCCATCGAAACTTTCAAAATATATTGTGGTGATGAAGGTGTTGAATCAGTTGTAGGGGCCGCCCGCCGCGGCGGGCGGGCCGCTGCCACCCCTAACCAGGCTGCATCAGGTGCCGCTTGTCCCACTGGCCCCCTCACGGAGCACAGGTTACAATTCCCCTGTGCCACCCGTCTCACAAACAATTCGCGTCAAGGTCCTCTTTTTCGGCCGTCTCAAGGATCTCACTGGCCGCGCGGAGGATTCCATCGAGTTCGCAGACGCCACGACGCTCGAGCAACTCTTCGCACTCTACTCCGCGCGCCATCCCGATCTCGCAAAATACCGCTCCTCAGTCGTCGCTTCGCGCAATCAGGAATTTGCCGCCTGGAATACGCCTCTACGCGCCGGTGATGAAGTCGCCTTTCTCCCTCCCGTGAGCGGCGGCTGACGCATCCCCATGGCGACTCTCCCCCACGATGACCTCTACCAACTGGTGCGCGAGCCCATCGACATGGCCTCGCTGGCCCAACATGTGCGCGCTCCCGAAGACGGCGCCATCGTCACCTTCGACGGTTTTGTCCGCAATCAATCCCACAATCGCGCGACACTCTACCTCGACTACGAAGCCTACGAATCCATGGCCGTCGCCAAAATGCGCGAAATCGGCGCCCAACTTCACGAAAAATACCGCATTCACCGCGTCGCCATGGTCCACCGGCTGGGCCGCCTCGAAATCGGCGAAACCAGCGTCTTCATCGCCGTCAGCGCGCCGCACCGCGCCGCCGCTTTCGATGCCTGCCGTTTCGCTATCGACACCCTCAAGCGCACCGTGCCCATCTGGAAGAAAGAGTACTTTGCAGACGGCGCCGTGTGGGCCGACGGGGAACTGCCGCCAACGCCCGCGGCGACACCCCGCTCAGAATCTGCATCATAACTTCCAATGTCGATGACCCCACTTCGCCTCCACGCCACATTGCTCTTGGCCGTCGCAGCACTCCTCATGGCCGGGTTCGCGTTCAGTCAGGACAAACCCGACCGTCCTCCCTGGGCGCAAAAGCCGAAGCCGGTCTCCACCGCGAACTCCAAATCCACTTCGACCGCGGCACCGGCGTCGGCGCCAGATGGCGCGCCAGGAAAAATCGTTCAGCCTACGCCAGCCGCCTCTGGGGACGATCCGCAAGATCCTGCTGGCCAGCGCGGCCGCATCCGCGTCAATGTAAACCTCGTCAGTGTTCTCGTCAGCGTCCTCGACGATAAAAACCGGCCCGCCCCCGACCTCCCCAAGGAAGCTTTCCAACTCTTCGAAGAAGGCCTCGAGCAGCAGATCAATAAGTTTGAGCCGGAAACTTCGCAGCCTCTGGATCTCGCGATCATGATCGACGCCAGCCTCAGCGCCCACAAGGAGATCAGCTTCGAGCAGGAAGCCGCCGCCCACTTTATCCGCCAAGTGCTGCGCCCCGGCGATCGCCTCTCCGTTTTCTCGTTTGATGAAAATGTCACGCAGCTCGCCGCGTTTTCCGATAACGTCCCCGTGCTGCAAGCCGCCGTTCGTAAAATGCCGGCTGGCGCAGGCACTTCGATTTACGACGCCGTGCTGCTCGGCTCGCGCGCGCTCGAGCGCCGTGGAGAAGACCGCCGCCGCGTCATCATCATGATCACCGACGGCGGCGAAACCACCAGCAGCGCCGACTTTGACGCCGCCCGCAAGGAAGCCGTGCGTTCCAACGCCCTCCTTTACACCATCGTCATCCGCCCGGTCAAAAACGAAAGCGGCCGCAACACCGCCGGCGAGCACGCCCTCGAGACCATGACCGACACCACCGGCGGCGCCATGTTTTATCCCGACACGCCCCAGGAGCTCACTGCCATCTTCGATCGCATCGATCGCGAACTCCGCACCCAATATCTCCTCGCCTATTACCCCACCCCGCGCGGCCCCGCCAACACCTACCGCTCCATCGTCGTCACCGTCGACCCCTCCTCCTACCACGTCCGCCACCGCAAGTCCTACCTCACCGGCCCCCAATGAATTTTTGTCTTGTCCTGACATCATAGCGGCCGCCTTCTTACTCTGAGCGAAGGCGAGTGCCCCGGATGACGAATCCCGAGTCTTTCAGACTTTCTTCGATCGTGCGAGGAGGTTTTCTCAATGCTCAGAAATCAAAATAACACGGAGGGTGCCCCAGGTTCGAAGTTTGAACCTGGGTTTTGGGGTTGCCTTCTCTTGTCACTCTTCCACGTCGATCACCACCAGCCCCGGAGTTCCTCCCAGGTAAAACGATCAACTGGGGGTGGCGCGGCGTGACGAATCTCGAATCTTTCAGACTCGTCTCGATCGAACGAGGAAGCCTTCGCCCACTCACAACTCAAAACAAGACGGAGGGTGCCCCAGGTTCGTCGTTTGAACCTGGGTCTTGGGGTTGCCTTCTCTTTCACTCTTCCACGTCAATCGCCACCAACCCCGCCGCTCCTCCATGGTAAGACCCCCAACTGCTCCACTGCCAATCTCTAGGATGCCTCACCAGTCCGCGAATCACCGGATTCGCGTGCATGTAATTCAATTTTTCCCTCTTCTTTCCTTGGCTGTACACATTGAAATCGTAAAACCGCGCCTGCCAGAACGCTCGCAGCGGTTCTCCCGTCTCCGCAAAAGGCAAGCGCATCTGCCCCGCGCACACTGGCTTTCGGGGCTTGCGCAGTTTCCGCGCCACTCGCAGCTTTAATTTCTGCAGCACTGTCGAGGGCGTTCCCCGCGGCGGCTCGCTCATCAAGAGATGCATATGCTCCGGCATCACCACATAGCCAATAAGATGAAACCCAGTCTCGTCGCGCAATTTCCCCAGCTCTTTAACAAGAATATCCCGCGCGCGCACCGTCTTCAACAGCGGCAGCCGCCGGTAGCAACTGAAGGTAATAAAATGCAAATGACCTTTGCCGTAGTAGCGCCGCAATCCCACCGGCATGGCATACCCCACGGAGAGAACGTCAACCCCAAGACCCAGGTTCAAAAAAACGAACCTGGGGCACCCTCCTCCACTCTATACTTTCCCGAGAAGTGCCGCAGTGATATCCTTTCCACGATCCCTGTGTCTACAAATAAAGACTCTTCCAATCCCGGGCCACCCGCCGTGGCAGCGGGAGCAATTCTTGGAACGATTGCTGTCGCTTCCGCAATATGGGATAAGGTGACAGGACCATGACCTCAGACAAACCTAAATCTGAAGAACGGAGTTGGGGGCATCGATACCACGTGGAGAACGTCCTGGTACTCTGTTTTGCCGTTGCTATAGCCGTTCTCGGTGTTCTGCTGTCTCGAACCGGAATTATTTTCAGTGCCGGAGGAGCCATGGGCATCGGTGCTATCTACATCATTAAAGGCGCGAGCCGATTGCGCTGCCACAAGTCCGACTATCTCCTGGCTCTCACAACTCTCGCTCTCGCCATACTCTCTAAGGTGCCTGCCTTAGCCAAGTCAATTAGACTGTCATGCGAATTAGTTGCAGTTCTCTTGACAATCATGTTTCTCCTTACTGGCCTTTCCCTTAGATCCATCTTGGCTGCACAAAAACACAGGACGGTTGATCACTCTTAACGCGCTAGCACGAATCGGCTGGTTGGCACAGGCGGGTGGCCCGGGATGACAAATCCAGAATCTCTCAAACTCCCTTCCATCGGACGAGGAAGCTTTCGCGCACTCACTATTCAAAACAACACGGAGGGTGCCCCAGGTTCGTCGTTTGAACCTGGGTCTTGCGGTTGCTTCTAACGTTGCTTTTTCTTGTTCGTCTCGCATCCACGGAAACCATTCAACCGACCTAATAGCCGTTCAACCCTCATTTTCGACCATTCGCTGTAAAACACTTAACATCTTCATTAAGGTGTGCTATTCTCTCCCGTGTATATCAAATCCCATCCTCCCCGTCTTTCTTCTTTCTGCACGGTTCGGCCCGTTTTTGCTTCTCAACGTTTAGACCTGCGGACGTTTCGACGTTCAGACGTTCTTTTCCCCGCCCCAGCCTCCGGCCCTCAAGTATTACTCCTATCTAAACTCAAAGCCCCGCTAAACCACGCAGAATCAACACTTCTACAAGTGTTCTTTCTAAAGAACTTAAAACCCTTTGAAATCACCACTTATGAAAAACCGGGGGAGGGGTCCCCGTTATGGTTAACCAATTGTTCTAAGAGAGTATCTGCCAGAAAGGATCGCTGGATTCCCAGCCTTCCATCTTCCGTACCCTCTTCCAAGTTCCGTATCCCGCAAGTCCTTTGCTTGCCTGCCCGCCGTGGCGGGCCACTCTTACGAAAACACCCGGCGGTATGGGGGTATTTTTCCCATTCTGGAACTCTCCGGCTATTCAGTTTGCCTCCCGAATGGAGTTACGGGATCTCTTTCTCTCCCTTCGCCTTTCCCGACGTTCGGACGTTCAGACCTTCAGACACCTGTATTTGCCGGTGGTGATAAAGTAATGAACGCTATCGTGCGACACGAATCCGGATACTGCGGAGAACTCTCACTTTCCTCCATGACCAAGAACTATCTCGAAGCCGCTATTGAAATTGCCCAGGAAGCCGGGAAAATCCTGGTGGAAGAATTGTCGCGCCCGCTAGACCTCGCTTACAAGGGCGACGAAGTCGATCTCGTGACGCAAGCGGACAAGCGTTCAGAGAAATTCATCGTCGAGCGGCTGACCAAGTATTTTCCCGAACATGCCATTGCAGCCGAAGAGGGAACCGGGCATGAGAGTGCTTCAGCCTCGGAATTTCGCTGGCACGTCGATCCGCTCGATGGCACCACGAATTTTGCGCACGGCTATCCGTGCTTCTGCGTTTCGATCGCGCTCGCCCAGCGGGATACGCTGCTCGCCGCGGCGGTCTTCAATCCTTTTTACAACGAACTCTTTGCCGCCGCCCGCGGCGAAGGCGCCACCTTCAACGGCAAGAAAATCCACGTCTCCAAAAACGCCACGCTCTCGTCCAGCTTGCTCTGCACTGGCTTCCCGGTGCGCAACCGCAAGCTCAGCCCCAATCTTCAATACTACGGCGACTTCACGCAGCACTCTCACGGAGTGCGCCGCGATGGCTCGGCTGCGCTGGACCTCGCCTCGGTGGCGTGCGGCCGCTTCGATGGCTTCTGGGAATTCGGCCTCGCGAAATGGGACGTCGCCGCAGGTATCCTCCTGATCGAAGAAGCCGGCGGCAAAGTGAGCGATTTCGCCGGCAATCCTTACCAACTGGGCGGCCCCATCATCCTCGCCACCAACGGTTTGATCCACGAAGAGATGCGCACCATGGCGATGGAGATCTCCCGGCGATCCCCTCCGCCCTCGAAACCGTGAAACACCGCCCGGAGTACTCCCCGTTCGGCTCCGAATTTTCCCGCCGTATCCCCCGCAAGTCCTTGAAAAACAAGCACTTTAGACACTAATTTTGCCCTAACGCCGGGCTTACGATTTCCTTACGTTCCAGACGCTAGCATTCCGAGGCAACCAAGCAGGACGCTGCGCCTGCCAAGCTTTGCTTCCGCTATTCGTTGACATGCATCAGTTATTCAGGAGAGTGAGATGCGCGCGTTCAAACACGTTGGAAAGCTACTGCAAATTCTTTTTGCCGCATTGCTATTCGCCGTCATTTTTTCAAATCGTCTGCTGGCGGACGACAAAGATTCGACCAATCCGCCCGCAAAGTCTGCGCCGGCAAAGAGCGATGCTTCTAAGATTGAATCGCCCGCTCCGTTGACCGAGCGCGAGCGCTGGATGCTCGATCGCATGGAGCAACTCGAAAAGCGCGTCGCCGAACTGGAAGCGAAGAGTAATCCAGCAGAGGCGAAGGCGGCGGAAACCGCCGCCGCGCAACCAACTCCGGCACAGCCATCTTCCGCGAATGCGCCGAGCGTCGCGCCGGTTGCGGCAACTGTGGCGAGTCCGGCGGTGGCCGCCGCCGTGACGAAATCGCAGGAGCAGGCAAGCGTCGCGCCGCCGCAAAAGGCCGAGCCCTTTGCGTTTGCGGATTTCACCTGGCTAAATGGCAACGCGCGCACCAAAGAATTGGCCATGGACACGAAATTTTTCACGCCGGAAATCAGAGCCGACATCGACTACATCTACGATTTCAACCATCCCAAAGACAATACTATTAGCGGGTCGAGCGAAGTTTTCAGGGCCAATGAAGTCCAGGTGACCCAATTGGGCGTTGGCGGCGATTTCCATTATGACAATGTCCGCGCCCGGTTGATGACGCAATTTGGCTTATATTCGCAGACGACGCCGCGCAACGACGCCAGTCCCGCGCGCGGCCAGTGGAATCTCGCCGACGCGTACCGTTATATCTCGGAAGCGTACGGTGGCTACCATTTCAACGCGCTGCATGGAATCAACGTCGACGCCGGAATTTTCATGTCGTATATCGGCCTGTTCAGCTACTACCAGTTCGACAATTGGGCCTATCAGCCTTCGTATGTTTCCTCGAACACGCCGTGGTTTTTCAACGGCGTGCGCGTCCAAATTTTTCCGACGGAGCACTTGAAGATCGAGCCGTGGTTCACAAACGGCTGGCAGTCCTACGGACGTTTCAACAGCCGCCCGGGGCTCGGATTCCAGATCCTTTGGCGGCCGAATGGATGGCTCTCGATCCTGGGAAATCAATACGCGCTGGGTGAAGATGCGCTGAATACGCCCGGTCGCGTGCGCTATCACACGGATGACAGCATCGAGGTCAAGTACTACGACAACAAGGAGAAATTCCTGGATAAGGCGGCCTTCTCGCTCACCGGAGACATGGGATGCGAGCATGGCGGGGGCGTGAGCTGCGCCGGCGGTTCGGCGAAGGGGCCGAAACAAAGTTTTCTCGGGTATATGTTTTACAACCGCTTTTGGTTTGACAACGATAAGTATGGCCTGACGCTCGGCGGCGGACAGATCAACAATCCCGGTCGGTATTTGGTTTTGCTGCCCCCGATCAACGGAGCGACGGCTGCTTCCGGAACCCCCTATTTCACGGAGAATCCAGGCGATCCTTACAAGGCTTGGGATGTGTCGGGGACGTTTGACTGGATGCCGAGCCAATACATTACATTCCGATGGGAGTACAACCACCGCGCCGCGAACGTGCCATATTTTTCGGGCTCCGGGGGCGTGACGCCGCCGGGCGGCAACAATAACGCACCTGGTTCGTTCGTATGCCTCAGCGGATTCACGACCTGCAACGGTTCGCCGGCAAATACGTGGTTCCCCGATCTGCGCAAGACTGAGAACCGGTTAAACATGGCGATTCTCGTTAAATTCTAGTGCTGCGCAGAGAATCTGGCCAACACTGGAATCGGCGCTTCTCGGATGCCGGTGGCCTTTCCATCCATTTGTGCTACGTCGTAGAATGTTGATGTGGCAAAACAGAAAATCAAAAACCGCAGCAGCCATTTGAATAGGCCGAAGCCGATCCAGCGAGAAAGCTCAAACGGCGCCCGCTTCGCGGAGGCCGCCGTTTCCCTGGCTGAAATTGGAAAGGGATTTCATGCACGCGGATGGGTTCTGGGGACGAGTGGAAATTTCAGCGCGGTGATTTCGCGCGAGCCGCTGCGTCTGGCGATTACTTCGACAGGATTGGACAAGGGCAGCCTGAGGCCCTCGCAGTTTCTGGAGATGGACGAGGCGGCCAACGTCGTGCGCGGGGATGGCCGGCCGTCCGCGGAAGCACTGCTCCATCTTGCCATCGTGCGTGGCGTGGCTGCGGGCGCAGTCTTGCACACGCATTCGGTTTGGAGCACGGTGCTTTCGGGTTCTCATGCTTCGCAGGGTGGAATTGCGCTCGAAGGATACGAAATGTTGAAGGGGCTGGAAGGCGTTCGAACTCACAAGCACCGCGAATGGCTGCCGATTCTCGAGAATTCGCAGGACATGATTGAGCTGGGGGAACGCGCGTCGATAACCCTGAGAGAAAGCCCCGGCATTCACGGTTTTCTTCTGAGGGAGCATGGGCTTTATACTTGGGGTGCGGGCTTGCAGGAAGCAAAGCGCCATGTTGAAATCCTGGAGTTCTTGATGGAAGTGCTGGTGCGCTCTGGCGCCGCGATAAGTTCGTAATCTCTGCGCTGCCCGAATTTGGGAGTTGATTGTGGCGATGCTTAAAATCCCTGACGAAAACCGTTCGCTCCGCGAACCGGAGGAAGTGCGCGAGTATCTTGCGGCGATGGGCATCGACTACGAGCGATGGCAACTTCCAGCAGATTTGCCAGCGGATGCTTCCGCGGAGCAAGTGCTGAGCGCCTACGGCGAGCAAATTGAAAAGCTCAAGCGGCAAGGTGGCTACGTCACGGCGGACGTCATCGACGTGAACGCGGACACTCCCGGTCTGGATGCGATGCTGGCCCGATTCAACATCGAACACACTCACGATGAGGACGAAGTCCGCTACATTATTGACGGGCGAGGCTTGTTCCATATCCATCCGGCGAAAGGGCCGGTGGTAGCCATCGAAGTGGAAGCTGGCGATTTGATTCGCGTGCCTCGCGGCACGCTGCACTGGTTTGATCTTTGCGGAGACCGCCGCATCCGCGCGATCCGGCTGTTCCAGGACAAAACCGGCTGGACGCCCCACTACACGAGCAGCGGCGTGGACCGGAATTACGAACCCGTTTGCTGGGGGCCGCGATACATTCCGCCACAAACAGCGCTAAAGTAGCTGGCGTGCCACCGATCGACGCATCTCAAATCCGCGTAATACTTCTGGACATCGAAGGAACAACCACTCCCGTTGAATTTGTTTTCCAAACGCTGTTTCCCTATGCCAGCCGCAAGCTGGAAACGTTTCTGAAAGCGCACGCACAAGATCCCGAGATTCAGATTTTGATTCAGGAACTGCGCGCCCAACAAGGTGCGGATGAACGCAACGGCCTTAACCCGCCTGCATGGATGGACAGCCCGGAGGAAGCGAGGCTGCGTACCTGCGTCGCCTACGGGCAATGGTTGATCGTGCGGGACAGCAAGTGCCCGCCATTGAAAACTCTTCAGGGGAAGATCTGGCAAGAAGGATTCGCAAGCGGGGAACTGCGCGGAGAGATTTTTCCAGACGTGCCTGTGGCATTCGAACGCTGGCGGCGGCAGAAAAAAATCATCTGTATGTACTCGTCGGGAAGCGTGCTTGCGCAACAAAATCTGTTTCGCACCACCGCGTCAGGTAACCTGACTTCGTACATTTCCGAATTCTTCGACACCCGCGTTGGAGCAAAGGCCGATGGGGAAAGCTACAAGAAAATAGCTGACTCGCTTTCGTTTGCGCCAGACCAGTTCTTGTTTATTTCCGATGCGGTGAAAGAAATCGAGGCGGCGCGGTCGGTTGGAATGCAAACGGTTCTTTGCGAACGCGATGGCCCCGCCTCCTCTTCGCCAATGGAGCTTGTAATTCGCAGCTTTCAGAGTATTCTTCCCGACTAGCGACCGGGCTTCGCGAGCACCGTCTGACGATGCCGGAACTGGCGGTGCTACTCAGCTCCCCCACTCCGCATACAACTTTGTAATCGCAGGTGCGATGGAGAAGTCCCAAGCAAAAATGAGGACGTTCTTGTATTTTTCCGGAACAACGTAAAGATCAGCAGCCTCCGCCGCCGGCACTCCCGCTTTGTGCATTTTCTGCGCTTGCTCTTCAATATCGTCGAAAAGCGCCCGGGAGAGGGCAACGCCTTCCTGACCACAAACCGATCCATGTCCCGGAACGAAGACCGTGTCCTTGTCCCAGGAAGCGAAGGTCTTCAACGTTTGCCGCCAGCCGGACACCGTGGATTGCGTGTCGAAGCAGACCGGGTACAGGCCGGAAAACAGCAGATCGCCCGCATAAACAATGTTCTGTTCCGGAACTCGCACGATTACGTCCGTCCCGGAATGCCCGGGATAGCTTTCGATCACGGCCGTAATTCCGCCCAAGTCTACCTTCATCGGCAGCTTGGCCGGATCAATCGGACGATTTGGAAGGGCCAGAACGGCGGAATTTGACACATTGAACACCGTCGTTATGTGAGCCAAATATTCTTCGCGATGTTTTCGCGCGGTTTCCGTCTTGGCCTCTTTAACCGCCTTCTCGAGAGGGCCCAGGAAAGCGGTTTTGTCGGCGCCTTGCATTGCCCCGTAACTCTCCACGATGCGCTTTGCCGTATTGGCATGCGCCCACAAAGGAATCCCGTTGGCGCCGAAGAACGCGTTCCCCGTCGAATGATCATAGTGATAGTGTGTGTCCAGTGCGCCTTTGACAGGAACCTGGCTGACCATCCGCAAAGCATCCATCTGGAAGGCAGCTCCGGCCACGCTAATAAATCCCTCGATCAACAGAGCCCCGTCTTTGCCGGCCAGAAATCCCCCATTGCAAACCGTCTGGTAGCCTTTCGAGGGATCAGAAATCGTTGCGTACAACCCTTCACCGATCTTTCTGACCGATGCGAAGCCCTTATCCACAACCGGCGTTTGAGATATGCGCGAGTCATCCGCCAACTCCGCCGCCAGCGCAGGCATCGGAAGCAGCTTGGCGGCCGCATACATGGCTCCTAAATACGATGAGTTCGCTAGAAAGTTGCGGCGTGAAAATAGACCCGGATTGACCGCTTTGTGGCCCCGATGCGATACGTCGATCATAAGTCCTCCCGTGAAATCAATACTCCGTTTGGATGACCGTAAGTGAGGGTACGTTATTCTAGCAGAGACTTCCAAGGCAGCGGATTTTCGACCCGTCGCCTGGGAGACGAGTGTCGCAGGCTGTCGTTCAAAACACGCCGGTCATCCAAATCATTGATGCGCGGAACCCCTGTTACGTACCATGGATGTGTCAGCAGCAACTCATCCCTGAGTTACTCCGGGGGAATTCCGCCTGTCCTTGAGGGAGGCAGTCCATCATGATGAAATTCAGGCTTACGGTGGCATTGGCAATCGGGTTATCGCTTGCTCCCTCCCAGCAGGCGCAGCAAGATGCCTGGCGGGATGCGTGCATCCAGCGATGCGTTAGTCAGCCGACGTTGGGAGATCCCGAAGTGCAGCGGCAGGAAATCACCAGCCTCGAAAAAGAGACGGCCCGCGCCATCCAATTGGCCAACGGGACTTTTTTTCGCCGTGTCTACAGTGATGAGTTTGCTGGCACCCTTTCGCACGGGCAACAGATCAACCGGGACCAGTGGATTGCCACGATTGAATCACCTTCCATCAAGCGTGAATCGTTCAGCGTCTCCGACATCAAGGTCCGCATTTTTCAGGAAACGGCCGTAGCCACTTGCCTCTGGTCGTCCCGCTTCATTCTCAATGGACAACATCTCAGCAGCCAGCTCCGCGTGATGCACGTTTACGTCAACACCCCCAATGGCTGGCACGTGATTTCCGGCCAGACGACGAATCTGCCACCTGACGTGCAGCAGGTCCTCTAGCGCACTGCCAAATACAGCGGGAGCCTCGCGTTGACGCCCTGTGAAGCGGATGTTACGCTCGCCGTTCACTTTTCAAACGCATGCGCGCCGTCGACCTGATCCGCAAGAAACGTGATTCCGGGGAACTCTCCCGCGAAGAAATCGACTTTCTGGTTTCAGGGTACACGCGCGGGGAAATCCCCGATTATCAGATGGCCGCGTGGCTGATGGCTGTGTGGATCCGCGGCATGAACCGCTCCGAGCTGGCGGCGCTCACCGAAGTGATGCTGTACTCCGGAGAAGTCCTCAATCATTCCGAGATTCCCGGCAAGAAAGTGGACAAGCACTCCACCGGCGGGATTGGCGACAAGACTTCGCTCATCCTTGCGCCGATTGTGGCTGCGGGCGGACTCACCGTCCCCATGATTAGCGGCCGCGGCCTCGGCCACACCGGAGGCACGCTCGATAAACTGGAAGCAATTCCCGGCTTCAAGGTGAATCTGTCGCTCGAGGAATTTCGCCGCGTGCTGCGCGAGTGCGGCATGGGGTTGATTGGACAGACCGCGGAGATTGCTCCTGCGGATAAAAAGATTTACGCGCTGCGCGACGCTACTTCGACCGTCGAAAATATCGGCCTCATCTGCGCTTCCATCATGAGCAAGAAACTTGCCGAGGGGATCGACGCACTAGTCCTCGATGTAAAAACCGGATCCGGCGCTTTCATGAAAAAAGAAGAAGATTCCGTGCGCCTCGCGGAGGTGATGGTCGAAACCGGCAAGCGCATGGGCAAAAAAGTAGTTGCGCTCATCACCGATATGGGTCAGCCGCTGGGCCGCATGGCTGGCCATTCGAATGAAGTTGCCGAATCCATCGAAATCCTGAGGGGCCGTGGCCCCGCTGATTTGCGCGATTTGAGTCTCGACCTTTCCGCGTGGATGTTCTACCTCGGCGAGCGAACGAAGAACGTGGAGGAAGGCCGCCGCCTCGCTGAAACGATGATTGCCACCGGCCAGGCGCTCGAGAAATTCCGTCAAGGCATTCGCTTGCAGGGCGGAGATGAACGCGTCATCGACGAACCGGAACGCCTTCCCACCGCACGTCTGCTTTTCCACGTCGCCAGTTCCGCGAGCGGCTTTGTTACCAGCACGAATTGCGAGGGATTTGGCATCGCGCTCGCCATGCTCGGCGGAGGGCGCGAAAAGAAGGAAGACCGGATCGATCACGGCGTGGGTCTCGAATTCCACAAGCGCATCGGCGATCGCGTGGAATTGGGAGAACCGCTGGCCACGATTCATTACAATAGCGACGCCAAACTTGCCGGAGCGAAAAGTCTCATCGGGGAGAGCTATCACGTCGGCGAGGAAGCACCGAAAGAAAAGCGGCCGCTGGTGCGCCGCCTGATTGGTGCCTGAAAACGGCGTCTGAAGAGGGGTGTTCATGGGACGTTTCACCGGGGTACTCGGCATGGCCGTGATTCTAGGCGCGGCGTGGCTCTTCTCCACCAATCGCCGCGCGATCAAGCTTAAGACTATCGCCTGGGGGCTCGGGCTCCAGTTGACGCTGGGCTGGTTTGTTCTCCGTTCGGACGCTGGCAGTTCCGTGTTTGGCTTTCTGGGCGCCGGCGCAAATAGGCTTTTGAGCTATTCCTATGCTGGCTCTGCTTTTGTCTTCGGCGACATTGGCCTTCCGAAGGAACTTTCCCGGCTTGGTTTTTCGTTTGCTTTCCAGGTGCTTCCCACCATCATCTTCATCGCTGCCTTTTTCGCTGTTCTTTATCACATCGGTGTCATGCAGCTCATCATTCGCGGCGCTGCGTGGCTTATGACGCGAATCATGGGTGCGAGTGGTGCCGAGTCCCTCAACGTCGCCGCTAGCATTTTTATGGGCCAGACGGAAGCTCCACTCACGATCCGTCCGTTTCTTCCCAAGCTCACCAAGTCGGAGCTGATGGTGGTCATGACCAGCGGGATGGCGCACATCTCCGGCGGCATGATGGCGGGATACATCAATGTGGGAGGCGCCGATCCGAAGAATTTGCTGACAGCGGTCATCATGACCGCGCCGGGAACATTGCTCATGGCCAAGATGCTCGTCCCGGAGACCGAGCAGCCGCTCACCGCAGGCCGCGTGGAAATGCCGCCCATGGAAAAAGAGTCCAATGTCCTGGGTGCAATCGCGCGAGGGACTGTCGACGGCTTGCACCTGGCGCTCAACGTCGGCGCCATGCTCATTACCTTCATTGCCTTGCTGGCTCTGCTCAACGCTATGATGGGCGGAATTCATAATTGGCCACACATGGCTTGGTTCCCGGAAAGTTTGCAGACCGTCTTTGGATGGATCTTTGCGCCCGTTGCCTGGCTGATCGGTGTGCCCTGGAATGAAGCGGCGAGGATTGGCAACCTGCTCGGGACCCGCATGGTCATTAATGAATTCGTCGCCTTTGGCCAGCTTGGCACAATGAAGGCAGCGCTAGACCCGCGGACGTTTGCGATCGCCACCTTCGCTCTTTGCGGCTTCGCCAACTTCAGCTCCATCGGCATCCAGATCGGCGGCATCGGCGCGCTCGCACCAGAGCAGCGCAGCCAGCTTGCAAAATTCGGCGTCCGCGCCATGCTGGCTGGCACTATGGCAAACTTAATGTCGGCTTCCATCGTGGGAATTCTTTGGCATACTTAATGTCTGCTTCCATTGTAGGAATTCTTTCGTGAGCCAAAAAAAAAGATCAAAGATCAAAATTCGGAAAAAGATCGCGCCTTCCTCTAACACCTCCGCCCCCGGTGAATTCGAGCGTGCTGGCGAAGCCGCCGACTTCATCTTTTCGCAAACGTCTCTTCGGCCCAAGATCGCCCTGGTTCTAGGCTCTGGACTCGGTGCCTTCGCTGACGAATTCGACCACGCCACGAAAATTCCTTACGCTAAGATTCCACATTATCCGCAGTCGACCGCCATCGGCCACGCGGGAAAACTTGTCATCGGCAAAGTGGGCGCGATTCCCGTTGCCGGGATGCAAGGCCGGGTCCATCTCTACGAAGGCTATTCCGCGAAAGAAGTCGTATTTCCAATACGCGTTTTTGCGCGCATGGGCGTAAAGGCTGTGATCCTTACAAACGCCGCGGGCGGAATCAAACGGGAATTCGTGCAGGGCCGGCTGGTGGTGATCAGCGATCACATCAACTTGCAAGGCGTCAATCCGCTCACCGGACCGAACGACGAACGCTTCGGCCTGCGTTTTCACGATATGACCGCTGCGTACGATCGGCGATTTCGGGAAATGACTGTCGGTGAAGGAAACCGTATGGGCATGGGGTTGTATGAAGGCGTATACGCGGGACTCCTCGGGCCCAGTTATGAAACGCCGGCGGAGATTCGCTTTTTGCGCGGGATTGGCGCCGATCTAGTGGGCATGTCGACAGTTCCGGAAGTCATCGCCGCGCGGCATAGCGGCATTCGTGTGCTGGGAATTTCCTGCGTAACCAATGCGGCAGCGGGAATTCTGGATCAACCGCTCAACCACCTCGAAGTTTTGGAAACCGCGGAGCGCGTGAAAGGCCAATTTATCGGCTTGCTGAAAGCGGTTATTCCGCGAATCGCAGAGGCCATAGCGTGAGCGATTACGAGAGCCTGATTTCGGCCGCCCGGCAAGCGCGGGAAAACGCGCATGCGCCCTACTCCAACTTTCGCGTCGGCGCCGCCGTTCGTGCTACTTCCGGCAGAATCTTCGGCGGTTGCAACGTTGAAAACGCTACCTACGGCCTTACTGTTTGCGCCGAGCGCATCGCCATCTTCAAGGCCATCAGCGAAGGCGAACGCGGTTTCGATGCCATTTCCGTGGTGACCGACACCGACACGATGACGCCGCCCTGCGGTGCCTGCCGTCAGCTGATCTGGGAATTCTGCGGCGACGTTCCCGTGATCATGTCCAATCTCAAGGGCAAGGTCGAAATCCTGCAGATGCGCGAGCTATTTCCGAAGCCGTTTGATTCCTCGCATCTTTAGAAAATGTAAAATAGAAATGGGATATCGCTTGCGGGCGGGAAGTCGTTTTTTCCATTCGTGGGCGCTCTTTCACCTGAAGTAAGCTGGAAAGATATGAATTCTGAAAATACTGAAACCTCAGCCCCGCAAGGCAAAGAACGGATGAAACAGGGCTCCGCAATCTCCGCATCCGTCGGCGCCATCCTAAGCTCCCTCGCAACAATGGGCTGCTGCTTGCCCTTGGGTTTCGCCGGCGCGTTGGGAGCCGCCGGCGCGAGCGCGTTCGTGCAAAAATTCCGCCCCTGGCTCCTCGCAATTTCGATTGTGCTGCTGGGAATTGGTTTTTGGCAGCAACGCCGCGCAAAGCTCTGCTCCGTGAAACGCAATTATTTGAGCGCCGTGCTTCTCTGGACCGCCGTGGTTTTCGTCGTGGCTATGATCGCTTTCCCCCAGGAAATTGCAGGATTTATCGCCGATCATCTTTCCGGAGCCGCGAAGTGATCAAGAAACAGCTCGCCGTGGGCGTTGCCCTCATCGGACTGCTTCTGGCAGTCGCATTTCTACGCATGGATTCTTCGACGCCGAAGGGGCAAGATCCTCTCATCACGCTCACGAACTCGAATTTCGCCTCGTTCGAAACCACCTTCGACAAATCCACGGAAGGCCCTCGGCTGGTACTTCTTCTTTCTCCAACTTGATCAACCTGTCTGCGGGGGGCCTCCGCAGCCGAACAACTATTGCAGCGCAATGCGGACCCCTTGCTCCGAGTATTGGTGGTCTGGGAGCCCATGCTTGCGACGGACCGGCGTTCACCCGTTCATAGCACTCTGGCCAGAATCCCGGACAAGCGCGCCCGCCAATTCTGGGACCCGCAGCATCTCGTCGCAAGAGAGCTTCTTAAAATTGCTGCTGAGCACACGGAACAACCGAAACCCGTTTGCTGCGTCGACAACGGGTTTTTCTGGGATGACGCCATCCTCTATCCATCACACTCGAAGTGGCGGCAGGCTCCCACGGCTGTTTTCTGGAACGGTCCGGTCATCCGCGTCACTACTGCCCTGGAGCAGGCGCTCCAGAATCGTCCTTAAAGGTTCGCTTCAGGACTTGGCGTAGCATACCCCGCAGCGGTAGCGTCTCTCTTGTTTCAATTCCACAACGTGGACAATTTGCCCGCGCACAAAAATCGACTGCGTGCCGGGTGAGTAAGGCGCAGCCACTTCGATGTCCGTTTTCTCAACGTATGCCTTTCGGCTCTTGAATCGCAGCCCGCCCCGGGAAATGTCCTCGCAAGCCACGATGTCGTCGCCAAAGGTATAAGTTCGCACGCATGCTTTGAAACTCACTTTGGTGCGCACGTGCTTGCGCCGGTTGTCGACGCGCGCGGAATATTTCGCCGCCGGCGCTGGTTCCGTTGCCACGCCTGCCAGCACTTCGACGGGCACTTCCTTTTCCTCAATTTCCGGCAGGGGAACTGGTTGCACGGTAGCTGGCTCGCCGGTCTCCTCGTCCGTCGCCTGCTTCCAAAACGTCGAGGATCCGCAGTTCTTGCAGGAGCGGACGATCCCTTCATTCACAAGGTAGACATCCGATTCCAGGTCGCTCTGCTCCACCGTCTCTCGCGTTTTGCAGCTGCTGCACTGCAGCAACACGCGGCTGGCCACTTTTTCGGAATCCGTCATACCTTGGAATTTGACGCCCCAGAGGTCCATTTCCGGGTTCAGGAAGGCCACGCCGTAAGTGTATAGCCCACCGTCGTTCCCGAGCTGGCCAACGACGCGAATCTCGGCTTCTTTGTCGGTGTCCAGCCTGCGGAGGATCAATTCTTGTTCTGCGTAGAGTGCGTATTGCGAGACGATGCCGGCGCCGTGGCGGCTGAGCAGCACCGTTTTGGTCTGCTCGGAGAACATCTTGCCTTCCATGTCGCTGCCGACCAACAGTATTCCTATTTCTCGCGGAATTCGGCTGCTGCGACGTACGCCTTCTGGAGGCATTCCCACCCCACGCTGAGGTTGCCGGGACTTGCCTGATGTTACTTGGATTTCTCCGTGGAATCACTCAATTTTGACAAGCCTGTCTTCTCGCGCTAAACATCTGTGCCCAGCTCAAACCGGTTATGCCGTGCGAGGCGCCTGCCTTCACTGCTTCCACAAGGGTCTGCCGCAGTCGCGGCTACTTAGGATCGGATTTGCGAACTGCCGTCTTACGTTTGTCCCGCAACGCCACCGCAGTGCGCGGCGCGGATTTCGTCACTTCGCGTGCCGCCGCCATTTGGAGATTTGGGCCCGCGCTAGCCTTCTGGTTTCTCGCCTGATACGTGCCTACATTCGCCGCCGACTTGGCCTTCGCAGCCACCGGTGTTCGAGCAGCAATCTCCCACGAGTCAGTACCGTCGAAATGATCTGGACTCACTTCCTGTGCTTTGCAGGCGGGTGCAAAGAGCAACACAGCGCCAAAGCCTACCAACAGCATGGGTACCTTCAAGAAACTAATCGGCTTCATGGAGAACCTCCGCTTCGACTTTCGAATGGGAATCCAGGGGATACCAGCTCAGAGAAGGCATTTGAGAATTAGAATTCTCTGAATTGAGTCGATTCTCTCGGACGCGCCAGCAGCGGTCGATAGCCCATGAGTACTAGATTGTATCCAGTTCGCTAATATCCTTTAAATGTGAAAGTTACCCGTTGCCCGGCAGTCGGCAAGAGTCTGGATTTCTTGCCAAATCCGGCCACGAAAGGCGTATGATGTCACTGTCGTTCCCACCTCCGACACCCACCAGCCCATTTTGCGTCAGACCGTGGGGTGTCTCGTGCAAGCCATTGCGCACCGTCTGGAAGAACGCGTTCCCCTCACCGTAAGGGTCGATCTCTGCAGTCTTGACGTCCGCCGCCCGGCGCAAGAGGCTCTGACAGAAAACGTGAGCACTCACGGCGTAAGAGTGGTTTCCACCACTCCCTGGAAGCTGAATGCGCGCCTGAATCTATGGGCTCTTCCCGGTGATTTTCGGGCCAGAGCGCGAGTCGTCTATTGTGAGCCCCTTGGAGGCGATTCCTATGCCATCGGACTCCAACTGCTTGCCGCTTCGGGAGGCTGGAAATAGCTCCGCGGCAAATCCCAATCGATGCTGCTACTTGATTCAGTAAAAGTTAGTGGGACCTAGCGTGAAAGTGCCAGCAGCGACTCGTTGAGCTTGGTCAGGTCCGAGTCGAGCCGGTAGTAACCGGAACGCCACCCAGCGGGAGTTTCATTTGGCGGGAAGTTGAGCACTGCAAAGTCGTTTGCCGGCCCTTGCTCGTTGGCCACTTTGGGGAATTCGTCACCGACGTAAGTCGCGGCGTGCTCGCGAACGACCCTCTCGCACTCATTGACAGATAGGACGGCACGCAGCATACCCTGATTCTTAGCGTGGGGTTGGCAAAAATAAAGGGTTGGCATACCTAGGAAGCATCGGCAATTTGACGGAAAGCTTGAATAGTACGATGGGACCACTACGGCGGCAGAATAGCCGGAGAATGCTAGAGACGCCAGCCGCCTCTAAATAACTGGATATATATCAACAACTTACAAACTCACTGGCGCGTTTTCGAGCCCCGGACACGGTAACTAATGAGAACGCTTCCCAAAATGAAGCACGTTGCCGCCATCCCCCAACTGTGGCTGAACGCGGCAAACACACTTGTGATCAGCAGCAGCACAGCGGCTGTGTAATAAAAAGCCGAAAGGTAGGATAGGTCCGTCTCGCCCTTCATGAGTCTCTCTTTCACAAACCTACCCGGGGACTATGCCAAAATCTGTGGTCGTGCGCTAGCCTCAACCCAAGTGTTCAGGGGTGCAGCGTCTCCAAGGCCGTCAGTCCATAGATCGCGGCGCAATCGGTCACTTTCCGCAGGTCGACATATTCGTTCGGTCCATGTGCCACCGACAGCAGACCGGGACCGTAAGCGTACGCCGGAACCCCCTGCGCAGCGTAGAACCGTAGCTCGAGTAACCCTGGACACATCTCAAAACGCGGTGCCTCGCCCGTAACTGCTCGCACGCTTTGCGCCAGCGTTATCCCGAGCCGTTCCTCCTCGCGGCATGCCGAAGAGCGCCCCTCCTGAAATACCTCCCATTCGAGTGGGATGCCCTCGCGCCTGCAACTCTCTAGAACCTCGATCAATCGTGACTTCTCTTCATCGAGACTTTCCTCAGGATTGATCCGCCGGTCGATTGTGAACCAGCATTCCTCCGGCACCACGTTGAAATTTGCGCCTCCGCCGCTCTGCCCCCCCAGCATCAGAATCGATTGCCGCGCCTGATCCGCCCCGATGTTAAAACTCGTTATTCTCTGCTCCACTTCCTGCTTCAATTCCTGCAGCCGCTGAACAACGCGAACCATCCGTTCGAACGCGTTCTGTCCCTGATGCTGGAGGCCCACGTGTGCCGATTTCCCCAGCACCCGAACGCGCAACGAGATCGCCCCCCGGTTCGCGTTCCACACCACCCCGCTGGTCGGCTCCGCCAGAAGCATGCCTACGCCGCCACGACCCAGTCGTCCCTGCGCCGCCAGCCACGCCGACCCGCCTTCGCCGCCCGTCTCTTCATTGGGCACCAGCGTTAGTTCGATCCTTCCGCCCAGTTCGCCGATGCATTCTTTCAGCGCGAGAATGGCATAAAGCATTGCCACGATCCCGCCCTTCATGTCGCCAGAGCCGCGCCCAAACAAGAAGTGTTCTTTGAGAACTGGACGAAATTGCTCCTCCGATTGCGCCGGCACAACATCGTAGTGTCCGTGAAAGTAGAGAGTCCTCTCGCCGTGGCCGTACCCCGCCAGCAGGCTCACAAGCGCTTCGCCGCCGTCCTTTCTATGATTCGGCGCGACAACGCGCTCGCAGTCCAGGCCATGCCTTCTCAGTTCTTTCTCGAGCAGATCGGCGCACGCGCCATAATTCTTCCCTGGTGGATTCTCCGTGGGTATGGACACCAGCTCCGCCAGCAACTTGGCCATCTCGTTTTCGTGCTCGCGCAGCCAGCTCAGGAGCGAGTCGGCTTTACTCGCCATATCTGGCATTGGTTCCTTCATGGCCTCCCATGCTAGGAATTCGCGCGTCCATCGCCAAGCTCCATTTTGGTGCCGCCGGGCAAAGGTCATATTTCTCTAGTCCGTTCTCTCCAAGATGATCCACCCTCGCGTGAAGATTCGCGGGGCTGTGGTAGTCTGTGCCGCAATGAAAGTACCGACCGGAGAAGCGGTATGACCGCCAGCCCAATCGCCTTTCCCGTATTGCGATGGGTGGGATTGCTGTGGACCCTTGTGTGGCTGCCGGCCTACATCCGATTCTGGGGCTGGGCCAACTTGCTGCACTTGTGTGACGTCGCGGTAATCCTTGGTGTCGCCGGTTTGTGGTGGGGAAGTTCTTTGCTGATTTCCAGCCAGGCCGTTAGCTCGCTGGCGGCCGGAATTTTTTGGGCCACTGACATTGGCTGGCGGCTCGTGACCGGGCGATTTCTCGTTGGCGGGACGGATTACATGTGGGACTCCCGTGTCCCGATCTGGGTTCGGCTGCTCTCCAGCTTCCATCTCGGTCTTCCTTTGGCTCTGCTATGGGCCATCCGCAAGACAGGTTACGACCGTCGTGCCATGGTGTTGCAAGCCGCCATCGCCGCCGCACTGTTCATCGCTTCGCGATTTTTGCCCGCGGGCTACAACATGAACTACGTTTACCAGGATCCTCTCTTTCATCGCTCTTGGGGACCCGCTCCCGTCCACGTCGCCGTGATCTTCCTCGGCGCTGTCGCTCTCGTTTATTGGCCCACCCATCTTTTCCTGAGTTGGATGTTTCCTGTTCCAGGCACCGCCAAGTGAACTAACGACACAACGAATTCGGGAGCGAGTGACAATGAGCTCGGACGCAGAAAAGATTCGAGAAACATATCTCGCCATGCTGAAAACCGCCGTGGACGAAGCCCGCCTCGGTCTTGCCGAAGGCGGAATCCCCATTGGCGCTGCACTTTTCGATCGCCAAGGAAAGCTGCTGGGACGCGGCCACAATCGCAGAGTGCAGGAAGGTGATCCTTCTGCGCATGGCGAAACAGATGCCTTTCGCAAAGCCGGCCGCCAGCGTACCTACCGCGACAAAATCATGGTGACCACCCTCGCTCCCTGCTGGTATTGCAGCGGCCTCATCCGGCAATTCGGCATCGGCACCGTCGTCGTCGGCGAGTCTGTGAATTTTCAGGGCGGCATCGATTGGCTCCGCGAAAACGGCACCGAAGTCTTCGACGCCCATTCGAACGAATGTATCCAGATGCTGGCCAAATATGTCGCAGGGCACCCTGAGGTCTGGCACGAAGATATCGGCGAAGAGTGATTATATTGGCGGGTCTTCAGACCCGCGTTTTTCCGTATCGACTCCCTGAATCGCCCTGTCTCTTAGTGTACAAATCCGAAATTTCGCCGCTTCCGCGCCGCCCATTCTTGCTAACATTCATCAACTTTCATTCGCAAAGAGGCACGCACTATGAAAATTCTCGCGCTTGCAATCCTTGCCGCGCTCCTGCTTTCTACCGCACCACTCGCCCAGGACAAATCCGCCAGTGCGGACGAAATTCAAATCAAGCAACTGGAACGCGCCTGGAATCAAGCCGAGTCCAAGCAGGAAGTCCAAGAGGTCTCCTCGCTCCTCGCAGACAGCCTCGTTTACACCGATTACGATGGCTCGTTCATGAACAAATCGGAATACCTGAAATGGGTCGCGGCGCCACAGCAAAAGGCCGATCACATTTACGACGAAGGGCAGGCCGTTAAGGTGTACGGCGCCGCCGCTGTGGTCACCGGAATTTATCGCGAAACCGGCAGCAACAAAGGCAAACCCTACGTGATCCGCTCGCGCTTCACGGATACTTGGATCAAACGCGGCGGCGTCTGGCTCTGCGTGGCCAGCCACAGCACGCTCATCCCATCCAAATAATCTGCAGGCTCATTCACGCGGGCTTAATCGATGGAAGCAAGCTACAGGCAATGGACTTCCCGCGCGTTCGGTGCTATGTCTAGGGTTCTGGACTTGAAAATTTACGGGACCACTCCGTGGCCTAATTTGCCGCACATTTTACAATTCGGCGACAATGGCAGCTCCTAAGAAGGATTTCCCGCTGCGTGAGATTTCAGGGCAGCCGAATATCGCAGCGTACTTTCTCGATACGCCTGCCGTGTTACACCCCGAGCGGCTCGCCATCGTTGGCGAACCCCGCCAAGTGACCTACGGAGAACTGTCGGCGCTCGCCAATCGCGTCGGCAATGCACTTCGTGCGCAAGGCGTTTCCCGCGGCGCTCGCGTTTTGATTGTGCTGCCGGATTCGGCGGAGTTCGTGGCCGCTTTTTTTGGCGCCGCAAAAATCGGCGGCGTGGCCGTTCCCGTGAACCCTTTCGCACGCTCTTCCGATTACATTCACTACCTTGAAAACTGCGAGCCCTGCGCGGCCATTGTCCATTCCGAAGCGCTCGCGGAATTCTTGCCGGCTTCCAGCGTGCTCCCGCAAGTTCCCATCATCGTCGTCGGTGACGAAAAAAAAGATTTGCACGGCGTGTCTTCCGCAAAATGGAGTGCCTGGACTGCCTCCGCCAGTGAACAACTCGCTGCCGCAGATACTTCGCCGCAGGATCCGGCATTTATGCTTTATACCTCCGGCAGCGGCGGCGCTCCCAAAGCTGCAGTGCATCGGCATGGCGATATGCCGGTCGCTTCCCGAAATTATGCTGATGCTGTTCTTGGCTTGCGGCCTGATGACCTGACTTTCTCGGTTTCGAAATTGTTTTTCGCCTACGGTTTGGGAAACGGAATGTATTTCCCGCTTGCCGCCGGCGCGCGGACCCTGTTTAACCCGGAGCGTACCTCCGTCGCAAATGTCACCGAGTTGGTGACGCGTCACCGGCCCACGGTTTTCTTCGCGGTGCCAACTCTTTACGCTGCGATCTTGCGGGAAGCGGAAAAGCCGGGCCACTCCGTGAATTTTTCTTCCGTCCGTATGTGCGTGTCTGCCGGCGAAACTTTGCCCGCGGAGATTTTTAACGCCTGGAAACGCCGATTTGCGCTCGAAATCCTCGACGGAATCGGTTCGACGGAAATGCTCCACGTTTTTGTTTCGAGCGTTCCTGGAAAGTGCAAGCCGGGGAGCTGTGGATTTTCCGTCCCAGGTTACGAAGTGAAAATCGTCGAGGACAACGGTGAACCCGTGCCTGATGGCGAGATTGGAAATCTCTGGGTGCGCGGCGCGAGCGCTTTTGCGGAGTACTGGCGCATTCCTGAATTGACGGCGCGCACGAAACGCGGCGATTGGGTGGTGACCGGCGACAAATTCTTTCGCGACTCTGAGGGCTATTTCCATTATTGCGGGCGTGCCGACGACATGCTGAAAGTGGCGGGCATGTGGGTTTCGCCGATGGAAGTGGAGAACGCGATTTTGGGCCACCCGCACGTCGCGGAGGCCGCCGTCGTTGGCGCAACGGATGAGAGAGGACTTTCGTATTCCGTGGCGCATGTGGTGTTGCGCGGAGACGTCCAAGGCTCCGAGAAAGTGGCCGCCGAAATCTGCGAGCACGTCAAAGCGCGGCTCGTGTCGTACAAAGTGCCGCGCGAAGTCAAATTTTGCAGCGAGCTGCCGAAAACCGTGACCGGAAAAATACAGCGCTTTCTGTTGCGCGGGCAGAAACCCACGTAGAAAAGGTGCAAGTGAAGGTTGGCGGCGCATCATTGATTCTCATGCTGCATCGAGATAGGTGTCGTAAGTAGAGGCGATGGCGCGAACTTCTGCGAGTGTTTGATCGCGGAGAACTTTGCCGTCTTCGAGAATAGTTTCGAGAGCGTTGTTTGTGGGGAGTGGCGCTCCTTCGACGACTTCGACGGTGGCGAATTCCTTGCCATTTTGGAGGAGATTGAAGCGGCCGCCGCGGCTGGCTTTGCTGGGATCGGTTTTTGGATTTTTGTAAACGTTGTGCCATTGGCCGTTGCGATCGATGGCGGAACATTTCAGCGCGAATTTCAGCGTGTCGCGATTGACTTGCTGCAGCAGGGCGCCGCCCATGCCGTAGCTCCAGATATCCTGCGACCAGCCTTTGCGGGTGAGTTGCGCGGTAATGTGTTGGATGGTGTAGAAGTTGACGCCGTCGCCCTGGATGAAGCGCACGCACGGGACAGTAGTTTTCCAGCCTTTGCGGTTTACTTCGTAGCCAAATTTTTCGCTGACAATTTTGAACAGCTCTTCGAGGACGGTGACGGCTTCGCCGGAATCGGGGCGAATCACCAGCGTGCCGGCGCGTTGCATCACTTTGTCGTGCAGCGCGCCGCCCCAGAGATTGCGGACGGCATTGTAAATATCGTAAGAGTCGCTGACACAGGCGACGAGTCCTTCGGGAACGTTTTCGAGCATGTTGGCGTAGGCGTCGAGTTCATGCGCTTCGCCCCACGCGGTGATGGTGGAATGCTCGGAAGCGGGAATGCTGTAGGCGGCGCAGTCGAGCGGATTCTGCGGAGTGAGATCGGCGGAATAATATTGATTGAGCAGCTGAATGGCTGCGAGCGTGTCCGTGCCAAGAAAATTGAGCAAATGCGCAGCGCCGCCAATGGCGGCGGACTCCCTGGAGGAAACGCCGCGGAAACCGAAATCGTGCAGCTTGAAGGGAAGCAGGGAAGGATCGCCGGTGCGAACCAGCGCTTTGCCGATGACTTGCTTGATGGCACGCGAGAGTGTGGCGACGGTGATGGGATACCAGACTTGCAGGAGAACGGTCTCGGCCCAGTTGGTGAGCCAATAAAACTCGGGATCGGTGTTCTCGATAGTGATGAAGGCGTTGTGGCTTTTGACGACCGTACCTTCCTTGACGGCGCGGATGCGCAGCGGCAAGCGGCCACCGTGTTTCGCGTAAAGAGATTTGAAACCCTGGTAATTGAAAGTTTTGGCGCGGCCGGAGAAGTGCGCGTGAGCGATGCGGCGGGCTTCCTCGACGTCGTCGAGGGTGAAGACCTGGCCGGCGAAATTGGACTTGATGATGTACTGGAGCATGGCGAGCATGGTCTCGTCGAACATGCCGCCGCGGGACTCGACGTAAGAATAGATGTGGCGCGTGTCCGGGGGATATTGCCACCAGTGGGTGAGCTTGTAGGAGTCGGTATTGAGGATGGGATTGAGGCGAAGCGACTGCATGGGGCTCCTCGGAGTTGTCGGTGCGATCGAGGCAGGAATTGAATCTTGCCCTTGGTGAAAAGGATAGCAGGGTTCGGAGTGGACAGTGGGTAGTGGGCGGTGGGTAGGGAAGAGGGGAAAAGGAGGACGCAGAGACGCAGAGTCCGCGCCGAGCCTGTCGGCGTAAACGGCGGAGCGCAGAGAGCGGAGAGGAGTGGCCCCCCGTGTTTTTTGCAAGTGTTGCATCTAAAGGATTTAGCTGAACCGTAAGTCTTTTGTTTGCAACACTTACGGGAGATTCATAAGTGTTGCATTTAAAGGGTTTAGTTGGGGAAGTGGATGGGGGAATACGGAGTGAAGCATCCACACGCCCGGACGTCCAGACGTCGAAGCGGAAGGGAATGGGCGGGGCTGGCCGAAAGGCATGCGGTGAGAATGGAAAGGTAGCGGACAAAGGGAGGCGCTCCTTTCTCCGCCGCGGGCGAAACTGGACGCACTATATAACAAACAGTACTGGAAGTCAAGAATAACTATGTTGCTATTCGAATGGACGTCGCGAATTGAGACGGTGGCGTACAAGTTGGCCGAGGGAAAGGGTTTGCGGGAGGGGTGGGATTCGAAAGAATTGTGGAAATCTGTGGAAAAGTTTGAGGCGAGAGCTCATTGGCAAAAATTGACATAGATTGCCAACAGGGCTATTCTCAGGATTATCCAACTTGCGAGGTCTTTTTCCATGCCCATGAACATCAGTCTTACTCCCCACCTTGAGGAGATGATCCGCGAGAAAATCGCTTCCGGGTCATATAACTCCGCCAGTGAGGTGGTCCGCGAAGCGCTGCGCCTGCTGGAGCAAGAAGATCAATTGCGAGCGCTGAAAATGCAGAGGCTCCGCCAAGACATACGGGAGGGCTTGGACAGCGGTCCGTCCAAAGTATTCGACCCGCAGGAAATCAAGCGTGCCGCCCGAGAGAAGAAATCGGCGAAGAGTGCATCGAAGTGAGTACAATGTATGCAGATGTAGTCAGGAGGGTGCGATGGCGGGCGAGAGAATCCTTACGCTACGGCTGGATGGAGGGCTGAGGGGGAAGCTGGACAAACTCGCGGCGGCGACGCGACGGTCACGGTCGTTCCTGGCGGCGGAAGCGATCCGGGAGTATGTGGAATTGAATAGCTGGCAGATTGAAGAGATTCACAAAGGGCTGGCGGAGGCGGACAGAGGGGACTTTGCGAGCGAGAGCGAAGTAAAGCGCGTGGCGAAGAAGTGGACTCGTCGTGCGCGTTAGATGGCTGCGACGAGCACTGGCCAACCTGGATGCAGAAGCGGAGCACATTGCGGTGGACGACCCAGCGGCGGCGGCGCGCGTAGTGCTGAAGATTTTGCGGGCCGTGGATCTTCTGAAGAAGAATCCAGCCATGGGCCGAGCGGGACGAGTTGCGGGAACGCGCGAGTTGGTGGTTGCGGGAACTCCGTACATCGTGCCCTACCGGGTGCGAGGCGAGGCGGTGGAAATCTTGCGGGTGTTTCACGCGGCGCGGAAATGGCCGGAGAAATTGTGAAGAGAGAAGAGAAATCAGAAAGGTGATACTGGAAAATCAAGAAGGGGAATCCCGAGTGCGAAACGGCGGGCGCCCCGCGAATAGGCGACGCTATTTGCGACGGTGGGGTACAAGTTGGCCGAGGGAAAGGGTCCCGGTAAAAACGACCGGGATGCAAAAACCGCAGATTCGAAAGAATTGTGGAAATCTGTGGAAAAAGCAAGGGTTGCAGGAGGTTATGAATGGGGACGCGATGGTGCCGCACAATCCTGGACGCTAGCCTGCGATTCTCGTCAAGAGGCTTGAGAACATGGATTCCTTTGATAGATCCTCCGTGCTAAGGCGCAAATAGAGCATCTGCCGAACAGAATCGTCGGTCAGATAAGTTCGCTTTTCCTTTTTTCGGAGGTACCACGCAAGGAGTCTGATGAAATCGTGACCGCGAATCGTCTGACGCACGTCAGGATAACTCTTTGACCTGATGAGTGTTAATCGGGCCTCAAATTGCCCGACCTTGTCCTCTGGGAGACGAATCTTCATGTAGCGCCTCATGAATTCCGCACCGTCGAATTGTATGCGACCCCCATCAAGAACAAAGAACTTCTCAATGCTGTCAATCCACTCCAATTGGAGCTGTAGTTCAAAATTTGTTGCCCGGGCAGCGAACAAGTATTGGAGGGGCCCGGTAAGTTCACTAATAAGGTTAGCTCCACTCCCAGTTGTGTTTGGAGCAACCATTATTAGTAAGTCGTGTACCGCTTCATTGCAGAAAGCGTACAGCTCCATTGACGCGTAGTCTGTAAATAAGAGGAGCGAGCAGACTATTTTCCGTGGGGAGACGTACTCGAGGTCGGCGTCTGCGAGACAGGCCATTTGCTTAGAAGAAACTCCATTGCTCTCCAGTTCCATCGCGAGCGTTATGACCTCACTTTGTTTGCTTGGATGGGGTAACGATCTTGCGCGCACCAAATCGGGAGCAATGTTCACCGCTGAAACGGAATACACCGAAACGTTCTTTCGACCATGTTTGTCCAGAAAAGTACGGACTAGTCCAACGTCGCGTTCCCCCTCTACGAACACATCCTGTCGGTCGGGATGCAATTCATACCGGGCAATCAACCCTTCGATGTCGAAGTTGATCGCCTCGTTCATGCTTCGACTTTTTCCGGGTCCGTTGTCGGGTGCGGTGGGCCGACTATCTTGTTGGACAGTCTTGCGACGTTTCGTCGATGGCGGGTTAGGAGCTCTATAGAATGCGTCGCAATGACGAACTGAACATTATTGCCACTCGCGCAGCGAAGCAGGGCGTCCAGTAGATTCCTTTGCCATGAGACATTTAACGAGAGCTCCGGCTCATCGATGAGGAGAATCGTGTTTGGTCCCAGCGCGCTGATCACTTCGCAGAAGAGAATCAGTAATTCTTGCTCGCCTGAAGAGAGCTGATCGGGCAGCAGCTGTTCGCCTGTCAAGGTTGCGATCCGTAGGCCCTTCTCAACATGAAGAGTTATACGCTTGTTGAGATATAGAGTATTGATGCTTTCAACCAAAGTTGTTAGGGCAATGTGTAAGGGCTTCAGCGCGTCTAACCGAGCCTCGTTTCCTCGTAGGAAGGGTTCAAGCACCTGAATTACCATGTCAAGTCGATCAGGCGGAATAGTCTTGAGCGAGCTCACCAAATCACCTACTTGGAGCTCCGAAATTAGGCCGAACTCGCTGTATTCGCTGGTTAGTCTTGCTTGTTTGTCCAGTCGCCTCAGTACGTCGTTGCGGCCCTGTTCCGAAATGTTTACTGGTCCCGAAAATTGCACAGCGGCTAGACGCCGGACCAGTTCGGTGTAGATGGCGTTGACTGAGAATTGACCCTCGTTCGAGGCGCGGATAGCCTTTTTTCTTGTTGTGTTCATAGCAGTGGCAATCGAAGCTTGAATCGGTGAAGGGGGCTCTTGGGAAATGATTGTCCCCTCATGGAGCCTGAAGGCGGGCTGAGCGTTGCGGGTTTCAGTTTTCGGCTTAGTTAAGCGATCGTAAGGAAGAAAACCAAAGCTGAAGGTGGGCAGCATATCGGCAAATTTAGAGTGGACCTTGTCACCGGTCAGGTCCTTTATAGTTCCGTTTTTTTCAACCTGATACTTATAGCTGGCTATCGGCTTGGATGCCAAACTGTATGTCACTTTGAACTCGCCTGGCGTTGCACTTGTTCGATCCGCCGAAATCTCAGCATCGTCGCTGAACGTGACGAGGATTCTCTTGAATCGCTGACTTACAAGATAGGTACGGTGCCCTTCACCTGGACGCCCGCGGGCGACGGCGCCGCCATGGAAGGCGAGCTCACGCTGAAGCGCGGCGCCTTCGGTATCGGCCTCGGCGAGTGGAAGGCGACCGATACCATCGGCGCCGACGTGAAAGTGAAATTCAAAGTGAAGCTGCGCAGGGGCTGAAAATGCGCTTTCGCCTTCATCGCGCCGCCTTGGCGGCGGGCGCCCTCGCAGCTCTCCTCGCCGGCTGCGCGCAGTTGCCGCGCGTGGAG
>Ga0137403_10001405_pt1 | contig 30252 bp, 24 predicted proteins | sample CZOMad2_1_16fung_FD_122057 | JGI IMG/M metagenome (GOLD analysis project Ga0137403, IMG submission 122057) | Vadose zone soil fungal communities from Angelo Coast Range Reserve, California, USA - CZOMad2_1_16fungal (Hybrid Assembly) | ecosystem: Environmental > Terrestrial > Soil > Vadose zone... | reverse complement strand
ATTGACTCGTCGCCTTCACCCTATGAACCGCCGATCGACGGCGTGGCTGAGATCTGCCTCTACCGAAAGCGCACGATCAACCTGCTTCGGCGTTACGCCAAGCTGTCAGTGGAGACGGGGAGGTTGCCATCAGTGCTGAGCGGTATGGATTTTCAACCGAAAATTACTTCGTATCCTTTACGGACTTTCGAGGACGCGGTCATCTTCGTGTTCGACATCGAGCGCTGCCTAGGGGAGTTGGGGGAGTATGAGTATGAGGTCATAGCCCGCGTCATTTTGCGCGGCGAGAACCCAGATCGAGCGGCAGATGAAATGCATTGCACATCGCGCTCTGTTTACCGCACACTGCCGGGGGCGTTGGACAAGTTGAGCAAGAAGCTCCTGCGAAAAGGTATCCTGCGCCGCTCCGAGATCAGCCCGAAATCTTGTCAAGGGGGTAAGAACGGTGTTTTTGACTTAGGTTCCTGAAAAGAAACGAAATATAGTTCAAAGAAAGTTGTCAATTTTATCCTCTTGACATGATATCCTGAACTTAAGAGTAGTAAAAAGGGACGCGGCTTTCGCTGCGTCCCTTACTTTTTGGTTCCAAGGAAATCGCCCAGGAACCGGTATTTTAGTCCCGGCGCGGATGACACCGAGTGAAACTTTGTCAAGGTGCTAGGCGGATCATTGTTGACTTAAGTTCCCGAAAAGAAACGCGATATAGTTCAAAGAAATTTGTCAATTTTAACCCCTTGACATGGTATCCTGAACTTAAGAGTAGAAAAAGGGACGCAGCTTTGGCTGTGTCCCTTACTTTTTGCGTCAGCAAGAGATCGGAGGACGTAATGGCACCCCGAGTAACTACCCTGGCCCAAACCCGAGTGGAAAACGTGACGGACACCCAGTCCTTCCCTGGCGTTGAAGGTCGGACGGCGCCGGCACAGAAACCGGACGAGAACGCTGAGACCTCCAGGCGCGCTTCCGGCAAGCGGCGTGTGACTCTGAAAGACGCCCGGCGCGAACTTCTTCGACTGGTATGTCTGAACTCGGCAGCCATCACGCAGGCCGTCATCGACGACGCACTACAAGGTAAGTACTTGAGCGCAAAGTTCTTGTTCGACGCGGTGGGTTTGGTCGCGACGGATGCGGAGGAGCTGGAAGACCCAGCGCGGAGGGAGTCCCTGGCTAGCCTTCTGCTCCAACGCTGGGGGCTCGTTCCGCAGGGCGGTAGCATTACGGAAGTATCCGAAGTCGCTCCCTTCGTGGCTCCAGTTGGCGAAGCTCCCGTAGAATTGTGACTGTGTACCGGAGTTTGCCCGCGGTACGTGAGCTGGGTGGAGATACGCTGGGAGAATACATGGATTTGAGTTGGGTCACGGGCCGAATCGCAGTCGGCGGTGGGATTTGGAACGCCAAAAACATGATGGAAGTCACCCACGTGGGCGTCACCCACATCATCGACATGCAATTGGAGTTCGACGACCGGCCCCTGGCGGAGTTGGTGGGAGTGCAGGTGTTGTGGAATCCGATTGACGATGACTTTTTGCCAAAGCCGGTGGAGGTGTTTCGCGAAGGCGTCGACTTTGCAAAGACAGCACTGGACGAAGACGGAAGTAAGGTATTGATCCACTGCGCGGCGGGCGTACACAGGGCGCCGATGATGGCGCTGGCGCTGCTGTGCAGGCTGGGATGGACGTTGCCGGACGCCATGGCGTTGATCGAAGCGCGTCGTCCGGTGGTGGATTTTCCGGAAGTCTACGTGAATAGCGTGAAGAGCTTCCTCGAACAAGGTAACCTGACGACCCCCAGACGGACAGTTCGGGCCAGTTTTGCTCCCGAGCGGGGCTAGAAGACTACGACTCAGGCTCTGCCCGAATTAAGGAACAATGCGGTGTAAAAGCCGCCGGAGCATTAAACAAAGGCTGCGGTTCTTTCGCGGCCTATTTGTACGCCCGGACGCGGGCCGCATCGAAATGAATAGCCGTTCCGCTCCAAGTCGCGAGCGACCGGCCGGAGTTAATCTTGGCCACTAGGCAGGGAGAAGCGATGAGTCAGCTGGCGTGGGCAACTCGGCTCGAGAGCGTAAGTACCGCGAGATGTTTTGAAGCGAAATCAGGAGGCGGCATGAGGAAACCGGGAAATTCGCTCGCGTGGGCGGGGATAGTGTGCGCGCTCTTGGCGGTATCCAGCCATGCGCAACAACCGGCGAGGACAACGGTGAGCGATACCGTCTACCGAGCAGACGGAAGCACAGCTTCGGGAACAGTTCTGATTTCGTGGCCGGCGTTTACGACCGCAGATGCGAAGCCGGTGGCCGCCGGCACGTTGAGCGTCGCGCTCGGAACGGGTGGAACGTTCTCGATACAACTGGCGCCGAACGCCGGGGCGAATCCTGATGGCACGTTCTACAAGGTCGTGCTCAAGCTGGACGACGGCACCTCCGAGACGGAGACGTGGGTGATTCCATCGTCAACGACAGCCGTGACGATTGCGGGGGTACGCGCGACGGTGGTACCGGCTAGCGTAGCCCTACAGGTGGCGTCTCGGCAGTACGTCGATAGCGCTGTGGCGGGCAAGGCCGCAGATTCGGGCGTGGTCCACATCGCCGGGCAGGAAACCATCTCCGGGGTCAAGCAGTTTGCGACGGCGCCTGGCGTTCCTACTCCGCAACAGGCGACAGACGCTGCTAACAAAGCATATGTGGATCAATCCGTGGCAACCGTCGGGGCCGGATCGTTCGTGGCCAAGACGGGCGACATTATGACTGGACCTCTGACGCTGCCGGGCGATCCGACCGCCCCGGCACAGGCAGCGCGAAAACAGTATGTGGACACGCAGCTAGCTGCGAAGGCGGACAAGGTTGGCGGCGTCGTTCCATTAACGGAGCTTGGTAACGGAACCGCGGACGGAACGAAGTGCCTGAAGGGCGACCAGAGCTGGGGAGCCTGCGGTACGAGTAGCAATGCGGTGCAAATTCAGGGCAAGGCCGTTGATGGGACAGCGCCGTCTATAGCGGGTCAGGAATATGCCTGGAATCCTGGCGCCAACAGCGGTCTCGGCGCGTGGGTGGTGCAGGCGAAGACGGTGATCGACCTGCGGGACTACGGTGTGGTGTGCGACGGTGTCACCGATGACGCACCAGCAATCCAAGCGGTATTGAACACAATCAGCTATCTCGGGAGTTATCACATCAAATTTCCCGCCAACAGGTTTGCCGGAGGCGCCAATGCGACGACGAGCGCCTGCTTGATAGGAACACAGTTGACGGTGAAGGGCTGGAACGTAGTCCTGGAAGGGATCGGTTCGAAGCTCAAGTGTGTGACCACATGTTTCTATATCAACGATCCTTCTATCGGTCCCGAGAACATCACGATTCAGGGCTTCGAGATATATCCCGGGGGGCCGACGGGGACGCAAGCGGCGATTCTGGACAACGGACAAAACACGCGGATCATCAACTTGTCAGCTGGCAACGGCATAAACAATGTCAATAGGTTCGGCTACTTCGTCGAGAACCTAAACGACCAGAGCGAGGTGGTCGAATCGCTCAACATGCGGGGAAACGGAGCATTTATTCGATGCGATGCGACGTTTTGCGGCGCCGCTCTCTACGCACCCGGTCCATTCAATGTTAACCCTGGCATCACGACGATTCTAAACTCCGACCTTGGAATGCAGTGCGGAGGAAACGGAATTGACTGGCACTCGGGAAATCTCTTGAACCTGGGATCTGGCAACATCATTCAGGGCTATGCGCAGTTCGCCATCCGCTATGACCGCAACAACGGCTTCGCTAACCGATTGGAGCTACGTGATGTGTACCGTGAGGCGGGCAGTTGCTCAAATCCGATGGGCAACGTGGGGCAAGCGGACATTATTGTGCAAGGCCTTGTAACTGTGGAAGATGCGGGTGGCGCGACCGGTGGCAACGTTCCGAGATTCGCCAATAATGGACCCAATCATCACATGTTTTACATCGTCGCAAAGGATGCGGGTGGCAACTTGTCAAATCCGCTCCCCTTTGGGTTTGCGGACTCTGACAATGTCACGACGTTTCATTTGCAGTTTCCGCGCATACCGAATGCTGTAAGCTACGACGTGTTAGTTTCGCGGCAGATTTCCAGCACGGATTCGACGATTCCCTGGGGCTTCAACGGGAACTGGCTGGCATCGTCGGTTTTAGATAGCACTTGCGCATCGAATCCCATTTGCGATACGGTCTATAATCCCGCAGCCGCTCTGAGCGTATATCCCTTTGTACCATCGCTTTACGGAGCACTTTTTCTGCCCGTGTTGCCGTATTGGCCGGCGCCAGTGGTGCTTTCCTCAACCACCGGATCTTCCGGAGTGGGAACATACAACAGCCCGAGTATGGCTCGACCGGTCGTCAACGTAGCGCCGAATACGTCTTTTGCGGCCATGAGCCCCGGAAAAAGGGAAAATGGGGCCGATGTGTTTCCGGTGCTTGGGAATATGCCGTACAACACGTTGGGGTATACGGGCGGAGAACTGCAGCGCGGCTTCATGATGCTAGGGACGTCGGAGCCGTGGGGATCTATCGATGCCGGACGAAAAGGCCGACTGAACTTCGGGGGATTCTCCTGGAACGGAGCACTCACGACAGACCTGGTGACGTGCCGGGATTCCGTTTTATTGAAGACGATGGCACACGAGAGTTTACGGCCCTTAGCCGATGCGGGGGACTGTGCTTTGGGTGTAGCCGGGCCAGACATTGGCTACTTGCGAGCACGGACGGGTTGGAGATTTTACTTCAACGCGCTGCCGGTGGGACCGAGCGATACGAACGGGATTGACTTGAATTCCGGCGGCATCAATCTTCCGACGGGACCGGGGGTAAAGTTTTCGATTGGTGGAAACAACATTGTTCCGTTGGCAGTGAAGGGCGATTTACTGGGCTTTGGAACAGCGCCGGCGGCAGTTCATGTGGGCAGCGATGGGCAGTGCTTAGTGGCCGACTCCTCGCAGACTAATGGATTGAACTGGGGCAGTTGCGGGACGGGCGGTGGAGGTGGCGCGCCTCCGGGCGGAACAACTACGGATGTACAGTTCAACGACAACGGCGTCTTCGGCGGAGTGGTGGGTTTTACATTTAATAAACAGACCGGCGACCTGACGGTCCCCGGGATTATCAATGCAAGCGGAATCAATACGACGGGCACAGGCGCTTGGAGCGTGGAAGGTGCTTTTGGCACGCCGACGACTCCCTTGGCGGGGCATAGCAAAGTAGCGTTCGGGGCCAGCGGACAATTAACAGTGGCGCAGAACGGAAATACGACTTTCACAGATGTTTCCTTGGCGGGGCACACGCACGCGGCAAGCGACATCGTGAGCGGGATCCTGACCGCCGCGCGATTGCCCGTGATGATCGCGTCCGGCACGTCTCATAGCGCCGGCGCTGTTCCCGACCCTGGGGCGGTAGCGGGTACGGCTAGATATCTGCGGGAGGATGGGACGTGGAGCACCCCGGCGGGAAGCGGCGGCGGCACGCCGAGTGGTTCCACGACACAGGTGCAGTTCAATGATGGCGGAGCCTTCGGGGGCGCGCCGAGTTTCACGTTCGACAAGACGACGGGGAATTTGTCTTTAGGTGGAACGGTGACGGCGGCATCATTCGTGACGTCGGGAGCCGGAGCTTGGTCGGTGGAAGGATCGTTTGGAACATTGACGGCTCCGGGTGCGAGTCGTAGCAAAGTGGGGTTTGGGGCGAGCGGGCAGTTGACGGTCGCGCAGAATGGCGCGTCAAGTTTCACCGATGTTTCCATCGCGGGGCACACGCACGCGGCTGGCGACATTGCGAGCGGGATTATGGCGGTGGCGAGGCTGCCCGCAATGGCAGCGTCGGGAACAGGACATGCTGCCGGTGTTGTCCCGGATCCTGGAGCAGCCGCGGGCACCGCGAAGGTGTTGCACGAAGATGGGACGTGGGGCAACGTCACTGAGGCGCAGGTCACGAGTTTATCGGGCGATTTGCCGAAGGGCCTCATGACAAGCAAGGGCGACCTAGTCTCCTGGGGATCTGCGCCGGCGAGGCTGGGTGCGAGTACAACAGACGGGCAGGTGCTAATGGTGGATTCAACGGCACCGCTGGGAATTCGATGGTCACAGGGACCGGGAGCCGTGATTAATACGATTGCTGTGGGCTATGTGTTTTTGCCGGGCATTACGATCCCACAAAATGGTGCTGCGGGAACGGCGGTCGCGGGAACGGCGAATCAGCTGCGCGTGATGCAGGTGGTCATTCCGTACACGATCACGGTGGGCAAGGTCGTCGGGAATATTACGACTTCATCTTCGGGGCAGAACATGTTCGTGGGCGTGTACGACTCGTCCGGAAATAAGTTGCTTGAGGCAGCACTCTCTTGTACGACCGCGAATGGTGTGAGCACTTCATTGGGATCGACGGTTACATTGACGCCGGGGACGTACTGGTACGCAGTAAGCGCATCGGACACCACGTGCGCGGCGAGCGGGGCGTCGTTGAGTGGCGGATGGTTCAACATGCTCGACAAGAACACAACCCGAACGGCGACGGCTGCGAATTCGGTATCGAGCGGGGTAATGCCTTCCACTCTCGGCACCCTGACGTTTAGTTCCAGTTTTACACCCATCACAACCATGCTGGAGAGGTAAATGAAACCATACTTGGCTTTCCTGGGAGTAGTGTGCCTAACCGCGGCTGGCTGGGGGAGCACGTATTACGTGGATTCCGTTGGGGGAAATGACAGTAATAATGGAACAACCCCACAGACATCATGGAAGAGCGTAGCGAAAGTAAACGCGGCGACGCTGACGGCGGGGGATGCGGTGTTGTTCAAGCGTGGCGGCGTTTGGACGGAGAGCCTAGCGCCGACAGCAAGCGGGACGGCGGGTAGTCCGATTTCGTTCGATGCTTATGGAGCTGGGCCAGCGCCGCTGCTGACGGGTTATTTGCCGTTGCCGGCGGCGACTTGGACCTTGGTGAGCGGGAGTCTCTGGAAGGCAACAGTGACAGCGTCTTCCATGAACTATGTGCTGTTTGGCACGGTTTGGGGAAGGAAGCAAACGGCCCAGTCCAGCGTCTTAGCGGACCGCGACTGGTACTTCGCATCCAACACTTTATTTGTGTTCTCCAATGGGAATCCGGCGGCATCCTACGGGAATGTGGCGGCGATGTTGTTGGCGTTCGGACAAATGATCTACCTGAACGGAAATAGCTATGTGAACTTGCAGCATTTCAAACTTACATACTTCGATAGCTACGGAGTGCGCATAGCGGGCGCGGCCCACGACATAACCGTGGGAAACGTTTGGGCGGAAGGGATTATTCCCAACGCTACGTTACCGCAGGGGTTTTACGTTTCGTCCAGCGTGTCTGGGGCGAACATCAATCTTTACAACGTGGACAGCCACCGCAACTACAACGGGTTTCAGGTGGCTTCGACGCTCGGGGTGTCGGTGAAGAACTGCCGGGCGTACGCCAACCGCTTTGCCGGACTGACGGACAATACGACGAACACGGTGTACTCAACCTGTCACTTTTTTGGAAATACGCTGGGCGTACTTCCGTCGCCGGTTCTGGGCGGGGCGATGACCTTGGACGTGATGGGCGGGACGGATGGCGGGGGCAACCTTCCGGTGAATACGTGGCCGGGCGTGGTGGACTTCGCCAAGTATCCGTCGCGGATTTCTTTCACGGTGGATGACGTCGGGCTGACGCCGGGAGCGGAAAACTACATCGATACGCTGACGCCGACGGTTGTGGGGCATGGAACACGGATGTCCATGGGAATTCAGACGGGATACATCGACGGCCACAATCCGCCGATTCTGTCGAAAATTCAGGCTTGGCTAGCCGCCGGGCATGATCCGACTTCGCACTCATGGTCGCACGCTTACTACACGAGCACGAACTGGCTGACGGTGCAATATGTCGGAACTGGAACGACGGCGATGATGTCGCTTTCGGGGAGTCACCTGACGACGACAGTGACGGGAGGACCAGGGGGAGAGAATCTGAACCTAGATCTAAGTAGCCCCCCTTACGACACTTTTCTTGAACTTTTTAAGTACTTCAAATACTCGGTTCCGGGGTACACAGCAATCGGAAACGCGATTCCGCAAGATGCGATGCACACAACCACGTTCGCGGACTTTTCGGGCGTGGATATCAGGACGGCGGGCTACAACATGCAGATCGACAAGTCGCGGTTTGTAAATGATGAACTGGCCGCGTCGAAGGTGTGGATGGAAGCCAAGATCGTCGGGACGGGGAATCAGACGGTTTATGTGTATCCCGATGGATTGGGGGACCCGCAGACTTTTGGCTGGGCCGCGAACAACGGATACAGGGGTGCGCGAGGGACGTTGAGCATGGACTTGGGTAACCGCGATATTGCCGCTGGAGGTAACGGGCTGGGCGTGAATATTCAGAACGTGACCAGTCTGGCCATCACGAAACTGCATGGCTATAGCGCTCCGCAGATTTGGGGACAGATTGGCGAGTTGGTGTTTAAGTCGGCCGTGTGGGGCGTGCCCTATGGGTTGTTTTGCCACATCAATGAGGACACACCGGCAGAAGTAAGTTCAGTGCTGGATGGGTTAGTACAACATGGAGCGTTCGTGATCACGGACCGACAGCTGATTGACGTGGTGTTTGCGGGCATGAATGTTACAGGAACTTCCTACTACACGAGCGCGGCGACCGGGCGGGAACCGAACTTGCGAGGAACAGCGGGGTCGCCCACGACAGGGGCCGGAGCAAACCTTGGCGCGGCGTACGCGATCGATCTCGATGGGCGGGACCGGGGAGTGTTCGGCTGGGACATCGGGTCAGTTGTAAGCAATCCGGGGAGCCGCGCTAGCGGTGCGTTCTCGGGACGAGGGGCGTCGATCATCCAGTGAAAAGACAAAACGTTTGGCTGCTGGTGCTCTGCGCCACGGCAGCGTGGGGGCAGTCCGCGCAAAATGGCTCGCTGGTGGACCGTGGAAGTGGCGTCTACTCCACAGGGGCGGTAGGAAGCCTCGCGTTTGGAGACAACCGCTATTGTGCGAAAGGCGACATTCCAGCGTTCGGAGCGGCTTATGACGGTCCGGCACAGCTGCCGGTCGCGTGTTTCTATACTGGCACAGATGGAACACCCTCGGGGACCCATCTAGATGCAGGCACGGCCACAACCTGGCGAGTGCGGAGCGACAGCGACACGTCGCAGTGCCTTCCGGGCCCTCCCGATAATGGACAGTGTGCGGTGAGCGATTGGAACACGGCAATGGCGGGCCTGGCCTGTGGCGACACTGTACAGATCGAACACGGGGCGGTGTTGCTGGCGCCATCCTCGACGGGCTTTGTCTTGCCACACTTGTCGTGTGATGGGAACCACTGGATCACTGTGGAATCTGATTCGGTTGTGAACGACCCGAACTTTCCCGCGGTAGGAACGCGGGCGTCGCCGTGTCACACTGGGTTGACTTCGGTGGCAAACTATCCCGACTATTCATGCGGTGCGGCGCATGGAAGCGTGGGAGCGGGACCAACTGCGGGACAGAGGATGGCGAAGTTTGTAACGACTGGGACAACTTCTCCCGCGATGTCGCTTGATAATCAGGTATCGCCGACATGCACGGCGTTCCCGTGCACCGATCACTGGCGTTTCATCGGGTTGGAGTTCACGAATCAACCGCCCAACGCAGGCGGGTCGCCGAGCACGCAAACAAGCCACAAATTGCTGGAATTCGCTGGTGGGGATCACATGATTCTAGATCGGAGCATCGTGCATGGACAGGACGACCCAGGGTTCAATAAGACGTCGGAGGTGCAGGGCGGGGTAAATTTCAACGGATCGTACCTCGCAGTAATCGATTCATGGATCTATGACATTTTTTGTTCCAATGCGAATAGCGGTCCCTCCTGCGTGGATTCGCAAGGAATCGCCGGCGGACTGGGTTTGTACCCGCAGGTTGCCCAAAAAATCGTGAATAATCTGGTAGCGGCTTCGGGCGAGAGCTGGTTTTGGGGCGGTGGGCAACAGGGGTACCTGCCCACGGCAAACAATCCCGACGGCAACGCGACCGACATCGAAGTACGTAGGAATCATAGCTTTAAGCCCCTGAGTTGGATGCTGCCGATCGGGCTAACGGGCACGACGAACCATTGGGATCCGAAGAATCTCGGTGAGAGCAAAGCGACGAATCGCTCGCTTTGGGAAGCGAACGTAGCGGAGAACAGCTGGACGGGATGGCAGAGTGACCAGTTTGGAAATGCCTTCCTAATGACGCCGAAAAATCAGAGCGCGAAGCTGGCCACGGGCGGAACGACGGTGACGGGGGGAACAGACAGCTCGGGAAATAACATACTCACTTGCACCGCGACGACTGGATCTTGCTCGTTTACGTGCGAGGAGGATTCGAATGCGGTGCCGGACCCGACTGGAGTCGGTACGACGGTGGCTTCGTGCGGGCCGATGGTGGCGTTTCCGGGAACTGGTGGGTCATACAACAAGGTTTGTCCGCCTTTCGGGGGTGGAACGGGTTGCCGCATTGTGGCGGGTGGCAATATCTACCACGTAACAGCATACGTGAGCCCCGTGGTAATACAGGTAGCGGAATCCACGACGGGGGTGAGCGCGGCAAGCTATACTGCGTACCGGCGCGGGCTGAATCCGAATGCTGTGGTGCGGAACTTCACGGTGCGCGACTCCATCATTCGCCACGTGACGGATGTGATGGAGGTGTTGAGCGGAGCTGGCGACGGTGGCGAAGAGGCGCTAGGAGTCCACGATGCTTCGATTCACGATATTGTGGCCTATGACGTGGACGCCACATTTTGGGACAACAACAATAGTTGCTGCACGCTGGGGTGGTTCGTGAAGCTGGAGAGCTCGACGCTGGTGCCGACAACTGTGCCAAGCAACATCATGGCGGACCACAATTCGGTGGCCCTGATTGGGTGGCAAGGACGGCAGCAAGGATTGGTGAGTTGGTTTGACTTAAAAGTACAGGCGACGGATACGGCGCCATATGCAAATGCACACTATTTTCCCAATATCAAGTTTCGGAACAATATCACAGCGGCAGCGGTGCAGATTACGAAGGCTGGGGGACCATATTTCGCGACGTCTTCCACAGTATCAGCAGGAGCAAGTGCATACGGTTGCTCGGACAACAATGGTGGCCAAAGCGGGGGAACCTGTTCATACGATCTGGCCAAGAATCTGTCGCTGACAGGACTGTGGGGAGGTCAAAACGACAATCCTTCCGACCTGCATCTACTGGGAGCAAACACGGTCGAAGCCTGCAGTTGTACGACAGCTGCGAATGGGGGAACCTGCACGCCGGGCACCCCCAACACATGGTCGACCCCGGTAACGGCCGGGTCGATTGATGCCTGTGATCGGACGGCAAGCCCAGGGCTGTACTCGGACGTATTCGCAACGTGGGATGTGAACGGTTCGAATACGATGGACCTTCATCTGAAAGCGGGTAGTCCGTACATCGGACAGGCGACGGACGGCGGCAATTTGGGTGCGAATGTTGACCTTGTGAACACGATGACGGCGGGAGTAGCCAGCCCTGTCAGTTATGCGCTGCTATCAATCACGACCACAGGCTTGGCGAACGGGACGAACGGAACCGCGTACACGCAGCAAGTACTTGCGACGGCGGGTGCGTCTCCCTATAAAGTGTGGACCCTGATTGCCGGCACGCTACCGGCAGGACTGACCTTAACACCGGCGGACGGCACGATTTCAGGCACACCAACTGCGGCTGGGATCTCCAGCTTCACGGTCCAGGTGGAAGATGCGGGGCATCAGTTTGCGACGACGGCGTTGAGCATTCAAATCAACTGAACACGCGGAGCCGCCTTCGTCTGGAGCAAAGGAGGAAGGAGCTGAGTGAAAACTGACTTGTGGTCGCTGGAGGACATTGGTAACCACCTGGACATGCGGCTCCCAGATGTGCAGCGAACGGAAGGGAAGGAGAGCATCCTGCTGCAGTCGCCGACGGTTCGTGATCTCCTGATGTGCGACTACCTCAAGATTCGGGGCAAGAACCGTCAGCTGTTGCCGTTGATCGCAAACCGGGCGCAGCGAGAGTATGAGCAGGGGCGAAGAAGGAGAAACATCGTTCTGAAAGCGCGACAGTTGGGCATCACGACTTACGTCGCTGCCAGGTTTTTCCTGCAGACGATCACGCATGCTGGGACTATGAGCGTACAGGTCGCACACGACCAGGAGTCTGCAGAGGAGATTTTTAAGGTAGTACATCGGTTTTGGGAGAACCTGCCCAAAGACGTTCGCCGGAAGGGGGCTTTGCAGACCTCTCGCGCGAATATCCGCCAGCTCGTGTTTCCGGACATCGATAGCGAGTATCGAGTGGAAACGGCGGGCGATCCGAACGCGGGGCGCGGGCTGACCATCCATAACCTGCATTGCTCGGAGGTAGCCCGGTGGCCCCGCGACGGAGCGGAAACGTTAGCTTCGTTGCGCTCGGCAGTGCCGCGGGATGGAGAAATTGTGCTGGAGTCAACGCCGAACGGCGCGGGCGGCGTGTTTTACGAAGAATGGCAACGTGCCGAGGAAACGGGATCGGCTCGGCACTTCTTTCCTTGGTGGTATGAGGATTCGTACATCGAAGACGATCCAGCGGAGGATTTGACGAAAGAAGAACAGCAATTCATGGCGCGCTTGGGATTGACCGCGCGACACATCGCATGGCGGCGGAAAAATCAATCAACTTTGCGAGGGTTGTCACCACAAGAATTTGCCGAGGACCCTCGGTCCTGCTTTTTGGCATCTGGCGAGTGTGTATTTGATGTGGAACAAGTCACTTACAGAATGGAGGCCTGCCTCAAACCTTTCGAGGAGCGGGACAATCAGCGTTTGCTGATCTGGTGGCCGCGGCAGGACAAACGACAATATATTGTTGGTGTCGACCCGGCTGGCGGCGGCACGGCGGGAGACTACTCGGCGGTGCAGGTGATAGATCGTGAGACAGCCATGCAGTGCGCGGAGTTGCAGGGGCACTTCCCTCCGAGAGAATTGGCCGGACGAGTAACGGGGTTGGCAAAGGCATACAATCACGCTCTCGTGGTAGTGGAGCGAAACAATCACGGCCACGCCGTGCTTGCGTATCTGCGCGAGACGGAGCGCTACAAGAATTTGTTTGAACAAGATGGGCAGTTGGGGTGGCTAACATCAGCGGTATCACGCCCGGCGATGATCGAAAATCTTGTGGCAATCATGACCTCGGCGCCGCACTTGTTCCAGAGCCATCGCCTGTGGAACGAGTGTAGGACATTTGTGCGGCAAGCAAATGGTACGGCGGCGGCCACAGGGGGCGCCCATGATGACCTGGTTCTAGCCATCGCTATTGCGCTGGCGGGGCGCAAGGCAGTAGCCGGAAAGGTCGCGCGGGCACGGATAGAGGAACTGGCGGAATTGAGCGGGGCGGTCCGACAGTAAACGCCAGTCTGGCACAAGCGAGTAAGATCAGGCGTGACAATTGCGGCAGTTCAACATGTTCGACGAATGCGTGGCGGAGCTCAGGGGCATTTGATGCGGTGCTCCGACGGGCATTTCTACGTAGTGAAATTTCGCAACAACCCTCAGCATTTGCGGGTGCTGGCGAACGAACTGCTGGCTACGCGACTGGCGGAGCGAGTCGGCCTGCCGGTGCCGACCGTAGAAGTAGTTGAAGTCAGTGACTGGCTGGTGGAACACACGCCGGATTTGAATATCCAGTTGGCGCGGGACACGATCCAATGCCAAGCGGGATTGCAGTTTGGATCCCGGTACGTGGTAGCGCCTCCGTGGGATGGACAGGTGTTGGACTATTTGCCCGTAGAGATGTTAGGCCGAGTTCGCAATTTGGAGGCGTTTGCTGGAATTCTTGCCTTAGACAAATGGACGGGCAACGCCAACGGCCGGCAGGCTGCGTTCTGGCGAAAGATGCGAGAGCGCAAGTATACGGCGACGTTTATTGATCAGGGGTACTGTTTCAATGCCGGAGAGTGGTCGTTTCCAGATAACCCGCTGCGAGGGGTATACATGCGTAACGAGGTGTATACCGGCGTGACCGGATGGGGTTCGTTTGAACCGTGGCTATCGCGAATTGAGGTCATGGAACGGGATGTGATTTGGTCGGTGGCTGGGGAGATTCCTCCCGAATGGTATGGCGCTGACTGGGGAGCCCTGGAAAAGCTGGCGGAGGCGTTGATTGAAAGGCAGGGGTGGGTTCGCGGGCTGATTGAAGCATTTCGGATTTCGCCAAGACGCCCTTTTCCAAATTGGATGGCAGAGAACTAATGGCTGAGAAACATCAGTGCGAGTTCTTCCTTTTGCGGTATGTTCCGGACGCGGTTAGAAATGAGTTCGTCAATATTGGTGTGTTGTTGGTAGAGGCGGACGCGGGGTTTGCGGATATTCGACTCACCAAAGACTGGCGGAGAGTGCGATGTTTGGACTCTGACGTGGATGTGGAGATGCTCGAAGCGATCGGGCGTGAAGTTGGGCTTCGATTGGCGGACGTGACCGATCGGGATTTGTTGATGAGGAAGTTGGAAGAGTCTCTGTCGAATGTGGTGCAGCTCTCGGCGTCGAAAGGGTGTTTAACCGACGACCCGCGAAAAGAACTTGAAGAGTTGGCATTGTTGTACGTGGACACGAAAAAGGCGGGAGAGAAGCGCGGGGCGAGCGGGCGCCAAAAGGTGTTCAGCGCAATGAGGGAGTCGTTTGCTGAAGCCGGGGTTTGGCCGCATATGCGCCAAGAGATCGAAGCGGCACAGTACACTCAAACAGGAGATCTATTGAAGATTGATTGCGGTTATCGGCCGAACGGAGTAGTGAAATTGTTTCACGCGATATCGCTGACGCACGATCCAAATGTGGCGAAAGTACTGGCTTACAGCTTTCCCAGGATTGCGGAAGGGATTCAGCGTAACGAGAGAGCTACAACCAATCTGACAGTGGTGGTAGAAGACGATTTCGATGCCAGTGCGAAGACGATTGAATTTGCGGAAGTTGTTCTAAAGCAGAGCGGGATTCAACGCATCGTAGTGAGCGAAATGCCAGCAATCGCAGAATTTGCAAGACGGGAATTGCATTTGTAACGGGTGCTCGGACTGGACGATGGCGCCACGGATAATTCCGTGGCGTTTTTCTTTGGAGTGAGGTCTTAAATTCAGCGCGAAGCGGTTTAGAGAATCCATGAAAATTATAGAGACGTTGCGTGGCGCTATGCGCCGCATGAGCAGAAGTGTGCCGGTCGCCGGAGGGGATCTAACGCGGCGGACGGCGGCACTTCCATCAATTTTCAACACCTACGGACCGCGCGCGGATGTGCTGCCCAAGCCCACACCCATCAACCTCCGCAAGTTCGCCGAGACGCCGGTGGCACGACGAGCCATTAATGCGATTAAGGATCGAGTAGCGGGCATGCGCTGGCGGATTCAGCCGAAACGCGGGAAAGGTTTGGATCAATTGCCCTCAGGAGGTGAGCGAGTCGACCTGCTGGTCGCAAACTTCGAGGCTCCCAATCCTGATGACTCGTTTCGGTCCATGATCGAACAGGTTTTGGAAGATGTGATCGTGGGCGGATTCGGGGCGATAGAGATTCATCGCACGGAAGAACCCGCACACCCGCTGGCGTTGTTTCCCGTCGACGGAGCCAGCATTCGCATGAGGACGGATTGGGATGGCAGCCCGTCCTCGGTCCGATATGAGCAGGTAACGGGGCGGTTCGGGACGGATGCGAACATCGTTCTTAACGATGAGGAGCTCAGTTACATCCGGCTAAATACGCGGACCCATACGCCTTTTGGGTTGGGACGGCTGGAGGTCGCCTTCGAGACGATCAACTCATTTCTAAGCGCCCACCGGTTCGCGGCACGGCTGGCCTCGAATTCGGTAATGCAGTATGCGTTGTGGCTCCAGAACATGAGCCCGGTGCATCACGAGCGTCTCATTCGCTGGTGGCAAGATGAGATTGAGGGGACGGGTCGTGTACCGATTCTTTCGGTCGAGAGCAAGCCGGAAGTGCTTCGGTTTGGCGGCGGCACAGATGCGGACTTGCGACTTGGGTGGCAGGAATTCCTACTGCGCATCATCGCCGACGCATTTGATCTGCCGCCGCAGTGGCTGGGCGTGGAGCGGGATGTGAACCGTTCTACGGCAGCTGAGCAGAATGACACAGCGTTTCGGCAAGCGATCGTGCCGACTGCGCGACTGATCGCGGAGCATCTGACCCGAGACGTGATTAGCAAGGGGCTGGGCTGGCAGGACTTGGAGTTTGTGTTTGCGGACCTCGACGCGGGTAACGAACTCGAAGATGCACAAATCCAGGAAATCCTTTTGCGCAATGGCGTTGTGACCGTAAACGAGGTGCGCCAACAGCGTGGTTTGCCGGCGTTGTGAGCGCGGAGTGGAAGTCAAGATCGGTCCCCCAAACTGTCCCGCCGGAGAAAACAATGGCAATAGAGATGGAAAGCATGGCAATTGAAATGCCCAAGGTCGAGGGGCATCCCAACCGTATTGGCTTTCGGGGGGTACTAACCCTGGTAGACGAACCCTCGGACAAGCCACCGGCGGGAGCGCGTGGGCATCGCGTGATCCTGACGCGAGCCGCGGCAGAAGCTGCGTTGCCGTCATTGATGGGGATGGGTGTGGATTACGCGCCTTCACTTGACCGTCATGACACGCGACGCAAAGTCGGTGTGATCACGCAAGCAGAGATTGTGGGTAAGCATCTGGAGTTGAGTGGGTACTTATATGGCAAGGACTTTCCCGAGCTGATCCGTGAGATGAAAAGCACCGGCCTGAGAGCCCAGGCAGGGCAGGCTTTAGGGATGTCCTATGAGATTTCCGATGCACGCATTTTGGACATGAAGGCTCGAATTTGGACGCTGGCGAAGGTGACTTTTACTGGCGCAGCAATTTTACGAAGGGAGAAAGCGGCATATAGGAAGACCTGGATCGAATTGGAGTAGGGGAACTTCGGCTGGCGATTTTAGAACGACATCACGATGGAGGAAAATATGAACCAAGAAACAGTGGAGAGCTTCGCAGCTACCGCCCAACGGCTCGCTGTGGCAGCCGAGACTTTGGAACGGGTGTTGGGAAGAATGGAAGCGCAGCAGGAGGAAATGGGTTCGAAGGTAGACCGGATTGTAGCGGCGGTTGAGGAGACCCTTGCGGCGCAAGGTGGTAATGCGGAGCCCGACTCGAAAGAGCTGGAAGCCCGCATGGCTGACCTGGAAAAGGTCAACACGGAACTGAAAGCGCAAGCCACTCGGTTGGCGCGAAAGACTTTTTCGCCAATGGTTACGGCATTGCTGGGCAAGTACGAAACCGATGCTGACATGAACTCTGGAGTGCTGGATAAGACCTTGAGCGCTCTGAGCGTGGAACAGAGGATTGCCGTGAAGGCCGAAATGGCTCGGGCGGGAATTCTGAAATAGGGTTTGCTCGCGAGGACAAACGGGCACGGCTGCGGCCGTGCCTTTTGTTTTGCGGCAAGGCAGGGCGCTCTTCAACGGGCTCGCGGGCTGGCAACAGGCCGCCAAATTCATTCGACAAAACGAAAGGAACAACATGAACGCAAAATTTATCGACCTTAACGCGGCGGCTGATTTCCTCGGGCCAGGCGCGGTTGAGGTAAACCGGTACCAGACAGAGATTTTTGACATTGTGCGGCGCCGCGGCGCCTTCGGGCAACGCGTCCGACAGACGCCGGCGACGGGACACCCTTCGCGGTTCTTCGAACAGACCGCGATTGTTGCGCCCACTGCGGCGAGTGCATTCGTCGACCCGCGGAATATCGTGGCCACTACGGGCACTCCGACGCGCCTGGAGCGCAGCGTGCCATTGAAGGCGCTGGTCTCACAGATCAACTACAACCTTTTTGACATGGAAGTGGGCTCGCAGCAGAGTCAATTCGCCTATCTGCAAGCTAAAGATCTTGCCGATGCGGTGGAAGGACTCATGCGAACCCACGATGTCGCTCTTTGGACCGGCAACGATACCTCGCTGTCGACGCCCACCACGCAGCAATATTTCGGCGCGGCAGGTCAGATCAATGCCGGCGGCAATACGTTCGCGATCTCGAATTCTCAACCGATCGTGGACAACCTGAAGAGCATTATCGCGACGATGGTCTCCAGCTCCAGCTGGCAGGTTCGTCCAACTGCGATTTATGCGAATCCGGTGCTGCTGGATTTCATCGATCGCGAGTTGAAGACGATTTACAACGTCGTGTTGAGTACGACCGAGATCACGGGCGGGTTGCGAGTCAAGGCGTTGTCGACGCAGGCTGGAGACATTCCCTTGATCCCGGAATGGGCGCTCAGCAACACGGGCACGCCGGGCAGCGGCACGGCCACGCTTCCCTGCTACATCGTGACCGAGGACCTGATCGAGTATCACTGGCTCACGGATGCGAATCCCCGAGTGTTCCAACTGGGTCTGACGGGCAACCTAGCGTCGCAGTTGGTGGTTGTGAAGTTCGGTGGAGTGGTGGTGAAGGGCGCGAACTATGCGCACGCGCAGGTCATCGTCACCCGATAGAACGGTCCGGCAACACCGCCAGCCTTTCGGCAGAAAGGCTGGTGTTTTTTTTTGGAATCAACAGCGAGCAGGAGTATCGATGAATTACTTAGCAGCTTCGGAGTACACAGGATTTGGACTGGAAGACGCGACGGACGCGTCCTGGATTGCGGCTGCGTCCGCTGTGATTGAAGGGCACTGCCGGAGGCCTTCCCTTGGCGTGCTGCAATATTCGGAACGTATCCGCATGGCGGAAGACCGCAACACCTTGCGGTTGACCTATCTCCCGCTGGCCATTGTGCCTCCCGCGACTACCCCTGTGCTATCGGCACGGGGACGGTACATCGCGCCGCGGCACACCGAGGCTCCGCAAGGAGATTTACTCGGGGACGTGGCGTCGGTATTTGCACTGCCGGGGTCGTGGGTCACCATCGACCCACAGGCTTTTGACTTCTCTGCCGACGCTGGCGAGCTGTCTCTGCCTCTGAACGTGCTCGGGCTGCGGTTTGGCGAACTGGACGTCACCTATGCTGCCGGGCTAGCCACGATTCCGAACGCTGTAAAAGTAGCGTGCGCGCAGATTGTTAAGAATGCGCAAGCGACCCCGGCGCTCAACGTCCGGAAAGAACGACTGGACCGCATGTACCTGGAATATTTTTCAGACACTCTGGTGGACCAAACCGTGCGGTCGTTGCTGGCGCCTTATGTGGCGCAGAAAGTTGGGTGAGTGATGCTGGATTTACCGATGCGTGCACCCGGGTTGGGAATCGCCCTCGCTAGGGCGACGGAATCGCTGTTGCGAACCCTGGGCGGGGATGACATTCGCGTGCTTTTTCCATCGCCGATGGCGCCCGATAGTGGAACGCAACTCGGCATTACGGCGCCCGCGGTCAACGAGTTGACCATCGCCCCAGCGGCCGCGCGGAGTCTTTCCTCCGACAACCACCAGGGTCGGTTGCGGATTCAGTTCATGTTTGCGGCGTCCGTGATGGATTCGATTTTGCGGAATCAAGGAATGGATTCGGCGGAGACTTTCTTCAACGGCGCGCTCGGGATTGTGCACCAGGGCCGCTTACTTCGGGTGGAGGCCGTTGAAGCAGATTTCATCGGGAGCCTCGCGTATTTGTACAGGGTGACTGCTGTCGAGTAGCGCCTCATATTCGCAAGACAGGAGAAGCCTTCATGCAGTTTGCGAAAGATAGTTTCTACATCGCGCTACGGGACCGGCTGGCGACCGTAAACCCAGCGCGAACCATCGCCATCAATGGAGCGACGCGGCCGGCAGTGCTGGTGTTGGAAAACGAACCTGCTACTGCTACTCCGCTTCTGGCCAATGTATTTCATCTGCTCTGGAGCTCCCTGCAATCGACCGCAGAGGAAGAAGCGTCGAAGCGGCCCTTGTTGGCCCTAACCTGCGAAATTCGTTACGGATCATCGGGGACGCTGGATGGCGGTGTGGATCGTGGCCGTGTAATGGCGGCTCTCGACACCGAGCTGTTGGAGATTTGCTCGCCGGGGCGGACCAAGAAGCTGGATTACACACAAACTACAGCAACGGAACTGGGAAGCAATGTGATCTGGACAAAGCCCCAGTTGAAGCCCGTTGAGGTAGACCGCAAGACTGGTATGTTGCTCGTACGGAACGCAGAACTGACAGTATTTTTCTTTCCCGAGGTGGATTTGCCATGACGTTAGCTTTGCGTTCGAGCATGCAACCGGTGACGCGGCGGGTGCGCGCTTACTTTGCGCCCGTAGACCGCGCAACCGAAACCCCCACTGTGTTCGATCCAGCGAGTTTCGGAGTGTTTGCGCTGGACACCCCGCCCCCACCCTGGCTTGACCTGGGATGGATCACGAATTTCCAGCGCTGGTCGCGAACGAGCGCGGATGCGTTGCGTTCTGGGGCTAGAGGAGCGCCTGTGCAAAGCATTCGCGGCCCGCTCGAGGCCGAAGTGGAATTCGGCTTTCGCGAGTGGGGCAAACTGCAAATGGCTCTCGAGGCAGGGTCGCAGCATATGAACGTACTCGCGATTGGAACCAACACCACCCCGCAACCGTCGGGCGGAGCAGCCACGAGCGCCATTCCCCTCCTCACGGGATCGACGGCAATGGAGTTGCAGGTCGGTGCAGGAAACGTTGCATTGTTCTCAGTCGGGAATCTGGTGGCAGTGGACGTGGACTATCTGCAGCAGACGGGGTACGTGGGCACTGGACTAGCGGCGGCATATGTCAAGAATGCGCAGGACGTGCAGCACAGTGCGGACTATGTACGTCGAGTGACCTTCAATGTGGGACGTGTCAGCGCATTGACCGCGACTTCACTGCTGCTGGCGCAGCCGCTATTAGGTGGCGTGCCTGCGTCAGGCGCTTCTGTGCAGCGTGTGGTGGCGTTCTTGGATCGCGAGGGTGGCTCGTTCTTTCAGGAGTGGTCCGCGCTTTTTGTGATGGAAGAAGAAAACGGGGCGCGAATTTGCTTCTACTATCCCCGGCTCGCGCCTTGGAAGAAAGCGAATGCAGTTTCAGCGGAGCAGAGCGAGACGATTTCACCAATCGCTGGTCCCGCTTCCTCTCTCAGCCAAGTCGGTTTGCATGCGTCGTTTGTGGCGCTTCCGGTTACGGATGTGAACGACGGAGAACAAATCCTGTGTTATCGCAGTTTCTTCCCAGCGAGTTCCGCTGCATTGTACTGATTCCGGAACAAATTGCACCGTGAGTTGTGAATGCCAGAACGTCTTCTCCTTAGGGCAGTCGAAGCGGCTGTCCCAAACACGCACACGTAAGGACATTGAGCAAATATGAAGGTCACGATTGACAACCTTGACGGACGGGGGCCGCAAGACTATACCGCCTTCGTCGGAGCCGGAAAGGCCTCGCCGACCATTCATCGCCGCTTGAACCAGCCGGGTACGATGACACTGAGCGTCACTCTCGGTACATCCGGCCTGGCAATTCCGGCGATTGGCGCCCACATCGCGGCATTGCGCGCCGACGCTTCATTAATATTCACGGGCTTGCTAACGGCGGTGAACCCAGAATTTGCAGGCAATGGAGAACGTGGCGCGGTTTGCGGCTATTCCCTGACGGCAGAGACGGACGAGTTAGCGCTCAACCGCAAGACTCTGCCCGTGCGGAGTGAATTTGTGAATCGGACGGCGGGAGACATTCTTCGCCAGCTTGCAGTCGAACTATTGCCCGGGGGACTCGACGTAACGCAAGTTGCAGACTTGGATGTGGTGCCCAAGTATCAATCGAGCCCACAGAAAACTTGGTCTGCGCACGCGGCGGAACTTGGAATTCTATCCAGAGGCCGGTACCTCGCTCTCAACGGACAGTTGGTATTTCAAGCAATTGGCGGTAGGAGCTACACGCTGGATGAGGCATCGCCAAAGTTCAACCCTATGGCGCTAAAGCTAACGTCGCACGGTAGCATAGCGAATGATGTGACCATGCTAGGCGGTACGGAACCTCAGGCCTACGTCACGGACTACTTCGTGGGGGATGGAGTGACGCTGCGATTCACCCTGTCGCAAACACCCTTTTCCCGAACTGTTTCTACGGTTCTAGACGAGGAATGGACGGGTGCTACTTTCAATACCCTGAACTGGATCGCGGTGGATCCTACTGCCGTTGTCGCCGTCGGTCAAGGCAAACTGCAGATCAGTGGCGGCACGGGAGTCAACGGTCAAACGCTGGTGCAGTTTGTCGAGAAGATCGACATGAGCGGCTCGAATTACCTGCAGCATGGAGACACGAGCTTCTCGAACGGCAGCGATGGTGTGATGGGCGGATTGTACGCGGGGGCCGTGAATATCGCGAACTGTGTGGCTGGGTTTCGCGTGACACCGGCGGCTGGCCAGTCTGTTATTCAGGCATTGATCAATGGAACGTTGACCGGGGCTGCGCTAACAACACAGCCTGGTCACCGATATGTTTTCGCCACGCGGTCCTTTTCCTCTGAGGGATACCGGCGGGGAGCGTTGTTCCATTCGTCGATCCATCCGGCTGGAAACGCACGCGGTGGCGCGGTGGTGGCGGCCACTGTGCGAATCGTACTGGAAGTGCATGAGATTGATCCGTCCAACCCGGGGTCTCTGGTAAGTCCGGCCATAGTGCTCTATGACGGGCTAATCAACAGCGTTCCGGATGCGTGCACGTACGCGCTTGTAAATGCGGCTTCCCTGCACTGCGCGATCGCCTTCACTCGGATTTTACAAGCTAGCGACGTGCTGGTGCGAAGCGCATTTCCGGGTGTGGGTTTCCGCACCCGGCTGGTCGGGGCGCAGATCGATGGGGCCGAATGCTCGATATCGACGGCTGGAGCATTGAGCTTCTTTGCCTCTTCTGCCCCGGCGGCGAATGAACAGATTGTCGCCGTTTACCGAAGCGCCAGAAGGGCTGTGGCGAGGGTGCAGAATTCAGCCAGCATCGCAGCGTTACAGAGCGGCAACGACGACGGGACCCGCGGGACGGTAGTTGCGGCAAAGCTGCCCCTACCGCATACGCACCTGGATTGTGTGAACGCGGCCAGCGCTCTGCTGGATGACAAGACTCAAGCGGGATGGGCCGGGGAGTATGACACCTGGAGCGGATTCCTACCAGGAGACGCCGGGGACATTTTCCCCGGCGATGGCTTGCAGGTGAATGTGCCTTCGCAGGGAGCGCAGTTTATCGCGGTCGTAAGAGAGGTTGTCATCGGGATCACAGACCTCTCGGGTGGCTTGGCACAATACAAGATCCGTTTTGCGAATGAAGCTGCGGAACCGATAGCGTTTCGGTTTGAGGTCAACAGCTCCCGGACCGTTCCATCAGTACCTCCGGTGCCGCAAGATATAGCTGTGAACCTACCGCCCGACCTGGTGGCGGCTCAAATCACCCAAGTCTCCTCGACCACTACGACAATCGACATTGGCCAAGGCGTGCCTCCAGGATATGGCGTCGAGGTGCGGCGGACGGATTCTGGCTGGGGGCCCGACAACGACAGGAATCTCGTAGGGCGCTTCTCAACGCAAGGCTCTACCGTGCCACGGCTCGCAAAGCGGCAAGATTACTTTCTGAAGTTGTTCGACGCCTCAACCCCACGACAGTATTCGCAGCATCCGGCGCTCCTGCATATCGATTTCCCTTACTAGGAAATCCCGGCCCACTGTTGTCCTAACCTGCACTTCCACTCATGGAGAAAAAACCTGATGAAACCGAGCAAATCTATTCTCGCGTCCATTCTTGCCGTGGCTATGTTTGCCACAGCCTGTTCTACCTCGTGGGTCACCGAGGCGATTGCCATTACCAATGCCATCCTTCCAGTGGCGGTCAATATCATCCAGCTCGTAACAGCCTTGCAGGGAACGGCTACGGCATCGGACGACACCACTCTGGCACAGAAATGGGCCAATACCGTGACGGCGGACTTGACTGCGCTGCAAACGCTGCTCAATCAGTACAGCGCGGCTGATGCCGGTGCCAAGCCCGGGATACTGGGGCGGATCGAGACCGCGATTCAAGCTACCCAGAACGACTTGGGAACTCTGCTACCCGCCCTGCATATCGCGAATCCCCAGACAGTAGCGAAGATTACGGCGATTGTTGGACTGATAAGCGCTGAGCTTCAATCGATCGAGGCGTTGGTGCAGGCAGTCCGTGGACCCAAAACTTCGGCATGGCACAACCTCTCTTTCCAGAGACCAATGAGTGCGAAGGAATTCAACGTCGCTTACAAGATGCTCATCAAGTCGCCGTCGGGTTACGCTCCGCTGGATGCCGCGACACGGGCTCTGGCGCTTCCGTGATTCGCCGCCTGGACGTGGTTCGAGACGCCCCGGATCATCGAGACCGGGGCGTCTTCCGGCTGGAGGGGCCGCCGGCGTTGCCGATGTCGCTGACGCTCGAAGCAAGTTTGGGGCCAGTGACAGATCAAGGTCGGGAAGGCAGTTGCTTCGCATTTGCTGGGGCAGGGCATCGCGAGTTTCTCTTTCGAAATTACCACCGCTATGAAAAACAGAGAGCAACGGTAGCGGCAACAGAAGCAATATTCGCGGCCCAGTACCTGTTCTACCGTGTGCACGAGCTGGAAGGTACCTTGCGGAAAGATTGCGGCGGGCAACTTCGTTCGGCGTTCAAGGTTCTGGATTCAGTGGGAATTTGTCTCGAAAAGAGTAGCGCCTACTGCCCCGCGGCAGCATGGACGACTCCGACCGCCATGCAAGATGCGGAGGCTGCCAGCTTCCAGGCTGGAGCATACCACCGACTAAACACCGTCGACGACATGAAGTCATGCTTAGCCAGTGGCTACACGTTTGTTGCTGGTTTTGCGATGCACGCTTCATTTCAGAAAGAGAATTGGCTCGCGACCGGTGTGATGCCGGTCCCTTCCACAACAGAACCGGTGCTCGGCGGACATGCTGTATTGTTTTTTGGCTATGACGACGACCGCAAAGCCTTTCGTGCGAGAAATTCCTGGGGACAGGAATGGAGCCAGAGCGGAAATTTTTGGTTCCCTTACCAAGCGGCGGCCAATCCCAACATACTCTGGGATGCGTGGATGCAACACTTGGGCAAGCCCTGGTAATGATGGAAGTCCTGCGAGTACCACGACGACGAACCTCTCACGTAACTTAGCTACCCGATGTCTTCGCTCCAGTTTTCAAGCACCTTTTTCAAATAGGCCATGAACTGGTCAGCTACAGCGCCGTCGATGAGGCGATGGTCATAGCCAAGCGTCAAATGAACCACCGAGCGAATGGCAATGGAGTCGTTTCCGGCATCATCTGTAATGACAAGAGGCTGCTTGGAAATCCCACCGATGCCTAGGATGGCGGAGTTCGGCTGGTTAATGATGGGCAGGCCGAACACCGCGCCGAACTGGCCGGGATTCGTGATCGTGAACGTGGACCCGTCGACGTCAGCCGGAAGAAGCTTCTTGCTGCGAGCGCGTTCGCCAAGATCCGTGATGCCCCGTTGTAAACCTAGAAAATTCTTCTCGTCGGCGTTCTTGAGAACAGGCACAATAAGGCCCCAATCGAGCGCCACAGCGATTCCAACATTGATGTTACGGTGATAGCGAATGCTATCGCCTTCCAGCGAAGCGTTCACTATCGGGAACTGCTGCAGCGCGATGATAGCTCCGCGAACAAAGAACGGCATGAAGGTGAGGCGCGCGCCGTTGCGTTGCTCGAAACCAGACTTCTGCTTGTTGCGAAGATTAGAAATGCGCGTCAGGTCGACCTCAAACATGCAGTGAACGTGAGCGCTTGTGCGCCGAGACTCAATCATGCGCTGCGCGATAATGCTGCGCATTTTAGTAAGCGGAACGAGTTCGCCCGGTATTGGCGCTGGAGCGGGGGTTGCGGCCGAAGCAGGCGAAGGGCGCGAAGCGGCGGGGGGGACCTGAGTTGGGGCGGGCAAGGCATCCGCTCCTTTCTCGACAAATGCCATGATGTCCTGTTTCGTGACGCGGCCCCCAAGGCCCGTGCCCTGAACTTGCGCAAGATCGACGCTGTGTTCCTTCGCGAGCTTGCGCACGAGCGGCGAAGAGCGTACGTCATCACCTTCATCGCTAGCGGCTCCATTGACGGAGGCTGCGGGCGCAGGGGGCGCCGATTCTTGTTTCGCGGGCGCAGACGTCGTTGTCGCAGGTGTCGCGGGCTTGGCCGGGGCAGTTGCCGCCGCTGCGGATTTCGCGGGCGCACCATCGCCATCCGTAATCACGCCGACTACGCTGTTGACTTGAACCGTCGAGCCCTCGGCGGCCTTGATCTCGCCCAGCACCCCGCTGGCGGGGGCAGGGATCTCAGCGTCAACCTTGTCGGTGGAGATTTCAAAAAGGGGCTCATCGCGCTGCACTTTATCGCCAGGCTTCTTAAGCCATTTGGTAATCGTGCCTTCAAAAATAGATTCGCCCATCTGGGGCATGACGATATCGGTTGGCATGTACGTCCTTCCGCCGAGTCGTGGGAATGAGCGGACTACGGCAACCCTCCATTATAACGAGGCAGCGCAGACACGTCAGCTTGAGGCGGCGACACACTTACGACAGAGGGTTGCCTCAGGGTGTTGCCGACCCAGCAGATTTTTTCCACTGATCTTGAACTGCGGGAGGCAGCTTCTCGATGCGGTTAAGGAAGGCCGTAATCTTCCAGATCTCCTCGTCCGTGATCGATCCTTTCCAGGCGGGCATGCCCGTGTTGCGGACACCGTGCCGAACGGCATAGGCAATATGCCACTCAGGGTCGTCCAGCGGCTCGAGAATGAGCTGCGGTACCGGAGGATAAAAGCTCGCTCCGAAGGGGCTGGGTTTTCTATCAAGGCCACCATGGCATCCGGCGCAATCCATTGTGTAGAGCTTCATACCGTCGATGAGATTGGCATCGGTCGCAGGAACAGGGTTGTTGTCGTGCGGTGCCCGGCGCTGCATGGAAGCGTCCATGGCTTGGCTAGCCAGCCAGGCTTCTGTGTGGCTAGGGGCGCGGTCGGCGTCGGTATTGATAAGCCCGAGCAAAGCGAACCCGAGGCCGCCGAGAGCAAGCAAGACAATGGCAGTCACGGCACCAAACAGAAATTTCTTCATGAGAGCACCTTGGGGGATTTAGATGCAACACGATACCGACGACTAGGAGTTTAGCAGAACGGGCTCGGGGGGCCTCATTTCGCGCCACGGTTCGTCTCAGCCCAGGAAATCTCATCATCGCCGAATGCTTTTCGAAGGTTTGTTGGGACCTTCATTGGGCACCCACTGAGGTTCCCAGCATCGCGTCCAGAGATTCGAGCCACAAAACTTGTCGGCCAAACACATGGCCGAAATTGCGCGTAATAGACTCGGCGACGCTGTCAAGGCTTACCGGACGACCGGCCTCGCGAGCAATCGAAGTAACTGGTTTAGCAGCTAGACCGCACGGGATGATCAGATCAAAGAAGCTGAGGTCGGTGTTTACATTGAGAGCGAAACCGTGTGAGGTCACGGCGCGAGAGATGTGGATGCCGATGGCGGCGATCTTGGCGGGTTCACTCTCGATGTTCGGCGGAGAAGTCCACACGCCGGTGAGCTTGGAAATGCGGGTGGCAGCGATCCGAAAATCAGCGCACGTACGAATGAGAGATTCTTCCATTTTACGAACGAACTCAATCGCGCCCAAAGTCTTGCGCTCGCCTTCTGGTGTAGTGAACGCCCGGAGATCGAAGATTGGATAGCCCACAAGCTGCCCGGGCCCATGGAAGGTGACGTCCCCGCCGCGGTCGCACTCGATCACTTCTACGCCATGCTGCGCGAGGAGCTCAGGGGAGGCGACAATGTTGGCCGTTTGGGCATTGCGGCCAAGCGTAATGACCTGCTGGTGTTCTAGTAGCAGAAGGACATCGCCGATTTCGTTGGCCTTGCGCAGGTCGACGAGTTTGCGCTGCAGCGTAAGGGCAGTGCCGTAGTCTTGCGTGCCGAGTTGTAGGACGGAAATCACATTTGCTTCCAGAATGCGTTGCTACACTACATTCCTACACGTTGATCGACAGACCGTACACGCTGTTGCTGGCGTCCAGCATAGCTTCCGTCAGCGTCGGGTGAGCGTGGATTGTGAACATCAGGTCCTCGACCGTAGCTTCGAGTTCCATCGCAGTAACAGCTTCGGCGACGAGCTCGGTGGCCTGCGGGCCAATGATGTGCACGCCCAGAATCTCTCCGTGCTTCGCATCGGCAACAATTTTTATGAAACCGTCATGTTGTCCCACAATCGAAGCACGGGAGTTCGCGGTAAAGGGAAACTTGCCAACCTTCAATTCATAACCGGTCTCGCGGGCTTTGGCCTCGGTGAGGCCGACGCTGCCGATTTCGGGATGGCAGTAGGTGGCATTAGGAATGCGGTCCGGGTTGATCGGCTTTACCGTTTTGCCGGCGATCCTTCCGACCGCCACGATGCCCTCCATCATGGCTACATGCGCCAGTTGCGGCGTGCCCAAGACGATGTCGCCGATGGCGTAAACGCCCGGCTCCTCCGTCTGTAGCCACTGGTTGACCTTGATAAAACCGCGGTCCGGCTTGATCTTGGTCTTTTCCAGGCCAATCCCTTCGGTGAGCGGTTTGCGGCCAACTGCGATCAGAATTTTCTCGGCATCAAGCCTTTGCTGCTTGCCGTCCACGGTAAAAGTGACGGAGACGCCGTCCTTGGTCTGGTCGACTTTGTCCATCTTCGCGCCGGTGTGACAGGCGATGGCACGTTTGCGATAGATCCGGCCAAGCTCTTTGGAAACTTCCTCGTCTTCGACGGGCACAAGACGCGGCAGCATTTCGAGAACCGTGACCTCCGTACCAAACGACCGAAAGATGGACGCGAACTCGACGCCGACCGCACCGGCCCCGACGACGACGAGCGATTTTGGAACAGCAGGCAGGCTTAGAATTTCAATATTGGTAAGAATGCTGGGACCGACCTCGAGGCCGGGAATCATACGGGCTCCGGATCCAGTCGCGACGATAACGTTCTTCCCCTGCAAAATTTTGGCGTCGCTCCCGTCGGGCTTGGCAGAGACAGAAACGGAGTGAATGCCGTCCTTGGCGGGCCCCATAAGTTTGCCCCAACCGGAAATCACCTCGACTTTGTTCCTACGCATGAGGAAATCGAGGCCTTTGGTGTGTTTGGTAACGATCTTAGTCTTGCGCTGCAAGACCGAACCCCAGTTCAGCTTCGGCTCCCCGGTCAGCTCGATGCCGTATTCCCTGGCTTCTTTCAGATGGTCCCAAAGCTCGGCATTGAAGAGCATGGACTTGGTGGGGATACATCCGACATGGAGGCAGGTGCCACCGAGCACATCGTCCTTTTCAATAAGGGCTGTCTTGAGGCCGAATTGCCCAGCGCGAATGGCAGCAGTGTACCCGCCGGGGCCGCTGCCGATAATGATGACGTCGTAAATGGAAGATGGCAAATGGAGCTCCCTGTTTCTCTAGGTACTCATAGAGAGATGAAAATAGCGAACTTAAGATTCTAGACCACGGGCTGGGGCCACGCTAACGGGGAGCCTAACAGGGAACCGCTGCAATGATCTGACCCACGCAGACTTCAGGACGCGCATAATCTGGTCGTGTACGCCACCGACCGGGTGCAATCCTCACGTTGGATAAGTCATCCAAATGAATGCAGCGCCATTGGCCGCCGGATGGCAGGCCGCTGTTGCTCTCCCCTGCGAACTGGAAGAACAGAACGTTGAACTTTCCGTCTTTATTTCCAATCGCATGTGGACACATGACCCGGCGCTTGTCGTGATAGATAGCGGTGACGACTTGCTGTTGCTGAATAGCTGTAACGATCAAATCTCGAACGGTCGGCATTTGAGCCTATCCCAGGAGCTTCGCCGCCTCCTTGGCGTAGTACGTCAGGATGATGCTGGCACCGGCGCGGCGGATGGAGGTTAGCGACTCCAGGATCACGCGTTCGCGCTCGATCCAGCCATTCCGCGCAGCGGCTTCGATCATGGCGAACTCGCCCGAGACCTGATACGCCGCCAGGGGCAGATCGAAGCGGTCGCGCGCGGCGGCGATGACATCGAGGTAGGGTAGCGCCGGCTTGACCATGATCATGTCGGCGCCCTCTTCGACATCGAGGCTAATCTCCCGCATGGCCTCGCGGAAGTTGGCTGGGTCCATCTGATAAGAACGCCGATCCCCAAATTGCGGGGCAGAATCAGCCGCCTCGCGGAACGGGCCATAGAAACCGGAAGCAAACTTGGCGGCGTAAGCAAGGATCGGCGTGTTGGCAAATCC
>Ga0137403_10001404_pt1 | contig 30269 bp, 25 predicted proteins | sample CZOMad2_1_16fung_FD_122057 | JGI IMG/M metagenome (GOLD analysis project Ga0137403, IMG submission 122057) | Vadose zone soil fungal communities from Angelo Coast Range Reserve, California, USA - CZOMad2_1_16fungal (Hybrid Assembly) | ecosystem: Environmental > Terrestrial > Soil > Vadose zone... | reverse complement strand
GCGCGGCGGCCCACCACCTGGCCGAAGCCGCCGCCGCCATCGAGCCGCACCAGCGCGGGCGTCTCCGCGGTGACCGTCACCGGCGACCGGGGATCCACTTCCTTCTTCTTGACCGACTCCCAGTACTGGGGGATCCGAATCACGCCGTGGGAGTCGTGGCCGCGCAGGTTCGCGCGCACGAGCAGCGCGGCGATCCACGCCGCGTCGGGGTCGGGCGCGCCCATCGCGGTGAAGATGCGGGTGGCGAGGGACTCGAGCTTGTCGGCCGGGATGGTAGGCATGACGTCAGGATACCGGAAGCCGGAGGAACTTCGCCGCCGTTTGTCCTTCGATGAGGCCGCGCGTGCCCGGATCCAGCCCGGCGGCGTCGAGCGACGCCAGCGGATCCGCATCTCCCATGTCGAAGGGGTAGTCGCTGCCGATCATCACCCGGTCGGCGCCCAGCTCCTCGATGATGAAGCGGAGGTTGCGCGGCGAGAGCGTCAGCGAGTCCACGAAGATGCGGCGCGCGTACTCGCGCGGCTCCTTGGGGATGGCCGCCGGCCCCTCCGGCCGCACGTGCCAGCCATGGTTGAGGCGGGCGAGCGTGAAGGGGAAGGCGCCGCCCCCATGCGCGAAGGCGATGCGGAGATCGGGCAGGCGCTCGAGCACGCCGCCGAAGATCAATTTGGAGATGGCCAGCGCCGTCTCCAGCGGATTGCCCACTATCAAGGGGAAATAGTACTTTCCCAGCCGCTCCTGCCCCGCGAGCGGCGTGGCGGGGTGCACGAACACCGCCATCCCGAGATCGCGGCAGGCCGCGAAGAACGGAAAGAGCGCCGGGTCGTCGAAGTCGCGCCCGCCCGGGCAGGTGCCGATCTCGACCGCGCCCAGCCGGAGGCTCTCGCGACAGTGCCGCAGCTCCTCGATGGCGAGCGCGGGGTCCTGGAGCGGCACCGCCGCCATCCCGCTGAATCGGGTAGGATGGCGCGCGACGAGCGCGGCCACGTTCTCGTTCTGCATGCGGGCGAAGGCCTGGGCGGCCTTGGGCTCGGCCCAGTAGCAGAACATCACCGGCGGCGGCGAGAGCGCCTGATGGTCGATGCCGAGACGGTCCATGTCCTCGATCCGGCGCTCCGGGCTCCAGGACCGGTCGTCCACGTCCCGGAAGAACTGATCCCCGGTCATGATGGTGGCGCGACAGGCGTCGCGGGGATCGAGCCGCGGCCACTTGCCGCCGCCGTAGCGCGCGGCGAAATCCTCCCAGCGCGCCGGGATCAGGTGGGTGTGGAGATCGATGCGCACTACTTCGCCTCCGTCTTGCCGATGAACTGGATGACGGCGGCGATGCGCTGGGCGTCGCGGTCCCAGAAGGCCTTGAACTCGTCGGCGTCCTGGTACGCGATGGGCGTCTTGGCTTTCTCCATCGCCGACCTGAACTCGGGATCCTCCACCGCCTTCCGCGTGACGTCACGCAGGGTCTGGACGATGCCGGCGGCCACGCCGCGGGGCGCGAAGAGGCCCGTCCAGATGTAGTATTCGACGTCGTAGCCCAGCTCCTTGAGCGTCGGCACCCCCGGGAAGGCGGCGAGACGCGTCGCGCCCCACGTGGCGAGCGCCCGCATCTTGCCCGCCTCGATATGCGGCGCGGCGAGCGCGGGCGGCGAGGCCCAGAGCTGGGCGTGACCGCCGAGCACGGCGGTGGTCGCCGGCGCGCCGCCGGTGGTGGGCAGGTGGCGCATCTTGAGTCCCGCGGCCTGGAGGAACATCTCCAGCGGCAGATGCGAGGCGCCGTAGGGCCCCGACGACGCGAAGGTGATCTCGCCGGGGCGCTTCTTCGCGTCGTCCACCAGCTCCTTGAGGGTCTTCCACGGCCCGTTCACGGCCAGGATGGGCGGATCGGCGTTGAGCCGCGCGATGCCGACGAACTGGTCGCGCGTGTAGGTGGCGGGCCGGCCGAAGAGCTTGTCCACCTCCGGCGTGGAGGAGATGCTGACCAGCGCGATGAGCAGGGTGTAGCCGTCGGGCTTGGCCACCGACGCGAACTGCGCCCCCACCGCGCCCGCCGCGCCCGCCGCGCCCGCCTTGTTGACGATCACCACCGGCTGCTTGAGCAGGCGCTCGAAGGTCGCCGCGAGCGGGCGGCCGGTGAGGTCGGCGATGCCGCCGGGCGGGAACGGGTTCACGATGGAGATGGGCCGGCTTGGATACGGCTCCTGGGCCGCGGCGCGCGCGACCAGCGTGGCCAGAGTGAAAACGATGATCGCCGCGATGCGCATCCTGGCTGCCTCCTGTGGGTGAGGGGCTCGCGCAAAGGTACGCTAGAATGACGGGAAAATGAAGCCGGAGCGCGAGTTCTTCGATCCGTCGTCCCTCCCCTGGCGCCCCGCCGCCGGCTACCCGGCCGGCGTCTGGGAGCAGGTGCTCGCGGGCGGCGAGGACGAGGGCGTGACCACGCGCTTCCTCCGCTTCGAGCCCGGCGCGGGCAATGACGCCGTCGTCACGCACGACTTCTGGGAGGAGATCTACATCGTCGCGGGCGCCTGCGAGGTCGGCGGCACGACGTATCGGGCGGGAATGGTGGCGGTGCGCCCGCCCGGCATGCCGCATGGCCCCTTCCGTTCCGCGGGCGGTTGCGTGAACTTCGAGGTGCGCTACCGGGCGCGCTGACGCACAATGAGTGGGATGGTCAGCGTCCTCGGCGAGAAGCGCACCGACAGGCCCCGCAAAGACGTGGTGCCCTGGGTATACCTGGTGGCCTTCCTCGTGGGCACCGCCGCGGTGGTGGGCTTCATGTGGTACCACATCGGCAACGAGCGCCGCGTCGCCCTCGACCACTGGCGCGCGCGGCTGTCCACCTTCGCCGACGACCGCGCGCGCCTGGTGTCGAGCTGGCTGGACGCGCGGCGGGCCGACGCGGAGGTGCTGGCGGGCTCTCCCGCCGTTCGCGCGGTGCTGTCGGGCGAGGGCGACCGCGGCGTGGCCGGGCAGCTCGAGCGCGTGGCCGCGGCGTACGGCTATCTCGCCATCGCCGTCGTCAATCCCGCCGGCCAGGTGGTCGCGTCGTCCCACGCGAGCGAGGTGCCGGCGCGGGTGAGCGAGGCGGCCGCGGCGGCGCTGCGGGCGGGCGGGTTCCACGCCGACATCTCCGGCGACGCCGCGGGGTCGCGCCGCCTCGTCTTCGCGGTGCCGGTGTCCCGCGACGGCGTGCGCGGAGGCAAGCCCCTCGGCGCGGTGGTGCTCAACATGGCGCCGGAGCGCGGCTTCTATCCCCTGCTCACCGACGAGACGGTACCGACCCGCACCGGCGAGGTGCTCCTCTTCCGGATGGACGGCAAGGAGCTCACCTATCTCTCGCCCTTCCGCGGAACGCCGGCGGGCTGGGCGGCGCGGGCCCGCTCCCTGGAGGAGCTGGCGGCCAAGGTTCCGGCCGCGGTGGAGGGCAAGGACACCTTTGCCGGGCTCACCGACTACCGGGCGGCGCGGGTATTCGCGGCGACGCGCTGGCTCCCCGGCCCCGGCTGGGGACTGGTGCTCAAGATCGACCGGGACGAGGCGCTCGAGGAGTTCCGCCAGTCGGGCCGCCTCGCGGGGCTCGCGGCGACTCTCCTCATCGTGGCGGGCGGCCTCCTCCTCGCGGGGCTCTGGTACCAGCGGCGCGGCTCGCGGCTCCTGCGCGCGCAGATCCGACAGGAGCGCGCGATCTTCAACCTCAAGAGCTACGCGGAGAAGATCGTGGCCAGCGTGCCCACGGGGCTCCTGGTCCTGGCCTCCGACCTTCGCATCCTGTCCGCGAATCGGTCCTTCCTCGAGTCGTTCTCCCTGCAGGCTAACGCGGTGCTGGGGCGCCGATTCGACGAGGTCATCCAGGCGGACGGCCTGCTCCTCCGCATCCGCGAGGTGCTCCAGTCCGGCGTCGCGCAGCACGACGTCCTCTTCGACCTGCACGTGACGTCGCGGCGCGAGTCGCGCCCGGCGCGCATCACCGTCACCGGCATCCGCATCGCGGAGGAGGAGGAGGCGCGGCTCCTCCTCACCATCCAGGACCTCTCCGAGGAGGAGCGGCTGCACGCCGCCCGGCGCGCCTCCGAGCAGCGCTTCCGCGACCTCGTCCAGGGGCTGGACGCCATCGTGTGGGAGGCGGAGGCGCGCGACCTGCGCTTCACCTTCGTCAGCCAGCGGGCGGAAGGCCTGCTGGGGTTTCCGCCCGAGCACTGGCTCCGCGAGCCCGACTTCTTCGCGCTGCGCCTCCACCCCGAGGATCGCGGGCGCGCGCTGGACGTCTGCCGCGCCGCGGTGGCGGCGGGAGCCGACCACGAGTTCGAGTACCGCTCGGTGGCCGCGGACGGCCGCGTGGTGTGGCTGCGCGACATCGTCCACGTGGTGCGCGACAGCCAGGGGCGGCCGCGCCAGCTCCGCGGGCTCACCGTGGACCTCACCGAGCGCAAGCGCGCGGAGGCCGCGCTCCACACCAGCGAGGAGCAGCTCCGCCAGGCGCAGAAGATGGAGGCGGTGGGCCAGCTCGCGGGCGGCATCGCGCACGATTTCAACAACCTGCTCATGGTGATCCAGGGCGACAGCGAGCTGATCCGCCGCAAGATCCCCGAGGAGCATCCACTCCGCCGCAACGTGGACGGGATCCGCGACGCCGCCCAGCAGGCGGCCACGCTCACGCGCCAGCTCCTCGCCTTCAGCCGCAAGCAGGTGCTGGCGCCCAAGGTCATCGATCTCAACAGCGTGGTGGCCGGGATGCAGGCCATGCTCCAGCGCCTGCTCACCGAGACCGTCCAGCTCGTCTTCGTGCCCACGCGCGACGTGGGCCATGTCAAGGCGGACCCCGGCCAGCTCGAGCAGGTGATCATGAACCTGGTGGTGAACGCGCGCGACGCCATGCCGGAGGGCGGGCGGCTCACCATGGAGACGGGCCGGCTGGATCTCGACGACACCGCCGCGCGCGACCACGGCGAGGCGACGCCGGGGTCGTACGTGGTCCTCACCGTGAGCGACACCGGCCAGGGAATGGACGACGCCACGCGCGCGCGCCTCTTCGAGCCCTTCTTCACCACCAAGGAGCCCGGCAAGGGCACCGGGCTGGGGCTCAGCACCGCGTACGGCATCGTCCGCCAGAGCGGCGGCCACATCTGGGTCTCCTCCGCGCCGGGCCGGGGCACCTCCTTCAGGATCTGTCTGCCCCTCGTCACCGAGGAGCCCGAGCGCGAGACGGCATCGCCGGAGTCGGCGGCGGGCGCCGCCCGCGGCGCGGAGACCGTCCTCCTCGTCGAGGACGCCCCGCGTGTCCGCGAAGTGGTGCGCGAGATCCTCGAGATCAGCGGGTACGCGGTGCTGGAGGCCCGGCACGGCGCCGAGGCGCTCGAGATCAGCGCGCGGCACCGGGGCCGCATCCACCTCATGGTGACCGACGTGGTCATGCCGCAGATGAGCGGGCTGGAGCTGGCGCAGCACCTGGCCGGCACGCGGCCGGACATGCGTGTGCTCTTCATATCCGGCTACACGGACAGTGCCATCGTGCGCCACGGCGTGCTGGAGGCCGGCACCGCCTTCCTCTCCAAGCCCTTCACGCCCGACGCGCTCGCGGCCAAGGTGCGCGAGGTGCTGGATGCGCCTCCGCCCGGCGGCGGCAGCCCGGGCGCCCCGGCCGGGCGGACCACCACCCAGCTCGGCGCGCCGCACCCCGCGCCCACCCGCCGCTGACATGACGCCCATCCGCGTCCTCATCGCCAAGGTCGGCCTCGACGGCCACGATCGCGGGGCCAAGGTGGTGGCCCGCGCGCTGCGCGACGCGGGCATGGACGTGATCTATACCGGCCTGCACCGCACGCCGGAAGAAGTGGTGGCGGCCGCCGTCCAGGAGGACGTGGACGTGCTCGGAATCAGCATCCTGTCCGGCGCGCACATGACGCTCTTTCCGCGCGTGCGGGACCTGATGCGGACGGCCGGCGCGGAGGACATCATCCTCGTGGGCGGCGGCGTCATTCCCGACGAGGACGTGGCCGCCCTCAAGGGGCTCGGCGTGGCCGAGGTCATCCTGCAGGACACGCCGCCCGACACCATCGTCGAGCGGCTCCGCCAGCTCGTCGCCGAGCGCACCCCCCGCTAGCCGTGGCCCTCTCGCCGCTCGCCGGGTGGCCGCCGCGCTACGACGCCTCCTATCGGCCCTCCGTGGACGCCGAGTACTGGCGGCCGGAGCTGGAGCGCGCCGAGCCCGCGGAGCGCGACCGGCACATCCTGGACAAGCTGCGCCATCAGCTGCGCTGGGCCTGGGAGCGGAGCCCTTTCTACCGGCGCAAGTGGGAGGCGGCCGGGGTGTCCCCGGAGTCCCTCCGTACCTTGGCCGATCTCGCCCGCTTCCCGGTGGTGCGGAAGGCGGAGCTCCGCGAGGCGCAGGCCGCGCATCCGCCCTTTGGCGACTACCTCTGCATCGAGCCGGAGGCGGTCACCCGCATTCACGGCACCAGCGGCACCACCGGCCGGCCCACCGTCTTCGGCATCGGCGCGGACGACTGGGCGCGCATCGGGGAAGCGCATGCGCGGGTGCTGTGGGCGGCGGGCCTCCGGCCCGCCGACTCGGTGCTCATCTGCTCCTTCTTCAGCCTGTATCTCGGCTCCTGGGGCGCGCTCGTGGGCGCGGAGCGGCTGGGCGCCACCGTCTTTCCCTTCGGCGCCGGCGCCGCCGGCCAGACCCTGGCCGCCGTGCAGTGGGCGCGCGATCTGCGGCCGAGCGCGTTTTACGGCACGCCGTCCTACGCGCTCCACTTCGCGGAGACCGCGCGGCGCGACGGCATCGATCCGCGGACGCTCGGCATCCGCCTCCTCCTCTTCTCGGGCGAGCCGGGCGCGGGCATTCCCGCCACCAAGGCGCTCATCGAGTCCACCTTCGGCGGGCGCTGCGTGGACCTGGGGAGCATGGCGGAGATGACGCCCTGGATGACCAATGGAGAGTGCCGCCACCGCACCGGCATGCACCTCTGGCAGGACCTCGTCTACACGCAGGTCTGCGACCCGGAGACCTACGCGCCGCTCCCCTACGGCGCCGAGGGCACGCCCGTCTACACCCATCTCGAGCGGACGTCGCAGCCGATGATCCGCCTGGTGTCGGGCGACCGCGCGCGCTGGACGGACGAGCCCTGCCCGTGCGGACGCACCTATCCGCGGTTGCCCGCCGGCCTTTACGGCCGCTTCGACGACATGATCGTGGTGCGCGGCGAGAACATCTATCCGAGCGCGGTGGAAGACACGCTGCGCGCGGTGCCCGGCTTCGGCGGCGAGTTCCGCATCATCGTCTCCCGGCGCGAGGCCATGGACGAATTGCTGGTGCGCGTGGAATACGCTGCCACCCATGCCGGTGCCGAGCGACTCGACGAGCTCCGCGGCGAGATGCGCCGCCGCCTCCGCGCGCGGCTGGGCGTGCATCCCATGGTGGAGCTGGTCCCGGAGGGCACGCTGGACCGCACCGAGTTCAAGGCCCGCCGGGTGGTGGACGACCGCGACCTCTACCGCGACATGGTGACCAAGGGGCCGACCCGATGAGCCCGACGCCCGAGCTCGGCGCCCTGGCCACGGAGCTGGGCGGCGGCTCGGTGCGCGCGCTCGCCCGCGGCCTCACCTGGATCGAGGACGGCGGACCACGCGCCGAGGCCTTGATCGAGCGTATCTATTCCCAGACCGGCCGCGCCCACGTGGTCGGCATCACCGGCTCACCCGGCAGCGGCAAGAGCACGCTCGTGCGCGTGCTCGCCCGCGCCGCGCGCGCCCGGGGCAAGACGGTCGGGATCATCGCCGTGGATCCGACCTCTCCCTTCTCGGGCGGCGCCATCCTGGGCGACCGCATCCGCATGAACGATCTCGCGCTCGACCCCGGGGTGTTCATCCGGAGCATGGCCACCCGCGGCGCCCTGGGCGGGCTCTCCCGCGCCGCCGCCGACGCCATCGACCTCATGGACGCCGCCGGACGCGATCCCATCTTCGTGGAGACGGTGGGCGTGGGGCAGGACGAGGTGGAGATCGCCAGCGCCGCGCATTCGGTGGTGGTGGTGAGCGTGCCCGGACTGGGCGACGACGTGCAGGCCATCAAGGCCGGGGTGCTGGAGATCGCGGACGTGCACGTGGTGAACAAGGCCGACCGTGAGGGAGCGGACCGCACCCTGGCCGACCTCCGCAACATGCTCATGCTCGCCCCCCCGCGGGAGGGCGTACCGCTGCCGCCGGTGCTGGCCTGCGTGGCCGCCCGTGAAGAAGGCATCGACGCGCTCTGGGACGCCCTCGCCGCCCACCTCGACGAGCTCAAGGCCACCGGCGAGCTGGAGCGGCGCCGGGCGCGCATCGCTCACAAACGTGTGCTGGGCATCGCGCACGAGGTCCTCGCCTGCGCGGTGGCGAACCCGGCCCGCGGCGATACCGGGCCGCTCCTCGCCCGCGTCGCCCGCCGCGAGCTGGCACCGCATGCCGCCGCGCGCGAGCTGCTGGCCACCTTGCCCGCCGACCCGAGATAGGAGACGCCACCATGTTCGACCGTGACGCCATCGAGCGAGCCCGCCGGCTCACCGCCGCCTGGGAGGCGAACGAGCTGCGCCAGTTCGTCGAGCGCCAGCCCGAGACGCGAGCCCGCTACGAGACCTTGTCCGGGCTGCCGGTGCGCCGGGTCTACACGCCGGCCGACATCGCCGACACGCCCTTCGACGAGATCGGGCTGCCCGGACAGTATCCCTACACGCGCGGGCCCTATCCCACCATGTACCGCGGGCGCCTGTGGACCATGCGGCAAATCGCGGGGTTCGGCACCGGCGAGGACACCAACGGGCGCTTCCGCTATCTCATCGAGCAGGGGCAGACCGGGCTCAGCGTGGACTTCGACATGCCGACCCTGATGGGCTACGACTCCGACGACCCCAAGTCGCTCGGCGAGGTCGGGCGCGAGGGCGTGGCGGTGGACACCCTCGACGACGTGGAGGCGCTCTTCCAGGGTATCGACCTCGAGCGCATCTCGGTATCCATGACCATCAATCCCTCGGCGTGGATCCTGCTGGCCATGTACGTCGCGCTGGCGCAGAGCCGCGCCGTCGACCTCAACCGCCTCTCCGGCACCGTGCAGGCGGACATCCTCAAGGAGTACATCGCCCAGAAGGAGTGGATCTTCCCCATCCGCCCCTCCATGCGGATCATGCGCGACATGATCGTCTACTGCGCGCGCAACATGGCGCGCTACAACCCCATCAACATCAGCGGGTATCACATCTCGGAAGCGGGCGCGACGAGCGTGCAGGAGGTCGCCTTCACCATGGCCAATGGGGTGGCCTACGTGGAGGAGGTCACGCGCGCGGGGGTGCCCGTCGACGAGTTCGCGCCGCGGCTGGCCTTTTACTTCGTGGCCCAGGCCGACTTCTTCGAGGAGGTGGCCAAGTACCGCGCCGCCCGGCGCGTCTGGGCCAAGCTCATGAAGCATCGCTTCGGCGCCACCCGGGCCGAGTCCATGCGGCTCCGCTTCCACTGCCAGACCGCGGCGGCCACGCTGACCAAGGCCCAGCCCATGAACAACGTGGTGCGCACCACGCTGCAGGCCTTGGCCGCGGTGCTGGGGGGCGCCCAGTCGCTGCACACCAACGGCCTCGACGAGGCCTATGCCATCCCGTCCGAGGAGGCGATGAAGCTGGCGCTCCGCACCCAGCAGATCATCGCCCACGAGACACGGGTGCCGCAGGTGATCGACCCGCTGGGCGGCTCCTGGTACGTGGAGTCCCTCACCAACCAGATCGAGGCGAAGGTCGTCGAGCTGCTCGCCAAGGTGGACGCCATGGGCGGCACCATCAAGGCCATCGAGGAAGGCTGGTTCCAGCGGGAGATCGCGGACTCCGCCTACGAGACGGCGCGGCGCCGGGCCTCCGGCGAGCAGCCGCTGATCGGCGTGAACATGTTCGCGGAGCCGCCCGCCCCGGTGCCGGTGCCCATCCACAAGGTGGCCGCCGACGTGGAGACGCGCCAGGTCGCCAGCGTCCGGGCGGTGCGAGCCCGCCGCGACGGCGCCCGCGTGGCCGCGCTGCTGGAGCGGCTGGCCGCCGAGGCGCGCGACCCCGCGGTGAACCTCATGCCCGTGACCATCGAGCTGGTGCGGGCGCGCGCGACCATGGGCGAGATCACGGCCCGCCTGCGCGAGGTCTTCGGCCACTACGTCGAGTCACCCGTCTTCTGAGGAGCCCCGACATGTCCGCGCCCCGTCCGTTCGCCGTCAACGTGCCCGCCGCCACGCTCACCGACCTCCGCGAGCGCCTCGCCCGCGCGCGCTTCCCCGACGAGCCGCCGGACGCGGGCTGGCGCTATGGCGCGGAGCTCGCCTACGTGAAGGCGCTCGCCGCCTACTGGCGCGAGCGCTACGACTGGCGGCGCTGGGAGACCGAGCTCAACCGCTTCCACCAGTTCACCGCGCCGGTGGCGGGCATCGACCTGCACTTCATCCACGAGGAGGGCCGCGGCCCCCGGCCGATGCCGCTCCTCCTCTCTCACGGCTGGCCCGGCTCGGTGTGGGAATTCCACAAGATCCTGCCCATGCTCACGGATCCGGCCCGCTTCGGCGGGGATCCCGCCGATGCCTTCACCGTGGTGGCGCCCTCGCTGCCCGGCTACGGCTTCTCCTTCGCGCCCGGCCAGCCCCGCTTCGGTGTGCCGCAGATCGCGGACGTCTTCGCGTTCCTCATGACCGACGTGCTGGGATACGAGCGCTATGGCGCCCAGGGCGGCGACTGGGGCGGGTTCATCACCGCGGTGCTGGGCCTGCGGCAGGCAAAGCGTCTCACCGGCATCCACATGAACCTCCTGCCCCTCCGCCGCGACGTCGCGCGGCCGGACGCGCCCACCGACGACGAGAAGAAGTACCTCCAGGAGCTCGGCGACTTTCTCCGCGAGGAAACCGCCTACCAGATGATCCAGGGCACCAAGCCCCAGACGCTCGCCTATGGCCTCACCGACTCGCCGGTGGGGCTCGCCGCCTGGATCGTGGAGAAGTTCCGGAGCTGGAGCGACTGCGGTGGGGAGGTGGAGCGGCGCTTCACCAAGGACGAGCTCCTGACCAATATCACCATCTACTGGGTGACGGGGGCCATTGGCTCGTCTTTCTGGCCGTACTATGCCCGTCTGCACGAGAAGTGGCCGCTTCCGGACGGCGCCCGGGTGGAGGTGCCGTGCGGCTATGCCGCCTTCCCCAAGGAGATCGTCCGCCCGCCGCGCGCCTGGGCGGAGAAGGTGTTCAATATCCAGCGCTGGACGGTGATGCCGTCAGGCGGCCACTTCGCGGCGATGGAGGAGCCGGAGGCGCTCGCCGATGAGATCCGCGCTTTTTTCCGCCCGCTGCGTTGATATACTCGCGCCGCCGGCGACGCCCGCGCGCGCCGGCAAGGAGGCCCACATGAGCGTTTCGCGCCGCTTCGCATTGGTCCTGGCCCTCACCGTCTCGCTCCTCGCTCCCCCGCTCCTCGCTCCCCCCCTCCCCGCGCTCGCCGACGAGACGTGCAACTCGCCCTACATGGGCAATCTCATCAAGGGGCAGGAGGACTACGTCTACGTCTGGACCCTCGGGGTGAAGGGCATGGGCGACGGCTTCGACAAGCTCGTCACCATCGACGCCAATCCCGCCTCCCCGCAGTACGGCAAGGTGATCCACAAGGTCTCCGTCGGCGGGCGGGGCGAGGCGCATCACATGGGCTTCACCGACGACCGCCGCTTTCTCTGGGCGGGCGGGCTCGACGACAGCAAGATCTTCGTCTTCGACGTGGGGACGGATCCCGCCAAGCCCAAGATCGTGAGGCGGATCACCGACTTCGCCGCCAAGACCGGCTTCGTGGGCCCGCACACCTTCTACGCCATGCCCGGACGCATGCTGGTGCAGGGCCTGTCCAATACCAAGGACAATGGCGGCGTCACCGGCTTCGCGGTCTACAGCAACCGCGGCGAGCTCATCAACGTGCAGCCCATGCCGAAGGACAAAGGCGGCGACGGCTACGCCTACGACCTCGCCATCAATCCCCAGAAGAACGTGATGCTCTCCTCGAGCTTCACCGGTCGCGCCAACTACATGCGCGAGCTAGGCAAGCTGGTGGGCGACGCCGAGGCCATGAAGAAGTTCGGCAACACCATGGTGGTGTGGGACCTCAAGGCGCTGACCCCGAAGAAGGTGCTCAGCGTGCCCGGCGCCCCATTGGAGATCCGCTGGTCCCTCCATGAGGGCGACAACTGGGCCATCACCGCCACCGCGCTCACCTCCAAGCTCTGGCTGGTGAAGCAGGACGCGGCGGGGGAGTGGCAGGCCAAGGAGGTCGCGACCATCGCCGATCCCGCCAAGATCCCGCTCCCGGTGGACATCAGTATCAGCCGCGATGGCACCGGGCTCTGGGTGAATACCTTCATGGACGGCAAGACCCGCTACTTCGACCTCACCAATCCGGAGCAGCCGAAGCAGATCTACGAAAAGGCGACCGGCAAGCAGGTCAACATGATCTCGCAGAGCTGGGACGGCAAGCGCGTGTACATCGCCTCCTCGCTGCTGGCGAACTGGGACAAGGGCGGCGACGACAACGAGCAGTTCGTCCGCGCGTTCAAGTGGGACGGCAAGGAGCTCACGCCGGCCTTCGAGGTAGACTTCAACAAGGAGAAGCTCGGGCGCGCCCACCACATGAAGTTCGGCGTCAAGGGCGCGCGCGTGGCCTATCCGACCACGCGCACCGCGAGCCTCGGGCCCGCGCGGTGAGGAGACGCCCGCGCGGGGCGCGCGCCGGCGTCGCGCTCGCTCTCCTCGCCCTCGCCGGCGGCGCGCCCGCGCACGAGCCGCCGCCGGTGCCGGATCCGCCCGCGGTGATGGATTTCGTGCCGCCCGCCCCCGGAACCTACCGTCTCTACGACATCATGGCGGCGCCCGACGGGGCGGTGCTCGACCTCGAGGGCCGCCGGGCGCCGCTGGCCCGCTTCACCAGGGGCAAGATCACGGTCCTTTCCTTCATCTACACGAATTGCGCCGATGCTCGCGGCTGCCCGCTCGCCTATCAAGTCTTCCACACCATGCACGACCGTCTGCGCGAGACCCCCGCCCTGCGCGACCACGTCCGCCTGGTCACGCTGAGCTTCGATCCCGTCCACGACACGCCGGCCGTCATGCGCCGCTACGCGAACGGCGCCATCGCCGAGCGCGCGCCGGAGGTGGAGTGGACCTTCCTGACCACCGGCTCGCCGCGCGAGCTCTTGCCCATCCTGGACGGCTTCGGCCAGGACGTGCGGATCGAGCGCCGGCCGCGCGGGGGCCCGGCCCCGCGCCTCGGTCACGTGCTGAAAGTCTTCCTCATCGACTCGCGCGGGATGGTCCGCGAGATCTACACCACCTCCTACCTCTTCCCCGACGTCGTCCTGAACGACATCGAGACACTGCGCCGCGAATGAGCCCCGGCTCATGCTGTCCCGACGCACCCGGAAGCGATGGCGGGCGAGCTGCCTCCTGGCGGCGGCGGTCGCCCTCGTGCTCTCCGCCGGGGCCGCCCTCGACGTCCTCGCCACTGTCCGCGCCCAGGCCCTCGACCTCCTCTTCGTGACCCGCCCCACGCGGGTGGCCGAGTCCACCGTGATCGTGGGCATAGACCAGCGGAGCTACCAGGCGCTCCTCCCCCGCCACGGGCCGCTCTCCGCCTGGCCCCGCAGCCTCTATGCCCGAGCGCTGGACTCGCTGGGCACCGCCGGCCCGCGGGTGGTCGCCTTCGCCGTCTTCTTCGACGCGCCCCGAGCGGAAGACGGCGAGCTCACCGCGGCGATGCGCCGGGCCGGCAATGTCGTGGTGCCCGCGGTGGCCCAGCGGCCGCTGGAATTCAGCTCGCGGCCGGGCGTCGCTCAGGAGTTCGACACCTTCGTGCGCCCGGTGCCCGCCATCCGCGCCGCCGCCGCCGCCGAGGGCGCCGCCAATATCACCACCGCCCGCGACAGCGTGGTCCGCGGTCTGCCCCTCCTGCTGCAGGCGGGGAGCGAGCGCCTGCCCAGCTTCGCGCTGACGGTGGTGGCGCGTCACGCCCGTCGGACCACGGTGCTGGACGCGGAGCCCGCGCTCGGCGTCGTCTACGGGGCGGGGCGCGCCATCCCGCTCGCCGAGCGCAATATCATGCTGATCAACTTTCTCGGTCCGCCCTCCGAGCCCGGCGGCCACGGCCCCTTCCGCATCCTGTCCTTCGTGGATGTGCTCGAGGGACGCTTCGACCCCGCGCTGGTGCGCGACCACATCGTGCTCATCGGCCCCACCATCCAGGGCGTGGACGAGCATCCCACCCCCACCACCAGCGACACGCGAATGTGGGGCGTCGAGATCCTCGCCAACGCGGTGGAGACCATCCTCCACCGGCACTATCTCGCCCCCCTGCCCAGGAGCGCGACCATCGCCGCCATCGCCGCGCTCGCGATGGTGGCCGCCGGCCTCGCCGCGTTCTGGCGTCCCGTGTTCGCCGGGCTCGCCGTCCTCGTCGTCCTCGCCGTTTACGTGATGGGAGCCACCGCGCTCTTCGAGCTGGGCCACCCGCTGGACCTCGTCTACCCGCCCGCCGCCCTTCTCCTCACCTTCGGCGCCGCCCTCATCTACCGGGTGGTCTTCGACGAGGCCGAGCAGCGCGTGCTGCGGGAAGCGATGGCGCGCTATCTCTCCCCCACCGTGAGCCGGTGGGTGCTCGAGGATCCCGACCGTCTCCGGCTCGGCGGCGAGCTGCGCGAGATGACCGTGCTCTTCAGCGACCTCCGGCGCTTCACCACCGTCGCGCACGAGCTGCCCCCGGAGGTCGTGGTCTCCCTCCTGAACCTCTATCGCGGCGAGATGACCGAGCGCGTGTTCGCGGAGGACGGCGTGCTCTCTCAATACGCGGGAGACGCGATCGAGGCGTTCTGGAACGCGCCCATGGACCAGCCGGACCACGCGCGGCGCGCGTGCGCGACCGCGCTCGAGATGACCGCGGCTCTCGCGCGTCTGCAGCCCGAGTTCGCGCGGCGCGGGTGGGCAGGGCTCGACATGGCGGTGGGGATCAATACCGGCCCCATGGTGGTCGGGAACATGGGCTCGCGCGCCCGGCTCGCCTATACCGCGGTGGGGGACGCGGTCAACGTGGCCGCCCGGCTCGAGGGCCTCTCGAAAGAGTACGGGGTGTGCGTCGTGGTGGGGGAGGCGACCCGGGAGGCGGCGGGACACGCATTCGAGTACCGCTTCCTCGATGTGGTGGCGGTGATGGGACGGAACGCTCCCGTCACGGTATACGAGCTCCTGGGACGAGCGGGGACCCTCACGCCCGGCGCCGCCGTCCTGCTCTCCCGCTATCACGAGGGCATCGGCCTGTACCGCGGCCGCCGGTGGCGGGAGGCGGCCGCGCTCTTCGACGCCCTCGGGGCGGAGGCGCCCGGCGACGGGCCCATCGCCCTCTACCGCCGGCGGAGCCGCGACCTCCTCGCCGATCCTCCGCCGCCGGACTGGGACGGCGTCTACGTCGCGCTGACCAAGTAACGGGGCCTAGCGCGCCGCCCGCGTGGCCAGCTCGGCGGGCGAGAGCACGATGGTCGTCGGGATGCCGGCGGGCACCGGTTTCACCCGCTCCAGCCAGCCGTCCAGCACTCGCGCGGCCCGTGGGTCGGGCCGCTCGAACTCGCCGAAGCGCTGCACGATGTCGCCGCCCCGGTGCTCACCCTCCCGCAGGCGCCCGCGCCGGTCCTCCCAGTACACGGCCTTGCCCTTGAAGCGGCCGACCACGCTCATCCGGTAGTCGCCGTCCGCTGTCGCCGCGAGCACGAGCCGGTAGGGTCCGGCGAGGCCGGCGGGCACCTCGATGACGTGGCGGCCGTCCCGCGCCCCGGTGAACGAGCCGAACACCTGGTTCACCTCGACCCCGGGGGCGACGAAGCCGGCCGCGCGCACGCCGTCGGGCATGATGAGGAGCGGCAATACCGAGCCCTCGACGGCGACCTCGAGGGTGCTCGAGTTCACCGAGAAGGGCTCCGTGGTGTCGGTGCCGTCGTACCCCAGCGTGCCCTTCTCGCCCGCCTTGAGCAACGCGCGCAGGGTGCCGCGGGCGTCGCGCAGCTCCACCTCGCCGGCACGCGTCCAGCTCACGAAGCTGCCGTCCGGGCGGGCCTCCGCGCCGATGAGTCCGTCGCGCGCGGTGGCCGAGTTCGCGTTGGATTGCAGCGTGACGGTACCGCGTCCACCGAGCCACCCGGCCACCCGCGCCCACACCGTGCCGGCGATGATGAGGATGCGGACACGTGAGGGTCCGGGGCCGGCGGTCGCTTCCCGCACGGTGACGTCCGAGCCCGGCTCGACAATCACGGTGGTGCCGTCTAGGAAGGTGATCAGCGCGCGCCCGCTGGGGGCGGTGACCACCCGGTCGCCCTCGGCGAGATCCGACCCGCTCGCCGCCCGCGCGAGCGGCCCGCCGGCGGCACGTGCATGCTCGACCGGCCCCGAGAGCACGGTCAGGGTCGCGGCGGTGACCGGCCGATTCGACGGCGACTGCGCGGACACGGGGGTGACGAGCGGGAGCCCGAGCAAGAGAACGGCGGCCACGGTGAAAGCTCCGATAACCTTTGGTTCTGCCATTGCTCTTCCGACCTTCCGTGACGTTGTCACGATACCCCGCGAGGGAGCAAGGCATGTGCCACCACCCCCGGCTCCTCCCTCCGCCCGTAGTCGGCGAAACGGCGACGAAAGGCGGGCAAGACGCCCCGCCGAGGCGGGCGCCGGAGGCAGGCTGCCCGATGGCGGAGCGGTTGTGTATGATCGGCGCCATGAAGCTCGGATTCGCGCTGCCGGTGGCGGGCGCCTGGGCCACCCCCGAGAACCAGGTGCGCGTCGCCCAGCATGCGGAGCGGCTGGGCTACTCGGGCCTCTGGGTGCTGCAGCGGCTCCTCTACGCGCTCGAGCCCAAGGGCTCCTACCCACCCATGCCGAATCAGCCGTGGCCGAAGATGTTCGAGAGCGTGGTGGACCCGATCGTGGCGCTCGCCTTCGTGGCGGGGCAGACCTCGCGCATCCGGCTCGGCACCAGCGTGCTCATCATGCCGTACTTCTCGCCCATCCTCCTCGCCAAGCAGCTCGCCACCCTCGATCAGGTCTCCGGCGGGCGGCTCGACGTGGGCCTGGGGCTGGGCTGGTCCGAGGACGAGTTCGACGCCTCCGGGGTTTCGTTCAAGCAGCGCGGCCGGCGCGGCGACGAGTTCCTCCGCTGCCTCAAGACGATCTGGACGGAGGACGTGGTGGAGTTCCACGGCGACTTCTATCACGTGCCGCGCTCCCGCGTGCTGCCCAAGCCGCGCCAGAAACCGCATCCGCCCATCACCATCGGCGGCTATAGCGACGTGGTGATCAACCGCGCGGTGAACCTGGGCGACGGCTTCAACGGCGGCAATATGCCCCTGTCGGAAGTGCGCCCGCTCATCGCGCGCATCCGCGCGGCGGCGGACAAGGCCGGGCGCGACCCCGCGAGCCTCCATGTGGTCTGCCGCGGGACGTTCAAGGTGCACGAGGCGCCTCAGGGGTCCGGCCGCCGCGCCCTCTTCGGGACGCTGGCGGAGATCCGGGAGGACATCCAGCGCTATGCCGAGGCCGGGCTCACCGAGCTCTTCCTCGAGGGCAATTTCAACCTCGCCGACCTCCCCATCGAGCGCGCGCTCGAGATGATGGAGGAGCTCGCCCCGCGCTAGGCCGCTGAGGTGCGAACAGGCGACTACTTGAGCCGCGGGTCGAGCGCGTCGCGGAGGCCGTCGCCGAAGAGGTTGAAGCCGAGCACGGTGACGAAGATCGCGATCCCCGGGAACAGCGAGAGCCAGGCGTTGGCCTGGATGAACGCCACGTTGGCCTTGAGGTCCCAGCCCCAGCTCGGCGTCGGCGGCTGGGTGCCGAGCCCCAGGAAGGACAGCGTGGCCTCCACGATGATCGAGGTGGCGATGCCCAGGGTGGTCGTCACGATGATCGGCGCCAGGCAGTTCGGCAGCACGTGGCGGAGGAGGATCCAGGGATCCCGCACGCCGAGGGCGCGGGACGCCTCGATGTATTCCTTCTCCTTGATGGAGAGCACGCTCCCCCGCACCAGGCGCGCGTAGATGGGGATGCGCACGATGGCGATGGCCCCGGTGACCTTCATGGTGCCGATCAGCCCCGCGGTCGGCGTGAAGATGACCATCAGGATGATGGCGAGCAGGTAGATGGGGAAGGCGAGAATCAGATCCATCGCCCGCATGATGACCGTGTCGACCCGGCCCCCGTAGAACCCGGCGATCATGCCGCACGGGACGCCGACGAACAGCGCGAGCAGGACCGACGACACCCCCACCAGCAGCGAGATGCGCGTGCCGTGGATGATGCGGCTCAGCATGTCGCGCCCGAGCTGATCGGTCCCCAGGGGATAGTCCCAGCTCGGGCGCTCGAAGGTGTGCGTCTGGTCGCTGGCGATGGGGCTCCGGGGGGCCAGGACGTCCGCGAAGATCGCCACCACGAGCAGGACGGCGACGATCCCCGCGCCCAGGAGCGCGGTCGTGCTGCGCCGGAGCCGGCGGATCCCCTCCACCAGGGGCGATGCCGAGGGCCTGGCGCGCGCGCCCCAGGCGACGTCGGGGGTCACCGGCAGGTCGGCCTCGCCCACGCTCCCTCCGCGGATCGGTTCCAAGTCGCCTCAGGCGTACCGGATCCGCGGATCCAGGAAGGTATAGGTCAGGTCGACGATGAGGTTCATGATGACGAAGGCGAGCGCCGTCAGCAGGGCAAAGCCCTGCACCTGCTGGTAGTCGCGGGCGATGATGGCGTCGATGCCGAAGGTGCCCAGCCCCGGCATGGCGAAGAGCGTCTCCACCACGATGGCGCCCCCGATGAGGAAGCCGATCTGGAGCCCCATCACCGTCACGGTGGGGATGAGGGCGTTCTTCAGCGCATGCTTGAAGATCACCGGGCGCTCGGAGAGGCCCTTGGCGCGCGCGGTCGTCACGTACTCGGAGCGAATGACCTCCAGCATGCTGGCGCGCAGGAGACGCGTGAGGATGGCGGCCCGGCCGACCCCCAGCGCGACCGCCGGCATCAGGACGTGCTGCGTATTGCCCCAGAGACTCGCCCCGCACACCACGGTGGGGCAGGTCCCGGGGAGGTAGATCCAGCCCGAGCTGGGGAGGAAACCCCCGAGCCCGATGGAGAAGACGAGAAGGAGGAGGACCCCGATGAAGAACTCGGGGATGGAGACACCGATCATGGCCACCGAGGTCGCCGTGTAGTCGGCCCAGGTGTTCTGGCGCAGGGCGCCGATGATGGCGGCGGGGACGGCGATGGCCAGGGCCACCGCCATGGACAGCACGATGAGCTCGAGGGTCACGGGCAGGCGGATGAGCACGTCCTGGAGGACGGGACGCCCGGTGAGGATCGAGACCCCCCAATCGCCCTGCACGAGCTTGCCGAGCCAGATCCCGTACTGAACCACGATCGGCTTGTTCAGCCCGTACTCCTCCCGCGCCTTGACCGCATCCTCTTCGGTATAGGCGTCGCCGAGGAGCGACACCACGGGATCGCCGGGGACGGACCGCATCATCACGAACACCACGAAGGTGATCATGAGGACCGTCGGCACGATCTGGAGCAGCCGTCTCAGGATATAGGTTCGCACGCGACGCTCCGCCGCCGGCGGCCGCTCCCCTTACTTGTCCAGCCAGACCTTGTGGTAGTGGACTTCGAACTCGGCGTTGTAGGTGTAGCCCTTCATCCACGGCTGGGCGACCATGTAGAAGGGCGAGCCCGAGATGTTGTTCCAGTACATGTGCTCGACGAAGAACTCCTGGATCTCCTTGGCGATGGCCTTGCGCTTGCCGGCGTCCATCTCCCGCGCGTAGCGCGCGTACAGCTCGTCCACTCGCTTGTCGTTGTGGCGCGGGTGGCTCCAGGTCGACGTGCTGTTCGACAGGTAGCCATTGCTGTCGAGCGTGATCAGCGAGAGCAGGTCCTCGACGTACATGTCCCACGGACCGTCCTGAAGGGTGGTGTTCATCCAGGACACCTTGTCCACCAGCCGGATGTTCGCGGTCACGCCGATGCGCGTCATCTGCTCCTTGATGACGGTGGCGATGACGTTGAACACGCTCTTCTCGGTGTCTGCCATCAGCTCGAAGGTCAGCGGCTTCTGCGGGCCGTAGCCCACCTCGGCGAGCAGCGCCTTGGCCTTGGCCTGATCGTACGGGCACATGGCGTTGACGTCGACGGTGTCGAGCGTGCCCGGCGGGTTCATCCCGACCCAGGGCGTCGCCTTGCCCTTGAAGGCGATCTTCACGATCTCCCCCCGGTCGATCCCGTAGCACCCGATCGCCTTGCGCACCCGGAGATCGCCGAAGACCGGGTGCGGCGCCCGCTCCTTGGACATGGGCTTGCCGTCCTTGGGGACGGTCACCTTCATCGCCGCCAGCATCGGCGTCGTTTCCTTGCCGGTCAGGATCACGGCGCTCGGGACCTGCGCCTTCATGGTGTCGACGTGCTCCGGCGAGAACGAGGCGATGAAATCGATCTCCCCCGCCTTGAAGGCCGCCATCTCGGTGACGGGGTCCTTGATCACGCGGATGATGACTCGGTCGAGGTACGGCAGGCCCGGCACGAAGTACTTGTCGAAGCGGTCCATCACGAGCTGACTTCCCTTCACCCACTCGACGAACTTGAACGGGCCACAGCCCACCACCGCGCCCGGCTTGCCCTGCTTGCGATCCTCGAGGGTGTACTTCTGGGTGGCGGTGGGGGAGTAGAGAACCAGCCCGGTGCGATAGGCCGCGAGCATGTGGAGCATGAAGGCGTAGGGCTGCTTGAGCCGGATCTGCACGGAGAGGGGATCCAGCACCTCCACGCTGTGGACCGACTCGAAGAAGCTCCGCATGCCCGACTTGGTGGCCGGGTCCATGAGGCGGTCGATGCTGAACTTGACGGCGGCGGCGTCCACCGGGGTGCCGTCGTGGAAGAGGACGTTCTTCTTGAGCTTGAAGGTGTAGAGGAGACCGTCGGGCGACGTCGTCCAGGACTCCGCGGCATCGCCCACGAACTTCCCGTCGGGCGTGATATTGACCAGCCCGCAGCCGACGTTCATGGCCACCCACATCATCTCGTAGCCCGGCGCGGTGTGGAAATCGAGGTGGGCGATCTCGTTCCCGTAGGAGACGCGGAGCGTACCCCCGCGTTTGGGCGCCTGCGCGTCGGCGGGAGCCGGCAGCGAGACGATCCCGGCCAGGACGAGCAGGACGACGGCACAAACGGGAAGGGACCGTGGGCGCATGGTGTCCTCCCTACCTAACGGATCGGGCCTGGAGAAGGGACCTGGCGGTGGGACCCGCGATTGGGGGACTCTACACCAGTCCCGTCCCGTCAACAAGGGAGTGCGCCCCACGCTTGCGGGGGCAGGCCGGCTCCCGTAGTCTGAGCCCCGAAGGGAACACGCGCATGCCGATGTACTCCCATTCGCGGCTGTCCGTCTACGAGAGATGCCCCCGTCAGTACCGATTCCGGTACGTGGAGCGGGTGAAGGTCCCGGAGGTGGAGACGGTCGAGATGTTCCTGGGCAGCCGGGTGCATGACGCCCTCGAGACCCTCTACCGGCGTGTCAAGGCGGGCGCCGTCCCCACCCTCGACGACCTGCTGGCGGACTATCGCGCGCGCTGGCAAGCGGAGTGGACGGGCGCCATCCGCATCAGCAAACCGGAGCGCACCGCCGAGGACTATCTGGCGCTGGGCGTCCGGCACCTCGCGACCTATCACGCGCGCTACCAGCCCTTCGACCAGGAGCGGACGTTGGATGTCGAGCGGCGCATCGCCTTCCCGCTCGACGAGACTCGGAGGATCTGGCTCCGGGGCTATATCGACCGCCTGTCGATCACGCGGGATCGGATCTGGCAGATCCGCGACTACAAGAGCGGCCAGTGGCTGCCCAGCCAGGCGGACGTGGACGCGGACCGGCAGCTCGCGCTGTACCAGATCGGGGTGCAGCGGCGGTTCCCGAAGCGCGCGCGGGAGGTGGAGCTGGTGTGGCACTACCTCGCGCACGACGTCGAGCTTCGCTCGCGGCGCGAGCCGGAGGCGCTCCGCGCGCTCGAAGCGGAGACGCTGGCTCTCATCGACCGCATCCAGGCCGACAAGACGTGGGAGATCGTGGTGGGGCCGCACTGCCGGCGCTGCTCGTACCAGGCGCTCTGTCCCGCCTGGTCGGCGCAGCTCGAGCTGCCGGGGATCTAGCCCACCAGGCGCTCCGCGGCCTCTTCGCCGGAGTGGACACAGTCGGCGATCCCGACGCCGCGATACGCCCCGCCGGCCAGGGCGAGCCCCGGGAATCGCCGCGCCGCCGACTCGATCGCCTCCACCCGGGTCAGGTGGCCCAACTGATACTGGGGCATCGCCTTCAGGTACCGAGTCACGCGGGTGAAGAGGGGCTCGCCTTCGGCGCCGAGCAAGACGGCGAGCTCAGCGCGCGCGGCCGCGATCAACGCCGCGTCATCGGCGGCGACGGCCTGCTCGTCGAGCGCACCGCCGACGAAGACGCGCAGCAGCACATGCCCGTCGGGCGCGCGGCCGGGGTATTTCACGCTCGAGAAGGTGCCGGCGATCACGGGCCGGCGCTCCACCTGGGGCACCACGAAGCCGAAGCCGTCGAGCGGGTGCCTAATGGCGGCGCGGCGATAGCCCAGGGTCACCGTCGCCGACGAGGCATAGGGAATGTCCTCGAGGAGATGGCCGAGCGCGGGGTCGGCATGGCGCAGCAGGCGCGCGGCCTGATAGGCTTCGGTGGCGACGATCACGCCCTCCGTGTCCACCGTGGTCCCGCCCTCCGTGACGACGCGCCAGCCGGCGCCCTGCCGCTCCAGCGCGGTGACGCGCTCCTTGAGCCGCACCGCGCCCGGCGGGAGACGGCCGGCGAGGGCCTGCACCAGCTCCTCCATGCCGTCCTTGAAGGTGACGAAGAGCGACCAGCGCGCCCCGCTCGTGGCCGCGGCCGGCGCGGGTGCCCGGCGCGCGGCGCGGCGCATGGCGAGGATCACGCTCCGGTGCTCTCGCTCCATCTCGAGGAAGCGCGGCATGGTGGCGGCAAGCGAGAGCGAGTCGGGATCCGCGGTGTAGATGCCGCCGATGAGCGGCTGGGCCACGCGCTCCAGCGCCTCGCGGCCCAGCCGCCGGCGCACGAAGGCGCCCAGGCTCTCGTCGGCGTCGCCTCCGCGCGGCAGGATGAGGTCCATGGCCATGCGGAGCTTGCCCTTCCAGGAGAAGAGCGACGAGCGGAGCAGCGAGGCCAGCCGCGTGGGGGCCATGAGCTGGAAGCCCTCGGGCAGCGGGTGGAGCCGGCCGCCGAACGCCACGAAGGCGGTGCGGTAACGATCGTCGGTGCCGACGAGGCGGTCCTCGATACCGAGCCGGCGGCAGAGCGCCAGCGCCCAGGGCTTCTCGGAGATGAAGGAGTCGGGCCCGCATTCCACGAGGAACCCGTCGCGCCGCTCGGTCTGGATGATGCCGCCCAGCCGATCCCCCGCCTCGAGCACCGTCAGCTCGAGCCGCTGCCCGCGCTCACGCGCGCGCTCCACCGCTCGATGGGCCGCCGACAGCCCGGCGATGCCGCCGCCGATGACGACGAGTCTCATGCGAGCCCGCCTCAGCGCGCCGACATCTCGTGGACCATGTCCACGAGGGCGCGCACGTGGTCCACCGGCGTCTCCTGGTGCACGCCGTGGCCCAGGTTGAAGATGTGGCCGGGACGCCGCGCGGCCCCCTCGAGGATGGCGCGGGCGGCGCGGCGGATCTCCGCCACCGGGGCCAGCAGGACGGCGGGATCGAGATTGCCCTGCACCGCCACGTCGGCGCCGAGCCGATCCCAGGTCGGGCCCAGGCTCACACGCCAATCGAGACCGAGGACGTCCCCGCCCGCCTCCTTCATCAGCTCGAGGAGCGCGGCGGTGCCGGTGCCGAAGTGGATGGCGGGCACACCGGGCGCGAGCCGGCTGAGCACCGCGCGGCTGTGCGGCAGCACGAACTCGCGATAGTCGGCGGGCGAGAGCGTGCCCACCCATGAGTCGAAGAGCTGAACGGCCTGGGCCCCCGCGTCGATCTGGCCGTCCAGATACTCCACCGTGATGCCGGCCAGCCGCGCCATCAGCGCGTGCCAGGCGGCGGGCTCCGCGCGCATGAAGCGCTTGGTGAGGAGGAACTCGCGCGAGGCGCCGCCCTCGATCAGGTACGAGGCCAGCGTGAAGGGCGCCCCCGCGAAGCCGATCAGCGGCACGCGTTCCGCCAGCGCCTTGCGCGCCCGCCGAACGGTCTCGAAGACGAAGCCCACCGATGATGGCACGTCCACCGGGGCCAGGCGGGCCACATCGTCCGCGCTCCGGACCGGCCGCGCGATGTGCGGGCCTTCGCCTCGGGTGAACTCGAGCCCGACGCCCAGCGGCTCGAGCACGAGCAGGATGTCCGCGAAGAGGATGGCCGCGTCCACGCCCAGGCGCTCGACGGGCTGAAGCGTCACCTCCGCGGCCGCCTCGGGCGTCTTGCAAAGCGTGAGGAAGTCGTGCCGGGCGCGCAGCGCTCGGTACTCTGGCAGGTAGCGGCCCGCCTGCCGCATCAGCCACACGGGCGTGAACGCGGTCTGCTCCCGTCGGCAGGCGCGGAGGAATGGCGCGGCGGCGTTCGTCATCGCGAATGCAGCGTATCGGCGGCCCCTGGCGGAGTCAAGGAAGGGACGGTATCATCGCCCACCTAGGAGGATTCCCCCATGTCCTTTCTCTCCGGCAAGCAGGCGTTTCTGCAGATCCTCAAGCAGGAAGGCGTGGAGTGCATGTTCGGCAACCCGGGCACCACCGAGCTGCCGCTCATGGACGGGCTCGCCCGCGAGCCGGGCATCCGCTACGTGCTGGCGCTCCAGGAGTCGGTGGCCATCGCCATGGCCGACGGCTACGCGCATGCCAGCGGCAAGCTCGCCGCCGTCAATGTCCACACCTCCCCCGGCCTGGGCAATGCCATGGGCATGCTCTACGACGCGCGCATGTCCGGCGCGCCGATGCTGCTCACCGCGGGCCAGCACGACCAGGCGATGAATCTCACCGAGCCCATTCTCTGGTCGGACCTGCCGCCGGTGGCGCGGCCCTACGTGAAATGGTCGCACGAGATCACGCGGCTCGAAGACCTGCCCCGCGCGGTGCGCCGCGCGGTCAAGACCGCGCATGCGCATCCGAGCGGGCCCGTCTTCATCTCGCTGCCGGTGGACGTGCTCAATGCCGAGCGCGAGCTGGACCTCCTCGCGTCCACCAGGGTGGCGCCCAGGGTCCGGGGCGACGCCGCGGCCATCGAGGCCGCCGCCGATCTCCTCGCGCGCGCCAAGCGGCCCGTCATCGTGGCCGGTGACGCGGTGACACAGGGCGACGCGCTGGCGGAGATGGCGGAGGTGGCGGAGCTCCTGGGCGCGCCGGTCTACGGGGAGTGCGTGCCCTCGACGTGCTCCTTCCCCTTCACGCATCCGCTCTACGCGGGGCCGTTCCCGCGGCTGGGCCCGCCCATCCGCAACATGCTGATGGGGCACGACCTCCTTTTCTCGGTGGGCGGCGATCTCTTCACCCTCTCGCTGCCCTCGGACGTGGAGCCCATGCCGGAGGGGATGACGGTGGTGCACATGGACACCGATCCCTGGCAGCTCGGGAAGAACTATCCCGCCCAGGTCGCCATCCTGGGTGATCCCAAGGCGACGCTGCCCGATCTGGCCGAGGCCCTGCGCAAGCGCCTGGGCGCGGGCACGCGGAAGGAGCGCGCGGCCAGGATCGCGGAGCTGTCCGCCGCTCACGGGGCGGCCACGGAGAAGCTGCGCGCCAAGGCCCGCGCCGAGGTGGGGTCCTCGCCGATCTCTCCGCTGGCCCTGGTGGGCGCGGTGGCGGACGTGGTCCCGGACGACGCCATCATCGTGGACGAGTCCATTTCCTCGAGCCACGGCGTGCGCAACCTCTTCCGCGCCCAGGACCAGCGCAGCTTCTATGGCCTGCGCGGCGGCGGCATCGGCTGGGGGCTCCCGGCCACCCTGGGCGTCAAGCTCGCCCAACCGGGGCGTCCGGTGGTGGGGCTCATCGGCGACGGCAGCGCGATGTACACCATCCAGGCGCTCTGGACGGCGGCGCATGAATCCATCCCGTGCGTCTACGTCATCTTCAACAACGCCTCCTACCGCATCCTCAAGCAGCGGACCTTGGCGCTCAAGGGCTTCTCCGCCGAGGACGATCAGTACGTGGGCATGGACCTCGTCAACCCGCGCATCGACTATGTCGGCATGGCCAAGGCGCTGGGCGTGCCGGGCGAGCTGGTGGAGAAGGGGGTGGATATCGGCGCCGCGGTGAAGCGCGGACTCGCCTCCGGCGGCCCGTACCTGGTGGACGTGCACATCGACAGCGCCTTCAAGAACTGAGCGGTGAGCGGCCGCCTCGCGGGCAAGGTCGCGATCGTGGCCGGGGCGGGGTCGCGGGGGCCCGGCCTCGGCAATGGCAAGGCCGCCGCCATCCTCTTCGCGCGCGAAGGCGCGTCCGTCCTCTGCGTGGACGCCCAGGTCGAGCGGGCGGAGGAGACGGCGGGGATCATCAAGGGCGAGGGCGGCCGCGCCTCCGCCTTCGCCGCCGACGTCACGCGGAGCCCGGACTGCCGCGCCATGGTGGCGGCCGCGCGCGAGCGCTACGGCGGGCTCCATGTCCTCCACAACAATGTCGGCATCGAGTCCCGCAAGGACGTGCTGGAGACCACGGAGGAGGACTGGGACCGGGTGATGACGGTGGATCTCAAGTCCATGTTCCTCGCCACCCAGGCCGCCATTCCCGCCATGGCGGAGGCCAAGGGCGGCTCCATCATCTGCATCTCCTCCGTCGCCGCCATGCGCGGCCACGGCCGCACCGCCTACGCCGCCGCCAAGGCCGGCGTCATCGGCTTCATGCGCAGTGTCGCCGCCCAGGTGGGGCGTCAGGGCATACGCGTCAACGCCATCGCGCCGGGCATGGTGTGGACCCCCATGGTGGAGGGACTGGGTTCGGAGGCGCGCGAGCGGCGGCGCAAGGCGAGCCCGCTCGGCACCGAGGGCACCGGGTGGGACGTGGGCTGGGCCGCGGTCTTTCTCGCCTCGGACGAGTCGCGCTGGATCACCGGGCAAACTCTGGTAGTGGATGGCGGCGTCACATTGACCACAAGGTGAACCACCATATGTTGAACCACCATCTGTTGATCAACGCGCGCGTCGAGAGGAGGCTCGCAGCATGGGCATGACCTTCGGCATTCACGTGGGGCATCTCGGCGGTCCCATGGACGAGCTGCGCAAGCTGTGGCGCTTCGCGGACGGCGCCGGCTTCGACTGGACCTCGGTGGCCGACCACTTCCAGGAAAGCCCGCCCCAGGGCGGCGACGGCGACTGCTTCGAGGCCATCGCCTCCTACACCGCCATGGCCATGGAGACCCGGCGGGTGCGGCTGGGCGCGCTGGTCTTCTGCGTGAACTATCGCAACCCCGGGCTCCTCGCCAAGTCCCTCTGCACCATCGACCACCTCTCGGGCGGTCGGGTGGAGTGCGGCATCGGGGCGGGCTGGCACGAGGCGGAGTATCGAGGCTTCGGCATCCCCTTCGAGCGCATCGGCGTGCGCGAGGATCAGCTCGAGGAGGCGGTGCAGATCCTCCGCATGCTGTTCGACCAGAAGGTCTCGAATTTCGACGGCAAGCACTTCAAGCTGGTGGACGCGCGGTGCAATCCCAAGCCGCTCCAGCCGCGGCTCCGCATCTGGATCGGCGGTCAGGGCGAGAAGCGGACGCTGCGCGCGGCCGCGAAGTACGCCGACGGCTGGAACGCGCCCTACATCGATCCCACCGTCTGGAAGGGGAAGAATGCCGTCCTGGACGACTGGTGCGCGAAAGAGGGCCGCGATCCCAAGAGCATCCTCCGCTCGGTCAATGTGGGCTTCTACCTCGGGGCCGACGCCCGGGGCGCGCAGCGTTGGGACGCGCTCTACCTGAAGCACTGGGGCGCGAACAATCCCCGCGGTGGGTTCTTTCGCGGCACGCCCAAGGACATCCTCGCGATGTGCGAGGCCTATCAGGCGGCGGGAGTGCAGCGGCTCAACATCGCGTTCCGGGAAGGTCCGTACGACTGGGAGGCGCTTCAGGCCTTCGCGGAGGTGGTATTCCCCGCCTTCGGGATCCGCAAGCCGGCCTAAGCGCCGTTCAGCGGCGGGCTGGCGAGCAGCTCGCGGACCTTGCCGACGAAGGTCTCCAGGTCGAAGGGCTTGGAGATGAAGTCGGCCAGCGCGTTGGCGAGCGCGCTGGGCGAGTAGATATTGCTGGCGAAGGCCGACATGTAGAGGATGCGCACGCCGGGCCGAACCTCGGCGAGATTCCGCGCCAGCTCCTGGCCGCTCATCACCGGCATCACCATGTCGGTGATGACGAGGTCGATGACGCCGGCGTGGCCGCGGGCCAGATCCACCGCCTCGGCGCCATTGGCCGCCTGCAGCACCGCGAAGCCGAGCCCGGTGAGCAGCTCGTGGAGCACCGAGCGCACCCCCTCTTCGTCCTCGACGAGGAGAATAGTGGGCGCGGGACCCGGAGTGCCGCTCATGCACCTATAATGATAGCAGCGAACGGAGGGCAGGATGGAGACATTGCGCTGCGGCGGGGGCCCGGTATACCGTCATACACGCCGCGAAAGGAGCCATCCATGACCGAAGGAACCCAGCTCATCCGCGGGCTCGAGGGCGTCGTGGCCGCCGAGACCCGCCTCTGCGATCTCGACGGCAAGAACGGGCGGCTCGCCTACGGCGGCTACGACATCGACGAGCTCGCGCGAAAGGCCTCCTTCGAGGAGGTGTGTTACCTCCTCTGGGAGGGCGAGCTCCCCGACCGCGCCGTGCTGGACCGGCTTCGCGCCGAGCTGATCGCGGGCCGCGCCCTCCCGCCCGCCCTCATCGAAAACTTCCGGCTCATGCCGCGCGACACCGATCCCATGCGCGTGCTCCAGGCCGCGGTGGCCATACTCGGCATGGACGACTCGGACGCCACCGACAACACGCGCGCGGCGAACCGGCGGAAAGCGGCGCGCCTGACCAGCCAGTTCGCCACCGCCATCTGCGCGCACCACCGCGTGCGGAGCGGCGAGGCGCCGGTGCCGCCCGCCGACGACTTGCCCCTGGCCGCGAACTTCCTCTACATGCTCACCGGCAAGCGGCCGGCGGAGGTGGTGGCGCGCGCCTTCGACGCCTGCCTCGTGCTCTACGCCGAGCACGAGCTCAACGCGTCCACCTTCACCACGCGCGTGATCGCGGCCACGCTGTCCGACATGCACTCGGCGGTGGCGGGCGGCGTGGGCGCGCTCAAGGGCACGCTCCACGGCGGCGCGGGCGAGGCGGTGATGCGCACCCTCATCGAGATCGGGCGCCTCGACAATGTCGATCCCTGGGCGGACAAGGCGCTGGCGGAGAAGCGGCGGCTCATGGGCTTCGGCCATCGCGTCTACACCGCGGGGGATCCGCGCGCGGCCATCCTCCGCGGCATGGCGGAGGCGGCCTGTCGCGAATCCGGCGATGCCAAGTGGTTCGACATGGCGGTGAAGCTCCACGCGCGGATCCACGCCGCCAAGAAGCTCATCCCCAACGTGGACTTCTACTCCGCGCCGCTCTTCTACTCCATCGGCATCCCGGTGGACCTCTTCACCCCGGTGATCGCGGCGTCGCGGATCGCGGGCTGGACCGCCAATCTCCTCGAGCAGTACGACGACAATCGCCTCATCCGCCCCCGCGCCGACTACAAGGGCCCCGGCCGCCGCGCCTTCAAACCCTCCTGCGCCGCCTCTACGAGGGAACGTTGCGCTGGGTAGCTCGTCATCCCTGGGGTGCGATTGTTCCGGTGATTTTTCTCTGCCTCATCGCGGTCTCGCGACTGCCTTTTCTCGGCGGTGAATTTCTTCCTGCCTTCCGCGAGGGCCACTTTGTGATGGGCGTGATTGCCGCACCAGGAACCTCCCTCGAGGAAACAATGCGAATCGGGAAACAGATTTCCGAGGCGCTCCTCAGTAACCCACACATCGCGACAATCGAACAACAGATCGGTCGCGCTGAACAAGGCGAAGATACCTTCGGCCCAGAGAAGAGCGAATTCCATATCGAACTCAAACCGCTTTCGAGCCAAGAAGAAGCCGGCGCGGAGGACGAAATCCGTGGAGCCGTCGGCAAAATTAGAGGGATCAACTTCGAACTTGGCACTTTTGTAACGGATCGCATCGGCGAGAGCATCA
>Ga0137403_10001402_pt1 | contig 30299 bp, 29 predicted proteins | sample CZOMad2_1_16fung_FD_122057 | JGI IMG/M metagenome (GOLD analysis project Ga0137403, IMG submission 122057) | Vadose zone soil fungal communities from Angelo Coast Range Reserve, California, USA - CZOMad2_1_16fungal (Hybrid Assembly) | ecosystem: Environmental > Terrestrial > Soil > Vadose zone... | reverse complement strand
CAGGCTAGGCTGGGCCACGTCTCTGTACCGGCAGCTTGAAATTCAGAATGGTGGAAATTGATTGAGCGAATGGGGAGTTATCTCTTAACATAAGGGCCGTCCTGTTACAGATTGCCATACCACACCGCGTCCCCGGAGTGAAGCGCGAAATTCAACGCCCTCTATGGAGTATGGTCGTCCATAGCGCAGCGTTGAGCTGCCTAGGTGCGGTGCTGCTAGGAGTGAGCGGAGAAGACGCTATGACGAGGCGAACGGCAGGGTAAGCAGCACTGCCGCATAGGAGCGCCATGGCCGCAAGGCTTCCTGCGCAGTGGGGTCGAGCCATGGCGGCACGGCGGGAGTCGAGACCGATGCAGCCCCGAACGGGTTGGCGTCTGGCTCTCCGAGGGTCCGCATCGCCACCCAGTGCGCTGAAGGCAGGTCGAGATCTGCTTCCCGTGTGAGGGCGCTGACGAGCTCATCGAAGGCGACGCGAGGATCAAATCTGAGGTCACTGCGGACCACCGCGTGGGCCAGCCGTCGGATGCCGTGCTCGGCACGGCGCGACAGACCGAGATTGGCCAGGGGTGCTTGCATGAGCACTGCCGCCGTCGGGAACAGGGTCGTGACGCCGCTATCGTCCGAAGCGACGAGGGGCTGTCCATAGGTGGCCGCCAGCTTGCTCATTACCGCCGCCGTGCCGACGTGTCCGACATCGCGCGCCACGAGGACGCGCACGGCCACCTCGAACCCATCCCACGCCCCAGGCAGTCGCAGGCCCGGCGCTCGCTGTACCACGGGCGCCAGCTGGGGATGCCGTCCGAGATGACGGCCAATCTCCACTGGATTCGCACTGAGATCGAACATTGTGCGCACGCGCTCAATGATGAGCTTGAGCCGCGCATAATCTGAGAGCTGGAGAGCGAGGCGGAGCAGATGCTGATCTGGAACAGGTCGGACACTGAACCAGCCGGCCGCCCGGTCAATGGCCATGGTGCGGCGATACTCGCCGTCACTGACCGCTTCGACACCGGGGGTCGCTTCGGCGGTGAGCAGCGCGGCCAGCAATGACCAGTTGAACGGGGGCCGATACGCGAGCTGCAGGGTGACCGTGCGTCCGTTGAGGTTCCCGCTGCGGCTTGTGCGTTTGACGTGTGACGGTGATCGCCCATATGTGTCCTTAAACACGGTGTTGAAGCGGCGAAGGCTGGAGAACCCCGCGACAAAGGCGATTTCCGTGATGGCCAGATCGGTCTCATCCAAGAGCCTCTTCGCGATCTGCACACGCCGCGTGCGCGCCAGCATGCGCGGCGGCACGCCCAGATGCTGCATGAACAATCGCGTCAGATGACGCGCGCCCATCCCCAGCACCTCAGCGAGCTCTGCGACGCGGTGCTCGTCCAAGAATCCGGCATTGATAAGAGTCAGACCGCGCGACACCGTCGCGCCTGATCCGTGCCACGCCGGCGTCCCGGGGGCAGCCTCTGGTTGGCAGCGCACACACGGGCGGAAGCCGGCTCTTTCGGCTGCTGCCGCACTCGGGAAGAAGCGCACATGCGTGGATTTTGCCGGTTTGACGGGGCAGATGGGCCGGCAATAGATCCTCGTGGTGAGCACGCCCGTGACGAACCGTCCGTCGAACCGGGCGTCTCGTGCCAGCCGCGCGCGATCGCAGATCTCCGCATTCAGCATGACCACAGGTCCTTGTGACTCGACATTGGCCATTGTTCTCGAAACGATCAGACGAGACAAACGGTTCTGATCTGCGACGCCTTGACGCCTGAATAGCCAACGTCGAGGGGGAAACATCGGCGCACATGCAGGATACACGACAACGGTATCATCTCTGGCCGATCGACACTGGTCGGTTTCAGACATCATCCTGCCAATCAGGTCCGAAAGTGGCGAGCGTTCCTCCCTGAGCACTTGCACCATCATAGCGGTACACACGGCTGCAGACAACCGTCATCCAGAGGATGGCGAGCGTCTCGCACGGTTCACGCTGACCTAGGCCAGGAGAGGCGAGGCCATGACACGTCCGCTATTTTATGAGTGGAAGATCGTCATCGTCTGCTTTCTGATCGCCCTCTTTAGCTTCAGCTTCGGGATCGGTTTCTACGGTCCTGGGATCTACATTGTCTCCTTACGGGAGCGGCATGGGTGGTCCACGTCGCTGATCGTCGCGGAAGAACTCCACTTTGGCCGGGCGGCGGCGCGGCTGCACCTAACGCAACACCCGCTTAGCCAACAGATTCGCCAGCTCGAAGATGAGTTGGGGGTGCTGCTCTTCCAGCGCACCAAGCGGCGTGTGCAGCTCACGGAGGCGGGACGAGCTTTTCGGGAGGCCGCGCGGCAGATGCTGGAACAGGCCGAACAGGCAGTCCGAACGGCGCAGCGGGTCCACCGGGGGGAGATCGGTCCGCTCACGGTGGGGTTTGTGGGCTTGGCTCTCGCCGGGATCTTCTCGGAGCTGCTGTTGGCGTTTCGGACGCGCTTTCCAGAGGTCGAGCTCACATTGCAGGAATTGACGACGGCCCAACAAGTCCCAGCCCTCCGGGAGCGGCGGATCGACGTCGGCGTCCTGCGCCCCCCGATTGGGGAGGAGCCCTTCGCGCTCGAGACGATTTGTCGCGAGTCCTTCGTGGTCGTGTTACCCAACACCCATCCACTGGCGGCGCAGCGTCGGATTCCGCTCCGCGCCATGGCCCACAAGACGATCATCCTCGTGCCCACCTACGTGGGGCCAGGGATGCGGGATGAGACCGTGGAGTTCTGTCACCGCGCAGGATGCTACCCGCAACGCCTTCCAGGCACGACGCAGATGCTGACGGTCATCGTGCTGGTGGCAGCCAGGATGGGGCTCTCCCTCGTGCCGGCTGCCATGCGAACCGTACGCTGGAAAGGGATTGTTTACCGGCCCGTAGAGGACCAGATGCCACCGGTCGCTGACTTAGCGGTCGCCTGGCGCCGCGACCAGGCCTCCCCGATGGCCCAGGCGTTTCTGGGAGTGGTGCGGGAGATCACGCATACCCGATGGGAGGATGGTGGGCAAACTCGATGATCTTCATGCACGAATGGAGCATCTCCGTCAGCTTCTGGAGTGCTGAGGATTGCATGCTGAGGACTAGCTCATAATCCCCAAATGAGGTCGTATCGCAGCTTCCGTGTTGCAGGTCCAACCTTGACGTACACCCGGCCCCACGCTGCCGCTGGACGCGGATCTCCTGGTGGGTTTACAATACAAACTCACAAGGGGCTCTTTCGTTAACCCCATGGGCGCCAGGTTAAGCACTCCGACAATATTCCCTCTCTCTCCGGGGGAGGGGGTCTTATCCTGGCGTTGCCATACCAAACCAGCTCAACAAAGGAGCCGACGATGGCCTACACGCTCGTCTCAGGAGATAATCATATCGACCTGACCTACTGTCCACCCGATCTATGGTCTTCCCAGGCCCCAGCCAAGTGGAAACTCCTCGTCCCTCGCGTCGAAGAGCTGGAGGATGGTCTCCACTGGTTCGTCGAGGGCCATGATAAGGGCATGTGGAATGGCATCGGACCTGGGTTCATGAAGTACCAGGAAGGGATGTTTAGCCACATTGACGAGATGAAGGCGTGTGGGTTTGAGTGGAACTATCATCCGGGCGCGCAGGCGCGGCCGACCACCCCTGAGCTCAGGCTGGCGGACCTGGACCGCGACGGTGTCGATGCGGAGATCATCTATGGCTGCTTGATGATCAACGATCTCATCGCCGATGGCGAGCACCGAGCTTGGGCGAATAAGGTCTACAACGATTGGGCCGCCGACTTCGCGAGGCGTGCCGACCCGAACCGGGTGTTCCCGCTGGCGGTCATTCCCAACAACGACCCGCAGGTAGCGGCTGCTGAAGTACGCCGTTGTGCCCGCATGGGATTGAAGGGGGGTGACCTGGCCTTCAAGCGCATGGTCGTACCGCTCTACCACCACGACTGGTATCCCTTGTGGGAGGCGGCGGCCGAATGTCAGTTCCCGATCTCCTTTCACTCCACCGGCTATAAGGGGCTGCGGGCCCCCGACACCCCACAAATGGAAAGGGAGTATCTGCTCGAATGGCGCCTCGTGCGTTCCGCCTTGTTCCAGCTTGACGGCATGGAAGTCCTGGTGTCGCTGATCACCTCAGGCGCCTGTGAACAATATCCGGAGTTCAAGTTCATTCTCGGCGAGTCGGGCGTGACCTGGATCCCGTATGTCCTCGACCGCTTGGACACAGAGTACGAGGACCGCGCCCGCGGCCTCGGCTTCTCCATGAAGCCGAGCGACTATTTTCGGCGGCAGGGATATACGACCTACCAGCAGGACCAGTATATCGAGCCGATCATCCCGCTGGTGGGCGAGGACAACGTCCTCTGGGGGGCTGACTACCCGCACCCCGACTGCATTTGGCCTGAATCTCGCCGGCACATTGAGAAAAATTTGGGGGCGCTGCCGGCGCATGTACGTCGGAAGATCACCTGTGATAACGTGGTCGAGCTCTATCATCTCAGATAGCCTCGCACTGGCATCACCCGCAGGCGCAAAGCATAAGTTCGCTCCCATATGGAGGAGACCCGATGCAACAAGGCATCCCCACAGAGGCAGAGGTCCTGCAGTATTTCACCAAGCTCAGCAATTGGGGGCGCTGGGGAGCCGACGACCAGCTCGGCACCCTTAACCTGATTACCCCGGCGCAGACCCGGCGCGCCGTGGGACTCGTGCGCGAAGGCGTGACCGTAAGCTGCGCCAGAACCATCCGTTTTGAGACTGGCCCCGACTCCCCTGCCCCACCCATCCATTATATGCTGGAAAGCGGCGAGGGATGGGCCAGCGGGGAGAAGGTATCCAGCCGGAGGAATCAGGCCTCGATCGATTTCGTCGGCATGGTCTTCCATGGCCATACTATCACGCATATGGACAGTCTGGCCCATTTCTTCTGGGATGGTAAGATGTACAACAGCCGCCCCGCCCACCTGGTCTCCACCAGCCTGGGGGCTACGGTGGAGTCGGTCGAGGTGGCGAAGGACGGCATTCTCACCCGCGGTGTGCTGGTGGATGTCCCCATGATCCGCGGCATCGACTGGGTCGAGCGCGGCGAGGGCGTCATGCCTCAGGACATCGAGGCGGCTGAACAGCGCTGCGGCTTTCGGGTAGAAGAGGGCGACGTCCTGATGGTGCGCACGGGCCAGCTCAAGCACCGCAATCAGTACGGCCCGGTCAATCCACTGGAGGCGGGATCAACTGCTTGCCAGGCCGCCTGCCTGCCGCTATTCCACCAAAGGGGCATCGCCATGATTTGTTCCGATACCGGCAACGACGTGGCGCCGTCGCAATATCAACGCCTGAGCAACCCTATTCACCAGGTCGGCATTGTGGCGATGGGATTGTGGATTTTGGACAACGCCAACCTGGAGGAGCTGGCTGAAGCCTGTCGCCAGCGCAACCGTTGGGAGTTTATGTTGAGCATTGGCCCATTGCGGCTGTATAACACCACTGGCTCACCAATCAATCCCATCGCGGTGTTCTAACAGGAGCGGAACAGTCCACGGACAATCATTCACGCAGACAGGAGGAGACGATGGCCAATAAAGAGGTGATCACCCCAGCAGGTTTTGCGGGTTCAGGAACCCCTCTGTCACCCGGCATCAAGGTTGGGGATACCGTCTACGTCTCCGGGCAAGTGGGTCGCCATCCGACGACGGGCCAGATGGGCAGCGATATTCGCGAGCAGACCCGCAATTGTCTGGAACGCATTAAAGTGATTCTAGAAGCCGCAGGCACGTCGCTCGGCAATGTCGTCAGTGCCACCTGCTGGTTGAGCAATCGAGAGAACTTTGCCGCCTTTAACGAGGTCTATGCCAGCTACTTTCCGACAGATAAACCGGTCCGGGCCACTGTGGAGGCTAATTTGATGGCGCAAGGGGCACTGGTGGAAATCATGGTCACCGCCTGCATACCTGACTAGGGGGACCTCAGCTCGTCAGTCACCATTGATGTTGACAACCCGACTGGTTTCGCTACAATGCCTGGCGTTTTCATGAGGGTTTGGAAGGGATATTGGTCCTACGTCGGTCCCCTTCCCCATGATGGGGAAGGGGATGAGATAGGCTGAGAGGAGAATAACTGACCGTGGAGCTGCGCCCGTTTCATGGCATCCATTATCATCCGGCACACTTCGAGAATCTATTCGCCCTGCTGGCGCCGCCCTACGATGTCATCTCCCAGCAGGAGCGCGACATCCTCTACCAGCAGCACCCCTATAATGTCGTACGCTTGACCTACGGCAAGGACGAACCAGCAGATACCCCGGATGATAACCGCTACACTAGAGCGGCGCAGTATCTCCACACCTGGCTGCGACAGGGTGTGCTGCGGCGCGATACCGAGCCAGCGATGTATCTCTGTGCCGAGGAGTATGTCCTGCCGGATGGCTCCCAGCGGGAGCGCCAGGGACTTATCGCCTTGTGCCGACTCGAACCCTACGAGCGGGGTATCGTGCTGCCTCATGAGGAGACTTCGCCGCACCCCAAGCGCATGCTTTTCGACCTGCGTTCGGCCGTTGAGGCCAATCTCGACCAGGTCTTCGCCCTGTACGCTGACGACAGCGGCAAGCTCCAGGAGATCTTGACCGCTCAGCGTCAGCAGCCGGCGCGCCTCAGCTTTCGGGATCAGGACCAGATGCTGCATCGGGTGTGGGCGATCAGTGAACCCTCTGCGCTCAACGAGATTCGACAGGCGATGGCTAACGGCTGGGCGCTCATCGCCGACGGCCATCATCGGTATGAGACGTGTCTGGACTACCAGCAGATGATGCGACAGTCGATTCCACACACGACCGGCGATGAGTGGTTTAACTTCGTGATGATGTATCTCACCGACATCCACGATCCCGGCTTGACGATTCTCCCCACCCACCGTGTGCTCCGAGGCCTGTCGCCGGCTTTTGTGCAACAGCTCCCGGTCTGTTTGCGTGACACCTGTGACCTGGAAGCCTTTCCGTGCCATACCCCGGCCGCACAGGAGGCTCAGCGGCAACGACTCCTGGACGAGATGCGTCGTCGTGGGCTCGGCGCGCACGTATTCGGTCTCTATACGGGCGACGAGACGTTCTGGCTTTTGACCTATCGCGGCTCATTAGCGACGCAGACACCGACAGCCGGGTGCAACGCACACTCCTCAGTCCTTGACGTCAGCCTGTTACATGATCTGCTGCTGGAGAAGGTGTTAGGGATCGACGTCCGGGAGGACACCATCGCCTTCACGCAAGACGATGCGGCGGCCGTGGACCTCGTGGCGCGCCAGGAGTATCAGGTGGCGTTCCTGTTGAATCCGACCCGCATGGAACAGATTGTCCAGCCGGCCATGGCTGGAAAGCGCATGCCGCGCAAGTCGACCTATTTCTATCCAAAATTGCTCACCGGCATCGTCATGCACAAGGAGGTGGGCGATGCGGATTACAGCGGCTGAATTCGTCACCAGCGCGGTCACTCCCGCCCAATATCCAGCCGACGTTGGGCCCGAGGTCGCCTTCGTCGGGCGTTCCAACGTCGGCAAGTCCTCCCTGATCAACACCCTGCTGAATCGTCGCGGATTGGCGAAAACCAGCTCCACGCCCGGTAAGACGCGCACCATCAATTTCTTTCGCATCAATGGCAAATTCGGGTTCGTCGATCTCCCGGGCTACGGCTTTGCCCAGGTAAGTCGGGCGGAGCGTGCCACCTGGGGGCCGATGGTCGCGCATTTTTTCCAGACGCGACAGGTATTGCGGGGTGTGGTGCAGCTGATCGATGTACGCCATCCGCCGACGGCTGAGGACCAACGTACTCGCGGCTGGCTATTGCAATGGCAGCGTCCGCTCCTGATCGTTGCCACCAAGGTGGATAAGATCGGCCGTCCGCACCGATCCAGTCACTTGAAACAGATCACCGAGGGGCTGAATCTGGATGCTGAGTCGTCGGCCATGCTGTTTTCGGCGCACACCGGAGAGGGGAAGGAGCAGATCTGGGAGTGGATTAGTAGGGTGATGGGGCTGTGACGCTCAATCACCCTTCAGAGCGCGCAGATAGCGCCGTGCTTTCATTACCCATTCCTGCTCGGATGGCACGTTGCGCGTCACATGAAGATACTCTTCCCAGGCGGTGATGCCCTCCTCCACGTTGATCTTTTCCGCCACGCAAGCCAGGTTGTAGTAGGCTTTGAGGAGCTGGGGGTCGAGATCGATGGCGCGCCGGTAGGCCCGCAAGGCGGCATCGGCATAGCCATAGTTGCGCAGCTCCCCCCCTTCGACGGCTTGGCGGGCATGCATGTTGCCGAGATTGTAGTGCACGCGGGCATTGTCGGGCGCCAGATCTGCGGCACGCTGCAGCGTCTCCGTAGCTTGGTCATAGCGTTCACGTTGGGCATACAACAGTGCCAGCTGCACCTGGGCGAAGATGTGGTCAGGATCGGCCTCGAGGGCACGTTCATAGGCCTTGATCGCTTCCTCGTCGTCGCCTTGCGCCGCCAGGGCGAGGCCGCGCCGATACTGGACCTCTGCCAGGTTCCACCCCACCTCAACGAGGCGTGAATATTCCCCTAACGCCTCCTCCCAGCGGCTCTCGCGCGCCAGCAGGTTGGCCAACTTCAAGTGAGCGCTGTGACAGGAGGGATCCGCCTCCAGCGCCTGTCCGTAGCAGCGGCGCGCCTCCTCCATCTCCCCTGTCCGGGCGTGCAGCACGCCCAGATTGACCCAGGCCCTGGCGTAGGTAGGGTCGCGTTCGAGGGCTTGTTGGAAAGCTTGCCGGGCCTCGTCGTTCCGACCAGAACGGGCCAGCAGCACAGCCAAGTTGAAGGACGACTGTGCCAGCGGTGTAGGACTCTGCCGCACCGCCTCATAGGCGGCGATAGCGTCTTCAATGACCCCCTGACACTCCATGGCATACCCCAAATTATGGCGCGCCACCACGTTGGCGGGTTCAAGTTCTATCGCCCGCTTGAGGACCTGTTGTGCTTCGCTGTAATTCCGGTCATCTATACAGTGTTGGCCCAGCGCCAGCAACTCGTCGAGGGTATCAGGTAACACCAGATCGGTCGCTGCGCTGGTTTCCAGCGTGTGGTCTTCGGGAGTTGACTCGCTCATAGCGTCTCTCTTCGATGCATGAAGGATAGGTGACTTCATACATGGCAAACTCTTCCATGATATGCACCTGCGGTGAGCGCTGCAAGGAAAGAATTGGCTGGGTCAGAAACCCTCCAATTGGCTCTTGTGTGCCAGGAAAAAGTTGTTATATTGGAGGGAAACTCGCCCAGATGGAGGTGCTCCGGTGCTGATTCACCTCGACCGCAGGAGTGGCTCGCCACTCTATGCGCAGATCGTCAATTACATCCGTCAGCTGATTGAGACCGACGTGTTGAAGCCAGGCGTCAAGCTGCCGGCGACCCGCGAGCTCGCCGTTGACTTGGGTGTGGACCGTGCCACCATCGTCGCCGCCTACGATGAGCTGGTGGCCCAGGGTTTCGCCACCGCGCATGTGGGGCAGGGGACCTTCGTTGCCGCGCAGGTGCCAGGCGCAGAACCACTCCACAAGGACTCCACTGATGTTAAGAGCCTACCAGGAGAGATCAATTGGCGCCAGTGTTTTTCCAGGGCGGCGCGGATCAACGCCGACTGGCGGCCGCCGGATGTTTCGGTGCATCGTGCTCAAGGGGAGACGATCTCTTTTGCCGGCGGCATGCCCGACAGCTCACTCTTTCCCATCAATGCCTTTCGCCAGGTGATGAACGAGGTGTTACGCACGGAAGGCCAGGCGCTGCTGCAGTATAGCCCGGCCAGCGGCTATCCGCCACTGCGGCGCTATCTGGCCGACTACTTGGTGCGCAAGGGCATCATCGTCACCGACGCCGACATCTTGATCGTCAATGGCTCCCAGCAAGGCCTTGATCTGGTCGCCCGTACTTTATTGGATCCGGGTGACCGCGTCGCCGTCGAAGGTCCATCGTACCCCGGAGCCTTGCAGATCTTCCGCGCCTATCAGTCTGAGGTGCTGACCGTCCCGGTGGGCAGCGATGGCATCCGACGCGACATCCTGGAGGGAGTGATGCACCGCCTCGCGCCCAAATGCATCTATATCATGCCCACCTTCCAGAACCCGACGGGGGCGACGGTGAGCCTGGAGGGCCGGCGTGAGCTCCTTGCCATAGCAGCCAAGGCGCAGGTGCCGATCATTGAGGATGATTTTCATCATGAGTTGCGCTACGATGGAGCGCCGGTGATCTCCCTACGAGGGCTCGATCGAAAGGGGCTGGTCATTGCCATCGGGACATTCTCCAAGATCCTCTTTCCTGGCTTGCGTGTGGGCTGGATCATCGCCCCGCCGGAGGTCATGGAGCGCCTGATCATCGCCAAACGGGTGTCGGACTTCCATACTAGCGCGCTGATCCAGGCAGCGATCTACCATTTCTGCCGGCGGCGTCTACTCGACCGGCATATGGAGCGCATGCGCCTGGAGTATCGGCGACGACGCGACACGTTGATGCAAGCTCTCAGTCGACATTGCCCCCCCAGCGTCACCTGGACCCATCCGCAAGGGGGCTTTTCGTTGCTCTTAACGCTGCCCTCGGGGCTTGATACTCAAAGCCTCCTCCCCGAGGCGGCCAGTGCCGGGGTCTTGTATACACCGGGGACCCTATTCTACGCCGATGGTGGGGGGCGCAACCAATTGCGACTGTCGTTCTCCGAAGTTCCGGCGGAGCAGATCGAAGCAGGCGTGCAGCGGTTGTCGAGCGTGATCGAGGCCGCTCTACAGAGTGGCCGGCGTTTGCGCTCGGTAGAGAGACAGGAGGGCCCACCGTTGGTGTAGTCCGGCTGGGCGCAGGACCGGTTGCCTGGGCGAACCAGCAACCATATGACAGTAAGAGGAGAAGATGATGAAAGCCCGACCCAAAACGAGGAAATCGAAAACCGAACTGAAGCCCTTACAGACAACGCGCGCGCAGGCACCTGACGTACAAACGGGAACGTCTAAATTGAAAATCGGCCTGGCGGATATGCTCAAAGGCGGGGTCATCATGGACGTGACCAACGCGGAGCAAGCAAAGATCGCCGAGGATGCAGGCGCGGTGGCCGTCATGGCGTTGGAGCGTGTACCAGCGGATATCCGAGCCCAGGGCGGCGTCGCCCGTATGGCCAGCATTCGCAAGATTAAAGAGATCATGAAGTCAGTGACCATCCCAGTCATGGCCAAGGTGCGCATCGGCCATTTCGTCGAGGCCCAGATCCTCGAAGCCTTAGGGGTCGATTATATTGACGAGAGCGAGGTGCTCACCCCCGCCGATGAAGCCCATCACATCGACAAATTTGCCTTCAAATTGCCGTTCGTGTGCGGCGCCCGCGACCTCCCAGAGGCGCTCCGGCGTATCGGCGAAGGTGCAGCGATGATCCGCACCAAGGGCGAAGCCGGCTCGGGGAATATCGTCGAAGCCGTGCGCCACATGCGGAAGGTGATGGGCCATATGGCGCGATTAAGGGCGATGCGCCCGGATGAGTTGATGACTGAAGCCAAGGAGATGGGCGCGCCTTACGAGATTGTCAAGCTGGTAGCCGAAACCGGCAAGCTGCCAGTGCCGAACTTCGCGGCTGGCGGCATCGCCACACCTGCCGACGCCTCGCTGATGATCCAACTCGGTGCCGAGGCGATCTTCGTGGGCTCCGGCATTTTCAAGTCGGAAGACCCCAAAAGGCGTGCCGAGGCCATCGTTTTAGCAGCAACCCACTACAACGACCCCGACATGCTGGCGCGAGTCTCCGAAGACTTAGGCGAGGCCATGCCGGGCATTGAAATTTCCAAACTCGCGGAGGGCGAGCTCCTGCAGCGGAGGGGTGTGTAATGCCACGCATTGGCGTGCTGGCCATCCAGGGGGACTTCGCAGCACATATGGCCACGCTGCTCGAGGCCGGGGCCGAGGTGCACGAGGTACGCAAGGCGGCCGAGCTGCGTCAAGTCGACGGCTTGGTGATCCCTGGAGGCGAAAGCACCACGTTACTAAAATTCATCCTTAACCCTGACCTCGGCTATATCGAGGCTTTTCAGGAATTTCATCAGGCGGGAAAGCCGATGTTCGGAACCTGCGCCGGATTGATCCTGGTCGCCAAGGACGTCCTCAACCCGGCGCAATTCTCCTTCGGCTTCATCGATGTGGGAGTCGAACGCAACTCCTACGGTCGACAAAAGGAAAGCTTCGAGACCGTTGGCGAGAGCTACCTGGAAGGCACCGCCAAGCCGCTCAAGATGGTGTTCATCCGCGCCCCTCGCATCACGCGTCTGGGGGCACAGGTGGATCTCTTGGCCACCTGCCACGAAGAACTGGTCATGGCGCGCCAGGGCAACATTCTGGTGGCGACATTTCACCCCGAGTTGACCGGTGACCTGAGCGTGCATCGCTATTTTCTAGAGATGGCGAAAGGCTAAGTTATTTGTCCCCTCTCCCACCGAGAGAGGATTAGGGTTAGGGATGCAAGCATGCGCAAGCACCAGCGCTTCCCACACCCCGACCCTCTCCCACGGGGAGAGGGAGAAAGGCCTTGGGGCCAACCCCGTGTATGCAATGTTCTGACATCAGCGCCTATCCTGACAGGCTCGTAAAATGATTCGCATAAAGGCTGCTGATGCCCTACTGGGAAAGGCACTTAGCTCGCGAGTGCCTCGTCAATCGCCTTCGGATTAAAACCGCTGAGGCGTTTGTCGCCGATCAGGATGAGCGGCAGCGAGCGTACCCCCATGCTCATGAGCTCCTGCACGGCCTCGGGATTGCGCGCCACGTTCTTCTCAGTAAACTCCACGCCCTTTTGCGACAGATACTCCATCGCTTGATGGCACGGGCCTCACCCGACGTTGCTGTAGACGATTACTGTCTTATCAGGCATTTACGACTCCTTTCATCGTGGGAACCGGCATGGCCTTTTAACCCCAGTTGCGCAGAGGTTGCGTCCCGTCAGCTCATCCCGCCTATCGACGACCCCTTGTTGGCTCCAGGCATCAAAAGCCCGTGGGTGTCCGCTGTTATCTTGAACAAGCTCTGGCCTATTTGATCACGAACGTAGGCTAGGCTCTCGCCTACCCCTTCTTGGCCCGCACCCCGCCTCACGTTCGGTAAAGCTTATCTTATCATGCGGCTAAAATGGAGACCAATATTTTTGGGAGGAGGAAGGCCGTGGCCAGGCTCTCCAACTTCGCGTACAACCTGGTATCGAAGCATCTGTCCATAGGGGGACTCAGTCGCAGGTGGCGAAGCCTTGGGTCTCTGGACGAGCGCCTCTGTCCCGGGTCTCCAGCTGGCTTCATCCTCGCTTGTGTTGCTGCTGCTTGCCATGGCCTCCATGGCTCGTCCCAGCTCTGCGGATATCGACCCGTCCGTCAATTCGATGGTGGCCCAGCGTTGAAGCGCAACACAGCCAATTGTGCCAATGCCCTACGCTCTTGGGTGATAGTGTTGATCGGCCTCGTGGAGGTGCCCTAGCCTCCCCTCCACCAGGTGCGGAGGGCATAGCGGCAACGACATCAGCTCCCGCCCTCGCAGCCGCCAGGAAAGACGCGCAATATTCACAGAATATTGATGGCACGGGACGCAAGCACTACAATCACGGTTAATGAGATCATAGCCTGGACCATCATCAGCAGCTTGGCCCAGCGCGATAGCACCGGCACATCCGTCGGCGATAACGCCGTGCTGGTATTGAAGGCTAGAAACAGATAGTCGACAAAATTCGGCGACCACGTCTGTGGCTCGGCCGTTACTCGAGTGTCGGGACTCACCATCTGGGGAAACAAGAAGGCTCCAGTTGGATGGCCAACCCTTTGATCCCGGCGATTTGGCCCACCGGCATCAAGACGCCAATACCAGAGCGCAAAGACCAAGATGTTCGTGACCCATAGCGAAGCGGCGGAACATAATAATTGCACGGGCGTCTCAGCCCGCGTCGGCAAGGCTCTGATGAGCAACGCTAATGAGCCCACCATGGCAGCGGTGACCACACCGTTCACGACATAGCCGAGCCGCTGATTGAGATTATGATGGCCGCGATAGTGCGCCAGGCGGGTGGGCACGAGCAGGGCCAAGACAATTATCAGCAAATACCAGTGCGGAATGACCGCCAGAGACACTGGTAACGCGGCATACAAGCCGCTGACCGTCAGCAAAGCCACGACGACTGGCCAGCGTGGTTCCATCTCAAGGGGTGGCGGTTTTTGCTCTTTCATTATATCAACGTGTGTTACTGAACCTTTTCCCATACGTCAACGAACTGACCCTCGGCAGTCGCAGTCATCTTGTCCCCCTCGAAAACCACCGACGGAGGATCGAAGGGTAACTTGAACTGAATCCGTTTACCATCCACTTTAACCGGGACGCTTTGGGTCGGTCTTGAGAGATTGTAGACGATTTCTTTCCCACTAATCTGGTCGTTTAAGATGCTGAAGAGAATGGTCTCGCTATACTCAGTGGGCGTCAGTTTATACGTAGAGACGAGGGAATATGAAAAAAACTTGCCCTGAGCGTCCTTCCAGATCACGTTAAAGTTCCGATGGGTTTTCGTATAGGTAAGAGCCCCCATGATAGTAGGCGGGCTTTGCACTGTGCCGTCTGGTAACTTCCGAGACACAAGCTGGTAGGTGCCTTCGATGCTCGGGACTTGTGCCGGGGCGGGGGCAGCAGAACACAACACCAGGATGATCAGCATGCCGGACAGAAGCCAGAATTGCAGCGGGGAATAAGGCTGTTTCATCGTTACCTCCTGGAAAGAGTTTCATGAGGGAGCCAGCTGTTTGCCTTGAACTATTACTACCGCAGCCTCTTTTCATAGAACAGTCGAATGGGACGCGGTTAAGCAACTCTACAAAGCTCGCCCTATTGCAGGGCAGGGCCTATGGCACGGCATGAGGCATCGATAGCGCCAGTAATGGCCTCAGATACGACTAGGCATGAAAAGTTGGCGTGAGTATGAGGCTCCAGAGAGGCGGCGTCAACCAAAATAGGCTAGCTTTGAGCTGACATCAAAACTCCGTAGATCGGCGGCTTCTCAAGACCCTGGCCTGGATGATCGTCAGCCTCATGCCGTCCAAGAAAATCGCTCTGACGGCCTGGGCGCCCTATGTGCACAGCCGAGCCGTGTACGCGCAGCGCACTGGGTATCGGTCTACCCGCCGATGCGAGCATGCACGGATAGAAGTCCATGCACTCTACGGTCTTCTGTTGCAACAAGCCCTCGCCATGTGGGGAAATCATCGTTTGTATCTGGCCGTGAAGCAGTCCATGTGATGGAACACCTACGGTCTAGTGCGCATATCAATCATCTATCGTGGCCGGGAAATTCCGAGTGTATGGAAAGTCCTAGAGCACCCAAGCAGCCGTGTGCCTATAGAGTGCTTCCCCGTCGCTGACCAGTCGCGTGTGTGATGGTTGGATGGCCGCGTGCGAGTGCGAACTCTCAACCTGAATGGCGACCGCCAGGCCGATCTCTCCGTGCGCGGTGGGCCGGACTAAGCGATCTATGTATATCCCTCCGAGCATTACGACTACTGGAGGGGCGAATTCCCAGACATGGAGTTGCCCTGTGGGATGTTCGGCGAAAACTTCACCACCATAGGGTTGCTGGAAGGGACGGTCAACGTCGGCGATACGTTTCGCATCGGGTCAGCCGTGGCCATGGTGACGCAGCCACGTGTGCCGTGATACAAGCTGGCGGCCAAATTTGGGCGAGAGGATATCGTCAAGCGCTTTCTGGCCAGTAGGCGCTCCGGCTTTTATCTGAAAGTTGTGCAAGAGGGGGAAGTGGGAGCGGGGGATGCGATCGAGCTGATGAGTCGAGACGGTCATGCGGTGGCGGTGGCGGACGTCGCCAACTTATACCGGGACGGCACCGATCAGGTCAGTCTGTTACAGCACGTGGTGCAGGTCGAGGCGTTGCCTGAAAACTGGCGCGATCACTTTCAGCGGCAGATCGACCAACTCCAACGCTAGCCAGCGATGCCAAAGCGGCGCAGCAGCGCGAGCGTTTCATCGAGTGGTAGCCCTACCGCATTCGTATACGAGCCCTCGACCCGCTCGACCAGCGCGCCGCCGAACCCCTGGACCGCATAGGCCCCCGCCTTGTCCACGGGTTCGCCGGTGGCGATGTACCACTCGACGGTGGCGGCCGTGAAGTGACGCATCAGGACACGGCTGGCCACCATCACTTGGGCAGATCGATCGCCAACCCACCCCGCCATCTTGCCCGCGACCACCGCCACCCCCGTCAAAATTTCGTGCTCCCTACCGCACAGGCGATGTAGCATCTGGCGGGCGTCATCGAGACTCTGTGGTTTGGCTAATATCAGACCATCGATGGTGACGGTGGTGTCGGCACCCAACACAACCGCATCAGTATGATGCTGGGCCACCGACTCCGCTTTCGCCAGGGCCAAGCGTTGCACATACGCCGCTGCCGGCTCATCGGAGAGCGGATGTTCATCGATCATAGAGGGAATGATCTCGAAGGAAATGCCACAGGCGGCGAGCAAGTCCCGCCGGCGCGGCGATGCCGAGGCAAGAATGAGTGCCATAGTCTTAGGTGATCAATGATACCGTGTGACCTCGAACCGCTAGAAGTCCACCGGTTCATCAGGTCGAATGCCCGCCTTCCGAGGCAGGTGTGAGATGTTCGCCGGTGGTCAAATAATGCTGCATGGCTTGACGGGCCAGCGAGACAAGGGCATGCTCCGTGTATGGCACCATGGCGGTGTTCAACCATTGCGAGGCCACAGCGATTATGGAAGCTCTTAGACCTCCCGTTTGATGATGAAGTCAGCCAGCTCCATCAGAAGGTCATAGGCTGGCCCATCGGCGAACCCCTGCAGCTCCAGCTCTGCTTGCTCCACAAACCGTTCGGCTTCGCGCAGGGCATACTCGATGCCATTGTACCTCTGAATCAGGGCGACAATGTCCTGGAAGGCCTCTGGCGATTGATCATCGCCGCGGACGAAGCGTTCGATGATCGCCGATTCATCAGGCGAGGCATGCTGCAGTGTGATGATAGCGGGAAGGGTAACTTTGCCCTCCCGCAGGTCACTCCCCACCGGTTTGCCGAGGCGCTGCTCCTTGCCGGTGAAGTCCAGGGCATCATCAACGAGCTGAAACGCGCTCCCGAAGGTGATGCCGAAGCGGCGCAAGCCTTCGCTTCGCTCCGCCGGGAGACCACCGAGCACGCCGCCAATATAACAACAGGCGCCAAACAGGTCCGCGGTCTTCTGGCGAATAATCTGTCGGTACTCGGCCCCCGTCAAGCTGGTGTCCCCAATTCTCAGGGTCTCCATCACCTGCCCTTCGGTCATGGTCATGGTGACGCGGGTGATTTCCTTGAGAATCTGTGGGTCGCCGTCATCGACGACAAGCGCCATCGCCTTGGCATAGAGATAATCACCGACCAAAATGGAGAGGGCACTACCCCAGCGGGAGTTCACCGTGGGGTGGCCGCGACGCAGATGGGAATGATCGATGACATCGTCGTGCAGGAGCGTGGCTGTATGCATGAACTCGATCATCGCCGACAGTGGAAAGATGCGTTCACCGGAATACCCGGCTAGCTTGGCGGTGAGGAGTAAAAGGATAGGACGAATGCGCTTACCGCCGCTGAGCAGCAGATAGCGGCCGATCTCGCCGATGCGGTCGACCTCGGAGCTCAGTTGTTGGCGGATTTCCAGCTCGACGCGAGCGAGATCCTCCTCCGCGAATCGGAGGATTTTCTGCAGGATCACGAGGCCTCCTGCGACTTGAGGTGATGTCGGACTGCACGGGATTCCCCTTCCAACAAAACCTGGCCCGGATGGGGAAGCCAACCTCTACACGGCGGGACTCTCATGACACTGCCCTGTTCCCGTCACGGCACCCGTTTCCAGCATTACAGCGGGCGCACGTGGCTCTCTGTAGGAAGAGCCCCGCGACCAATGGCTGTAACCCGAACGAGCGGCGCCATCGTAAGGTATTCGTCAATCATTGTCAAGGTTTTTACACTTCTGGGGAGGTCCATCATTATTTTGCCGTAGCGTCTCTGCGCCGATTTCCTTTGCCCTCGGGAGCATGAGCGCCAGGTGAGGCGCCCAAACGGCTTTCCCTCTCCCACTGGGAGAGGGTTGGGATGAGCGCACTCAGGCATCCCGATGCACCGCAGTTTCCCTCACCCCAGCCCCCTCCCAGTGGGAGAGAGGGGAAAAGCGACCGCTGCCTGACACGCCTGTTAGGCGTTGCGGGCCAGCGCCGCCGCCTCACGGTACTTGCGCAGATTCCCACCTTTCATGACCTTGCCCGGCAGTGAGTGTCCGACGATCCCTTCTGCCATTTTGGCGCAGTCGATCAGTTGATCCAGATCGATGCCGGTCTCGATGCCCATCTCCTGACACATAAACACGATGTCTTCGGAGCACACGTTTCCTGACGCCCCGGCATGGCCGGCAAATGGACAGCCACCCAGCCCACCGACGCAGGCATCGAAGCTGTCGATGCCCATCTGCAGGCCAGCATAGACGTTCGCCAAGCCGGTACCGCGGGTATCGTGCAAATGCAAGGAGAAGTGCACCTCAGGCCAGCGTGATTGCACCGCTCCGACGACGCGTTTGATCTGCTCAGGGTTCGCCCAGCCCATGGTGTCGGCCAGGCTCACCTCTTGGAGCGGGAAGTCATAGGCCTTGGACAGATCCTCAAAGACCTGGATCAGGTTCGCGACGCGATCCAACGGTACATCTCCCTCGAAGTTGCAGCCGAAGGCGGCCATGATGCCACCCCCTTCGATCGGGACATCATTGTCTTTAAAGATCTTGATCCAATTGGGAAGCATGTTGATGTTTTCTTGAATCGTCTTATTGATATTGCGCTTGCAAAACGCCTCGCTAGCGGTGAGGCTCAGACGCCCCTCGACGTGAAACTTTTTAGTCGCCAGGGCCCGCAGCAGGCCCTTCTCGTTCAGATAGAGCGCGGTATAGCGTACGCCCGGCATGGGGGTGAAGCGCGCCGCGATATCCTCGGCATCCGCCATTTGGGGCACGAGGTCTGGGCGAACGAACGAGGTCACCTGCATCTCTTTGATGCCCGTCGCCGATAGCGCCTCGATGAACTTGAGCTTGGTCTCCGTCGGAATGAATGTCTTCTCGATCTGTAGGCCATCGCGGGGGCCTTCTTCGTGCACTTCGACGAATTTCGGCAGGTCAGGCATTGTAGACTCCTTTATATCTGGCCAAACATGCATCAGCCTGTTAAACAGGCATTCAGGATCAAGACATCAAGAAGAACCGCCCTGAAGCATCACACCGCAGATCCACACAGACGAACACAGATGATCCGTGTGTATCCGTGTCCATCTGTGGTTCCCCTCAACCCTCAGCACTCAACAGTCACTTCTGCGGTGCGACAAATGGATAGGGCACCGGCCGTCCCCCGCGCAACGGCAGGACGGCGACAGCGGTGCCTGGCGTCGTTTCCTGGTCGTCCTGGTTCCGCATACCGATGTCACACTCGACAAATCCGAGTCCATCACGTACGTACTTGTCAGTGATCTGGCCCCAGCAGGTCAGCGTCGCGCCGACGGGGTCCATGGCGCGAAACTGATAATGGATCTTCCACAACCAGCCCCCTGCGCCACACCACTCCTTCAGCATTTGCACCAATGCTTGTTGTTTCCAGGAGCCCGCCACGATCACATTCGGTAGTTTATCATGTTCGACGGCGTACGGGCGATCATAGTGAATGCGATGCCAGTTCTCGATCGCCGCCGACCAGCGCATGAGATGCAGCGTGGTCATCGGCCCCTTCATCAGCGGCGTGATCTCCTGGCCGATCTCCACATCCTCATAGAAGAGTTGTTTTTGCGCCTCGGCCGGCATCGGCACTCCTCCTTTCGTTAGCGCCGAATCAGCGTCAAGCGGCTGATCATGAGCAGTTCATTGTGCTGATTGGTGTAACGCGTCTCGACGACGATGAACACCATCGTGCCACTGCGTCCGGTCTTCTCGTAGATGTCCAGATACTTGGCGCGCGCCGTGATGCGCTCGCCGAGCTTGGGTAATTGGTAGAACTCCACCTCATTGCCGCCATTGAGCAGACGGGGTAGCATGGGCAGGGGAACAGGCGGCAGACCTGTGGTCAGCAGCCCGACAAAGCCGTCGAAATCGGGGTCGGTGGCAGCTGTGGCCAGCGGATCGGGGGAACCAGGGGGCCGGCGATGCGCGAACAGTGGGAACAGCGGCGGCGCCACGACAGCGCCGTAGCGCGTATTCTTGGCATCGGCATCGTTCCAGAAGATCGGATCATCGTCCATCACGGCTTGCGCGAAGCGCCTGACCTCACTGCGTTCAACCGGCTCACACGAGGTCTGGGGTTCCCCTTCCATGCCGATCAGTGCCTTGATCTCCAGAGTGATATAGCTGCCGTCCATCGAGCCTCCTTCACTCAAAGACACCTTCGCGTTCTAACGCCTCATACTCTGCGTCCGAAAGTCCCAGCAGCCCTTTGAACACACAGGCATTGTGCTGGCCTAGCGTTGGCACCGGGCGGAGCTGCGCAGGGCTGTCGGTAAGGTGGAACGCTGGCGCGTCGTAGCGTTGCACCCCGACCTCCGGATGATCGAGCCACACTGACTGGCCGCGGTGCATGAGCTGCGGGTCGCATGCCAGGTCCGCAGTGTTTTGAACCACGCCGGCGGCGATGCCAGCGGCCTGTAAGCGGTCCATGATGTCTTCTGCGGGATATTGGGAGGTCCAGGTTTCGACCAGTAGATTCAACGCGTCGTGATGTTGCACCCGCCTCAGCGCCGTTGTGAAACGAGCATCTTGTGTCCAGGGCGGATGGCCGAGGATGTCGCAGAAGCGCCGCCACTCTTGATCATTCCCGACTGTGATAGCACACCAGCGATTCACGCCCTGACAGCGATAGACACCGTGTGGGGTGGCTCCGGGAAGATCTCCCACCATGCACTCATTGCCAGCACGCATCTGGATGCGGCCATTCACCGTGTAATCGAGGATCGCCGTTTCCAGACAATTCACGCCCACTTCCAGGTTGGAGACGTCGATGTATTGCCCCTGTCCGGTGCGCTGGCGATAGTCCAAGGCGGCAAGTAGCGCCACCAGCCCGAAAAATGGCGTCGTCCAGTCTGTGTATGCGACGCCTGGGATCACAGGCGGTCGGTCGGGCCAGCCAGTCACATAGGCTAGCCCAGCCGCCGCCTGCAGCACCGTGCCGAAACCCAAGACCTCGCGATGCGGTCCGGTGCGTCCTTCCATCGATAGGCTGATCATCACCAGATCCGGCTTGACCTGGCGCAGATCGTCATAGGTCATGCGCCACTGTTCCATGACATGCGAGGTAAAGTTCTCCGCCACCACATCGGCTTGGGCAATCAACCGACAGGCTAACTCCCGTGCCTGGGGATGCTTGAGATTCAGCGTCACGTGCGACTTGCTGGTGTTCAGATTCAGGAAATGGCCGCTACGCTCGATGCCTGGCGTGTCCTCGACGAAGGGCGGAGCAAAGCGAAAGCTGTCCAGGTGCGTCCGCGACTCGATGCGGATGACTTCAGCCCCGAAATCGGCCAGGTACTTGGTCAGCAGGGGGCCCACTCCCACCCAGGTGAAATCAATGACACGCAGCCCCACTAACGCCAGCCCATGCATGCCTAAACAGCTCCGGCAGCCAGCAATACCGCCAACTCCGCCCGGCTGAGACCGAGCTCACCGCCGTAGATCACCTCGTTATGTTCACCGATCAGGGGTGCACGCCGCCGCAGTTGCCATGGGGTCTCGCTTAGCTGGTACGGGGCACCAGGATAGCACAGCGTTTCGTCTAGTTCCGGGTGCTCCAGAGGCTGGAAAAAGCTTCTGGCGAGGAGTTGAGGATGCTCCAGAAGGTCGCGCACCGTATGCACCGGGAACAGAATGATGCGTCGCCGCTGGGCTTCTTCCGCAAGCTCAGCCTTGGTATGTTGCAGGAAAAATCGGCCGAGGACACCATACACATGCGCCAGCTCTTCATTAGTGACCGCAGCCTGAGTCAGCGGGTCTGGTCCCGCGTGTTCCGCCAAGATGGCCCATGAGGCACCCGCGAGATCCTCTGCCATCCCCTCGCGACACAGCCACTCCACCATCGGCCCCCATTCGCGGGCATTCATCACCCCCATTACCGCCACATGTCCATCCTGGCAAGGAAAGATAATGCGCCGGAGCTGGTCCCCAAAGGCGCGCGAGGTCCCTCCGCGTTCGATGATCAGGCGATTCAGGTCCCAATACTGGCGGGTGGGGATCATGGTCCACGACACGGCATGCTGCATGGAGACGTCGATGAACTGACCTTCGCCGCGGCGCATGCGGTAGTGATGCGCCAACAGCGTGGCCACCGTGGCCTGCAGGCCTGCCTGTAGATAGGCTTGCGATGGGCGCATGCGCACCGGCGGACGGTCGACATCGCCGCATACAGACATCAGTCCCCCCATAGCCATGCCGACCAGGTCCGAGGCGCGATAGTGCGCGTACGGTCCACTATGCCCGAAGGAGGTGATCGACGTCCAGATGAGCCGTGGATTCCTCGCGCTCGCCTGCTGAAAGCCGATGCCACGCTGGTCCATGAAGCCCGGGGGAAACGACTCCACGACGAAATCGGCATTGCCCACCAATGCCAGCCATAGGGCCTGTCCATCGGCGCTGTCGAGACTCAGCGTGATGCCACGCTTGTTGGTGTGCGCTGCGAACCAGGGAAGACTGCGTTCGGGGTGCGGTGCATCGTGGTAGAATGGCCCGAGGCGGCGATCGGGATCGCCCCCAGGCGGCTCGATCTTGATCACATCCGCACCGAGGTCGGCCAGGAGCTTGCCGCAGGTCCAACCGATGGCTTGGGTCAGATCCAACACGCGATAGGGCTCAAGGGCTTGGGACAATGGGGATTTCATGAGGCGCATTATAACACATGATCGCCTCACCCTCGACAGGCCATGGCGGGACAGGCATTCGTTACCACTTTTCGGTTTTTCGTCGCCCTCGCCAAGCTGCCTTCCTCTCCCAGTGCGAAAGGGAGGCAGCGGTGCGGTGCGACGCCATCATGGCATAGGCAGAGATCAACCAGCCTGCCTCATGCTCAGGTGGAACCAATCAAAATGAGAGCAGGTATCTCAAAATGAGTGTTACCTACGCGCCGCGAATGCCTTGATACCGGCGTGACCTTTATTCGGAGGACGAGTGCATGTCTCTCACAATGAGAGTCTTGTGCACGTTCGGAATGCCTATGGAACCCTCCCTGGCTGCCTTCTGCTTGACACCCCCGAATGCTTGATGCTAGCGTTCAGCCGCATCAATGGTTGCCCCTGATTGGCGCACCTCCTCTGGCTTCGGCTGAGTGCGCAGGACGGCCATGGAGCGGCCTTGCAGCTCGTATGGCTGTCGTTCTGGCCATAGCAGCGGCTTGCCCTGGGGGTCTGTAGTATCGAGGAAGCGCTCCCACTGTTGCGCCTCTTTCAGGGGGGGAAGTGTGAAGGGAATGGGTTCATGATGAGCATTCATCAGCAGGAGGACGGTATCTCCCACCACCGGTTCACCTCGCTCGTCCGTCTCCCCAATGAGATCACCGGCCAAACGCGCCCCCAGACAACGTGCATAGCCTGTATTCCAGGCCTCTTCGTCCATTTCCTCTCCTGAGGGTTCGAACCACGAGATGTCCAGGATACCTTCGCCACGAATGGGACGGCCCTGGAAGAATTTGCGGCGCTGAAACACCGGTTGGGTGTGCTTAATCTGTACTACAGTGCGGACAAAATCGTAAAAGTCTTGCTGTTCGTTGGTCAACAACTCCCAGTTCAGCCAAGTGAGCTCGTTGTCCTGGCAATAGGTGTTATTATTCCCTTGTTGGGTATGACTGAGCTCGTCCCCCGCCAGGATCATGGGCACGCCTTGGGAGAGGAGCAATGTCGTGATGAAATTGCGCTTCTGGTGCCAGCGCAGGGCATTGATGGCGGGATCGTCCGTCGGACCCTCGGCCCCACAGTTCCAGCTGTTATTATCGTTGGCGCCGTCCTGGTTGTTTTCGCCATTGGCCTCGTTGTGTTTCTCATTGTAACTGACGAGGTCGTGGAGCGTGAAGCCATCATGGCAGGTAATAAAATTGATGCTGGCCGAGGGCTTGCGCCCGTCGCTTTGATACAGATCGCTACTGCCACTTAGCCGAGTGGCAAACTCTGATAAGACCCCCCCATCTCCTTTCCAGAAGCGGCGCACAGCGTCGCGGTATTTCCCATTCCATTCGCTCCACAAGACCGGGAAATTGCCGACCTGATAGCCGCCCTCCCCGACGTCCCACGGCTCGGCAATGAGCTTGACCTGCGATAGGACCGGATCCTGATGGATGATGTCGAAAAAGGCGCCCAGGCGGTCGACCTCAAAGAGCTCTCGGGCTAGGGTGCTCGCCAGATCGAAGCGAAAGCCATCGACATGCATTTCCGTCACCCAATAGCGCAGGCTATCCATGATGAGCTGGAGCATGCGCGGATGTCGCACATTGGTGGAGTTGCCGGTGCCCGTAAAATCCATGTAGTAGCGCGGATCCTCCGGTGAGAGCCGATAGTAGGCGGCGTTGTCCATGCCTCGCATCGACAAGGTGGGACCGAGCTGGTTACCTTCGGCCGTGTGGTTGTAGACCACATCGAGAATCACTTCAATGCCGGCGGCGTGCAGGGCTGCTACCATCATCTTAAACTGCTGCACCGCGTCTTGCGGGATGTGCGGCGAGGTATAATCGCTATGGGGCGCAAAAAATCCGAGTGTGTTGTAGCCCCAATAATTGCTGAGGCCCCGCGCGATGAGATGTCGATCATGGAGAAAGTAGTGCACCGGAAGGAGTTCAACAGCCGTGATACCCAGGCTGGTCAGGTGTCGGACCGCGGCCTCGGAGGCGAGCCCGGCGTATGTACCGCGTAGCGGCTCCGGCACCCCCGGATGCAACTTGGTGAAGCCTTTCACGTGCAGCTCATAGATGAGGGTCTTATGCCATGGGGTACGCGGGGGACGGTCGTCCCCCCAGGTAAAGGCCGTGTCAATGACCACCCCTAGGGGCGCAAACCTCACACTGTCCCGCTCGTCGAAGGACAGGTCAGCTTCCGGATCCCCCACACGGTAGCCGAAGAGCTCGTCAGCCCACCGCACATCACGCCCAATCGACTTAGCATAGGGGTCGAGGAGAACCTTGTTGGGGTTAAAACGATGGCCTTGTTGGGGCTCATAGGGGCCATGGACGCGATAGCCATAGAGTTGGCCGGGCAAGACCTCTGGCAAATAGGCATGCCAGACTTGGTCCGTGAACTCAGGCAGAGGAATACGCTCCACTTCCTTCTCAGCATCGACGGAGTCAAATAAACACAGCTCCACCCGGGTGGCATATTCGGAGAACAGCGCGAAATTCACACCTTTCCCATCCCATGTTGCGCCGAGCGGATACGGGTTGCCTGGCCACACGCGCATTGCTTTCTCTCCCGTAGGTGTCGTCAGTATCAGATGGAGGGTACACAGCGCCTTCGTCTTGCAGGAGTGTTGGTGAAGCAACAGCAAAATATATGCCAGCGTCATCAGGCCCGGCAAGGCACTTGCCTGACTATGGGAGTAGACAGGGATCGCGGAGGGGGCATGAAAAAGAGAGTTTGAGAAACCAAATTTTCCGCGTACAATACAAGGGTGGACTGGTACATAACATTCCTGTGAGGAGATGTAGCCGTGCATTCGAATACAAGCCTTGCCAAAACGGAAGTCACCGGTCGGTATGCCGGGATGCTCCGGCAGCCGGGAGCCATCCTGCTGATCGCCTGCTATGAGCTGGGCCATCAGCCCTTGGGGATTGCCTCGCCGCTGGGATTTCTCGAACAGGCAGGCTATGCCCCAACCGCGCTGGACATCGCCATCGAGCGTCTGCACGCCGCGAAGGTGGCGCAAGCTCGATTCATCGGCCTCGCCGTCCCGATGCACACGGCGCTGCGCCTAGGTGTGCGGGTGGTCGAGCGCATTCGTGCGCTGAATCCCACCTGCCACATCTGTTGCTATGGGTTGTATGCCACGCTCAACGCCGAATATTTGCTCGCGCATGGGGTGGATTCCGTCATCGGCGGGGAGTATGAGGCGCCGCTGGTCGCCCTCATCGAGTCCCTTGATGCAGGGATTGAGAACCCGGTCATTGGTGTCAGCCAGCACGGCCGTGACGCTGGCCCTTTCCTGAAGCGGATGGATTTTCGCGTGCCCAGCCGCCGTATGCTACCTCCTCTTGGCAGCTATGCGCAACTAGCGCGCGATGACACGCGGAACCTTGTTGGATACGTCGAGGCCAGCCGCGGCTGCAAGCATCACTGCCTGCATTGCCCCATTCCCCCCGTCTATGGTGGCCGGTTTTTCGCCGTCCCGCAGGAGATCGTCCTCGAAGATATTCGGCGTCTGGTGCAGTCGGGTGCCGAACACATCACCTTCGGCGATCCCGATTTCCTGAACGGACCAACCCATGCGCTACGGGTCACACGGGCAATGCATGCCGAGTGCTCGACCCTGACCTTTGATTTCACCACCAAGATCGAACACATCCTCAAGCACCGCGCATTATTCTCCGAATTTGCCCAGCTGGGTTGCCTGTTTGCGGTGTCAGCCGTCGAGTCACTCAGCGACACCGTCCTCGCAAATCTGGAGAAGGGGCACTCCCGGGCCGACGTCTTCGAAGCCCTGGCCATCATGCGCCAGGCCGGTATCGCACTACGTCCGTCGTTGGTATCGTTCACACCATGGACGACCCTCGATGATTATATAGATGTATTCGATGTGGTGGAGCTGGAGGGCCTTATCGACCGCGTCGATCCTGTGCAATACGCCGTTCGGTTGCTGATTCCACCGGGCTCCCTGCTTCTGCAGCGGCCGGCGGTACAACCATTCCTGGGCGCGCTAGATCAGGCCGCATTTAGCTACCGCTGGACCCACCCTGATCCGCGCATGGATGAACTGCATCGTGCTGTGACCTCATTGGTGGAGAAGGCCGCCAAAACAGATGCGGACCCAGCGCTGACGTTCGAGCAACTACGTGCCCTGGCCGCTGCTGTCCGTGACGGCCGGGAACCGGCAGCTGTGACGTGCAGCCTGCCGCTCACAAGGAGTCGATCACCACGGCTGACCGAGCCGTGGTTTTGCTGAGCAGAGCCTACCGAGGACCAGTTCGGTCCTCTCAACGCACCGACACCGGTCGGCATCTAACCGAGGTCAGCGTGCCCTAGTGACGCGCTGAAGCCTCTGGCATACCTATCCTGGGGAGATCATCATGGACGAAGAAATCCGCGACAAGGTTCAGAATTTGCTCGAAAACGCCATCAATCCTGCCATCGCCGGCCACGGGGGATTCGTTGATCTCCTGGATGTGAAAGATAGCATCGTCTACCTGGCCATGGGGGGCGGTTGCCAGGGCTGCGGCATGGCGGACGTGACCCTGCGGCACGGCATCGAGGCATTGCTCCGGGACGAGATCCCCGAGATCGCCGAAATAGTGGATGCAACCGACCACGCCGCCGGTGAAAACCCCTTCTACACACCCGCCAAGGGGTAGGAAAGGGGCTTGTACGAGGGTGTGTGCTTGATGAACGGATGGAGACTGGGCGATGAATGACACGAGCCAGGGTGATCAACTACAGGCCCTCCTCGGCCTGCGATGGCCGCCGATTGCCGTTGCATTTCAAGCCAGTGCCCCTGCCGACCTCCGACAGGTTGAAGCCGCCGGCCCATCGGGCTGTACGTACTGGAAGCTGGCAGCAGAGGGGAAGATTTTCTACACCGAAGCCGCTGACCACTATAATTGTCCGATCGGCTCGTTCACCCACGGCATCGATCTCCCACCGGCCAAGGCACAGGAGCTAGAGGGTCTGGTGGGAACGATGATCGGACTGGAATATATCCGCCAGGAGGAGATTCCCACCATCCCCCGACGCGATGCTCCCTTTGGGGTAGCCCTCTACGCCCCGCTCTCCGAGGCCCCATTCGACGCCGATGTGGTGCTCGTGCGCGGTAACGCCAAACAGATGATGCTCATCGCCGAAGCCGCTGGCGCCGCAGGGCTCAGCGGAGGCAGCGCGCTCATGGGGCGGCCGACCTGTGCTATGATCCCAGCGGCGATGCAGGGCGGATACGTGACCACAAGCCTGGGCTGCATTGGCAATCGCGTCTACACGGGGCTTGGAGATGACGAGTTCTATGGCGCCATCCCGGGGCCGAAGCTGGCTCCGCTTGTCGACAAGTTGGCGACCATTGTCACGGCCAATCGTGAGCTCGAAAGCTTCCACCGCCTGCGGATGAGCGGCAACTCGCCAGCCTGATGATCCTTTCCATCGGTTGTGCATCGCTGCGCGGTGCCGTGTGACATGCTGGACTGCACGAGGGGAGCGGCGGATCGCAGACAATCCGGAGGAATGGCGGTGACACGCAGAGTGGCGAGCTATGTCAGTGGCACTAGCACTATGCCGCTGCTAGGTTGCACAATTGGCGAGATGTTCGATCAGATCGTCGCCGAGTACCCCGATCAGGAGGCGTTGATTGTCCGCCACCAGGAGTTGCGTTATACCTATCGTCAGCTTCAGGTGGAGGTCGACCGCTGCGCCCGTGGGCTGATGGCGCTCGGGCTGCAGAAAGGCGAACGCATCGGCATCTGGTCGCCCAACCGGGCTGAGTGGACAATCATTCAGTTCGCTACCAGCAAGCTCGGGGCGATCCTGGTAAACATCAACCCCAGTTATCGGGTGCATGAGCTGGAATACGCCCTGCAGCAGTCCGGCTGCGCCATGCTGGTGATGGCGCCGCAATTCAGGTCATCCAATTATACCGAAATGCTCTGCACGCTGGTGCCCGAGCTGAGAGACAGCCCGGCCAATCAGCTCAAGGCGAGAAAGTTCCCCGATCTGCGGGCAGTCATCAGGCTGGGCGACGAGCGTGTGGCGGGCATGTACGCCTGGGGTGATGTCTCCTTGATGGGGGCGGAAGTCAGCTCCGCAGCCCTCGCCGAGCGCCAATGTCAGCAGCAATTCGATGATCCGATCAACATCCAGTACACCAGCGGCACCACGGGCTATCCCAAGGGCGCCACCCTCAGCCACCACGGCATCCTGAATAATGCATACTCCGTCGCCCACGTGTTGCGGTTGACCCACCAGGATCGCCTGGTCATCCCGGTGCCCCTCTACCACTGCTTCGGCATGGTTATGGGCAACCTGGCATGCATGACACATGGCGCCACGATGATCTATCCCGGCGAGGGCTTTGATGCCAAGGCGGTGCTGGAGGCTGTGCAAGCGGAGCGGGCGACAGCCCTCTATGGTGTGCCGACGATGTTCATCGCCGAGTTGGAGCACCCCGACTTCGCCACGTATGACTTGAGCAGCCTGCGCACCGGCATCATGGCGGGCTCACCATGCCCCATTGAAGTGATGAAGAAGGTCAATACATTGATGCACATGCACGAGGTGGAGATCTGTTACGGCATGACCGAGGTCAGCCCGGTGAGCACGCAGACGCATGCCGATGCGCCGTTCGATAAGCGCGTCAGCACCGTCGGCCAGGTCCATCCTCATCTAGAGATCAAGATTATCGATCCAGCCACCGGCCAGGTTGTTCCGATTGGCACACCAGGCGAGCTCTGCTCCCGCGGTTACAGCATCATGCTGGGTTACTGGAAGAATGACGAGGCCACCCGCAAGGCCATCGATGGGGCGCGCTGGATGCACAGCGGGGACCTGGCAGTGATGGACGAGGAAGGCTACATCAAGATCGTGGGGCGCATCAAGGATATGATCATCCGTGGCGGCGAGAACGTCTACCCCCGTGAGATCGAGGAGTTTCTATATACCCATCCGAGGATCAGCGATGTTCAAGTGATCGGCGTGCCCGATGCGAAGTATGGCGAGGAGATCATGGCCTGGGTGCGACTGCGCGAGGGCGAGACGGCCAGCGCCGAAGAGCTGTGCGAGTATTGTCGCGATAAAATCGCCCATTACAAGATCCCACGCTACGTCAAGTTCGTCGAGGTTTTTCCCACGACGGTCACCGGCAAGGTCCAGAAGTTCATCATGCGCGAGCAGAGCATCAAGGAGTTGGGTCTGGAGACTGCGGCAGCGATCACCACCGCGTGAGGGTTTGCCTGCCGTACTCTCCGCTAGAGGTAAGACCATGGCAGAGAAGAACGAGTTAACGAAGACGCTGCTCACGGCTAAAGATCTCGTGGAAATGGGAGAGGAAGGCGAGTTTTGCGAGTTGGTCGATGGAGAGCTGGT
>Ga0137403_10001401_pt1 | contig 30303 bp, 46 predicted proteins | sample CZOMad2_1_16fung_FD_122057 | JGI IMG/M metagenome (GOLD analysis project Ga0137403, IMG submission 122057) | Vadose zone soil fungal communities from Angelo Coast Range Reserve, California, USA - CZOMad2_1_16fungal (Hybrid Assembly) | ecosystem: Environmental > Terrestrial > Soil > Vadose zone... | reverse complement strand
CCGAACCCGGACTCACGGTGTGGGACGACAGCCACAAAGACTATTGGCTGGCGGATTCGGATGACGAAGTCCTGATCGAAATCGACGCTTCGAACGCTGATGCCCGCTGCGTAGCGGCCGAGTCCGGAGATAGGAACTTCGCTATCAGGTTCCAACCGGGTCAGGATGGCCACATGCTCAACGCTGCGGCTGTGTGGGGCAAGGAGCGGGCTGAAGCTGAGCGCGAGGTATTGAGGCCCCGTGCGAAAGCCGGAGGCCACGCGTGGGGGTATAGGGTCCAACCAGCCAAGCTGTCGAAGACGCTTGGCATCTCGTTCCCAGAGGCTAAGAAATTCCTAGACGGCTTGAACCGAGCGTATCCAGACGTCGTCCGGTGGCAGGAGGCTATGTCGACGCAAGGGGCTGACCACGGGTTCGTTATGAACGACTGGGGTCGGAAGATGCGTATCACAGGATCTACGTTCACCCAGCCTCCAGCCCTCGTCGGGCAGTCATCGACGAACGAGATCATCGCCGACGGCTTGATCAACCTTCCCAACCGGTACATCCGGATGATCAAGATCACGATCCACGACGCTGTCCTCTTGAGCATGCCTCGGGATACGCTAGACAGAGACCTAGCGTTCGTGCTAAAGTGCTTCACACGTAGTTGGAAGCCGGAGGGACACGGTCAGAAGATCGAGTTCCCGTTTGGTCACGGCCCTCCGGGCCGGACTTGGAAGGAGTGTGCGCATTGATGATCGCACAACCAGGGGACTACGTATTCGCGCGAGACTGGTGGTCAGGTCAAGTTCGATCGGGTATACTTGAGTCGTTCGAAACGGGTGACGATGGCTGGATTTGGGTGGGCGGTTACAACGTAGACCCGGATACACTGCGATTCCGCAGTGCGGATGTCCCTGTTATGCAACCCGGGTTTCTGCAGACACCCGGGTCGGTAAAGGATGAGACGACACCTCGTCAGGAGATTTTGGACGAGGCTTCGAAGTTGGTTCACGGTGATCGCAACGCTAGCTACGGCTCGCCAACCCAAAACTTCGAGAACACAGCTGCGTTGCTCAACGTGCAACTCGGGCACAAGCTGAAAGAGTCCCTCACCGCTACTGATATCGCGCTCGTGATGATCCAACTCAAAATGGCTAGGATCATCGCATCACCCAAGCGCGATAATTGGGCTGACATCATCGGCTACGCAGCGTGCGGATTCGAGACGGATGAGGCATCTCATGGTGGATAAAAAATCTCTAGCCGTCGAGCTATACGGGGTAGACGGCATCTTCAGCAACATGATGGCGGTTACCGTCCAGCCCATCTTTTCGTTGAAAGACGATGCGCATTGTTACTGCCAGAGCGGTAACCCGGATTTTTGCTTGGTGGGCAGCGTCCAGCACGTACCCCAAGGAGAGCCTTCCCCGTACTCTTGGCTAGGGGGTTGATGAACCTATGTCCGATTTCCAACAGCCTCCTCCTCTGGGCGACCTGAAGTGGGCGGGCATCGATCTGGACGGCACGCTAGCCGAACCCCGGTGGACGCCTAACAACCCGACATCGGAGATCGGCCCTCCGATCCTGGAGAACGTGAACAAAGCGATAGCTCTCCACGATGCGGGGTGGAAGATTGTTATCCACACATCTCGCGGGTGGACCGACTACCAAGCGATCGAGGCTTGGTGCGAGTATCACGGGATCCCTATCCGCTCGATCATCTGCGGCAAGGGCCTGTTCGGGGTTATGATCGACGACCGGAACGTGGACATAGATTCACCCGACTGGAGCGACCCTCAGGGCGCGGTTGAAGCCGCGTACGAGCGGGGGTTCTCGGACGGTTGGGACGAACGTAACGACACCCGGAGAAAGGACTGGCTGTGAACGAAGACACCAAACACGTCTGTACGCACGGCGGCCTCTGTGACAAATACGGTTGCCCGGACGACCCGAATTGGAAGGGGGATAGGCGGTGAGCGTACGCGTATGGGCGCACCCGGACGACGACTCCCTGCTAATCCAGTTCGATGACTACACCATTTACGAAATCCCGGACGGGTTCACATCCCTGAGTGAGCAGAAAGACCAGACGGTGGGCGAACCCTGGGTTGAGCTGGTCCCTGAGAACACCACCCCAACTCCGCCCTGGACCGGACGGTGGCCCTTGCCGGGCCAGAGATGAGCACTCTCCGGCCTTACCAAATCGAAGCGGTGATAGGTGATGAACGAGTTCGTGATCGCTTTTGTGTTCCTGTTGCTGTCCGGCTCAGCGGGGCTGCTCATCCGAAGCGTGGACCCAACGTGGCGGAAGGCCGTAGGCGGGGTCGGCAACATGTTCTTCGGTGTCGTGCTCTCGGCCTTGCTGTTCGGGTTCGTTATCCAAATCGGGTTTTGGGTCTTGCGGGCAGCTCACTTCCTAGGGTAGGTCATGGGAAAAGGTAAAGACAAAGATGACCAGTCAAAAGACGACGCTAAAGACGAGGGAACGATTCGAAGGCTCCGAGAGGAAAATGAGCAGGCTTACTGCACCGATTGTAACGTGTGGTACAGCGTCAAAAGGGAGTCTTCGAAGCACGCTCACTAGCACAGACCCGAGAATCCCCCCTCGCTGTCCTAGCTGTGGGAAGAACCCTTGCGCTTGCCCTCTTAGGTAACAGCTTAGTAACGGCCCCCAACCGTGTGGCTAGGGGCCGTGCTATTCTTTCGGCATGAACCAGTACATTTCTCTTTGGCCGTCGGTATGAACCAGTACGAATACTACGCGCTAGCGGTCGCATACGCGTGGGGAGACGACGACTACAATGCGGGTTGCGCTTTCTACCTAGACGGAGGCCGGACCAAGATCCACGGGGTCAAGGTGAGTACTTTGTTTGATCAAGGATATGAAGAAGCTCGTGATCGGTTTTCGGTATCTGAGCTCTAATTTCGAACACGAAAAAGCCCCCAAGCTCTTGTGTGAGCTTGGGGGCTTTTTCGTACTCACCGGTTGATCGCCAGCGCGTGGGCGGTGTCAGAGAGCCTCCACAACCCCATATTTGACCGTGTACGTACCGAGCGAACAAGCGCAGGACACACCGATGAACCAAGCTGCGTTTGTGTTCACAGTAGCGAGGGTTTCAGCAGCTGTAGTTTCGCCCAGGAGGGCTGAAGTAGCGACCGTATCCCCCGCTGCACCAACCGTACCTGAAGAACCGATCGTCACGATCTGAACGACCGCTTCGAACATAGCCCAAGCGTTGGCCGCTTGAGCGGCAGACGTGGTGTCGGTGAAGACCGTAGCGTCTGATATCGTACCCGCAGCACCCGCGTGGATCTTAAAGGTCAACGTGCCGGTAGAAGACGACTGACCCCATACCGTGACCCGGTACGTCTTGCCGACCGAGACGGCGTTAGCCGGAACCCGAGCGTTGAACAACTGGGTGTCGGTCGTCGAGGAGGTGACTCCACCCCGGTTGGTGGCGATAGCTCCGGTTATGTAGTGACCGGTGTTGTCTTTGAAGATCTTCAGGTCGGCAGTGGCTACGGTTGAGTTATCCGTTGCGGTCGTCGTATTCCCGACGAGGCTGTTTCCCGTGACTATAACCGAACCGAAAGTGAACGAACCGGCGTTCAACAAAATCCCGACCGTGTTCCCAGTCGTGAAGTTGTTCGTAGGGCCTATGGTGCAATCTTGGACCGAAATCTTAGTGTAACCGGCGGATACGATGGGTGTCGCTTGAATACCGTTTGTGAACCCGGATATACGGGACGACTGGACGGTCACGCCCTGAGCACCCGAAATCAGGAACCCGTTAGACGTACCTGTGGTCCCGTTCGGATACAGGTCGCAGTCCACGAAGTCGATGCCATCAGCGGCTGCTGTAGCTGTTCCCGCAGCCCCCGTACCTGTGGATGCGATCTCCACAGCGGAGCCACCGGATACGTTCCCGGTTGTGATACCGCACTGAACGAACTTGACTCGGTTGACAACGTTAGCTCCGGTGATCTTGACCGTCGACCCGCCGGACTGGTCGAAGAACGTGTTCGACACGAACACAGCTGCGATAGACTGAGACCCGCCACCAGAAGCGTTCAGAAGAAACGAGTTCGCTCCACCGATGATGTCGCATCCAACGATTTGGACGGCACCTGATTGATTGATATCGATGCAGGCGGTACCCGCGATGGCCGCAGACCCCGCACCGAAGTTGATCGTGGTGTTTGAGATGACGCAGTTGCACGTAGCCCCATCGATCTTGATACCCCGGCCGTTGACCGGTGGACCGGTGATGTTCAGATCATCGAAGACCGACGCGTTTCCCGCCAGGTTTCCGGAGGCGTAGACCGAATAGAACATCCCGACGAACGAGCATTGTTTGACGTCGGAGCCGTAGGCGGAGGCGTTGTTAAGGAAGATGGCCGCACCCGCTGTTTTGGTCACCGACGCTCGGAACCCTAGGTTGTCAAACGTGTTATACGCAGCCGCCGCACTCATGTTGAAAGTGTTCATAGCAGCCGATGTAGCTTGGATCAACGAACGTTGTTCACCGTCTCCGGTGATCCGGATCTGTTTGTTAGCGTTGATCGCAAGCTCTGTGGCACAGTTGTAGGTACCCGAGGGGAAGTAGACGGTTGCGTTAACCGGGAGCAAGGAGTACAGCGTGTTCCACGCTGAGACGTTGTCGGTAGACCCGTCACCAACCAGGCCGTAGTTGGTGACGTCGAACCAAGCTGCGTTAGAAGCGAAGAAGTGCTTTCGGCTTGCTGTGTCCAGGTATGATGGCGCCCCGTTGGAGTCGAAGTAGAACGCCCGACGGCCTAAGGCCGGAGTGGCGGGGGCGGCGTCAACGGCGAGATCGATCTGAGCCATTAGAGACTCCCTACTCTCCCGTCAATGACGAGTCGTCCATCTATCGTGGTCTTGTTGTGAACGGTCGTCAAACGCCCAGAGGGCACGTACTCGGTAACCCCGGAGGGCACGGAGTAAAACCCGCCCAGAGAAGACACAAAGCCGAAGTCCGCCACTGTGTATTGCTCGGAGATGCGTCCCGCGTGTTTGATGCTCATTCGATGACAGCCGTGAAGAACGAGGATGTGGGTGCGACCGCGAACCCAAGAGTGACCGTAGTCGTTGTACGAGCGGTGACGTCTGGGATCCACGCGTTACCAGCGGTCGTCTCGTACAACACAACCTGGACGTTTTTGTTGGTCAACCCGTGGGTTAGCACATACGACAGAGACGACCCGTCTCCGACCGTAGTTGAGTATCGGGTCGCGGTGACCGCGTAGTCGACGCCTATGGTATCCGCAGCCACCGTAATGCCGGTAGTCGCGCCTACGTTCAGCACGCCCGCCGAAGCCGTCAGACCAGAGCCCGCAGCCGCATCCGCAATCTTGACCCCGGAAGACGAGACATCGATCGAAGACCCGTTGGCCAGAACCGAGAAGGTTGTGGTACCTGTCAGACCGTTACCTGCGGTATACACGTTTCCAGCGCCGAACTGGGCGAAGACCAAGTTCGTAGTTCCGACGGTCGGGTCATCAGCCGTCTGCGTCCAGCTCGTGTCCTTGTTGACCGTACCTTTGACCACAGACACCGTAGCCGATTGAAGACCGGATGTGGTGTTCGCGTCTACCGCACGCGTCGGAGCCCCGGAGACGGCGACCACATACAGACCATTCTCGGTCTGGGTGGTCTGGTTCTTCAGTAGGATACGGTCTCCTGTGACCAGGGTGTACCCATCGATAGTCTGACTGTTAGCAAACGCAGTGGCTAGTGCACCGTTAGCCGTTGTGGCTACAACCACTTCTTTCTTCCACGCGAGCCCGGCCGCGATGTTGTCGACGTACGCTTTGGTGGCCACATCCTGAGCCGCTGAAGGGTCCGCGACGGATACGATTCTCTGAGCTTGCAGGTCTAGGCCGTTAGCTACCTTAGTTGCCATCAGCTACACACAACCTTCCCGATGACGGGTGATGGGAATTGGACGTACACGACGTCTGTGCTGATGTGCTCTACGTCGGCTATCTGGGCTACACCGGACGGATCTACATACGAGACGTTTGGGTAGCGGTGCAAGTTGTGGTTTACGGTCCACGCGGACAGCGGACTTGACTGGGTGAACGTAAAACCCCCGCCGTCTGGGCCGGGTGGCCCGGCAGGGCCTTGGGGACCGGGGGCTGAGATGACGAGTCGCTCGGTATCCCTGACCGTGATCACGGTGTGACTCGGGTGACCGTAGAGCGGACCTGAGCGGTACCGTAGAGGATTTTGTCTCGGACGCCGGATGCGCTTTCGACCAGAAGGTCATACGCGTATACGCCAGCGACCAAAGTCGCGGTAACCTCGTCATCCAGAGTCACGTTGATGACGCCTGTAGCGTCTAGCGATTGGATATGCTGACCGGTGGTTAGGTGAGCCGAATCGAAAGTGAAAGCGGCGAGAACAGTATCGGCTGTTGGCCTAAGCTGGAACAAAACCCGGTATCCGGTCAGGTTGATCGGGGTGCCGTCCGGGTTTGTCCAAGTGATCTGAGTTCTGAAAGTGGAACCTTGGTCTAAGCTCAGACCGTAGGACGTTGGATTACCCATAGCGACGAACACCCCGATCTCCCTTTTTTAGATCAAGCGTTCTGGCCGGACAGCCACGCGCTTCTAACCTGAGCCGACACGTCAGCCCACGCGGGCAGCGGATCGCCCGAAGGCGTCTTGCCACCCAGCTTGTTAGCGTAGGCTGTATACGCGGCCTGAGCCAGGTTCTCCAGGTTAGCCACCTGGTCGGCCGACACGTAGCCAGCGTTCTTCACACCTGCTGTAGCCAGGCCAGCGGCGACGGCCACAAGAGCCGCCAGAAGGATGTCAGGCAGGCTCAACTTGCCATCGGCTAGGCCGGTGACCAAAGACCCGGAAGCGGCCGTCAGGGCAGCGATAAATGCCTTTGCGTACTTGTTCACGAGGTGTTTACTCCTTGTGTTTGTCTGACCTGTCGGCTTTGCCGATTCGGAAGAACAGGATCACCCGCCACCAGATGACAAAAGCTAGCGCGACGATGATCAAGTAGTTAAGGAACTGTCGGCCTGGGAAGTCCCCGAAGATAGGCCGGATAACAACCAAGGTCAAAGCCAGAGCGATGACCGCAGAATCAGCTACCAAAAGTCGACCGACGGGGTTTTTGCTCCACGGTCGTGTGAACCCGTAGACGATGGGGAAGATGAGCGAGCCCACCCAAGCGAAGTACAAAACACCAAAGTAGATATCCAGGGCGGGTCCTGTGATCGTCATCTAGAACCCCCCAGGGCTTGGTACATCATGTCGGCGAAGTGGTTATCTTCCCTCAAGCGGGCCATCCTGTCGTGAGCGTCGCGAGACTTTTGTCGGGTGCGTTTGACTTCGGCTAGGACTTTGGTCGCTTCCCTCTGGGAAGCTTCCGCTCGTTCTAGGTTCTCGTCCAGAGCTTGACGAACGTCGTCCGGGTGTACCGAGTCCACTTTGATTCCTAGCTTTCGTTTGAGCCATGTAGGAATCATCAGGGTCCCCCGACCACTTGATTACTCATGACGGCCTTTTTGAGGGCTTCAACCAGCGCTACTACGGTCTGACCGTTGTCCGCTAGTTCTCGCAACATAGGGCCGATTTCGGATAGGGCTTTGTCTCGTTTCTCCGCCGCGTCTTGTTGGATCTTGATGATGTGAAGCGCTTCGTTCAAACGCTCGTTCCGATCTTTGCGGATGTCTTCGACAACCGACCGGGGGACGATCTTGCCTTTCAACAGCGCGTAGATCACCCAGACGACGATACCGAGGAGAGCCCCGGCTACCCCCAACTGGGCGGGTGTGAGTGGTAGATCCACAGTCGGGTTCCTCTCCGGGTTTTACAGCTTTCGGATAGTCAAGCTTCCATCACCGATGTGGTCGGCGACCGCAGAGGCCAGAGCCGCAGCGTCCACGCTGCCGGTAGACAGCTGCGAGAGCTTGGCGGTCAGGGCGTCCAGCTTGGCGGGGACGCTCAGTAAGCTAGCCGAGTTGGCTACGATCTGGCTCAGCTCGTCGTCGGTGACGTGGAGGCGGGGGAACACGGTCCCGTCGTTGACGGGACCGGCGCTGTCAGGCCCTAGTCCGATGACAACGCCACCCGATAACAGAATCTGCGCATGTGGTGAAGCTACGATCATGGTGTCGTCATCCTTCGGGGTAGGTTTCGGATCCGGCACTACCGGCCCGGAGAAGTCGGTGAGCGACTGGTTCAAGTCCACGTTGCCTACGATGCCGGGTACGCCACCCACCGAGGTGTACTGGTGGACATCTACGTGGCCGGAGTAGGTGTAAGCGTGCTGACGGCCGTCGTTGGCTCCGTAGTTGGCGGCCCAGATCTCCGTACCCGAGATACCCAACGTGTCCGCGCCGATAGCGCTTAGCGTCGACGTGTTCGAGTAGAGGCACACGCGCGCGAACCCGTTGTTCCGGAGGCGCGCGAGGAACCGCATCGCGAACTGGCGGGCTTCGGTAGCCGACCAGTACAAGCCAGCCGGAGGGTTGTCCTCCAGGTCCAAAGCGGGGGGCAAACCGTCAGCGTGTAGGCGTCTGACCTCGTTCGTCAGAACGTCGGCCTGATTCTCCGGTGAGGGGTACTTCTGAGCGAAGTGATACAGCCCGACCGGAATCCCGGCCGCGTGTGCCCCACCTACTTGGACGTCTGCGTGAACAGGGGCTTGACCCCCGCCGTCTGTACCTTTGACGTAGACGAACGTGACACCCGCTCGCTTGACCGCAGACCAGTCGTTGACCGTTTGGTACCGATAGATATCAATTCCGAAAGCCATCAGAGGTTTACACCACCCACACCGGGGTCTACGCCCGCGTCCCACACTTCGATATCCGTGTTCCGGCTACCGTCTGCGAACAAGCTGACGTTGCCCGTCCCGGCGTTTCGGAACGTGGCTAACATGATGTTCAGAGTGTTGGTGGACCCGGGGGTATAAGAGGCGTTCATATTCACGCTACCCCAACCTGTAGTACCCGAACCAGGTGCCGCCAGGATCTGACCGGAAGGCATAACCGGACTACCAGTGGTAACCGCTCCCCCTAGGTTAAAAAGAATTGAAATGGCTAGGGTGTCGCCCGCCACGGTAGAGTTAGGGTGCACCTTACCTTGGATAATATACAGTCGACCAGATACGACGGGGATAGCAAGCGTCAGAACTCCTGTCAGCGCAGACGATGCCGTGCTGGACGTAGTCCTACGGTGACGACGGATGACCTTACCTTGTGCTAACGCAGCATCTGCTGCTACGTACGCGTTGGTCGTAGTAAGGATCTGGGAGTCGACAGCTACCGCCAGGTTTCCGATCTGAGTCGGACCGTTCGGCGAGTCGGACAGAGCCGGGTAGGGGAAGGCGTAGTTCGTAGTCGTAGGCATACGCCTATCTCCTTAGTTAAACAGAGGTGTACTTAGCTTGGAACAACGTGTCCGTAACCATTTCATAATTAGGGCTTCCGGGGTTGTCCCTTTTACCCGACCAAACCTTAGGCCCTACCAACCAATAACCTAGAGGAAGATGACTACCCGAAGGGCTAAAAGGAGGATAACCAGTGAGGACAAGATCCGTTCCACTAATACTCACCGTGCACCCTGAGTAAAGCATCTCGTCCGCTATAAACGCCTCAAACTCAGTTGTGGTTTCCTCTCCGGTCCACCTCTTAGCGGCTTGGATAAACGGGTTCAAAGTATAGACCGACAACGTATATCTCCTATAGAGGTACGATAGACATGTGGGGGTTGATAAACTGAGCCGTTCCACCTTGGGTTTTATACTTCATGGTAAAAGTGTTAGATCCGGGGTTAAGGCCGACTAGCGAGGGACCCATCTGAAACTCCCCGTGGACTGTTACCAACGTCTGTACAGCCTGATGAGCAGCCCAACCCCAAAACTCGACGCGGTTATACGCGGCTTGTTCCGAATAGGTCCCCGCTGCTATGGTTGTAGCTCCGGAGACAGCAAAAGATATGCCCCCTTCAGCCAGAGGGTTGTGAACATCTGGACCGAAGGTTGGGTCCCCCGCTCGGACGTAAACCTCACACTCGTAGCTGACGATAGCCGCACGACTAGACCCTATGTTCACGGTAGCCTGAGGTGAGTTTGGGAACGAGGGGTTATCCGCCCAAACGTTAGCTGTATCGAACACGGTGTTGAAGTTATCCGCTACCGTCACCGGCCCAGATCCCCCAGTTCCGCCCGGGGCGGCTACTCGCCCCAAGATGAAATATTGGGTTTGCTTCCGGATGATGATGACTACGTCACCTGCGGTATACCAGTTTGGGATCCCCGACTGGAGACTCCGGATGTTCGACAGGTTTACCCCGTTGACCGAAATGACGTTAGCTCCGGTCGTCCGGTTCCAAGAAACTACGGTCCCCGTGTGGAAAGCGGAGTCCTCCGGTCCGACAGGTCCGTCAACCCCTTTTTGGATAAGCCCCGCGATGTCATCTAGTCCAGCCACACCGATCTCCTAAACCAGATACTGTTTGCGGGTGTCTATCCCCATAACGTCGGAAACGCCCAGGTTGTACGTAATTGTGTCGATGACGTGTATCTCTGGGTTTAACTTGTCGTTGTAAGTGACGCGCACGGTATCCCAGCCTTCTAGCGCTGGGTTGGGGACAACACCGAGGTTGACCGTGTAAGGGATCCCGGTTGAGTTGGATAGAAGCGAGGTCGCGGCGGAGGTGCATTGATCGACCGTAGTCAGGAACGACGAGGTGAAGAACCGGGGGACCTTTCCGAACGGTCCGAACCAGTAGGTGGGCGACGACGTAACCAGGTCCAACACCTGACTGCTCACCGGTGGGGCTTCGCCCACAGGCTCACCAGAAGCCACAACCCCGTTGAAAACCCCGTCCCGGGATACTGTTCGCTTCATAGAAACCAGCACGCCGTTGCGACCGGAGTTGATATCGAACACCGGGGTGTTGGCGAGGGTCGGCGTGCTCTTGACTACGAATCGGCCTTTGTAGTCGAAGTAGCACACTTTTCCGTAGGCTGTCACCAGCTCTTGCACGAAAGCCAACCGGTCTTGATCTAGGATGTGGTCGGCTACCAAATAAGTGGTGTAAGCCGAGAAGTCGTAGACGGTAGTCACCCCGGGTAGAACAGTGCCTATAACCGTGTCCAAAACAGTTCCGACAGACGCACCGGTCAGGTATTGCTCGGGTTGGATAGCACGCCCGTCTCGGACGTTAGCCATCCTGTCCGACCCGCCGATTCGGATAGCCCCTTTGGGGGCGTTTACCTGCTCTACGGAGTCGATTCGGAAGTAACCCAGGCCCACCCATTCTTTAGTCCCGTTCCCGTATTGAATACCCCGCTCGACAAATATCTCTTGTCCGTATGGGGAACCCAAAGATGAACTGAGAGCAGGCCAGGTCATAGACGTCGTCATGTCCAGAGTGCCGTTGACGTCCGCTCCGGTCGAGAAAGTGACGTCCCCGGAGAGGATGGTGATCTCGTTCGTCGGGGATCCGTCCGAGTTCAGCGGCCCGGGATTGGTGCCGGTTAGTCCCGGGCTCAGAACACGAGCCCGGAACACCGCTTTGTGAGCCCCTCGGATCGTCTGTAGGAAGGTGTCGGATACAGCGCGCACCGAAAGCCTCCTAGGGTACGATGACGGAGTTGGTTGAGATTCGGTCCATAAGGATGGACCACGTAGCGTTAGCGGCGACGACATCCGTCCACGTCGCGTAGTTGGCGACTACGTCCGACCAGAAATACAAATCACCGAAGACCGTAGAACCGGGTTTAGCCACTTCGATCACGGGGATCGTGAACGTATACGAACCCGAGGAAAGAGCATCCTCCACGTACGAAACGTCCCCCGCTACGAAGTATATAGTCGGGATAGCGTCTGGCTGTGTGGGCGCCTGAAGAAACAAAGGCTCACCCAGAGCCAACCGGTTATCCATATCACGCATAGCGCTGTATCCCGACACATCTACCGAGAGCGTGAACCTGCGGGAGGACTGGACGTCGGAAACCGTAACCGGGAGGGTTCGGTTCAAAACGTCGAAGACGCCTGTCCGCGCTGGACGACTGATGTTTGGGGTATCCAACGGGGTGACCCGAACGTTCAACGAAGGGTGACTCGGGCTTTTGATCCGGTAGTAAGAGACCGTCGGCGTGATATTGCCTGTGTCCTGGTTCGTGAAAGGCGTCTTTCGAAACGAGATGGCCATGCCCCGAGAGATAGCGGCGGAGCCGCCGGATGACGAGATAGTCACCTGAGGCTCGTTCGTCACCGTCGTGCTAGCAGAGGTCCTCACAACGTAGGCTGCTGTTTGAGCGGCTCCTGTACCTGATCCGCTCATAGAAATCGTTACGGTATACCCCGGAGTAGGGAATCCCGAGCTCACCGACTGCTTCCACCCGTACCGGGTGGTGATATCTTTCCCGTACCAACCGATAGCCGGGGTGATGATGTCCTGAGCCGACGTGTTCAAAAGCGAAGTTGCGATGTTGGCCCCGGTTACGGTCACCCCGCGCAAAGCGAAGATCCCGGCTAGGGTGTCCGCTCCGGCTACACCACCCGCAAACGTGACGGTGGGTGCCGTGTCGCCCGCTTGTTTGACCCTGTAGGCCACTAAGCAGTTCCCAAAAGTTATAAGAGATGTCCATCCAGAGGGAACGTTTACCGTACCCGTCCCCGAGTTTCGGATAGACGCTTGCAACACCATAATGTCCCCGGTCAAACAGGCAGGCAACCCCGGGGTTACCGATGCGTTGTTGCCTATACCCGCCGTGCCCTCCGCTACCCACAGCGGGTCTGCTGTGTCGACGGCCGTGACCCGGTAGTAGTTGGTAACCGAAGCCGAGAACTCGTAGTCATCCAAGTGCCCGGCCCCGGCCGTGAGGGTGGACTGGTCACCCCCACGGACGGTCGTCCAGGTAATCTGATCTGTAGATCGCTCTACCAACGCGTAGTCCGCGCTTGTGTCGTAGCCCGAGAAAGTCAGGCGGACCCGACCTAGTTCCTCTGTGTCGTCGTAGGTTATGGCTAGCGTCATGGTTTAACCCCCTGCCAAAACCCTACGGCGAGTGTCTCGGTTTCCGTCGTCTATCTGAACCGAAATGAAGTCCTTCAGAGCGGGCGTATCTGTATTCACGTTCACGACGACCGGAGCCGGGGCGATCGTGTTCGAGCTCACCAGCGAAGCCCCTAGTTGAGCGGAGATAGCCGGGTTGAACGCCGAAGCGTTCGGGTCGAAAGCGGACGAGATGGTGCCCGTCACGCTGGCGAGAGCAGCCTGAAGTTCCAGCTGCTTCCCTAGGATAGAGTTGATCAACCCATCCATAATCGCCTCGCCAGCGGGCTTCAATAGCACTTTGTCTTTAGAAGGCGGACCTTTAGAAAGAGGGATCAAAGCGGTGATGCCGCCCAGAACTTGCTGAAGGAAGTTCTTCTTGGACTGGATACCGTTGATGAGCGAATCCATAATCACTTGCCCAACCCCGAACAGCGAGGTCCCGAAGTGGGGGGGCAAGTTGGCGGCTACAGCGTCACCCGCTCGGTAAGCATCGATCGCCCGGCTCGTGATCCCGGAAGCGAACGAGGTACCTTTCTCGGCCCCGGCGGCGAACACGTCGCCGTTTCGACCTTTCAGCTGGTTGACTACCCCGGTGATGATGTCAGAAGCCTTTTGGAACAAAGCTTGCTGGGCGAGGGTCATGCCGCTGTTGAAAAGAGTGATGACGTTGATACCGAAAGGCAGGAACTCGCCGTCCCGGGTGTGTAGACCGAAGAACACCGAACCCACCGTGTTTATACCGGCGTTGATAGCAGCCTGCTGCTGAGAGCTGATTCCTTGGTTGAACAGCTGGACGAAGTTGATACCAAACTGGGTTGACTGCAAGCTCTGAGAAGTTATTCCGAAGAACACTTTACCCATGAGGTTGACGCCAGCGTCAACCGCAGCCTGTTGAGCCAGAGTCATGCCGTCAGACAACCGGCTCGCGATGTCCTGACCGACCTGAGCGAAGTCCCCGGAGTGCTTTTGGAACACCCCGATGACGCTATCCAAGATCTTCGACACCGTCTGCTCTTGGACTCGGACGTTCTCCAGGAACATACCGCCTTGGATAGCATCAACGATACCTTTGCCAGGATCTTGGAACTTCCCGAGGTTTCCGTTGATAAAGCCTACGATGCCCGTTAGGGTTCCGGCGAAGAAATCGTGAATCCTCGGACCGGCGGAAGACATACCAAACGTAAGGCTGTCTACGATTCGTTTACCCGCTGCAGACGCCTCCGGACCCTTACCCAAGGAGAACAAACCCTCGTTCACAACGTCGGTAAAAGGCTTCAAGAACCCTTTCGAGTGCGCGTCCAACTGGGACTGAAGGTGGTCTACAAGTCCGGTAACCGCCCCTGTTTTAGATAGAGCGGTCAACAACGTGCTAAAATTAGCTATTAGCTGGGTGAAGCTCAGGTTAGATAGGAAGTCCAGCGCTTTGATAACGGCGTTGATAGGGATGAGCAGCAGGTCCAAAAACTTGATCACCAAAGGAATGATGAACGTAGCCAACTTCAACAACAGCTCGGCTACCGGCGTCAACACGTCGAACACCTTACCGATGATGTCCGCAACGCCTTTCATAGCCGGTTTCAAGTCCTCCCACAGCCTTTTCAGCGGCGGTAGAACAGCGTTACCCAACTCGCGGAGAGCGGGGAGAATACTCTCCCAAGCCCTTTTGAGCGCGTTGATAACGGGCTGAGCATTTCCGGTAGCTATGATGAGTCCGGCTATAGCCGCTACTACCAGGAGCAAAGGACTGGCCGACAGCAACTCAAGCGCTCCGGAAACCAACTTGATACCGCTAGCCGCCAGCGGCGATGCCAGTTTCATGCCCACGAGCCCGACAATCAAGGGACCGAAGATATTAGCGTGGTCCGCGATGAACCCGAAGACGACCGTAAGGATCGGGAACAAAGCTTGGAGAGCAGGTCCAAGGGTCTGAGCCACGGCGTGACCTACAGCGGCCAAAGCTGTGCCTAGGGCGGCTAGGGCTTGCTGTCCTTTGATAGAGTGGATAGCGTCGCTGATCGAATGCAACGTCTGGACCAAACTTCCACCGACAGATCCACCACCTTGAGCCAACCCGGAGAACACGCCCCCGATGATGGAACCGAGGGTATGGATGATGTCACCTAGCGTTTTGAAAGCGGCTACAGCCAGAAGGATGCGGTCGTGGATGTCTTTGATACCCGCCGATGACCCCGTGAACGCCGCTAGCCTCTGAGCAGCCCCACCTATATGGGACGACAACTGAACGAAGGTGTCTGTGCCGATTTTGGCTACGTTCAGAAAGGCTTGGATCAAAGGCACCAACGCGACGCCCAAGTTCTGGATGATCCTGCCTGTTCCCGACAAGATAGAATTCAGATTCTTGGTGTTATCTCCGGCCTTGAGCATAAGGGTGATCTTGGTAGCGACACCACCGATGGATGTGGCGATAGTTCTAAAACCCACGCTCAACTGTGGGAGGATCTTTTTCAAGTTGTTGACGGCCGGAGTCAACGACGTTTGGAACGAGTTTGATACCTGAGAACCCAACGCTTTGATAGTGGGATTCAGCCCGTTGAAAGCGTGGTGTATGCCGTCGATACCCAGCTTGACCGCAGCGAAGACACCAACCGCAGACACCAAAGCCCCGGGGATAAGTAGTGCGGCCCCCGCTGCTGAGGTCAAAAGAGGGATGATCGTGTGCAGCACGTTAGGGAGAGCGAGTAAAGCGCCACCCAAGATGTTGCCACCGATGCCAAAACCAGAGACCGCCTTTTCAGCAGACGCTAGCGCGTTGATAACTCCAGAAACCTCTTTCTCAGCTTGTTTAGCTGAGTTCTTATCTACGTTTACCTTGAGGTTTTTGGTGATGTCCTTAGCCTGTTGAGCTGCTACAAAAGCTTCGATCTTAGCCCTGGCGTCTTTTACATCAGCGTCTACCTTGATCGTAACCGCATTTTTGATAGACGCTAGTTCCGCTTTGAGTTCCTTTCGGAACTCGGTTAGGTCTGGCCGCACCCTGATGGATGCTACGCCTACGATAGCCATAGCTTAATCTCCTTGGGCTGCCATGAGCTTTCGAGCGATGGCGTTAGCATCGGTTGTGGGGTCTGGCTTACTGCGGGGACCGGGGATAGGCTTCGGCACCGTCACGTTATTCTTGCTGTTGACTTGCTCCAAGATATAGCTGATCTTCTGGAGGAGGTTCAATTGCCCTAGTCGGAACTCGGAATCTGCCGTCCACCCAAAAAGCTGGGTAGCTCGGTTGTTGACCCCACCTGCCTCCCTAACGGCTGAGAAAGCGCTGCCAGGGGGCAACCAGAGGATCAGGTCCAAAAGCTCTTGTTCCTCTAATTCTTCAACCGCAGTGATCAACCGGAGCCCGTACGTCTTACGAAAGTCCGCTGTAAGCGGTCCCTCGTATTCCTCGATCAGATCAGCTAGCGCTTTCGCTTTTGGTGCCCTCGGAAAGGGACCCCACGTAATCCTCCAGGATCAAAGTCAGGACTCCCAGCGATTCCCGATCCAAAGCCTCCGCCGTCCGTGCTCGATCACTAGAAACACCTGAGATCAAAGACACGAACTCGCTCTTGACCCCGAAAGAGTCATCCTCATCATCGAACGTGTTCAGGTTCTTCTGAGAGCTGGTGAACTGCTTCAGCTCCTCATCCGAGAGAACCATAACCGACTTCAGTTCAACGATCGAGCCGTCGTCCAGTTCCAACTGATAAGGGGCGTACTTCTCTAGTGCGCGAGCTCGAAGAACTGAGAGTGCCGTCATGGCGGGGGATCCCTTCAGGGACGTAGCTTAACCTTGAATGAAGGTGCCCCGTATTAAAGGAACGGGGACTAACCTTTGAAACAAGCCCGGGGAGTAGACCTAAGTCGGGTCCCCGGGCCGAGGATCAAGAAAGGACCAGAAGCGTGGGCGAGATCCACGTGTAGCGCAGGGCCTTGCTCGCTGGGCCGACCAAGGTCGGGGAGTCCAGGAAGGCGCCGTGCAACGGGATGGCTACCGCGTCCGCAACCGAAGTGGTGTCGATAGCGTCACGACCGGTCCAAGACACGTTGGGGGCGTACAGCCCCACTCGCTTGGTGCCGTCAGCCCAGACCACCAGCATGGCCCGGTTGGTCGTAGAACCATCCGAGACACCCTCGATCTGCATAGCCGTCGGGTTGGTACCGCCGGAGGTGCCGTGATACAGCGCCAAAACGTCGCGCGTCCACTGCGTGATGTCGACATCTACACCGTGGAACACCGGATCGACAACCTGGCGGATAGCCCGCTTCGTCATAGACCCCTTGGTGGTCGCGGTTCCGCCGTCTTTGGTTAGGACGATGTTGCCCTTACCGGTCTCATCACCGACGTGTCCGAGAATGGTCCACGCGACACCCGGAGTGTCCAGAGAGTTTGCATCGACCGCTGCCGTATCGACGGCCGCCGTGTAAAGGGTAGTGTTGTTAAGGAGAACATATCCAGCGTCGTTCAAGCCAGGCGAGGGCATTTTTTAGCTCCATTTCGCGGTGTTTGACAGAAGTAGGTCATACAAAGCGGTGGATCTTCCAACGCCCAGCGGTAGACCTTGCAAATCCTCCCGGTGCGGTCGGATTAGGGTGTACACCCCGTGGATTCCTCCGGACGGGAGTGGAACACCTATCGCATCTGCCAAAGCTGTCTGAGCTTGACGTGCGAGGAGCGTAGCCTGAGCTGCGCCAAGATTGCTGTATACGATCGTCTCTACTTGAGGCCGATCGGAGTATAGGATGTGGGTGGTAGTTCCGGCTAGGGATTCTTCTACCCAGATGAATCCGGGTGAACTAAGTGCCTCTTTCGGGATCACCGGGTTGCCCTCGGACATCTCGGCCGCAGTAGGGTGAGCATCGAACCCCGCTTTAACAAGGGCGTCGACAACTACGGCGACCGCATCGAGCATCACAACGTGCCCCCGATAGACCCCCGAAGAATATGGAGACCTGGGTGGAACTGTCCGTCTTTACCGTGCCAACCCTTTTCAACAGCTAGGGGTGCTCGGCCCTCCAAGTTCACGAAGTGGTCAACTCGGCCTTTACTCTGCGTGACTCGGTGATCACCGGTCTTGTGGTGAGCAGCCAGGCGCGTTCGGGCTTTAAGCGTGAGCTTGAAAGCCTCATCGCCTAGTATCCGCTCCATCTCCACGCTATGAGCTATAGTGCGCTCTAGGTTTGAGTAGATCTTTATCTTTTCCATCAGCCGTCATCCTGAATACCCTCGGTCCACCAAGGGCCGAAACCCCTGTCGGGGAAGAACCCCGGGGGCAGCCCACTCGGGTTCAAAGCTGCGTTGTTCTGCGATAAAGAGAAAGCGTTGTACCACTTCAGCCCGAGCTTGCGCCATTCGGTGTCCAGCACCGTGACGTTAGCCCTGTTAGCCGGGGCAGGTGTCAAAGTTTCAACAGCTGGGTAAGCTGACTGGATAGAGTCGGTGATTCGTGCCGCCCGAAGGGTGACCGAGCACTCGACCGAGATGAGATTCTGCCGCAAAGTCGAGTCGGTCTCAGCCGCTACCAGGATATCCGGGAGTCTAAACAGGATAGCCGACTGAGCGTCTTCTAGGTATGCGGAGACCTGAGCGATCTCCCCTACGTTTAGAGCCCTGCCTAAGCGGGCAGCGACATCCGCCGGTGTTGCTAGCGCCATCAGACCAACCCCCTCATTTTTTGGACGAACCTTTTCAGTTCGCTATTTGTCTGGTCTGCAAGTTCTCGCCCTCGAAGCTCTGCCATCTCCGAGTGGATTCGGTACTGCTCTTTGTCTTCCAACAGTAGCCGGATGACTCGCTCATACCCATCGATGTCGTCCCTCGGAACAAAGATACCTGCGTTGTCCAAGCATTCAACCAGACCGGGGGTTGGGTTTGCGATCACGGGGATGCCAGAGACACAAGCCTCTGCTGCCACCATACCGTAGGATTCGTATCCGGAGGGCATGAGTAGGATCTTGGTGTTGGACCAGACTTCCCGCATGTCCTGCGTCAACGGCTGAATCTCGACGTTCGCAAGCTTTACCGGGATTTGCTCCCCGTGGGAACCTATTACCCCGAGAAACTCGACGTTAGGCATGCGACGAGCGAGTTCGTTCCAAACGTGGACACCTTTGTTATCTTGAAGGTTACAAAGGGTCACTTTATTGCCCCGCTTACCCACTCTATGCCGAGAAGGATCGAGAGGCGGGTGAACGACCGTACTCGGGGAACTTGAGTTCACCGCGTCACGAACCCACGAAGTATTGTAAACTTGTAGGTCTGCGTTCAGCCGGAGGATATCCGGGATGTCGTAGCGTTCGTTGTGGAACACCGTGACTATACGGGCGTCTGGGAATTGCAGAGACATATCCTGGACTACCCGAGATGCCGGACCGTGATGGGTTATGATCACGTCTGGGACTTCCTCTGTGGAATAACCCACGTGGACTGGCGTGTTCTCGTAGAGGTAATCTTCACATATATTGTCCTCAAACCCGAACGACAACACGCTGACTTCGAACTCATCTCGGGGAAGGGCGTCGATCATGTGTTGCATCATTCGTTCGGACCCAGCGGCTAGATAAGGCATCCAACCGTGAACCACCGCCAGAACCCGAGCTTTGCGACCCAGGTTCTGGCGGGGCTCGCTGTGACGAGACCTTTCGACAAGGGGTTGAGCCCCCATGCACAGCATCCGGCGGACCATCTCTGGTGGGCCTCCGGCGATGGTGCCGTGCTTCGATCGATACATCGTCACAGCGAATCCAATCAGCTCAGCGGAGTGCTACCTGCGTGGTAGAAGGCCACGAAGTCCTCCGGGTCGGCCACCAGCACGCCGATACGGGCTTCCACGCGGACCAGAACCAAGTTGTCCTGGAAAGCGGACCGGGTGACCCCGCCGACCACGTACGAAGCGCGGTTGTCGTAGTCCACTCGGATGTCGCCGACCAAGCCGTAGTAGACACGCTCCCAGTTGCCGGCCCAGCCGACCACACGGTGAGTCGTGGCGTTGTTCTGCTGAACCTGAGTCAGCAGCGCAGAGGGGCGGCCAAGGAGCCGACCGTACCGCTGAGCCGAGTTCGCTTCGCCTACCATGGTGTCCGCGAAGATCGGGCGACCGTTCAGATCAACCGCTTCGTTGAAGTCGGGCTCCACAACCGCGTCGAAAACCGAACCGGTCCACACGCGCGGGATGTGACCAACCGTGGTGTCCTCCGCCAACTGGCGAAGACCCTCGTTCAGGTCTTTCCAAACGCCGCCCGCCGCCGTCGAAGACGTACCCAGGATCACGCTCTTGGTGGTCTGGTCGATGAACGACTGGCCAGCGACACCGGAGCCGGTGATAGCGAGCTTGTCCACCGCGCGGCCGAAGCCCGACTGAGCGTTGGTGGCGATTTCGGTCAGAAGCTGAACCGAGTTCTGGTCGGTAACCGACTCTTCCGAAACCGGAACGATGACCGCCCACTTGTGGATGATCATCTGCTTCGTGGTCGCGGTCACGTCGGCGATGGGCTTGGAAGCACCTTCAGCCACGAACGCACCATCGATGTTGTCGACGAACACCGGGACGACGGCACCAGAAGCGGTAACCGGGATCTGGTGAGCGTTCTGAAGGACGAAAGATTCCCGGCGCGAACGCGAGAGCAGCGGAGCCGCTTCGGCCGCTGGGATGTAGAACTGTCCGCTAGAAAGGGTAGCCATTTAGTCACTCTTCTCCGAAAGCTGCAGCAAAGTGAGCTGCGATGGATGGAAACTCCGGAGCGTTCTGCGACCCGGTTTCGGAAGACACGTTCGTGCGGTCAAAAGCTACCCGGCCACGGCCGGTCTGACCTCCGATGGACTCCTTGAGGCTCAAGGCGTCGGCCTTGATAGCTTCTACCGTGTCTCCTTGTAGGCGACCGGCGAAGGTGTGTGGGATACCCGCGTCCAAAGCGGCGTTGAGCTTAGCTAGCTGAAGCTCATTCGTTTCACTTCGAACGAGGGCTTGCGCGTGCTCATCCCTGAGCGTGTCATATTTACCTACTACGTCGTTCGCAGCCTTCAGCTTCGTTTCGAAATCCGTCAGCTTGGTGGTAGCTTCTGCTACCGCCGAATCGCGTTCTGCGATGGCGGTCTGCAAATCGGAGGCTTTGATCCGGTTGGTCTTAGCCTCTTCGCGAAGCGACTTGATGTAGGCTTGATCTTCATCTGACAGGTGGGACAAGTCTTTGTCCGTCACGGGGTCTTCCCTTCGGAGTTAGCGCGCAATTCTTTGATAGCCGCAACAATCCCCGAAAGGTCTTTGTTGGTGGCTCGTTTCCTCGCTGCGACATATTCGGCTTCAGCGTCTAGCTGTTGCTGATACCCTTCGAACGAGGTGAGGGTGTCTCGCGAAACGAGGACTGCGGTGCACTTGCACCCGGTGTGGAACTGCCCGATTTCCCCTACGGTAGCTGCGTCTTGGGTATGGTAGACCGCACCTCTAGAGATGAGCACCGTACAGAAAGGGCAAGAGGGAGGCTCCCCGTCCACACGCGCCCACGCGTATACCCTCTTGTCTTGGCTGGCGTAGTGAATCAAAGTCCCGCGCTCGGCGTCTTGAGCCCACCATGCTGCCTTATGCTCTAAGGAAGTGATGTGTTCTTCAGTGATAACCTCACCTGGCGAAAGGACTTTATTCACGGAGCCGCTCCACGCGGGTTTTGTGAACCGGTTCAGGGCGGGCTTCACGATCGGGTGTTCTCCGGCTAGAAACGCTCTGTATTGTTGCGTAGCCGAAACAGCCAACGTGGACCTAGCTCGATTCACGTAAGGGCGCGTAGCAGCCCCTACAGCCCTCACCAGGGCCGGGTTGGACTTCTTACCCAGCAGGGGCAGGACGAACCTTCGGAGGGACGTTAGGAGGGCCTCCAGGGTTCGTTGGCGGACCCGGAGGGACTGAGCCTGGTTCATTAGCACCCGCCTCCGGCGGCGTCAGCAGTTGGGCTAGAGTCACCGAATCACCAAGCTCCCGGATCCTCTCGCGAGATTCCGGGGGCATGCGGATGACGTCCCACAGATACTCTCGATCGATCACCGGTTCACCGGCCACAGGGGGGATAGAGGCCAACTTTACGGCCGCGTCTACCGCTGCGGCGGGGGTCGGGGTAGCCGGATCCGACCAGACCAGCTCGACTTGCCCGGGGTTACGTCCCAAGAGCCGAGAAGCGTCTTCGATACATCCTTTGACCGCTGGCGTCCACTGTTTACTCAACTGGGTAGCGCGGATAACCAATCGCGCATCGTTTTCTCGGATGGCGTCAGCTGCCTGGGTCCGATCGCCAGCGATCCCCCAGTAGATAATAGGGATACCGGATATAGCCGAAGCCTGCCGACCCAGCATGAGCATCTGCTCTAGCAAAGGGGATAGCTGAGCAGCTTGCCATTGATCCACGTGTACGTCCGTGCCCGACAGAGTCAGGATCGAGTCCAAATACGTCTGAATCATCGACAAGTCTTTGAAGCTGTCAGGCTGACTAGCGATGAGAACCCGTTGGGGCACCGCCAGCGAATCCGAGATGATGGCGATGTTGGTGAGCGCGCGCGACCCTTGATCCTGAAGTGGGTACAAGTCCCGAGCTTCTGAGCGACCGTATTCTTCCCCCGCCCTCTGGCGGTTCAGGATCGGCCGCATAAGCATCGCGTCCGGGGCCTTTGGGAACGTGATATCCTCAAGGATGCCCCATCCAGCGTTGTTGACGGTGGATGTCCCTTGGATCGCGAACGTGGTAGCTCGCCCGGGGGTGTACACCGTCACACGCCTGGGGGCCGAGACCGGCCCGATCCAACGCCTAGGGCGGTGCACGCGCATAGTAGCTAAGGTTTCCCCGGTGTCCCGATCCTCTAGGAAAGCTCCGTCTCGACCTCGAACCGCTGTGAACAGAAGAGACCCATCCGACTTGACTACGGTCCGAAGATACCCGTTACCTATAGCCACAGCTTCTAGAATAGCCATGGTCAAAGCGGGCTGAATAGGGTCGCGAATCTCTTCTGCTGTCTGGTCATCGTCAGACAGTTTGATATCTTCGATAGATACCCGGTCGGTGTACGCGTTTACCGCAGCGCGGACGGCGGGCCAAGGAGTCCTGAACAAAGCGAGAGCCGGGGGAATTCGGGACCCGATGTTAACCGAAGAGGGTTCCGCGCGGTAATAGTTGTCAGCCCTAACTAGAAATCGAGCTTGATCCCTGTAGCTGCGCAGTAGTTCGGTAAGAGCCTCTCCCGGATCTATTTTTCCTGATTCGTCTGCAAAAAGATCGAGAGGAGCTGTCATCGGGTGCCCTCCTTTATTGGTTGATACGAACGACTCGACCCGGGGTGACGGGTTCGGTCAACGGAGTTTTAGCGAGAGCTGTAGCCGCTATATAAGCCATAAGAGAGGCAGCTACGATATCCACACGCTGTCTTGAATTCTTCGTGATCTTACCGAACGAGTAACCGTGGTTATTGAGACGACGCTTAGCGTTACCCCAATGCTCGCGCATACGATAAGAAGCGTAGAACCAGACAGATCCGGATTCTATCTCGTTAACCAACGCTTCACACGAGAAAGTTAGTGCCCTAAGATCTGTTCGGTTATCCCGGATCAAGTTCCCAGCCGAACTAGCTTTCGCCTTCATCTTCTGGCCAAACTCTCGCTCCCAGGCGTACACCCAAGACTCAAAAGGATGTACGTCGCAACCGGCGGCCCAAACCGGGCGGCGGAACATCTCCGCTCGGAAAGCCTCGTCAACCGCTGTCTCGTCGATACGCCACTCGGGCTCCAACGGATCCGGCTCCCAATAGTGTAGAAGGTGGAACGATCGGTCAGAGAGGCGGAAGGCGACGATAGCTGTACCGTCTCCCGTCAAAGACCCGTCGAAACCCAACGTAATTACGTCTTCCGGCCCCAACGGGGCAACACCTTGCGATTGTGCATCGAACAACTGCGCAGAGATGAGCGAATCTTCGGAAGATAGGATTTGGTTGAGGTGTTCACGCCGGAACTGCGAAACCGTGATCGATTCATCGAGCGCCGTGTTGACCAGGGTCCGTACATTCAGGTCCGAATCCCCCGCTGCCTGGCGGATAGCTTCCTCTAGTTCTTCGGGTACGTTCAACCGAAGACTTGGGTCCGCCTCTAGCGAGTCGTAGAGTATCCTGCTTACGTTCTCTTTTTCTATCTGGGAGGTGAACGCTTTGTACGTGCGTTCGGCGTGTGAATCCTCGCCAGGTACAAAAGCGTTTCCGAACTCGGCCAACCTTGCGGTGCCCGTCGGATCTTTCGCTAGGTTAGACCGAATACGTACCATAGCTGCGTGACCCGAGTTGCCGACCACCCACTCGGAAACCTCTTCGGCTATGGTCAAAGTAGGACGAGGTCCTCGCAACCCACGAGGGTTGTTCGCTACTCTCTTGATTCGGCCTGGAGGCCACGCCTTTTTGACTATAGCTTCGATACCTATATCGAGCTGATATTTCTCGATCGCTTTGTTGGTGAACGCTGCGGCCGATATCTCGAATATGGGTTTGGTCTGCTCTAGCGTTGTGGCTACGATTTGGATATGAGGGGCCATAGCGGGAAGCCCGCCTAGGTTACCATAATCATCCATCAAATCCCATCCACCGAAGCGGACGTGCTCGCAGCACAATTCGGCATCAGCTATGTTACCCGCGAGTGGGCTTTTACCAGTCCCCCGAGCTCGCCGCATAGCCGCGCGGTCGTAAAGCCACATGCCCTCTTCATCCAGGGCGTAGAACGATAGAACGTACTCTAACGTCTCGTCGTTCAGCTCTAGTTGCTCGCCCGTGATGCCGTGGACCAAGTTATTAGACATCCACGCGTAGACCGCCCAACCGAGAGTCATACCATCGTCAGGGGGCTCCGGACGAATCCGGATGGCTGGCATTTACTGCGCCTGACGGGCGGCACGCCGTTCGGCAACACGCTGCTGGGTGATCACCTTAGTTGGGTCTTCGGCTTCGGTCCGAGTGATCTTGACATCCATCGCCCTTCGGGCTGCCTCTGTAGACCCGAGGTCGGCGAGGAACATGCGGATGTGCTGAGACTGCCCGGCGGGGGTTCCGCTTTTGACGGAGTTCGAGATCAGCTCACACGTGTACCAAGCGGTTGCCAAGTCGGTGTCTTCGTAGTACAGTCGTAGAGGTGATGCCAGATAAGCATCCCAGAACGCTCGGGCGGACGTGTGCCAGTCTGGTGACGGTTCCAAGCCCGGTGGAACGACGATGTCCGGAAGCTCTCGGTTCGGGTTGATCTCATCCGATCGAGCTTGTTCAGCTCGGGTTCGGTGGCCCAACCGATCTCCGGGGTCTTTCTTCGCTGTGGGACCCGTTTTCGGGGCACGGGAAGTCATGTCTATGGCCTCCTATATCGGAGGCTTCAGCCGTCCGAGGGGTGTGGTTCTTGCGGTCGTCGCTTTCGCGATTCTCGCCTTTGGATCCCGGCCTGTTTTTCCGCCTCCGACTTTTGTCGGTGGCAAGTAGGGCAGATCGGGCGTAGGTTCAACAACGAGGTGGTACCCCCGAAAGACCACGGGGTGATGTGGTCTACTTCGGTAGCCGGGTACTCGCAGATGTAACAATCCAACCCGTACGCCAGAAACACCCGTCGCCTAAGCGCGGGTGTCACCTGACTAGAACTAGGGCGGCCGTTAGTCCAACTGGCCATATTTTTCCTTATATAGCCGGTGATTAGCTTCGGTTTGCTCTCCTCGTTCAGATTGGGGGTGCCACATAGAGTAAACGGTTCCTTGTACCCGTTCGAACTGAGCGAGAGCAGCGAAGTCGGAATCCTCGTGGCCCCAACCTACGTAACGCGTGTCAAAACCACCTTTGGCCTCAAACCAAGGAGTATTTATCACCATGACCCCGGAGACCGAAGGATACACCCAGGAAGCACGTAGATCGAACCAAGCCCCCCGTACGAACTTGTACGTTTCTTGCTGGTTCAGCAAGTAGTACTTATGATAAGGCAGCCTGGGTTTACCGTCTAGCTCTGTCAACTTAACCGCTAGTTCCAACGGGTCTTTCTCCGGGATCGTGTCCGCATCGTTGATGATGACCGTCGTATACCCCTCGCGGTAAGCCTCTAATACAGCGTTGTTGATAGCTTGAGCCCGGGAGAACGTATCGGAGCGAGAGTCTCCGAGGAATGTCCTCATAGGGGCACAATCAGCGTACCACTCTAGTACCTGGGCTAGAAGTGGGACACGTTCGCGGGTTGCGCGCCAAGGGATACACAGCGCGACTCGTTTAGTGTCCAAATCCCGACCTCCCCCCAACGTGGCGAACCCAAGGCGTCTTACCGACCCCGTACCAAGCTGAGACCGTAGACGGCTCGCTTTTGAATAGTTCTTGCCCGAATCGGTACTCAGACCCGGCCCCGGAGGGCCACGGGTGGTTGAGGATCCACTGTCCTCCTCTGAATACGGTTGGGTTACAAGACCACGTAGCCCGCTGCTCAACCCACTCTGGGCGCCGTAGTAGTTCTACTCCTCGGGCTTCGATAGCCTCTAGGAGGCCACCGTGGTCGATTTCGTTTTGGAACCAAGGTTGACGGAGGAGAACGAGCTGGGCTAGGTGAGGGTTCTCGATGAGAACCTCGACCAGCGCCGAGACGAACACCGGTTGCTCGAACACGAAGTCATCTTCGATCAGAAACACGAAGTCGTAACCCGCCGCCAACGACCAGACGTAACGCATAGCCGCTGAGTACCCGGCCGGGCTGTCTTGGTCGACTGCGGTCACCGTCCACCCGGGCATCTGCTGCCGGAGCCACTCTCGGTAGTCCGGCGACCCGGAGTCGTCTACGATCAGACCGTACCTGATGTCAACCACGTTCACGAGCGATGATGCCATAAGTCGGAAGCAGTCCGCGCGACCGTTGGTGAGAATGATCGGCGTAGCTTTCATCGTGGAGTGATGAAACTCCCACGAGGACATCTGCGTTGTCATGACCTCACCCTACGCTCTTGATCTACCGAAGTCCAGCGGCCTGAAGCATGTTCTGAGTCAGGCCGTCAACCATACGTAGCGGGACATCGGCCTTGATCAGCAGAGCCCGAAGCGTCCGCCACGGGGTTGGGCTTGCTTGCCAGCCTGAACCCTTGCCGTGCATCCAATAATCCCAGAGCTTAGACCCTGGGCCGAAAGGGAGCGTGCTGCCCCCGGTACCTCCGGCCATGACGAACCCCCGTTCGAGATTTAGTAGCGGGAGCAAGATTTGAACTTGCGACCTTCAGCTTATGAGGCTGCTGAGCTACCGGACTGCTCTATCCCGCTTTGACGTAGACCGAACCGGCATGACGGTCAGACCTGGGGACGTATCCGAAGATCTGCTCATGGCCTCCATCCGGCCTACGTTTTTTACGTGCGCAGACAGGGCTTCGATACCCTGATGACCACCAGGCTTTATGCCCAGGCCGCTCTCTGTTGGCGTATCACACGCACGAGGCCAATTTGCGACCTCGGCCTAAGGTCTGCACGCCCTGTCGGATTCGAACCGACGACACCCGGGTTTGGAAGCCGGTGCTCTACCGCTGAGCTAAGGACGCGATAGGTAGACCCCCGGAGAAACGGCCTCAACCCGGCCCTGTTGCAACAGGGCTCTCCGATGGTCTGGTACTCGTGCACGAGTACCATGCGGGAAGACGAGGAATCGAACCTCGCTTAGCTACCCCGACCTACGGGCTTCCCAGCCGGACTATAATGCCGTCGCATCCTCAGCCCTAACGGCTTGCAAACCAGGTGCCGCTAACCTAGGTTGTAGCTCCCACTTACAACGGTTTGCCGAGTGAGCCGGACGGGAGATCTTTTTAAGCTTTAGGACTACATTTCCCAGGTTTTGTGCCCTTTGTGAGAGCTCATTTCGCTAGCTGGGAAAGCAAAGCCTTCCGTTCCGCACCAATACCAAGTCACGCCGTCTTCGTCTTTGTAAAGAATCACCCTCGATGTCCTTTACCTTGTTTACGAGTTTTGAAGCTCCGTTGTTTTTCACAAGCGCACGTCACCTGGGTGGAACTGGTTTCCGAGCACCAAGGGTCTGCGCAGGTGTAATTGATCTCAGCAATTTGATTGCAGTCGAGGCATCGGACAGTTGTTTTCTGTTGGAAGTTGTGACTCACTTCGACCTTTTTCGAGGGTGATGTGCTGGACACGTCGGGTCATCGTTAACCCGTCTCCATATACCGTTCTCGTTCTTCCAATAACAGGTGCACCCGCTTGGGGGTCCGTCACTCATGAAACGAGCTTACCACCTTCGGTTAGCTGTGTCTACTGTTCACGGCTCAAAATTAGCCTCCTCTACGAGAGCCTCCAAAGCCGCCGTAGACCGCGCGAACGCGATGGCGGTAGCTTCAGACCAAGACACGGCGGACGCCGCCCCTAGCTGAGCCTGAACGTCTCCCACGAGTATTTCAGCCCGCCAACCCATCGAGTCACCGAGCGGAGAAACGACTAGAGCCCAGTCTTCGGTCTTGCGTGCGAAGTCGTCCAACAGTGGACCGACCATAGTCTGAGCCATCTCAGATGCCTCATCGACGATCAAATCCAACTCGTCAATACCAAAAGCCAGGCGAAGGTCTCGCTTGATCTCGTCATCCGACCAGTCTTCGTCCCGGGCCGTCATCACTAGCTTGACGATGCTAGACAAGTAGACTTTGCTCATGACCAACCCCAACCGATAGCGTCGTGTTCGGCATCGGGGTTATCGGAGTGCGTCAACAGCGTATGCCCAGACCCGTTATCCCGTCCGGCTCGCCGTGCCTCTTTAAGCGCGTCCAGCCACCGATCGTGTTCCACGCAATCGACCCGGGACTGAAACCCGAACGTCTCGCGCGCCGAATACCATTTACCCTCGTTTTTGAAGACCAGCGGTTTCATCGGCCCTCCTTGTTCGAGGGGAAAGTACTATGCCCCCATAGAACTGCTACGTAGTGAGGGGGCGCGTCCATTTCGAGTATGACCTCTATAGACGCCGCGTCCCCTTCGTTGATAGGCCGACCACAACAAACGCACGTTTGGCATCTGGCGCCGGCGCTCATCGTGCGCCGCCGTCATCGTACCACGTGACGATCGCGTACTGATCGTCTTCGGTCAGGTCGTAGCACGTCCAGCAGACGCCTTCGTGGTCGCCCGCGTGGTCGGGCTCGCGATAACAGACCAGAACCCCGTGAGAGTGTGTGTGAACCTTTCGGTTCGTCGAGTCGCAGCAACCTCCGGGGGTGCTCATCGGACAGCTACCGAAATCACAGCCGAACCAGCGATGAGCCCCACGATGATCAGAACGGCAACCACGGCCGACTCACAAATGACAGCCGCGATGATCAGAGACCAAGTTGATACCGCGCCAGCGATCGCGACGGAGATGCCTCGCTTCATGATTCGCTCCCGTTCGCGAAGGCCGGAGTTGGGGCGACCGAGGTGCTCATCAGTGGCTCACTGTCAGGATCTGGGTACCGTCCGGAGCGAAGTCAACGACTCCGGAGTTGGTCCAAGTCAGCAAGGCTGTCTGGACCAGAACGAAGAACAAAGGGGCCAAAATCGTCAACACCAAGATCCGCAGACCTGAGTCGAAAGGATTCTTCGTGTTCACCACTTGGTCACCGTCCTAGGGGCCATCTTCGACCAGGTGTACGCTGCCAGGTAAATCGGCAACCAAACCCCGCCAGTTAGAACCGACATCACGATGTGAAAACCGTGGTGGATGGTCCTCCTGGTATACGCCCGTCCGCCCGTGCTACCGACGTTGACATTCACCGTCTGGACGGCCACAGGGGGCTGAGCCTGGGTCGGGAACAGCCTCCAACCGTACTGCGTCATCTGCCAGTGGTAGCCGGGGTACTGGCTAGCTACCGGAGCGAACGGGGTCTGTGTCATGGCGAGAACGCTAACCCCCTCCCCGGTCGGCTGTCAAGTCACAGGTTGGTAACGTGCCTGAACGTAGGCTTCAGGCATACGCTCGTGGTAGCCGGACTAGAAACGCTGGTCAGGCTTCGCGATGCTGCGTACCAGCGCGCTGAAGCCCTCTTCGAAATGGGTCTTCGCGATGCTGGACCAGCGCCTGTCGATGTCCTCGATAGCCACGACGTTACGCCACACTTCGCCGAGCTGAGTCTCAGCCGATTTGATGGCGTTGATGCCATCGATCTCGATCTGATTCAGGTCGCGGTAGCCGCTGATCTTCTGGTGCTGGTTGTCCACCAGGTGCGTCCAGGCGTGATTGATTGTATATAGAATGCAACCTAAGGTGTTTGGGAAACGGTGCACGTGGG
>Ga0137403_10001400_pt1 | contig 30307 bp, 19 predicted proteins | sample CZOMad2_1_16fung_FD_122057 | JGI IMG/M metagenome (GOLD analysis project Ga0137403, IMG submission 122057) | Vadose zone soil fungal communities from Angelo Coast Range Reserve, California, USA - CZOMad2_1_16fungal (Hybrid Assembly) | ecosystem: Environmental > Terrestrial > Soil > Vadose zone... | reverse complement strand
AGCGCAGCGATTTCCAATCGCTACCCATTCGAGCCGGAGTTCGTTGCCGCCGGCTCGCAAGGAGTGTCCCTCTCGTTTGACGTGGAAGGGCGGCCAGTCCAGCCGGGGCAGGCTCCTCCAGTGACCACGTTCGCGGTAGTTTCGCCGGATTATTTCGGGACGCTGGGGATTCCGCTGAGGGCAGGCCGGTTGTTTGACGAGACCGATGACAACAAGAGACCGGACGTGATTCTCATTAACGAAGCGATGAAGCGGCTGATGTGGCCGAACGAAGACCCCATCGGAAAACGAGTTACCGCGGACGGCGGACAGACCTGGAACCAAATCGTCGGTATCGTTGGAGACGTCCGCGAGTTTGGATTGGATCACGCGCCGGTACCGGAGGTTTACGCTCCAGAAAAGCAAAATCCTGCGCCGGGAGTAGTGCTGGTGCGCACGGCAGCGGAACCGAGGGGCTTGGCAAAAGCGCTGACTGCCGCGATTCACCAAGTCGATCCGCAAACGGCGGTGACACGCATTCGAACCATCGAACAGGCCCGTTATGAATCTTTGGCGAATCCGCGGGTGACGGCAAGTCTGCTGGGACTGTTCGCAGGACTGGCGCTGGCCATCGCCACGGCGGGCATCGGGGGAATCATGGCGCTGAATGTGAGCCAACGGGTGCGCGAAATCGGCATCCGCATCGCGATGGGAGCACGGCCGCTGAGCATATTGAGCATGGTGCTGGGGCAAGGACTCTTGCTTACCGGGCTGGGAATTGGAATTGGCGTTGCGGGGGCCATGGCGCTCACCGGCCTGGTGAAATCACTTTTGTTCGAAGTGGCGCCTACCGATGTGCTTACGTTCTCCGCCGTGGGCATCATTCTTCTGGCAGCCGCGGTCATGGCCTGTTATCTGCCCGCGCGGCGGGCGGCCGGGATTGATCCGAATGAAGCGCTTCGCGCGGAATGATGTGGTGACTTTCGAATCGAGCAAGAGGAGGAACAGAGAATGAAAAGGAATAACATTTCGCGGAGAGAGTTGTTGCAAGGCTCGGCGGCGCTTGGGTGGCTGGCGGTAGCGCCGTTCTCAGCGGTTGCTTCCGAGCCAGGAATTGCGGATGGGGCGCGATCTTCGACGGTTACGAATCCGCTGAAGCCTCCGGCCAAAGGAAGTATTCCGGTGGCTTTTCTGATTTCCGACGGCGCAGTAGTGATTGATTTCTGCGGCCCCTGGGAAGTTTTTCAGAATGTGATGATCCCTGGAAGCATGGACATGCCGTTCCAGACGTACACCGTCGCGGAGACGACCAAACCGATCACGGCGAGCGGCGGAATGAAGATTGTGCCGGACTACACGCTGGACAATGCGCCGGCTCCGAAAGTACTGGTCATCCCAGCGCAGAGCGCATCGAGCAAAGCGGTGCTGGACTGGATTCGCGAGTCGTCGAAGAGCGCCGACGTAACCATGTCCGTGTGCACCGGCGCGTATCTTCTGGCGGCAACCGGGTTGCTGAAAGGCAAAGCGGCGACGACTCACCACGGGTCGTATGTCGATTTTGGGAGGAAGTATCCGGACATCCAGGTGAAGCGCGGCGCGAGATTCGTGGAAGCGGGGAATCTTGCCTCCGCAGGAGGACTGTCTTCAGGCATCGATCTCGCTTTTCGCGTGGTCGAGCGATATTTCGGCAGCGATGTCGCCAGCCAGGCGGCATTTGACATGGAATATCAGGGAACCGGCTGGATGAGCGCGGACTCCAATGCGATCTATACAAAAATTCGAACTTCTGTGAACGGCCACCCAGTATGTGCGGTGTGCTCAATGGTCGTAGATCCGGCGAGCGCGCCAAAGACCGTCTATAAGGACGGAACCTATTATTTTTGCAGTGCTAGCCACAAATCCATCTTCGACGAGTCTCCCGCGGAATTCATAAGCACGACGTGAATCGATAGCCAAACGGAAGTTCAGGCGATGCGGGCGAGGTGATAGCGGCGCTGCCAATGAACGGGCAGGGCGCGCAAGATGCGCTGCAAAGCTGGAGCTTGGTCTGGGGATCCGGCCAGGGCGATCGCTTCGCGGCGAGCTTGCTCGAGGAATTCGCGGTCGCGGAGCGGATTGGCTACGTGGAAGCCGAGGTCACCGGACTGGCGGGTGCCGAAAAATTCGCCCGGGCCGCGAATTTCGAGATCGGCTTCGGCGATTTCAAAACCGTTGGACGTGCGGACCATGGTATCGAGGCGAGCCTGGGCTTCCTCGGTCTTACGAATGGCGCCGACCAGGATGCAGTGAGATTTTGCGGCACCGCGGCCGATACGTCCGCGAAGCTGGTGGAGTTGAGCTAGGCCGAAGCGCTCGGCGTGTTCGATGACCATGACGGTGGCGTTGGGAACGTCAACACCGACCTCGATGACCGTGGTGGAAACCAGAATCTGAATTTCGTTGGCGCGGAATCGCTGCATCACGTCGTCTTTTTGTTCGCTGGAAAGACGTCCGTGGAGCAGGCCAAGCTTGAGCCTTGGGAAAACCTGCTTTGACAGCCGCTCGAATTCGTCCATGGCCGCTTTCAATTCGAGTTTCGATTCTTCGATCACCGGATAGACGACATAGCCTTGATGGCCGGCTTCGACTTCGCGGCGGACAAATTCCCAGACGCCGGGTAGATGCGGCTCGGAAGTAAGGCGGGTGGCGATGGGCGTGCGGCCGGGAGGCAGTTCATCAAGCACGGAAACGTCCAGGTCGCCATAAAGAGTGAGCGAGAGCGTGCGTGGAATCGGCGTGGCGGTGATGACCAGGACGTGCGGCGCATGACCACGCGAAGCGGCTTTGTCCATGAGACGTTTGCGCTGCATCACGCCGAAGCGATGCTGCTCGTCAATGGCGACGAAGCCGAGACGCGCGAAGGCGACATTGTCTTCGATGAGCGCATGAGTGCCGATGACGAGATGGGACTCGCCGGACGCGATACGCTCAATCGCCGCAGTCTTGTCGGCATGCTTCATCCCGGAGATGAGCAGCTCGACGCGATAGCCGGAGCGTTCGAGGATGCGCCGGGCGCTGAGGAAATGCTGGACGGCGAGGATTTCAGTGGGGGCCATAAGCGCGGTCTGCGTTTTGTTTTCGATGGCGATGACCGCGGCTTGCAACGCGACAATGGTTTTGCCGCTGCCAACGTCGCCTTGCAGGAGACGATTCATGGGCATGGGCTTTTCGAGGTCGGCGGCGATCTCGGCGAGGACGCGTTTTTGCGCGTTGGTGGGCTTGAAGGGCAACATACGCTTCAAAGCTTCGCGGATGGAATCTTCGCGAATGCGGAAGGCGATGGCGTTTTCCTTGCGAGTGAGCTTGCGGTCGAGCGCCATGCTGAGCTGATAGAGAAAAAACTCCTCGAAGATCAGGCGTTGCTGGGCGGGCGAGCGAAAAGCATTGAGCGCTTCGAGATTTTCGCCGGGTGAGGGAAAGTGCGTACGAATGATGGCATCGCGCCTCGCGGGAAAATGGTGACGAGCCAGCAGATCCTGGGGCAAGACCTCCGGTAGGCCGAAATCGAGCAGCTGCACGGCGGCGTACATGGCGCGGCGAATGGAGCGCGAGCCGAAGGTTCCGATGGCTTCGTAAATCGGCACAATGCGGCCAACCTCGGTGGAGTCCAAGCCTTCGGCGCTGAGCAGCTCCATCTGCGGATTAATCATTTCGCGGCGGGCGGGCCGGAGCTTATCGATTTCGACGTTGCCGTGCAGGACCAGCAATTGACCCGGTTTGAGGCGGCCTTCGAGATAGCCGCCGTGGAAGAATTTGACCGGGAGTGAACCGCTTTCGTCCTGCACGAGCAAGTGATAGATGGCATCGCGCCCCCGCATGCTGCGGACCGCTTGGCCGCTCATGACTTTCGCGCGGACAGTATAAACACCGTTCGGCTGAACGTCCTTGATGCTGGTGAAATGAATGCGGTCTTCGTAGCGAAACGGAAGATAGGCTAGCAAATCCTCTAGGGTGTGGATGCCGCGCTTGGCAAGGAGTTCGGCACGTTGCGGGCCGACGCCCTTGATCATGCGAACTTCGGAAGTGAGAGCTATAGCCATGCAGTATTCTTGTGTTTCAGAATCTGTTGGTACAAACGCTGGTCTTCCTTTATATCATTTGGCGCACGGAAGTCCTTGCCAGGGCGACACTTGCGGCAATTCGGCGCGTAGTATTAGAGTGCCCCCAAGAGCGCCACTCGCGTCAACTTTGGGCTGTAACCCAGATGTCCCAGGAGGCAATTCGTGGCCGGAGAGCGCCTGACAGGTTCGGAAAAGCGCGCGCTGCTGTTGTGGGTCGTGGCTGGCGTGATCGGCACGGTTTTTGCCTACAAATACTATTTCCAGGCATTTCCGGAAGCTTCGGTGAACTTCCAGATTTCGCGGACTGAAGCGGAAGCGCGGGCGAAACAATTTATTAGCGGGGTGGGGGAGAACGTCGACGGCTATCAGTCCGCGATCGTTTTCGACGTGGATGACAACGCGAAAACCTATCTCGAACGCGAGCTGGGCCTAAAGCAAGCCAACCAATTGACGTCCTCGACGTTGAGCATTTGGTATTGGGATGTGCGGTTCTTCCGCCCGCTACAGGAAGAAGAATTTCATGTGCGCGTGAATCCCGCCGGCCAAGTCGTGGGTTACGAGCACAAGGTGGAAGAAACACGCGCGGGCGCGACTCTGGACCGCGATGACGCGAAACAAATCGCACAGTCGTTCGCCGCAACGAAGCTCGGCGACGATTTGAGCGCATGGGAACTGCTGCCGGAAGAAGCGAACACTACAAGACACACCAAACGGACAGACTGGTCGTTCACCTGGGAGAGGCGCGGTTTCCGCGCGAAGGATGCGCCGTACCGGCTGAGAGTGACGATCCTTGGCGATACCATCGGTGGAGCGGAGCACTTCCTGCGGATTCCAGAGGAGTGGAATCGTGGCTTCGCGCGCATGCGTTCGGGCAACAACACCCTGGCGCTAGCGTTTGTCCTGCCGTACGTGCTGGTGTTGGCGCTGGCGGTCTGGCTGGGCATTCGGCTGAGCAAGCAAGGACAGACAAGCTGGCGCATTGCGACCGTCTTGGGTCTGGTCGTGGCGGCGGTATTGTTCCTGCAGGGCTTGAACACCTGGCCGCTGTGGGCGGCGAGCTACGACACCAATAGTTCGTACGCGACTTTCCTGGCTCTGAGAATTGCGGGAGCGCTTGGACTTGCCGTCGCGACCGCGATCACGATCACGCTGGTTCTGCCGGCGGCCGAGCCGCTGTATCGCGAATCGCAGCCGGAACGGTTGCAACTGTACAAGGCATTCACGCTGCGCGGGCTGCGCTCGAAAGAGTTTTTTTCGGCGGCGATCGTCGGTCTGGCGATGGCGGCAGTGCACATCGGATACGTCGTGGCGTTTTACGTTGTCGCCAGCAAGCTGGGAGCCTGGGCTCCGCAGGAACTCAACTACGAAGAATCGGTGAACACCCTGTTTCCGTGGATTTCGGGCGCGGCAATCGGGCTGGTCGCTTCGACCAACGAAGAATTTACGTTTCGCCTGTTTGCGATTCCCTTCCTGAAGAAGTTCACGGGTTCGCGCTGGATCGCGGTAATCGTTCCAGCGTTTCTATGGAGTTTTCTGCACAGCAATTATCCGCAAGAACCGGCGTACATCCGCGGAATTGAGATCGGACTGTTCGGCATCCTGGCGGGCATCGTGATGCTGCGCTGGGGAATTCTTGCAACGCTGATCTGGCACTACACCGTGGATGCTTCCCTGGTGGGAATGTTTCTGATTCGATCGCACAGCTGGTACTTCAAGGTCTCCGGCGGGTTGGTGGCGGCCGCGGCGGTGGCGCCGTTGCTGTTTGCGGCAATCTCGTATTTGACGCGAGGGCGATTCGAAGCCGACGAAGATTTACTGAATGCGGCAGCGCCGAAACCGGAGATTTCGCTGCAGGCGGGGACTACAACCGGGGCTAGCGCCGCAGCCGTCCGGTATGAGGCCTTGCGGCCGGCAATGATCGGATTCCTGGCGCTGTGCGTAGTCGCGGGCGGAGTGCTCGCCTGGCGATTGAAGCCGGAGTCCATCGGAGACTATCTGAGGCTTTCGGTGAACGCCAAAACCGCCGAAGCCAAAGCCGATGATGTAATGCGAGCGCGGGGTGTGGACCCGAGTCCTTATCGCCGGGCAACTATTTTCGCCAATCTGACGGATCCTGTCGCGAACGAATTTCTCCGCGAGTGGGTTGGTGTTTCGCAAGTAAATAAGATCTACGAAAAGGAAGTTCCGGCCGCGGTGTGGCAGGTGCGCTACTTCCGAGACAGCCAGCCGGAAGAGTATTCGGTCAAGCTGGGGCCGGACGGTGGGTTTCTGGCGTTCAGCCACAAACTGGCGGAAGCGGCGAAGGGCGCTTCGTTGAGCAAAGAGGAAGCACTGGCTAAAGCTGAGGCTTATCTCCGCAATCAAAAGAAGGTGGAACTGAGTGAGTGGACGCTGGTGGAGGCAGACTCAGACAAGCGGGCGCACCGCGTGGATCACGAGCTGACCTGGCAACGAAATGCCCCGCTGGACGGTTATGCGGAATACACCAAGTTAGTGGAATCCTCGGGCCATGCCTATGTACGGCTAAAGCTGGCGGTGATCGGCGATGAAGTGACGGAATATCGGTCGTCGTACTATCCAAAGCCGCAGGACCGTGAAGAAGCGGAAGAAAAAGAGGGGAGCGCGTACTGGACGTTCGTCAAAATTCCGGACGAGTGGCGGCGCAAGCGGCAGGAAGTCACGTTTGGCCGGACGATCATCAACTATGGAATTCCGATCGGCTTTGTCGGCGCCTTAGGATTGACGGCGCTAATTCTGTTTCTTAAGGACTTGCGTTCGGAAGCAGCTCGATCGATTCCGTGGAAACGGTTGTCGCGCTGGGCGCTGTGGTGCTTAGGCGCGTACGTGCTGGTGTTTGCGTTCAGCGATAAGGTGGCGACGGCGCTGAACCAATACGACACGGCCATTCCGTTGAAAACCATGTTCGGAGTGCTGGGAATTGGAGCGGTGCTGGGAGCGCCTTTCGTTTTCGGCTACGCGTTGCTGGTTTTCGGCATGGCGTGGTATTTCGCGGTGCGCGCGTTTGGGCAGGAGCACTTACCCGGCTGGACTCGCATGCCGGGTGCCTACTATCGGGACGCTCTGCTGATCGGGCTGGGCGGCGCAACGGGTGTCCTGGGGCTCGAAACCGTACTGAAAACTCTGTCACAGCACTGGCCGACGGCGCACCGCACGATCCCGGCTGTGCTTGGCGGGGACTTCGACGCAAAGAATCCCGCGATAGCAATTCTCGGCGCAGCACTACAGCACAGCTTGCTGACAGCCGTCTTGGTGACGCTGGCAGCGAGTTTCGTCGCCTGCACGCTAAGCCAGAGATGGTTGCGCTACTTGGCTTTCGTACTTGGCGCAGTCTCCCTGGTGGGAGGGAATTGGGGAAGTTCCGCGGACTTTGCCAAACAATTGGCAGCACAAGTCATCTTCCTGGCGGTTGTAGTGATCGGCGTGCGGTACATCGCTCGATTCAATCTAATGGGCTACTTCCTGATCCTGATCTTGCTTTTCTTGGCGGAGGGAGCAACCGAGTTACTGCGCCAGCCGGATAGCTTTTACCGGATGAACGGGTATGCGATCTTGACGGCGCTGGTGCTCCTACTGTTGTGGCCGCTGGCGGCTTGGCTGCGAGCGCCAGCGGAGAGTACTGCATAGCTTCGAGGGCATCCCTGATTGGGCCCTCCAGCATCGCAGTGACCAAGCTTGACGGAAACAATTCCACAGGCGAAACGTTAATAGTTCTAGGGCAGCGGTGCTCACCCAGGGGTCTCGACGTGCGTCCAAATTGGTGGACGTGCAGTCCAGCTCTTAGCCAGAAGGCGAGTGCGAGGCTAAGGGGCTGCAAACACTTGCAGTAAGACCGCCACGCACGAAAAGAAAGCGAAACATGCCGCTCCCTCAGTGGGCTCTGGCTTTGGCAAATGAATCAGGCCGTTCGGGCGGTACTGACGCAGCCTTGGCCGCGGTGACCTCCTTGCCTCATCTTGAGGAACGGGCGCTGGTGGCGGAGGCGCAGACGGGTAGCCGCCCTGCGTTCGAAGAATTGGTGCGCCGGTACGACCGCGACGTGCTGCGGCTGGCGCTGAACCTGATGAAGCGCCCAGAAGACGCCCGGGATGTTTACCAAGAAGCCTTCCTGAAGGTCTACCGAAACCTCCATCGATTCCGTTTTGAATGCAGCTTTTATACCTGGCTGTACCGCATCGTCACCAACGTCTGCCTGGACCAGTTGCGGCGCCGGCAAGCCCGGCCGGAAGATCAAGCTCCTGAAGTAAACTCCTCGCGGCACGACGATGGCATTACCGACTTTTTCGAGCGGCAGAAGGAACATCGCGCTACGCAAGATCCGGAACGCCGGCTGATGGGCAATGAGATTCGCGTGCGAATTGCCAAGGCCATGGAGCGGCTGTCTCCGCGCGAGCGCGTCGTATTTGAGATGAAGCACTACCAAGGATTGAAGCTGCGGGCGATTGGCGACGCGCTGGGAACAACAGAAGAAACCGTGAAGAATTCGCTGTTTCGCGCGACGCGAAAGCTCCGGCATGAATTGGGGGAGCTGCGATGAGCCCGGCGCAAAAGAACAACGCGGACTGCCGGGAAGTATCCGAAATGCTGGTTTTCTACGCCTGCCAGGAAGTATCCGACTCCGAAGGCAAACAGATCGAAGCGCATCTGGCAACGTGCGCAGATTGCTCCGAGCAACTTGCGCAAGAACAAGGGCTGACGGAAGCCGTGAGCGCTGCTCCGCAAGCGGCGGACGAAATCGATTCGACCGGAATTCTGCTCGCGCAATGCCGCAGCGAACTTGCCGAAAAGCTGGATGATCTCGCGGTGGCGGTTTCGCGCCCGCGCTGGGAGCCGTTGGGCTGGCTGCGGCGCTGGATGGCGCTGCGCCCAGCGTGGAGCGGCGCGTTCCTGGTGATATTTGGCGTCGCAGTCGGGACCCAAGTAGTCCCGTGGATTCACTCGGTCGATTCGGACGATGCCAATAGCCAGGCTGTGAAAGTAATGGCTGCGCCGAAGCTGAGCAACGATCAGTTGGCGAACATGGCGGTGGCGGGCGTGAACGTGCTGCCGTCGTCTGATCCAGCTTATGCGACCGTGCATCTGCAACTCAGCGCCGCGCAACCGCTGGAAATGTCCGGCAACTTGGAAGATTTGGGCGTGCGCCGCGTGCTGACCTACGTGATCGAAAACGGCGAGCGTTTTGATCCCGGTGTACGGCTGGATTGCCTGGATGCGCTGAAAGCCGTGGCGCGCGAGCGGGAAGTGCGGACCGCGTTGCTTACCGCGGCGCAAAAAGACTCCAATCCAGCGGTGCGCATGAAGGCGCTCGACGCGTTGCGTGATTCGGTGGCCGATGAACCGGTGCGGGAAGTGCTGCTGGACATTTTGCAGCGCGACACAAATCCTGGCGTGCGCGTGGAAGCAGTGAACTTGCTGGTGCGCTCGCTCGGACACGATTCCTCCGGCGCTCCACTGCCGGGCGCGCCGATTGCAGTTCCTGAAGACTCGGACGCCGCTCCGCTTGCGGGAGACCCATCGATCGACCGGACGCTTCGCGCGCTGGAGAGATTGCAGCGGCAAGACCCCAGCCGCTATGTTCGCCTGCGCAGTGCCGCGGCTTTGCGGCAGATCGGCCCGCGGGAATTGCAGTAGCAGAACCGAGCAGGAAGCGTTTGCTTGAAATGAAAATGTCGTTCACAAATACAGTTGTAGTTGTGGCGCGGAGCGTGGTGCTTTGCGGCACGGCTGCCGCCTGCCTATTGGGCGGCGCGACTGCGTTGGCGGCTGCTCCAGGCACACCTCCTGCGTGGACCGAGCCGGCGAAGAATCCGGAGCCAGGTCCCGCCCACTTTTCAGCAGAGCGCAGCGGCGCAATCGAGACCAAAGAAAAGCTCACGCTGCGGCTAACGACCGACCTGGGATCGGTGCGCGTCGTGTTGCTCGATCCGAGCGACCCGCCGGCCGTACGGTATTCCGTACACATCGAGACGGATGCGCGATCTTCGCTGGCGCAGAAGCTGCTCGCCAATTATTCGGTTCGGGCCAAGTCCACACCGGCCGGTGTGGAAATCATCGGAGCGCTGCCTCCGGCGGCGCTACGAAATGCATCCGCTGGCGCGCAATTCTGGGTTCAATACGAAGTGGCGGTGCCGCCGACTTACAGCGTCGAGATTAAAACCGAAGCGGGCGACATCGACACGTCAGATATTGGCGGCACAGCTTCTCTTGCGACGCAGGGCGGCAACATCCACGCGGGAAGCATCGGCGTTAACTGGGCGAGCAGCGGCTCCGCGGGTCATCAGGTCGCGCGTTTCGAGACCGATGGCGGACACATTCAAGTTCAAGATGTTGCCGGCGATCTTACGGCGTTTACGGCCGGTGGACACATCAACACTGGCAACGTTGCGGGTGACGCTTCGCTGCGCACCGGCGGCGGGCACATCCGCGTGGGCGGGCACATTGTCGGACGCGCGGATCTGGACACCGATGGCGGCAACATTACCGTAGGCGGCGCAAATAGTTTTGTCAGCGTGCGTACTGGCGGCGGTCAAATTGATTTCGGCGAAGTGCGCGGCTCGGTTCGCGCGCAGACCGGTGGCGGTGGCATTCGCGTGCTGTACGTCTCCGGACCGATGCAGGTGGAATCCAGCAGTGGAAGCATTTGTCTGACGCGAGTAGCGGGGACCGTGCAAGCCTCGACGCGCGAAGGCACGATTACCGCGTGGATCAATCCTGATTCGCCATCGTCCGGCGGGAACGTGCGCCTTGCCGGTGCTTCACAGCTTTCTTCCGGCAACGGAGACCTGATCGTTTTCCTGCCGCGCAATCTCGCCGCCACTATCGAAGCCGTGGTGACTTCTGGCGACGTGCGCCGCATTGAAGCTGATCCTTCCTTGCACATGGCCGTGCAGCCCATGCAGCCGAGCGGCTCGCCGGCTGTTCGCGCTATTGGAACGCTGAATGGCGGCGGCGCTCCGCTGCGGCTGCGCACCGCCGGCGGAAAGATACGCCTGCAGTTTCTGGATTCGCAGACGGCACTCCACGAATCGATGATCCGGGAGCAGCAGGAAAGGTTGCGAACGGTTGTGTCGGTCTCGGCGACTTCCGTGATACCTCGACCGGTGTTGACACCGGATTCGTCCGACACCAAAAGCGATTGGCTCGAAAGCTGGATCAACTCGCTGGAAGTCGCCATGACCGGCGGATTGCGGGAAAACCCAACTGATTTTCGCAAACGGCTAACTTACTGCCCGCCGCCTTCATATCCGGCCTTGGCACAACGTGCCGGAGTGCAAGGCACCGTGAAGCTGCAAGTTCGCGTGCTCAAGGACGGCCGGGTGGAAGTGCAGAAACTTTTGGAGGGCGAGCCGTCGCTAGCGGATGCGGCGATCGCGACGGTGAAGAATTGGCGCGCGCAGCCGATTTGGATGAATGGCAAACCCGTCGAGGTGATTTCGCTGGTCACGTTTAATTTTCAGCTGCATTGAGACGGAGCGCCAGGCGGCGCGCTTGCGGCAACATCGAGTTTCGGGTCTGTATTCGGGTCCTCGGGTCCTAGTTAATCGAAGGCAGCTTGAAGAGGAGAATGCCCATGCTCCGCAATGCTCTGCGCGCAACTGCTCTCACGATTGTCGCGATCGCCGCAACCTGGGCGATGCCCAGCTATGGCATCAGCAAGGAGTTCGATAAAAACTATCCGCTGACTCCTGGCGGATCATTTGAATTGCAAAACGTAAACGGCACGGTTGAAGTGCAGGGATGGGACCGCGACGTTGTCGAGGTGCATGCGGTGAAAATCGCCAAGCATCGCGAATCCGATCTGGAGCGCGTTTCGATCGAGGTCGACGCCAAACCCGGCGCTGTCTCCGTGGCCACGCGCTATCCGCAGGACGAAGGCGTGGAAGTCTCGGTGGAATACACGATTCGCGTCCCGCGCGGCGCGCACGTGGAGCACGTGGGTACCGTCAACGGTTCGTTGCGCATCGTCAGCGTGGACAACATCGAGGAACTGCACACCGTCAACGGCAACATCGAAGTTTTCGAGGGCGGTGGAGCCCTGCACGCGCACACCACCAACGGCAACGTGCAAATGGAAGTCGCACATGTTCGCGAGAAGGACGGCGTAACGGCGGAGACTACCAACGGTTCCGTGGTCCTGGCGCTGCCATCGGACACTCAGGCCGACTTGGAAACGCGCTGCATGAACGGCAGCTTCTCCTCCGAACTGCCTGTGCGCATGGAAAGCTCACAGCGGCCCCGCGAAATGCACGGCAAGATCGGTCATGGCGGAGCCCCGATCCATCTGCGCACCATCAATGGCGGCATACGTGTAACCGTTCTCCGGTCGACGGTTTGAGTTCTGCTGCGTCTAAGTGATCGAAGGAGACGTTAAAATGAACAAACGAAATCTTCTAATTGGTGCTGGGATCGCGGCGCTGGGCATTGCCTTGATTGCCTTGCCCAGTCCTTCGGCCTCGCGTCCCTCCCAGCAGGATGACGCGAAGCTCGAGAAAAAGTTGCAGCAATTGCAGTCTGAAATCGGTGCGGACCGCGCGCTGCAATCTTACGCTCGCGCTTTTGTTGTATCCCAAGAGTTGGCCGATCTCCAACAGCCGGAAGTTCAGGACTTCACCGTCATGCTGGGCGATGAAGGCGCCAGTTGGCTTGGCGTGGAAACACAGGAAGTAAGTTCTGATTTCGCGAAGGAGCACAAGCTCGCCGCGGAGCGTGGCGTGGTTCTTCACAAGATCATCTCCGACAGTCCGGCCGCAAAGAGTGGTCTGAAAGAAAATGACGTAGTGACCGAGATCAACGGCCAGCGCGTCGAAGGCACCGCGCAATTTCGGCGGATGATCCGCGAGATTCCTGCGGGTCGCGCCGTCCAACTCGCGATCGTTCGCGAAGGCAAAGCGCAAACAATCAGCGTAACCCTGGGCGAGGCGGAACACGCCAAGCATTTTTTCACTGCTCCGGCAGCGCCAGGAAACTTTGCATTCCGAATTCCGGACGTACCTGAAATCGCGGAACTTCCGCGCATGGAATGGAGCAACGGGATGCTGCTCGGCGGGCAGCCCCGCCTGGGCATCGACGCAGAAGATTTGAGTGGTCAGCTCGGAACTTTCTTCGGCGCGCCCGATGGCGAAGGCATATTGGTGCGCGACGTCAACACCGGCTCCCCAGCGGAAAAGGCCGGGCTGAAAGCGGGTGACGTGATCACGTCGCTCAACGGCGAACGCATCCGGACGATTGGCGAGCTTCGCGAAAAGCTCTCCGCCAAGCGCGATGAGAAGAGCCTCACCGTAAAGCTTTCAATCTTGCGGAACAAGAGCGAGGTTTCACTCACTGTCGAACTGCCAGCGCCAGCTCCGAAGACGAAGCGCATGGTCTTGCATCGCACCAACATTTAAGTACACACCGTCGCAGAAAAGGCCCGGAGCATTGCTCCGGGCTTTTTTCCTTTTGCGTCTCGCCATGTTTCCGTTAGTTAGAATCGCGTCCGTATTTCCCCGCCAGGCGAACCAACCGCCGCCCCGTTTCCAAGATCCTCGAGCCCTTGTGCTCGTGGCCCGCTCTCCAATCTTCCTCAGTGGGCGAAAGCAGGAGCCTCGTGAGGTAACCGATTCCGGGCAAAAAACCGCCGCGCATTTGCGAACGAAAGAGCGCCCGCCGCAGCAATCCCGGCGACGCCTCCCCAGCAGTCGGTAGCCACGTCTGGATTCTGCCCACCAGCTTGCGAGCCCAGCGATCCGCGCGCGCCTTCTCTTCTACCGAAGCCGGCACCGGCGCATGCAGAAGCTCAGCGACCAAAAGCAAGCCGGTATTAACGATGCGCCGCGCACCCAGATTCTCCGCGATTCGCGCGACCTCTTCCCAATTCATGCTCGTCTGCCGGTTCAGCATCGCGGCAACGTCCGCGATCCACATCAATCGCTCCCAACAATGCTTGGCCCCATGCGTGCACGCCGACACCAGCGCATCTTCTTTCGACAACGTTGGCAGGTCGTGCCCATCGAACTCCAACGTCACATGCCGCTCAAACAACTCTTCGATCGCCAAGCTATTCGGAAAATAGCGCAAGGTCTTCTCAGTGTGCACTTCCACGATTACTTTTGTGTTCGTCCGCGAAAAAAGATACTCGCCCGGAATCCTGTCCGCGGCAACGGCGGCTAACGGAACATCCGCGTGAAATCCCGCCAGCGTCATCAGCTCCGTAACCCGATAAATGTCTCTTTGCCGCACCAGCAGGTCCACATCGCCATACTGCCGCGCGGTCGCGTCGCCGTAAGCCTGCAGCGAAAGCGCCGGCCCTTTGAGCACCAGCGCCGGAATTCCGGCCTCGCCAAAGCGCTCCAGGATGCGAATCATCTCCGCTATCAGGCTTAACGCCGAGAGCGCATAGGCCCGCTGCCTCTCAATCAGCAGCGCGCGAGACTCCGCGGGCACGACTGTCTCATCAAACTCTCGAATCCTCGCAGCAACAAGATTTAGAACACCGTGCTCTTCGGCAAGCTCCAGCAGAAAAGCCCAATCTGTCTTCCGCAGTAATCCGGCGAGGCGAGGCGCATCGGGCCGCGCCGAAGCGCACTCCAGCAAAATTCTCCACTCCGCCGGGGTTCCGAGTTCGTTCAATGAAGATGCTGGCACCACAACCTCAGGTTCGCAATCCGGCAACACCGCCCCACCAGCTCAGATTACAGTGCAAACTTGTCCGAAAGCGCGGAAACCAATTCAAGCGCCTCTTGTGAGTTACGAAAGCACTACGGAGACTTCGTTCCGTCCATGGCCTGCTGCACCCAAAACTGAGCCCGGCCAGGCGGAGAAGTTTTGGGCACGAATTCCGTCGACCTCCTCCGCAGCACTTCCGGCGACGGTCGGCCTCGCTGCCGATCGCACTGCTGCCCTCTAGTCCTGGCAGGCTTTCATCTGCCGCTAGACTCAAGCCGTAATAGGCGATAGCGACGATTCACGAGAAATGATTGAACTGGAAATACCCGCAGTCAGCGGATAGCCGAGTCTCGCTCAAAAGAAAGGCCGGCTCCGTCTCCAGAAACCGGCCATTGTTCGCAAATCTCTTTTTATTTTCGACTACGACTTTTTCTTCTTCATGTTCACTCTCGCGTCGATGCCCGCGCCCATGGCCTGCAAGTCTGTCAGACCCTGCTTTGCTTGCGCCCCCCATGGTCCATTCGGATCCAGTTCCACTGCCTTCTGATACGCCTCAACGGTGCCCGGCGCCAGTTGCACCTGGTCCTTGTCCCCAACTCTCTTCGTCGTCATCTTCATCAACAACGAAGCTCCGAGCAGGTAAAATGCTTGCGCATTCTTCGGATCCAACTCCGTTGCTTTTTGCAGCGGTTCGATCGCATCCGCCAGCCGGTTCGCGTTGTACAAGCTGATCCCGAAATTCCGCCATGCCGTCGCGGCGTTCGCTGGATCCACTTCCGCGCTCTTGGTGTACGCGGCTTTCGCATCGTCCACCTTGCCCGCCCGCGCCAGCACGTTTCCCAAATTGTTGTAGTATCCCGCCAGTTGCGGCCCCTTCAGGCTCGGAACCACTTCCGCCGCAGCCACTGCCTGCTTGTACGCTTCCGCCGCTTCGTCGTTGCGGCCGCCAACATCGTAAGCCTCACCCAGCTTCGCCCACAGCAAATGCTGATTCGTATCTTTCTCCGGCGCGGCTTTCTGTGCTGCAGTGAACTCCGCCGCCGTCTGCGTCGAAAAATCCAACAGCTTGGCCTTCGCTGCGTCACGTTGATCCGGCGCTGCCTTCTGCAATTCCGCCTTGGCCGCCTTCTCCTGCTCCAACAACGCCGTTGCTGCCGCAAAATGCTCCTTCATCCCCTCAAATTTCTTCTTCTCTTCTTCCTGCTTTTTCACTTGCTCCGCAGCCTCGGCGCCTTGCTTGCCCACAATTTCTTTGAAGTTCGGGCTGATTTTTGTTTCTTGCCCACCCTGCACCCGGCACTTGATCTCATACGGCGGGTTCGGCGCCGGCAAAATCACGAACAGGCTATACACTCCGCTCCTCAAATTGCGAAACGCGTAATTCCCGTCCTTGTCCGTCTTCGTTTCCTGCTTCGCCCCCTGCTCGCTCACTGCCTGCATGCTAATTTCAGCCCACGGCTTTCCCGCCACATCGAATAGCTGCCCCACGATCGCGCCGTCGCCTTGTGCAGCCGCTCGCGGTGCAAACGCGCAACCGAGCGCCGCAATCGCGGTCAACCCGAGCACCCAAGTTTTCGCCATTCGCTTCATGCCTGATTCTCCTTTTCGCTGGGAGCCCCTGCCCGTCTTCCGGCTGGCGTGCCGCCTATTATCATCCCGCCCGGAATCCAAGTCTACCTCTCCGCAGCCACTGCGCGCCGGTAAGAAATCGGGTCCGCGACTCCGGCTTCCGCAAACGCCTTCAGCCGCAGCCCGCAACTATCGCACATTCCGCAAGCCAAATCCTCACCCTGATAGCATGACCAGGTTAGATGCAGTGGCGCGCTCAACTCGATGCCGCGCCGTACGATCTCGCTCTTCCTCATCCCGATCACCGGAGTCATCATCTCAATCTCCGTCTCCGGCTTCGTGCCAACCCGAATCAATTCCTGAAACACTCGGTAGTATTCCGGCCGGCAATCCGGATATCCCGAGCTATCTTCCGCCACCGCACCAATGTAAATCGCGCCAGCCCCAAGCGCCTCCGCCCAACTCACCGCCACGGAAAGAAAATGCGCATTGCGAAACGGCACATACGTCACCGGAATCGCCCCACTCCCGCCCGCCACGTCCAACTCATTCTCCGGCACCGCGATCCGCTCATCCGTCAACGCCGACCCGCCAATCGCCTGAAAATGCTCCAGCCGCACCATCAACCGCTCGCTCACCCCATAAAAATCCGCAATCTCCGTAAACGCCCGCCGCTCCCGCCCCTCGGTCCTCTGCCCATAGCTGGCATGCACCAACCCCAGATTCCCCGAGCCATGCCGCGCCAGCGCCAGCGCCACACAAACACACGAATCCATCCCCCCACTCAACAACACCACCGCTTTTCGCTCATCCTTCATTCGCCACGATTCTCCCGTAGGGGCACGAAACATCGTGCCCTCTTCGCTGCACGCTCGCTCGCCTCGACCCTCGACCCACTCGGCTCGCGCGCTGCATTTCTACACTCCCTTCGTCGCCGGATCCCACACAAACTTATGCAACTGCAATCCCAGCCGCACGCTCAATCCATCCTGCAAAATCCATTCCACCAAACTCCGCGCCTCCAACCCCTTCCACTTCCCCGCCGGATCGTCAAACACCGGCGAAAACAACACCTGCTTCACCTTCTCCGCCAACCCATGCTCCCGCGTAAACTCCCGCGCAAACTCATAATCCCGCCGCGAAGAAATCACAAACTTCACTTCATCCTCGCGCGTCAACTCCCGCAAATTCCGCATCTCAAACGTATCCGCCTCACCCGAATCCGGACACTTCACATCCACAATCTTCACCACCGCCCGCGGCAACCGCCCGATAAACTTCTCCCCGCTCGTCTCAATCATCACCGTATACCCATCCGCCAACAACCGCTCTGCCAGCGGATAAATCTCCTCCTGCAAAAGCGGCTCCCCGCCCGTCAGTTCCACCAACGGCACCGCTCTCTCACCGCGCCCCGCCAACTCCTCAACCCGCGCCACCACTTCCCCCACCGTCATCCGCGTCCCGCCATGAAACGCATACGCCGTATCGCACCACGTACACCGCAAATTGCACCCAGTCAAACGCACAAACACACAAGGCAACCCAGCCCGCGTCCCTTCCCCCTGAATCGACTTGAATATTTCCGTTATGAACATTTTGGAGTGCGGCGGCTAGACGCCGCTTTCACAGCCACAACTCGGCCACCAAACGCAAATCCCGCCCCAACTCTTACCCGCCACAACCTTCAAACCTGCAAACCTTCCAACCTTCAAACGCCCCTACTATCTGCTGTAACCGCCCTCTTCAGAGGGCGGGCCTTTTCCGTCACACCGCCGGCCGGTATTGCGCCCGGCTCGTATCCGTCTCCCACAAAATCACGTCCCGCACCCGCGCACCAACCGGCAAATCCGTCAACTGCCGCGTAATCTCATCATAAAAATGTTTCGCCAGATTCTCCGCCGAAGGATTCACCGTCTTAAACGCCGGCAAATCATTCATAAACTGATGATCCAGCTCCCCCATAATCCCCCGCATCACCTGCTTAAGCCGCGTAAAATCCACCAGCAAACCAATCGAGTCCAGCTCCGGCCCTTCCAGCGTCACCCGCACCCGATAGTTATGCCCATGCACGTTCTCGCACTTCCCGCGATACCCGCGCAGCGCATGCCCCGCCGAAAAAGTCTCTTCCACACTAACCTGAAACATTCGTCTCCCACAGTCCCGGTAGGGGCGCAGCACTGCTGCGCCCCATCCAGCAACCCTTCAACCCCAAGCCGACCTTGCAAATCGCTGTCATTCCGAGCGGAGCAAGCCGACTCGCTAGCCTCCAAAAAATCTCTCGACTTCCCCCAATTCCGATGTCACTCGGTACTTCGGCAAAGACTCCAGGAAAATTTTACCATACGGCATCCGCTGAATCCGCGTATCCAGCAACGCCAAAACTCCCCGATCCGTCTTCGTCCGAATCAACCGCCCAAATCCCTGCTTCAACGCCAACACCGCCGCCGGCACCTGAAACTCGGCAAACGCATTCCGCCCATCCTCCTGCAGCGAAGCCACCCGTGCTGCCACAATCGGATCGCTCGGCACCGCAAACGGCAGCCGATCCACAATCACGCAAGAAAGCTGCTCGCCAGGCACATCCACGCCCTGCCAAAAGCTCGCCGTCGCAAACAAAACCGCCCCATCCGTATTTTTGAATCGCTCCAGCAGCACCGACCGCGGCGCCGTCCCCTGCAACAGCATGGGAAACCGCACTCGCCCGCGCACCCGCTCGTACAAATCGTTCATCTGCGAGTAGCTGGTGAACAAACAAAATGCCCGCCCCTCGCTCAACTCCAGCAGCTTCACAATTTCATCCGCGGCCCCGGCCGCAAACCCCGGACTCCGCACATCCGGCATGTTTCGCGGCAAGTACAGCATCGCCGCTTGCGGATAATCAAACTCCGGCGGCAAAGCATTCTCTTTCGCATGATCCAGACCCAGCCGCTGCCGGATAAACTCGAATCGCCCGCCCACCGTCAGCGTCGCGGAAGTCATCACCACCGTATCGAACTGCTCGAACAACCGCTGCCGCAGAATCTGGCTCACATCGATTGGCGTAGCCGCCAGGAACACGCCTTTATTCCGCCGCTCGTACCAATACACGTAATTCTTTTCATTCGATTCGAACAGGAACGCCAATTCCTGCCGGATCTCAAAACTCCGCCGCCCCAGCCGCAGCAACTCTTCCGGCTTCTGCGCCATCGCCGCAAATTCCGTCTCCACCGATTTCAGCGAAGACCCCAGCGCATCGTAAGCCTCGCGATGCTGCTCCAAAAACGCTTCCCGCTCCGCGCGCGAAAACGGATACCGGCCATCCCGCGGCGGAAATAGGTCGAAGAACGCCCGGCTCTTCTCGCGAATCTTCTGCGTCCGACGCAGCAGCGACGGCGTTCCCAGCTTCAGCATCCGCAGCGCAATATCCGAGTCCCGCGCCAATTCTTCAAACCGGTAGTTCGAAATCTGCCGCCCGAAATAATCGCTGGCCACATCCTCGATCTCATGCGCTTCGTCGAACACCACCGCCGAATACTCCGGCAAAATACTTCCAAAATCGTCCTGCTTCAGCGCCAAATCCGCAAAAAACAGGTGATGGTTCACGATAATCAGGTCCGCTTCTTTGGCCCGCTGGTGCATTCCGGTCACAAAGCACGGCCCAAACGACGGGCACTTCTGCCCCATGCAGGTGTCCCGCCGCGCATCCAGCTTCGCCCACAACTCCGATTCGTCCGGCAAAAACGTCAGTTCCGCCCGGTCCCCCGTCTCCGTCAGCTTCGACCATTGCTTGATCTGCTGAAACGCGTCCATCTCGTCCATGCCTTTCAGCAAAGCCTGGTCTTGCATATGATTCAGTTTCTCGACGCACAAAAAATTCGCGCGCCCCTTCATCACCGCCACTTTCAGGTTCGGCGCAAAATGCTTCTGCAAAAACGGTATGTCCTTCTGGAAAAGCTGCTCTTGCAGCGACTTCGTTGCCGTCGAAATCACCACCCGCCGTCCGCTGCATATCGCTGGCAGCAAATACGCCAGCGTCTTCCCCGTTCCCGTCCCGGCCTCTACAATCGCGTGATGATGCCCCTCAAACGCATCATGCACCGCCTCCGCCATCTCCAACTGCCCCGCACGGTGCTCATATCCCCCCATCATGCACCGCTCCAGCAACCCCCCAGGCCCAAACACCTCCCGCATCGAAACCGCACTAGTAGCACCGGCTTGCCCTGAGCCTCGAAGGGCACTCTTGCTTACCCTGAGCTTGGAAGGGCCTGTGCCCCCTGCTACGCTATCCTCAACGCTGCCGTTTGCCTCGGCCTCCGCTCCAGTCTCCTCCCCCACCACCGTCGGATCATCCCCCAACGGCACATACCGCGGCTCCAAACGCGCCGCCGCGCCACCACTACCCGTCACACCCTTGCCCGTCGCCCGCCTTGCCAATGTCCAGCCTTCCCACAAATCTCACCGAATCCGCAACGATAACACACTAGCGCGCTGCCCCTCGGGCTTAGTCACAACCCGCAAATGTTCGCCGCGAATGACTCCGCATCGCCTGAACTCCACGCGCTATTCCCTCAGCCCATCCTTCGCCGCCGTGATATTCTTGCCAATGCAACGCGATCGCCGCAAAAGGGGTGAGCACCATGCGCCTCTCGCTCTCCGCCCGCTCCGCCACCGCCACGCTCCTGATTCTTGTCCTCGTCGCACCCATCCGCGCCTACGACGCCCAACTCTCCGAATCCACCATCCGCGACGCCTATTTCCTGGGCATCCGTCAAGGCGGCCTGCCGACCGGCCTCCTCGCGAAGTATGCTCACTCGATTCCCGATCTCAAGGAAGGAACCTGTACGTCCGAAGTCCGGCTGGAAACTCCATTCTTGCAGGTCGCGGAATACGCCGGCAAAGTCCCCAATTACAGTGCCCAGGATGCCGTAAAACATTTCCGCGACATGTCCCTGCCCCTGCGCATCCACCTGGACATCTGCTACCGTCAAAACGCGCTGCTCAACGCCCTCCGCCTGAAAATCGTCCAAAACAAAAAAGAGCTTCTCCCCACTTCCACGGCCAACTCACCCTACTGCGAGCCCACCGACAACGGCTGTCTTCCCCCAAATGGAGAGCGCATCGACCTCGAATTCGACCCTGCAAAAATCGACTCTTCTGACCTAACCATCTTCATCGACACCCCGGACAACCAGCACGCCACAACCAGCTTCGATCTGAGCTCGCTTCGCTGAGGCATCTGCGCCCCGTCTCTACCAGCTTCCTCCCCGCTTTAACACTTGGGCACGCCCATATCTTTTACCCTGCCGTCGCCCGCCTGCGAAACGCTACATTTATGTGGGGGATCCATGCGTCGCACGGGACGTGGCGAACGCAACCATTCCGCCTTGGGGTATCCAATGAACCGTAAGATCTCTTCGCTTTTCGTGGTCGTAGCTCTCGCACTCGCCCTAACCTCCTGCAGCGGCCTGAAGGTCCAGAACTGCACCGGCAGCACGTGCGTTCAGAACGGCAACGCCAACGTCACGCTGACCTTATTTGACGCACCTCCCACCGGCGTAGACTTCGTTACCTTCAATGTCCCGGTCACCGCTATCACTCTGACCCCGCAGACCGGCGGGCCCGTCAACGTCTTTTCTCCTTCCAGCTCCACCATCTTTGAGATGGCCCACCTTCAGAGCGACTCAACCTTAATCGGAACCTTCCAGGTACCTACGGGCACTTATACCGGCATGAATGTCCTTGTCGGTTCCCCATTCGCAATATTCGCCAACAGCTCCACGACCACTTTCACTAACTGCAACCCGGGTACGGTTTGCAATTTGGCAGGCGGAGCCGCCCAGATCGCCGTCACCTTTACGCCGCCACTGACCCTCTCGAACAACCAAAACATCGGCTTGGGCCTGGAATTCAACTTGGCCAATGCCATCAGCAGCTCGGGGAGCCAAATCAGCATCGATGTGACCAAGGTCAACGTCGTCACCGTCGTGCCCCTGCCAAGAACCGGTCAGGCTTCCGGAACCTTGGACACTATCGAAGATTTCGTTGGCGTGGTTAAGACTGTCACCGGAAGCACTATTACACTGAAGAACGATGCCGGTATCACGTTCAGCGGCACCACAGGCACCGGTACTACCTTTGACGTCCCGCCGGGCGGCTCCTCCGCTTGCGGCGGTCTCTTCAATCTAGCCTGCGTCGCCGTTGGCCAGACTCTCAGCATTGATGCCACTCTCTCCACCACCGGCGCCGTTTCCATCACCAACGTCGACTTCCTCGATCTCCCCGCCGTCGACGAAATCGAAGGCACCATCTTTCAGACCTCTACCCCCGGCACCTTCCTCATGGCCGTCGATCACAAGATTCTCGCCACCAACAGCACCAACGCCACCATCCTCGGTCCGGTCGCTTCCGGAACCAAGCTCAACATCATTCTGGGCAATAGCGTGACTTTCGCGATTGACACCGACAATCTCCCGGTCGCTCCTTCCACGGGGTTTCTCAGTGCCGCCGATTTGGTCACCGGCCAGCGCGTCATGGCCCATGTGACCTCGGTCAGCACGGGCACCTTGCTCAACGTGACCACTGATCGCATGGTCCTCCGCTTCAGCCGTTTTACCGGCACACCCGGCACCATCTCGGGCAATATCTTCGGGCTTCAAACGCCGCCCGCTTATTTGGGCATCAATCCCGCCACCGCGCCGGAAGTCCAGACCTTCATTCCGCAGACCATCTTCGACGGCGTAACGGATATTTCCGGCCTTAACAACACCAGCACCCAAGTTTCCGTTCGCGCCCTTTACCTGAATCCCTTCAACGGCGTTCAGCAACCGCTCCTCGCCGCCAAAGTCCGCAAACACTAACGACTTTACCCGCCTCCGCAAAAGGCACGGGCCGGGCACGCAAGTGCCCGGCCCGTCTTTTTTCCGCTCAGGTCAGGTGGGCCGCTCTTGCCGCGGTAACTGCCATTACCGTGCGCGGCCCGCTTTTTTGGAGTGCGGTTTACCCTGAGTATTGCTAAGGGCGGCTCGACGCCGCTTTTTTGGAGTGCGGCGGCTCGACGCCGCTTTTCTTACAACCGGCCAACTACACCACAAATCACGGCACGCTCCCCCACTCTCGCGATTTTCCTTGACCTTTTCCTATTCCGTGGTATGCTTACTTTCGGGTAATACTGTGAGAGCACACCGAGTCTCACTCTCTTCGCTCTTGCTGCAAAAATCGCAGAATTTAACTCCTTAAAAATCAAAGCGTTGCGCACTCTTGCTTGCCCTGAGCTGCGACGAGCCGTCGGTCTTTTGCACCGGAGTGAAAGCTAACCCGTGTGGAATCTATGGCTTCCACACTCTTGTGCAAACCATAGGGGTGTACCCTCAATTTCAGCCCCGATCTGAAGTATCAATTGAATTGAATGTCGGGTCCCTGCTTTCTCGCAGATGCGCGCCGTAACCCCTTTAGAATGAACACTTACAAGCACCCGCAAAAGTGTATCAAAACAAAGGACTTATCGCATACCTAAGCCCTTTAGAATCAACACTTACAGAAAATGTGGGGAGGGGGGCACCAGTAGGCACAGGCGTTCCTGCCTGCTTGTCCTGAGGTACGAAGGGTGCCCCGACGATCACCGACCGACCTAGGGCTGTTATCGGAAATCGAACCGAGTAGTAGGCGCGCCAGCGGCTGCCCACGTCTCGCGGGAGGCCCTTGCGCTAGCAACCGACGGGCGCCAGACCAAATCGCGCACCAGCCTAAACCGGCTGCATTCCGCCGATCGTCGTTCCCGGCGGGATCGGGCTTGGCATCGCCGGCATACCCTGCGCCACCAACGGCTGCATCCTCCGGTAAATTGCCAGCGAGATCGCTCCAATGCCCCAGATGATGACTCCTAGCTTCAGCCACCCGCCGATATGCGGAATCAGAAAACACAGCCGCACGATCAACAACCCCACAATCATGCGCCCAATCAGCGGCCACAGCTCGCTGGTCCGGCCCATCAGCCACTGCCCCAGCAGCGCGCCAATAATGATTTGCGCGAAATACAGCGAGGCATACCACAGGAAGAAGGTGCTAAGGCCCAGGAACAATCCCACCACTGTAACGCAGGCGATCACTGCCGCGATCGGCGCCCCGCAGCCCACCAGCACTCCCAGCCCCAGCGACGCCCCAATGCGCTCCGCATAATTCGTCGCCTGCCTCGAAAACTCCGGCATCACCGTGAACAAAACCAGTCCGAACAAAATAAACGCCGCGGCCCAAATCACCTGCCACACATAATAGTGCCCCGAGCGGTATTCCGGCTTGGGCTCGATCTTGATGAATTTCACCGGCGATCCCAGCTTGGCCTCGGAGGCTACCTCGGGTGGTTTCTTCCCCTCGAATACCGTGGCCCCGTCGATCTTAGCTGTCGATCCGATGGACAGAGTGTCGCCGTGGGCCTTCACGCTGCCGCCGACCGCACCAGTGATGCTGACCAGGTGGCCATACGACAAAATATCGCGTCCCAGCGTTCCATCGATGGATATCGTCCCGCCAAACACCGTCGCGCTACCGCCCGCTTTGGCATCGGAGTCCATGCGTATGGAATCCCCAAAGGCCAAGACGTTCTTGCCGGTGGTCCCGCTCAGCGTCACGTTGTTGCAACCCACGCGCACGTTGCCGTCCACCGGGCCATTCACCCGAATGCTCTGCGCAAAACCAATCACGTCGCCGGTCACGTGCCCGTTCACGTCCACTGACTGGCAGAATACGTACAGATCACCGTCCACGTCGCCATCGATCCGGCAGCGCGCCGCCGTCAGGAACAAATCGCCCTTGATCTTCTCGCTCTTCGAGATGGTGATGCTCTCGGAGTGGCGCATCTCGGACGCCGCCACCTGTGGCGGCAGAGCAATCATCCCGCACAACCCCGCCACCACCATGGCCATCGCTGATCCTCGCCGCAGCCGCCGCCGGAAGAACACCGCGCAAAACACTCCGACGGTCACCATCGCGAGTACCTCGATCAACGTGAGCATCGACTGCCACCCTTTCCAGAAAGCGCCTTGAAAGATCATCAGGCTCAGCAGATTCGATCCGCCAAATCCCGCCTGGTCCAGTTGCGTCTGCAACGGTTGAATGTAACCTTCATACAAAGCATAAATTCCCGTCGCCGCCAGCCCGAACACCAGTCCCCAGATCCATTGCATCGATTTGCGGGCCCGCTCTTGAAACGCCGCCAACCGCGACGGCAGTGCCTCGTCTTCTTCCAGCATGGACCGCGTCAGCAGCCGCGATTCGCGCTCCAGAGCGCGCAGCAGCGTCTTGCAACTCGCACAGTCCGCGGCGTGCGCGGAGACTTCCTGCCCGCGCGCGCGATCCAATTGCCGCTCGAGATACAGCAGGCACGTCACCTCATCCAGGTGCCGCCCCGCCAGATTCGCGTCCAAGTTCCCATCCCGCTTCACATCGTCGTCGGGTTCGCTCATGCCTTCCCCCCCGCGGCCAGCGCAACGTTCCCTTGCAGCGCCGCCCGCAGCTCGTGCCGGGCGCGCAGCAGCACTACTCCCACGAATTGCCGCCGCACACCCAGTTGATCCGCAATCTCGTCGTAACTCATGTCCGAGTAATAGCGCATCACCAGCGCCATGCGCGCGCGCGCACCCATTTTGCCCAGCGCCTTGCGCACTTCCTCGCTCGAACGCTCCTCGATCAACTTGTCCAGCGCGCTGGGGTCTGGATGTTCGAGCGGAACATTCTCCACATCTTCGGTCTCTTTGTCTTGCCGGACTTTGCGCCGCCGCAGGATATCCCAGCAGTGGTTGGCCGCAACCCTATACAGCCATGCGGAAAACGACCGTGTGCTGTCGTACTGCCCCAGGTTCCTGCGCAGCTTGATGAAGATGTCCATGGTGGCGTCTTCGGCGTCCTCCCGGGTGGGCAGGGCCCTCCGGCAAAAGCGGAACATCGCCGGAGCATAATCGTGATAGAGGGTGCCCCAGGCCTCGGCATCCCCTGCCCGAGCCCGAGCTATCGCCTCTGTAGGCTCCGATATTCCCGGCACGCTCATCCGGCCTGGTCTCAGCGGTTCCATGGATTAGTACGCAGCCATCCGCCACAAAATTACACATTGCAAAGTGCCCGCCGCTTCCTGAGCGGTTCCCAGAGGCACCGCGCTGGGCTTATCTGCCAACCTGTGTGCCAGCACTGTACCAGAACTGGAGCGGATCAGGGCGGAGTGGCGCGACGAACTGGAATGGCGGGCAATCGCGGATTCGACGTGTGGAGTGGCCCAAAAGCGAAAAAGCCCGGCATTTCTGCCGGGCTTTCGCTAAATTAGCCTAATTTAGAAGGTGAACTTGGCTGCGAGTTGGAACGAACGCGGGCCGCCGCTGCCGAGGTACGGGTAGCCGACGCCGACGTCACCGGTTACGCCGAGAGCTAGCGCGCCGCAAGCGCGGCCGAAGGCCGTACCCGGGCACGGATTTGGGCTGGCCGACACACCTGGGCTGGCCGGAATATCCGGGTGGCTGATGCCGTTGCCATCAGCGACGGCTTCAAAATTGGGCAGGTAGGGATTGGCGAAGTTAGGACGATTCAACAGATTGTAGGCCTCGAGGCGTAGTTCCAGTTTGAGTCTCTCGGTGATGCTGGTCGTTTTGAAAATAGAGAAGTCGAATTGGCGGAAGTTGGGACCAATCAGCGAGTTGCGGCCCAAGTTGCCGAAGTGGCGCGAGCCGGGGACGCAGGTTGATGCTTTGCCGTTGAAGGCCCCGGAACTGGTGTCGCAAGGCACGGCAAAGGCTGTAAGGTCGAGGAAATTGTTCGGGTCGCGCTGGTGGTAAACGATGGGGCCGGCTACGTCGGGCTTGGGGAAGAATTGGCCAGAGCCGTCGAAATCGTCCTGGAAGATCAAGTGGAAGGGCTGGCCGGATTGCACGGTGAGGATGCCGTTGAGGCCCCAGCCGTTGGTGAGACGCTGCCAATTGCCGGTGCGGTTCGGGAACTCGTAGATGAAATTCCAAGTGAAGCGGTTGCGCACGTCGAAGTTGGAATTGCCGCGGTTGGAGCTGGGGTTCGAGCTGTCGGTAGGTTGCGCGGCGTTTTGCACGAAGTCTTCACCGTCGCTGGAATCATCGATGGAGTGTGACCAGTTGTAATTAACCGTGGAAGTCAGACCGTGCCAGTTGTTGATTTTCAGGCTGGTCTGCAGCGAATTGTAAGTGGAGTTTCCCGACGACTCCTGGAAGTACTCGTACCCGAGGCCGTTGTTAAAGACGCGAAGCTGCGGCGAGAGCGGGGAGACGATGCAGCCGCAATTCAGGTCAGCCTGATCGATTTGCGTCTGTGAGGGCTGGTTGATGTCGCGGAAGCGGAATAGTTTGTGGCCGTTCGAGCCTACATAGCCGATCTGGAAAACGGCGTGGTGCCCAAGTTCCTGCTGCAAGTTCACGTTGAAATTCTGCATGTACGGAGTTCGCAGATTCTGATCGACTCCGAACGCATCAAACAGACCGCCAAAAACATCGAAGAAGATTGGATTGCCCGAGGTTATCTGATTACCGAAAGTTCGGCGCTCGCTGATGTTGTCAAATCCGCTGTAGGCGGGTCCGGGAGCAAAGTTGCTTCCAAACGGAATGTGTCCCATGAACAGGTCCTGGGAGTAGGCATCGTAGAAAAGACCGTAGCCGGCGCGGAGGATGGTCTTGCCTTTGCCGGTTAGATCCCAGGCAAAGCTGGCGCGCGGGCTCCAATTGTTGTAGTCGGGGTTATAGAGGTGTCCGACGGGCTGGAAGATGAAACCCGTTGTCGGGTCGATGTTGGTGAACTGGTGGTGCTTCTCGGTGATGATGCCGTAATAGTCGTAGCGCAAGCCGAGGTTCAGAGTGAAACGGCGGGTGATGCGCGAACTGTCCTGAATGTAAATGGAGTGGGAATTCTCGAAAGTGTTGCGATTGGTATCGCCGCCGAATTGCACGCTGTTGCCATTGGGAAGGCCGTTGAGGAAGTCGTCCAGAGTGTCGAACTTGAGCACGCCACGGAAACGGCGGTCGAAGTTCTGGGAAACCGAAGTGCGGCGGAATTCGTAGCCGAACTTGATGTCATTGGGGCCGAATTTCCAGGAGATGTTGTCAACAAAATGCCAGTTGGAGTCAACGCGGTTGCGGGGATCGCCTTTGTCGGCGCCCAGTTGCGCCAGGGAACTGCCGACATCGCTGCTCACGTTGATGACCGGAAGACCGAAATCGGCTTTGGTGACACCGGTGTTCAGTCCGATGGACATAGGATCAAAGGAGCGGTCCTGCGGAAAAAATCCTTCGGCAAAGCGATTCCAGCCCAGGCGGACTTCGCTGACGACGGAAGGGGTTATGGTGGTCACGTAGGACAAAGAGACGAGCTGAACGCGCGTGGGTGTTAAGGTATTGAAATTGGGCAACAATCCTCCGCCAACCAGCGCGAGAGGAAAGCTCTGGAGGCTATCGCCAATGTAGTAGCGTCCGGTGAGCAGATTGTCCTTGTTGATGGAGTGATCGATCTTGACGATGGCGCTATCGACGCGATTGCTAAAGGGAGTGGCCAGTGCGGCGTTGGTGCCCCCGTTTTCGTAGCAGTCATTGTTATTGGTGGGCGTGGGCCAGGGGTTCAGAGCGAGCAGGTTCTGGATCACCGGGTTGATACCGCCCGCCGGGGTGTGCGCGGTAATGTCCGCAGCGGTAGGCACACAGGCGGGACTGGCTTCCTTGCCGCTTTCGCGGGTAGCTTCGTAGTCGAGGAAAAAGAAGGTCTTGTCCTTTACGATGGGACCGCCGAGCGAGCCGCCAAACTGGTTGTTGTGGAAGGGCTGCTTGGGTTCGGGCGCGGCATTGAAGTAGTTGCGGGCGTCCAAGCTGGTGTTGCGGAAAAACTCGAGACCCGAGCCGTGGAAGGCGTTGGTGCCGCTCTTGGTGACGATATTGATGACCGCGCCGGCGCTGCGGCCGAATTCGGCTTCAAAGTTGGAAGCTACGCGGAGTTCGGCGATGGCTTCGACAGGAAGAATGGTCGCGGGCGTACCGAAGACGCCAGCTTCGTTGATGGCAGGATCGTTGCGGTAGCCGTCATTCATGTCCGTGCCGTCGAGCAGGAAATTGTTGGCGCGGCCGCGAGCGCCGTTGACGGAAAAAACGCCGAAAGAGCCGGGCGAATCGGTGATCTGGTCGGGAGAACCGGTGACGCCGGGAACGAGAAAGATCAATTTCTGGTAGTCGCGCCCATTCACTGGGAGCGAGGTGACAATCTTGGACTCGATGATTCCGCCGAGGACGTTGTTGGTGGACTCGACTTGCGGCAGTACGTCGCCGCTGACTTCGACTATCTGGCTGATGGCGCCGGTTTGCAGGCTGACGTCGGCGCGGCGGTCGCTACCGACTTCCACTTGAATATCGTTGACTACGCCGGTCTTGAAGCCGCTCTTCTCGACGGTAACGCTGTACACGCCGATGGGCAGTTCCGGAACGGCGTACTCGCCGCCGTCGCTGGTGCTGACGGTGCGAGTCAAACCAGTGCCAGTGTTCTTGATGGTTACGGTCGCGCCGGAAACGGCTGCTCCGGTGGAATCGGTCACCGTTCCCAAAATTGTGCCGCGAAAAGTCTGCGCGTGTGCTGGGACGCTCCACGCAACCATCATTAAAGCCGCCAAAAACGCGTTTACAACCCCGCCCAGTCTGCGGATAGACCCATTCATCGAATTCTCCTTGAATTCTTGTGAAAACATGACACCCCCCAAAGCAAAACCGCTCTTCGGCACTCCCCCCGGAAGCCGAAAGACACTCTTCCCATGAGTACGATTACACTACCCGGCAAATCTTGGGACGGGGCAAGAAAAGTGCGCGTAAGTTGTGCTTATTGTTAAGGGTGGGAGATGAGGCGGAGTCGAGTTTGCGAGAAGGGTTTCCGATGATCGTCTGGCCGATCAGACGGGCACGGCAATGCTCTTCTGTCTCAGGACAAACGTTACACCATGTATCAGGACATCCGTTACACCTGCGCAGATGTACTGGAAGGGCGGA